>CEQG01153247.1_pt1 | contig 115952 bp, 107 predicted proteins | sample 350301 | NCBI WGS metagenome assembly CEQG01 (sample SAMEA2621242, study PRJEB7988) | marine metagenome | isolation source: saline water (ENVO:00002010), including | reverse complement strand
CAAAGCCTGAAGGAACCTCGAAGCAAGGCGAGAAGAATCCCTTCAATAAGCAAAACCTGAAAGAACTCTGAGTAAGGCGAGAAGAATCCCTTCAATAAGCAAAACCTGAAGGAACTTCGAAACAAACTGGGTAGAAGGTAAATTACGAATCATAAAAAAAAGCCTCCCAAACAGGAGGCTTTTTCAGATTAATTAGGGAGGCAAAAAAAGGCATTAATCCACATTATCGTGTAAAAAGGAATTATTGGAGCGTAAATCAATATCGTCATCCTCTGTATTTACGGAAGTCCGAGACAACTTAGTATCGTCACTCTTGGTTTCGTCCAAATCGATTCCCATACGCTTATAAGCCGGTTGCTTTTCAATTTCATCAATCTTGGAAGCACTGTTCCTGAATTTATAATTAAACTCCTTCATCTTTCGTTTCCTTTCCTCTGCACGATCACTTAACAGCTTCGAAATTGGCGAATTTAAAGGGTCGGCTGCTTCTTCAGAATCTTTTTCTGTATCGGGAGCTTCAATGGTTTTCTTTTCAAACTGAAGTTCTTCAGAGAGTACCTCTTCTTTCTTTGCGGAAGGTTTTGCATTCAGCAGTTCCTCTTCCTTCTCTTCATAATCGTCCAAACTGTACCGTTTCATTCCTTTTTCTGAAAACTCAGTTACAGGAACTACTTCCACAGCTTTCACTTCAATATCTTCCAAATCCCTTATCAAAAGCTCTGGTTCGTCCTCTTCTTCTTTAGAAGCTTCTGCCGCTACCTTGGAAGGGGTGCTTTTTGAAACCTCATTAATAGGCATATCGAACATAAGCATCTGATCTTGATTGTCCGTTATTTCAACCTGAGGAGAGGCTGCAGGTCCTTTTTCATCCTTAGGGGCCAAAATGATAAAGTCGTTCACATCAATTTCATTGATATGTAGTTGCTCAAATTCGGCGATGTAATGAATATCTACCACAGAAGCATCTACCGGAAGGTTCTTAATTAGTTCAGTAGTTTCAATATACCCTTCAAAAGGAAGCGCTTTTTCAGAAATGTTTGTTGCTGGTTTTACAGCAGGTACTTCGTCTTCTAAATCATCTTCAAAAAGGGTATGTTTAATTACTTTTTGCTCTTCTTTCGGGTTTTCTTTCGGGGTTTCCTTTATGGTTTCTTCGGAAAGGACATCCATGGCTTTTGCCGAAGGCTTTGACAATAATTCCTGTTCTGCCTTTTGCTCTTCTTCTAAAGTATGAATAATTTTTTTGGCTTCCGTATTTACGATCTCATTTTGTTGCTCGGCATTAAATCCTGTAGCAATTACGGTAATTGCAATAGCTCCTTCCAAAGATTCGTCTTCTCCCACTCCCATGATGATGTTGGCACTATGACCTGCTTCTTCTTGAATGTGATCACTAATTTCCCCAATTTCATCAATAGTAATTTCTTCGGTACCGGAAACAATGAGCAATAGTACATTTTGAGCTCCTTTTATTTTATTGTCATTTAACAATGGAGAATCCAACGCTTTGGTAATAGCTTCCCGCGAACGGTTTGCCCCGGTAGCCATAGAGCTACCCATAATTGCAGTTCCACTATTGGCCAATACGGTTTTCGCATCGCGAAGGTCAATATTTTGCGTGTAATGATGCGTAATAACCTCGGCTATTCCCCGGGCGGCAGTCGCCAAAACCTCATCGGCTTTTGAAAAACCTGCCTTAAACCCTAAGTTACCATATACCTCACGTAATTTATTATTGTTGATAACAATTAAGGAATCGACATTTTGACGCAGCTTTTCTACTCCAATATGAGCTTGATCGTTTCTTATTTTACCTTCAAATTGAAAAGGAATCGTAACAATACCTACTGTTAACACATCCATTTCCTTAGCCATTCGAGCTATAATAGGAGCCGCACCCGTACCTGTACCACCACCCATTCCAGCAGTGATAAAAATCATTTTGGTGTTGGTAGATAGCATTTCCTTAATTTCATCCATGCTTTCTACGGCTGCCTGTTCTCCAATTTTAGGATTGGCTCCCGCGCCTAAACCTTCTGTAAGGGAGACCCCTAACTGAATTTTAATAGGCACCGGACTATTTTCGAGGGCTTGTGAATCGGTGTTACAAATCACAAAGTCTACGCCTTTAATTCCCTGACTGAACATGTGATTGATTGCATTGCTACCGCCACCACCGACTCCAATTACCTTAATTACATTAGATTGGTTTTTGGGCAGATCGAACGAAATGTTATCAAATTCTGTGGTACTGCTCATATACTATTTTTTTTTGTGAGGTTGTTATGTTTCAATTATTCTGCGTTATCTAAAAATTCCTTGAACTTTTCAGCCCATTTGTCAAAAAACCTTTTCCCGCCTTTATTTCTAGCGTTCTTTTCGGTTTCGATTTCGCTTTCAGCAGGTGCTTCCACTTCATCTTCCGTACTGCTTTCAGCTTCATCTTCTACAACAATTTTAGGAGCTGCTTTTGATTTGGCATTCAAACTATTTAATACCAAACCTACGGCCGTAGCATACATAGGGCTTGTTGTTTCAGTATCACTATCACCAGCTAAATGTTCGTTGGGGTATCCTATTCGGGTATCCATACCGGTGATGTATTCGACCAATTGCTTTAAATGACGAAGTTGCGCTCCACCACCTGTTAGGACAATCCCAGCAATTAATTTCTTTTTTTGTTCTTCATGACCATAATTCTTGATTTCCAAGTATACCTGTTCAATAATTTCTACCACTCTTGCGTGAATGATCTTGGAAAGGTTTTTTAGGGTAATTTCTTTAGGTTCACGGCCACGTAATCCTGGAATAGATACAATCTCATTGTCTTTATTCTCTCCAGGCCAAGCCGAACCAAATTTGATTTTCAGAAGTTCTGCTTGCTTTTCTATGATAGAACAGCCTTCTTTTATATCTTCCGTAATCACATTTCCGCCAAAAGGAATCACAGCGGTATGCCGAATGATCCCATCTTTAAAAATGGCTAAATCGGTGGTTCCGCCTCCTATGTCAATTAAGGCAACACCTGCTTCTTTCTCCTCCTGACTCAAAACTGCATTGGCCGAAGCCAAAGGCTCCAGTGTAATTCCAGAAAGTTCCAAGCCGGCGCTCTTTACACAACGTCCTATGTTTCGGATAGAGGAAACCTGGCCTACTACCACGTGGAAATTAGCTTCCAATCTTCCGCCATACATCCCAATAGGCTCTTTAATTTCGGCTTGCCCATCTACTTTGAAATCCTGAGGCAACACATGAATAATTTCTTCCCCAGGTAGCATCACGAGCTTATGTACTTGATTGCACAAACGGTCGATATCTTCTTCATCAATAACTTCATCGCTATTATTTCGGGTAATATAATCACTGTGCTGAAGGCTACGAATATGTTGTCCGGCAATGCCTACTACCACTTCAGAAATTTTCATTCCAGAAGAAGTCTCGGCGTCCTGTACCGCTTGTTGAATAGACTGAATGGTTTGAGTGATATTGTTCACCACTCCACGATGCACCCCTAAACTCTTGGATTTCCCAATGCCTAATATTTCCATCTTGCCATAATCATTTTTACGGCCCATCATCGCCACAATCTTTGTGGTTCCTATATCCAATCCTACGGCAATGTTATTATTTTCCATGTTTTATCTTTTTGTGGCCACTACTTGGCTCCCAAATTGTAAATCTACCAAGCGATACGCCGAAAGCAGGGTATCTTTTTGGGCCTTTTGGTAAAAGGCTTTAAAATTTTGAAACTTTTTCTGAATGTTTTCCGGCTTTCCGAACATCACTTTAAAATTTTGTTTCCGAAGGGCAAATAAAAGTTTGCCGTCCTTTCTTTGATGGATCCCCGTGACCACTTGATTCATAAAATCATCATTCCGTAATTGCAACAACAACGAGGTTAATTCCGTGAAATCACTTTCCGAATACCCTGTTAACAAGGGAACCCTAGCTGAATAAACCGAAGAAAGCGGCATTTTTTTACCATCCTCATCGATATAAAAATTCACTGTCCCAGTCACTCGAGCGATGGGATTACGTTGCTCTATGGTTGCCCCTAGCGTTCCATCGATAGTTACAAAAACCTGAGCCTCACGTACCATAGGGTTTTGCAACAGCCTAAACTCCATCTCTTTCAAAACTAAAGTTTCTTTGGCGATGCTCGTAACGGTGTCGTTATTTTGTATTAACAATTTATTAACCGCTGTAAGGGTTATAAATGGATCATTGTTATCGGTAAATTCTACGGAAACTTCCGTAAGGTTTCTAGCATTATTCCGCTTTTGGGAAAAACCGAACAACACCCCCGTAAGAGTTAGCGCCAACAATAATTTTATGAAGGTCCAACGCATCTTCATTGTTTTAAAAATTGAGTTACTTTTTCTACCTCAGCACCAATATCGCCTGCTCCTACGAGCAATTTTACCCTAGCTCTACTTTGCTTTATTTTAGCAGGCAAATCTTCTCTAGATACAAGACTTTTATTGGGGTTTGAAATTTTATTTAGCAACCATTCCGAAGTGATTCCAGGTACAGGCTCCTCTCTAGCGGGATAAATATCCATGAGAAGTATGCTATCAAATTTGGAAAGACTTTCCGAAAAACCCTCTACAAAATCTTTGGTTCTACTGAAAAGATGTGGCTGAAACACAATCAATTTTTGATCTTCTGGATACAATTCAGAAACAGCTTGATATAACGCATCTATTTCTGTGGGATGGTGTGCGTAATCATCGATTAGCACCAGGTTTTCACTATTGATTTTATATGAAAACCTACGTTCCACGCCCCTAAAAGTAGCTAAGGCATGAGTCAGTTTTTTGGAAGGGGCCCCTGCCAAAAGCGCCATTCCCAAGGCCGTTATGGCATTGTATAGATTATGATGCCCAGGAAGTAAGAATCGCAACCCTAGGAGATTCTCTTTCGGGGTTTTTAAATCGAAGACATAAGCCCCATGCTCAATTCGAACATTTTGTGCTTCATAATCGGCCGATTCCCCAATGGCAACCGTACGACCCGTTAAAGGCAAGCCTTTCTTAAATAACAAATTGGAAGGGTCTGTGACCAATTTTGAAAAATCGGAAAACGAATTTTCAAGGGTTTCTGAATTTCCATAAATATCCAAATGGTCCGCATCCATAGAAGTTACACAAGCAATATCGGGGCGCAATTGAAGGAAAGACCGATCAAATTCATCGGCCTCCACAACGGTAATTTCAGTCCCCCTCGAAATGAAATTAGATTGGTAGTTTTCTGCAATCCCACCCAAAAATGCGGTTACGGGCATGTCACATGCTGCCAATAAATGTCCCAAAATAGCCGAAGTCGTTGTTTTTCCATGGGTTCCAGCCACCGCCAAACACAAGGTATTCCGTGTAACCTCCCCTAACAATTGCGAGCGTTTTACCACCTCAAAACCTTTTTCCCTGAAAGCATTTAGAATTTGATTATTTTTTGGGATCGCAGGCGTGTATACTACTAAAGAACTTTCAGGGTTGAAAACCTGGAAATCAATTTCCGTAGCGGCATCCCTAAACGTAATATCCATGCCCTCCTTACTCAAAAGCGTCGTAAGATTTGTAGTTGTTTTATCGTACCCTGAAACCTTTTTGTTTAATTTTTTGCAATACCGTGCTAAGGCACTCATTCCAATACCACCAATTCCTACAAAGTAAAAAGCCGATATGTGCTCTAAAGATTTCAAATGGTTTTTTTTAATAATTGTTCTATTTCGTCAACAATGGCCTTTGTGGCATTAGGTTTAGCCATTTTCTTGATATTTTCCGAAAGACTTTTTTGCTGCTCGGAGTTTTTTAGCAATTTTGAGAATAACGGCTCAAACTCACTTTCCAATTCAGATTCTTTCAACATTAGCGCGGCCTTTTCCTGCACCATGGCCATCGCATTTTTGGTTTGATGGTCTTCTGCTACGTTGGGAGAAGGAATAAATACTACCGGTTTTCCCACTAGACATAATTCTGAAACGGAAAGCGCTCCCGCGCGGGAAATGATAAAGTCGGCTGCTGCATACGCCAAATCCATACGGTTTAAAAAAGCATGCACCTGTACATTCTTGGAAGCACTGTCTTTATACGTTTCGAAATAGTATTTACCACATTGCCATATAAGCTGAAGGTTCTTTTCCTCAAAAAAAGGAAGCGCTTCTTCAATTAACGTATTGACACGCTTGGCTCCCAAGCTTCCACCTAAAACCAATAGCGTCTTCTTATTTTTGTTTAGATTGAAATACGCTTGCGCTTCATCTTTCTTGGATGCGATTTCCAATAAATCCTGACGAACCGGGTTACCCGTAAACACCAGTTTATCCTTCGGAAAGAATTGCTCCATCCCCTTATAAGCCACACATATTTTTTGAACCTTTTTACTGAGCCATTTATTGGTGATTCCGGCATGGCTATTCTGCTCCTGAATCAAGCAAGGAATACGTCTTTGTGACGCCACGCGTAGCAATGGCGCACTCGCATAGCCACCCGTACCAATGGCTGCATCGGGCTGAAAGTTTTTAATAATACTTTTTGAGCGAAGTAAGCTAGAGGCTAACTTGAAAGGAAATGCCAAGTTTTGCACTTTCAAATTTCGTTGTAATCCCGAAATCCAGAGTCCTTCAATTCTATACCCTGCTTGTGGAACCTTTTCCATCTCCATACGATCTTTGGCTCCTACAAACAAGAATTCTGCTTGCGGATAACGCTCTTTAAGGGCATCGGCAATAGCTATGGCGGGATAGATATGTCCTCCCGTTCCCCCTCCTGATATGATGAATTTATAAGGCTTCACTTAAAATATCTAACGGATTTTCTTCTTCTTTTTCTTTTAACTCTACTTCCCTTTTGGCACTTACGCTTAAAATCATTCCTAAGGCCAAGCAAGTCATCCAAATGGAAGTTCCTCCACTACTGATTAAGGGTAGCGTTTGCCCAGTGACCGGGAATAATTCTACTGCAACGCCCATATTAATCAAGGCCTGAAAAATAATGGGCAATCCTACTCCTACAACTAATAACTTTCCGAAGAGCGAAGTACTTTTATGTACTACAATAACCAAACGGAATAGCAGTAAGAGATACAACAGTAATAAAACAGAAGAGCCTACTAAACCAAATTCTTCGGCTATTACGGCATATATAAAATCGGAAGAAGACTGTGGCAAAAAGTTTTTCTGAACGCTCTTTCCCGGCCCTAACCCTACTACTTCCCCAGAAGCAATGGCTATTTTGGCTTTTTCAATTTGGTAATCGGCTTCGGTATCTTCATTATCGGCAAAGTTTTCAATTCGGCTTATCCAGGTATCTACCCTGTTGGGGAAGACTCCAGGAAATGCCTTTGCGGTAAGTACAAAGAGCGTTAGCATGACCAATCCAGCTCCTAGGACAATCCCTAAGTAACGAATGGGATAACCGCCAATGAAAACCAACACTACTACCATGGCAAAAATAATAGCTGTGGTGGAGAAGTTGGCAGGAAGAATCAATGCCAGCACCAAGAATACCGGAAGCCACAGTGGCAATAAAGTTTCTTTGAAGGTAACCTCTTTGTCCTTGATTCTTGACAAATACCGTGCAACATAGGTCATTAGCACCACAGCGGCCAAAGCAGAGGTTTGAAAAGTAACGCCTACAAAAGGAACGCGAATCCAACGACTAGCATTAGCACCCTCTATGGTATTCCCTTGCGCCAAAGTAATGAGCAATAAAAGCACCACTACTGGTAAGGCAATAATGGAAAGCCCCCTAAAATAATGATATGGAATTTTATGCACTCCATACAAAATGGCAAAACCCAATAGTAAATGAGCAAGGTGTTTTAATAAAAATTTGAGTGTATTTCCATCCCCGTACAGATACGCCAAGTTGCTACTGGCGCTATATACCGGTAAAAATGAGAAAAGGGCCAAAAGGGCCACCACTGCCCAAATCGCTCGATCCCCTTTTATGTTATGGAAAAACGTTTTCATTTATAGGTTTCTTACAGCTTCTTTAAATTGTCTTCCCCGATCTTCATAATTTTCAAACAAATCAAAACTTGCACAAGCAGGGGAAAGCAATACAGTGTCACCTCTTTCAGAAAGTCGGTAGGCAACCTCTACCGCATCCTTCATACTTTCAGTTTCTACCAACATATCGACCACATTGCCAAAGGACTTAATGATTTTTTCATTATCCACACCCAAACAAATTATCGCCTTCACTTTTTCATTAACCAAAGGAAGCAGTTCTGTGTAATCATTTCCTTTATCCACACCTCCCACAATCCAAACGGTAGGCGTATCCATACTTTCCAAGGCGTAGAAAGCAGCGTTTACATTGGTGGCCTTAGAATCGTTGATGTAATTCACATTATTAATTTTCAGGACGTTTTCCAAACGATGCTCGACCCCATGAAAATGCTCTAAGGATTGACGAATGGTCTCTTTTCTTATTTTTAATAAAGTAGCTACGGTAGAGGCAGCCATCGCATTTTTTAGGTTATGATTTCCTGATAATTGCAAACTTGTTATAGGCATGGTAATGAATTTATGTTCGGTTTTTATGACAATATTTTTTTCTTCTATATAGGCTCCTTTCTCCAACTTTTTCTGAAGGGAAAAAGGCATTTTATTTGAGGCAATTTGATGGGTATTTATCCATTTGTCAATCACTGGGTCATCGGCATCGTAAATGAAAAAATCCTCGTTTGTCTGATTCATGACAATCCGAAACTTGGCAGCGATATACTTATTGAAATCATAGTCGTATCGATCCAAATGATCGGGGGTTATGTTCGTCAACACCGCAATATGCGGACGAAAGGTTTCGATCCCATCCAATTGAAAACTGCTTAATTCGAGGGCAAAACTCTCAAACTGATCCTGTGCGACCGATGCGGCAAAGGATTTTCCTATGTTCCCTCCCAAAGCAATATTCAATCCGCCATCTTTCAGTAAGTGATGGGTTAACCGCGTGGTGGTGGTTTTTCCATTACTACCCGTAATGCCCACCAATGTGGCTTGGGTATACGGAAATGCAAACTCAATTTCAGAAACAATCTTCACGCCTGCTTCTTTCAGCTTTACTACCATTGGAGCCGTATCGGGAATTCCTGGACTTTTCATGACGATATCGGCATTCAAAATCTTGGATTCGGTGTGTCCCGCTTCCTCCCAGTCTACCTCAATATTTTTCAGAACGTTTTTATAGTTTTCCTTTATTTTTCCGAAGTCGGAAACAAAAACTTCGTAATCTTTCTTCTTACCCAAAATCGCAGTTCCCACGCCACTTTCACCTGCACCCAATACGACCAATCGTTTCTTCATCACTATCTAATTTTTAAGGTCACAATGGTTATTACAGCGAGTACGATACCCACAATCCAAAAGCGGGTTACAATCTTACTTTCATGATAGCCTTTCACTTGGTAGTGGTGGTGCAAGGGTGACATTCTAAAAATTCGACGGCCTTCACCATATTTCTTTTTGGTATACTTAAACCAGCTCACCTGCATGACAACCGAAAGGTTTTCCATTAAGAAAATTCCGCAGAGAATAGGAATCAACCATTCTTTGCGAATAGCGATGGCGATCACTGCGATAATTCCTCCAATGGTCAAACTTCCCGTATCCCCCATAAATACTTGCGCTGGATAGGTGTTATACCAAAGAAATCCTATCAATGCCCCTACAAAGGCCATGATAAAAATGGTAAGCTCTCCCGTATTTGGGATGTACATGATATTCAAGTAATCTGAAAAAATGACGTTTCCAGAGACCCAAGCGAAAATGGCCAAGGTTACCCCAATAATGGCAGAAGAACCTGCCGCGAGACCATCGATGCCATCGGTAAGATTGGCTCCGTTCGAAACGGCAGTAATAATAAAAATGACAATAGGAATAAAAATGATCCATGCATATTTTTTATAATCCTCCCCCATCCAAGTGACCAATTTTTCATAATTAATTTCGTTATCCTTGACGAAGGGAAGCGTGGTCAATAAAGTTTTTTCCTCTTCATAAAAGTCTTGGGAAGCTTCTGAAGTCTGCACCAATTCCTGGGTTTCCATCACGTTGGCTTTCTCCCTTCGCACCGTGACATCGGGGTGAAAATACATCGTGGCACCAATGATAATCCCTAATCCTACTTGCCCAAACACTTTGAATTTACCAGGAAGACCAGCTTTATCTTTTTTAAATTTTTTGATGTAATCGTCAATAAACCCAATCACCCCCATCCAAATAGTGGTAATTAATAACATGATGACATAAATGTTTTCCAGTTTTGCAAAAAGCAATACCGGGACGATGGTCGCCAAAATGATGATAACTCCACCCATGGTTGGCGTTCCGGCTTTTTCATTTTGACCGTCCAACCCGAGGTTTCGTATGGTTTCCCCAACTTGCTTCTTTTGAAGCAGCAAAATTATTTTCTTACCATACACTGTCGCTATGACCAAGGAAAGAATCACCGCTAGTGCTGCCCTAAAAGTGATGAACCGGAATAGGCCCGCCCCAGGGATGTTGTATGTTCTTTCCAAAAAGTCGAATAAGTAATACAGCATATTTATTTTTCTAAGTGGGTTAGCATTTCGTTTACGATTTTAAAATCATCAAAGTCCTTTCGCTCTCCTTTAATTTCCTGATAGGTTTCATGTCCTTTTCCCGCAATAAGAATAATATCCCCTTCGGAAGCCAATAAACAGGCTGTTTTTATGGCTTGTTTTCTATCGGTTACTGAAGTGGTTTTCTTGAAATGCTCTGCCGGCACCCCTTTTTCAATTTGAGCGATAATGGCATCGGGATCTTCGTTCCGCGGATTGTCACTGGTAAATATTACTTTGGTACTTAAACTGGCTGCGATTTGCCCCATCTTGGGGCGTTTCTCTGCATCCCGATTGCCGCCACAACCTACTACCGTAATCAACGCTTCATTCCCCGTACGGATAGCGTTGATGGTTTCCAAAATATTCTTCAAAGCATCAGGTGTATGGGCATAATCGACAATGGCAGTGATTTTGCCTTTTGAAATGGTATACTGAAACCTTCCGTTCACGCTTTCCAAAGTGCTCATTAACTGAAGGGTCTCCATAGTTTCCAGCCCCAACAAATCGGCCGTAGCATAAATGGCCAATAAATTATAGGCATTGAAATTTCCAATAAGTTTTACCCATAACTCGTGAGAATCAATCTTCAGCAACAAACCCGTAAACTGATTTTCGAGAATCTGGGCTTTGTAATCGGCATAATTCTGCAAGCCATAGCTAAGCTTCCTTGCTTGGGTATTTTGCAACATCACCGAACCATTTTTATCGTCAACATTGGTAAGGGCGAAAGCCGATTTCGGCAATTGATCGAAAAAGGATTTTTTCACATCCCTGTATTCTTTAAAAGAGCTGTGATAATCTAAATGATCATGGGAAAGATTCGTAAAAATACCTCCTTGAAAATGCAATCCTTCCGTTCTTTTTTGATGGATGCCATGCGAACTCACTTCCATAAAGCAATATTCCACTCCAGCCTGCACCATTTTGGCTAAATAATTGTTGATAGTCAAGGAGTCTGGTGTGGTATGGGTTGCAGGATATTCTTTAGCGCCAATCATTACTTTCACCGTGGAAAGTAGCCCCACCTCAAAACCAGCCTTGGTAAACAGTTGATAAAGCAACGTTGCAATAGTGGTCTTTCCATTGGTTCCCGTGACTCCTACTAATTTTATCGCTTCCGAAGGGTTTTCATGGAAATTGGCTGCCATATAAGCCAAAGCTCTTTGCGAATCGGTTACTTGCACATAGGTAATACCATTGATTATGGTTTCCGGAAGCGTTTCACACACAATGGCAATTGCCCCTTGATCTGCTGCATTTTTGATATACTCATGCCCATCTGAAACAGTTCCTTTAATCGCTACAAACACATCGTTCAAACCTACGTTACGGGAATCGAATTCAATATTCGAAATTGCTACCGAAGTATTTCCCACCACTTTTTCAAGATTCACTCGATACAATATGTCTTTTAATACAATCACGATAATTTCAGTGTAATTTTTTGTCCCCTTTTCAATGTTTCCCCAGAAGCAATAGACTGTTTCACCACAGTTCCATTGCCTTCAGAAATCACTTTAAGCCCCATATTCTCCAGTAAGGAAATCGCGTCCATCCCAGACATTCCCACCACATTAGGTATTTTATTACCTCCTTTTTGGGCCTTGGCGTAATACGCTTTAAAGTCTTCAGAAATTAATTTCCCTTCGGGATTTCCGTCTTTTACCTCATCGATCAAAGGACTATCTGTAAAAATCTTTTGAGCAATTCGCTTAAACACAGGCCCCGTAACATCGGCACCGTAGTATCCTTTTTTGGTACTGGGTTTATGAATTACAACAATGCAGGAATATTTTGGATTTTCAGCTGGGAAATAACCCGCAAAAGAGGAAATGTACTTTCGGTCCTTTTCCCAACCCGGAAGCCAATATTCGGTACGGGCCGTTCCTGTTTTTCCCGCCATGGAAAAATTTTCGGAATAGAGCTTTTGACCTGTTCCGCGAATCACAATGTTTTTAAGAATGTCCCGTACTTTTGCTAAGGTTTCGTCGGAACAGATTTTAGGGTTAACCACTTCCGTTTCGAAAGATTCCACCTCCTGATTCATTTTCCGGATTTCCTTTATAAATCGCGGTTTTACCATCACACCATTATTTGCAATGGCATTATAGAAACTTAAGGTTTGTAAAGGTGTCATCTCCAAGTTATAGCCATACGCCATAGAAGGCAATGCATTTCGGGACCATAACTTGTGACCTGGTTCTGGAATGGAAGGTATTCCCTCTCCTTCAATAGGAATTCCTATTTTTTCATTAAGGTGCCAGTCTTTTAAATATTTGATAAATCGTTCGGGCTTATCGGCATAGTGATCGTCAATCAAGGAAGCCAACCCAATATTGGAGGAAACCTCCAAGGCTTTTGCCGCCGAAATCTTTCCGTGCCCCTTGGTGTCGGTGATCATTCTTCCGTAGAAAGCTTTGCTCCCCAACTTGGTATCCACCACAGTAGCCGTATCAATTACCTTGTCTTCCAAAGCAGCCGTAAAAGCCACTACCTTAAACGTAGATCCTGGCTCATGGCTCTCTCCTACTGCGTAGTTTAATTTTTCATAATAACGCCCCGAACTGGTTCGCCCTAAATTGGAAACTGCTTTTATTTCACCTGTTTTCACCTCCATGACAATCACACTCCCATGATCGGCTTCATAATATTCCATTTGCTTTAATAATGCATGGTGTGCGATATCCTGAATGTTTACATTAATGGTCGTCACAATATCAAAACCATCCTGTGGCTCAATCTCATTTTCATCAGATACCGGTTTCCACTGCCCTTGTGCAATTTTTTGCTTTAAACGCCTTCCGTTCTTTCCTTTCAGAAAATCATCAAAAGCCCCTTCAAACCCTACTTCGTACACTCCTGGGTTGTCACGTCTTTGGTTACCCACCAATCGTTCGCCAATCTTTCCCAACGGGTGTTCGCGCACCGTTTTCTGCTCTACAATTATTCCGCCGCGATACGGCCCTTTATTGAACAGGGGCATGCTTTTTACGCGTATATAGTCTGAATACCCCAACCCTTTCGCCACCAATAAGTAGCGGTTTTTATTGGAACGTGCCTTTCTGAAAACATTTTGGTAATAGGAAGCAGGTTTGTGAAACATTTTTCCCAAGGCTTCGGAAAGCGGCACTAAATTTTTCTTGAAATCTTCTGAAGTAACCGTCACCGCATCAAAACGTATGTCGTATTTAGGAACTGAGGTAGCCAATAAACTGCCGTCGTCTGCATAGACATTTCCGCGATTGGCGGCAATGGTAAAATTTTTGGTGGTATTTTCATGGGCCAGTTGACGGTATTTATCGCCTTCCACAAACTGAATACTCACCAATTTAAACAGGATCAACCCCGCGAAGATGAACATACCTCCGGCGACAAAGTAGAAACGGTTTAATATGTTCTTTTCGGTTACCGGCACTTTATTCGCTTTTTTTGATAATCACTTTTTGCGGTGGAATCTCGGAAGGGAACAACCCACGATTTTCCATGGCTTTAATAATTTTAGTTTCCATTTTGGACTGCATCAATTGCATCCGCACATCGACATATTCACTTTTTAGTTCTTTCACCTCATTGCTTAGCCGTGCAATTTCATGAACTTTTTTATCGGCCTGATGCGAACTGGCAATCATGATGATGGCCAACAACGAAAGAAAAATGATGAACCGCCAATTCTTGAAAGCATCATCGCTTACCAAAAACTTTCCTTTCACGATATCGTAAAAACTTTTCTTCATTTATATTTTTTCAGCAATTCGAAGTTTGGCACTTCGCGCCCTATTATTTTGTGCTATTTCAGCTTCAGACGGAATGATAAATTTTCCAACAGGTTTAAAAGGGACCTCCACCCGACCAAACACATCTTTTTCCGGCTCTCCTTCAAATAGTCCATTCCGCATAAAACGCTTCACCAAACGGTCTTCCAAAGAATGATAGGAAATCAAACTTAAGCGCCCTCCTACGGTTAAGACCTCCGAAGTCTGCATCAAAAACTCCTTCAACACTTCCAGTTCTTGATTCACCTCAATCCTAATAGCCTGAAAGATCTGCGCCAGTATTTTGTTTTCCTTGTTTCGGGGTATGAATCGCGCCAACACTTGCTTCAACTCTTCACTGGAAGTGATGGGCTTTTTAACCCGATGCTCGACCATAAGCCTTGCCATCCCAGCCGCAGCCCGTAATTCTCCGTATTTGGAAAGAATTCTCCGCAATTCCTTTTCGTCATATTCATTGACTACTTGGTATGCCGAAAGTGGGCTCTCCTGATTCATTCGCATGTCTAATTGTGCATCAAACCGAATAGAAAATCCACGCTCTGGCGCATCGAACTGATGCGAGGAAACCCCAAAATCACCTAATATTCCATCTATTTCGGTGTGTCCATAAAAACGGAGAAATCGTTTGAGGTACCTAAAATTTTCATTGATGAGCGTAAAGCGTGGATCATCGATAGCATTTTTAAGAGCGTCTTTATCTTGATCGAAAGCCAACAGCTTTCCGTGATCCCCTAAGTGTTTTAAAATTTCCCGGGAGTGCCCGCCGCCGCCAAAGGTAACATCCACATAAACGCCATTGGGCTGGATGTTAAGACCTGCCACGGTCTCTTTAAGCAAAACCGGATTATGATATTCCATCCTCTATTTCATTGGCACCACCCATGACTTCCTCTGCCAAATCGGCAAAGTCGTCGGCAGCATCATCGATCGCTTTTTCATATTTTTCTTTGTCCCAGATTTCCACGATGTTAATCGCGGAAGAGACCACAATTTCTTTTTCAATTCCTGCAAAGGCCATTAAATCCCTAGGAATGTTCAACCTTCCCGCAGCATCCATCTCTACAGTTCTCACTCCTGCGGTAAAACGACGAATGAAATCGTTGTTCTTTCTACTGAAGCGATTTAAAGCACTTACTTTTTGCATTAATTTTTGCCATTCTTCCATCGGGTACAATTCCAAGCAAGACTGAAAGACCGCCCTTTTGATCACAAAACCAGAAGCCGCCACCGGCGCCAATTGTTTTTTTAAATCGGACGGAATCATCACTCTTCCCTTCGTGTCTGCCTTACAATTGTATGTCCCTATGAGATTTAGCATTCTTGCCTTTTCACTTACTATTGGAATCAAATATAAATGAATTTTACCACTTTTTACCACTTTTTACCACTTTGTTGATAAGTTTTCCCACCACCAGAACCAAATACCAAGGTTAAGAAGTTATCCCTTCTGATTTTCAATGGGTTATTTAAAAGAATAGGTTTGAAGTTTTCAACAGAAAAAAGAGACCTTAGGTTTCTGTAAAATTTGCTTACTTTTGTGTTTAGTTTTAATAAACCGTATGGCCTATCCGCTAAAAAAAGAAGGAAAGTATACCTATTTGGAAATCGGCGAAGGAACGCCCATTATCATCATGCACGGACTTATGGGAGGTTTGAGCAATTTTGATGGGGTAGTCGATTTTTTTCCAGAAAAAGGGTATAAAGTAGTGATTCCCGAACTACCCATTTATAGCATGCCTATCTTAAAAACCAATGTAAAGAACATTGCTAATTTTGTGGCAAAGTTCATCGACCACAAAGGGTACGACCAAGTTATTTTACTTGGAAACTCTCTAGGAGGCCACATTGGCTTAATGGTCACTAAACTTTTTCCTGAAAAAGTGAAAGCCTTAGTCATCACGGGAAGCTCTGGTCTTTACGAAAGTGCTATGGGCGAAACCTATCCAAAACGTGGGGACTACGAATATATTAAGCAAAAAGCGGAAAATGTGTTTTACGACCCTTCCGTTGCAAGTAAAGAAATAGTTGATGAGGTCTATGCCAGTGTCAACGACCGCAACAAACTCATTCGTACGCTTTCTATCGCAAAAAGTGCCATTCGCCATAACATGGCAAAAGACCTTCCGCATATGAAAAACCCCACCTGTATTATTTGGGGTAAAAATGATACCGTTACCCCTCCCGAGGTAGCAGATGAGTTTCACGAATTGCTTCCAGATTCCGATCTTTTCTGGATTGACAAATGCGGACATGCAGCGATGATGGAACATCCCGACACTTTTAATGAAATTCTCTACAGCTGGTTACAAGATAGAGGATATTAATCTCTAGTTTATGAAGATTTCTTCAGCAGAATTCGTAATGAGCAATAGTGATGTTGCCAAATGCCCCAATACGCATATTCCAGAATATGCTTTTATAGGACGTTCCAATGTAGGAAAGTCTTCCCTTATCAACATGTTGATGCAGCGAAAAAGTTTGGCTAAAACCAGTGGAAAGCCTGGTAAAACCCAACTTATCAATCATTTTTTAATCAATAAGAATTGGCATCTAGTGGATTTGCCCGGCTATGGTTATGCACGGGTATCGAAAAAAGACAAAAAAACCTTTCAGAAATTCATTACCCAATACTTCTCCAAAAGGCAGCAATTGGTTTTAGGTTTTGTATTGATTGATTGTCGACATGAACCCCAGCCCATTGATTTGGAATTTATGCAATGGCTAGGCGAAAACCAACTGCCTTTCCACATTATTTTTACTAAAGCCGACAAGTTGAAACCCCAAGCATTAGAGCGAAACATCCAGGCTTACAAAGCTAAAATGTTGGAATTTTGGGAAGAAATGCCTGCCTATTTTATCACCTCAGCTTCCAACAATACAGGGCGCGAAGAGGTTTTGGAATATATCGATCAATTGAATCAGCAATTAAACGCTGAAGGATTTTAACTACTTTTTTAACTCTAGTTTTTCAGCAAAATAATCACAGAAATCCCTCATGGTCGCGCTCATTTTATCATCTCCCGTGGCACGTTGGTAGGTGTTGGTCATAGCTGTAAGGGTCTGGTGAAAGAATACTTTCATTTCATCCAAAGGCATGTCCTTGGTCCACAAATCGATACGAAGGGCCTCTTGGGCTTTATGGTCCCAAACCGAAAGCAACATGGCTTTGGTTTCCATATTTTCTACGCCACCATCGGGGGCCGTCCAATGTAGTTTTTCAGGAATTCGATTTTCATCCATTCCTACGGTTAACTTTATTTCTGAAGTTACTTTACTCATTTTTTAGGTTTGTAATTAGCATTTTTATAAATCTCATCGGCGCTCTTGCTTAGTAATTGAGACACCGAAACTGGGTTTTTATCCATATACGAACGCACCATTTGCCAACCCATCCAACGCCCAATCATCCCCGGAGAGTCATTATCTATCGATAAATTAAATTTTGAAAAGGGAGCTGGGACAATAAACCGCAAGGGAAGCTTTGGGTTGGTACTGAACAACAATTCGTTTTCGATAAAATATTGCCAAATCTCTACTTCGTTATCTTTGGCCCACTGCAGTTCTTCTGGGGTATAGCCAATCTTTTCTGAATCCGTAACATTTGGCAACCATAAATCTTTTAAATAAAGCTCTTTTCCGTAATACACCATTTGCGCAAGTAACGACCGATCATTGGGAGGCGGTATAAACTTATGTGCATATACGGCAGCTACGTCTGGAAATACCTGACTTTCCTTTAAGTTCTTGGAAATATACTTTGAAATACCCTCATAAAAGGGATGTGAACTTCCCAAGTAGTTGTCCAATTCAATAATTAGGATACTATCTGTAGCAATCACCCTTGTTTTATAATCCACATCTGAAGTTGTGGTAAATACTTTAGGGGTTTCAAATTCAGGAAAATAATACGTTATATGCTGAAAAAGGGAATGCAAGCCATCTTCTAAAGTCGTTTTATCGGGAAACTGCCCCAAAACCGCTTCATTTAGCTGTTGCTGAAGCGTATCCCGTAGTTTAAATTCCCAAAGACTATCCGGATATTGCTCGGGGAAAAACTGGGGATAGGTGTTTTTTAGTTGTGGGAGATCTTCTACTGAAGCATTTGCAAAATCCTTGTCAAATCGATGTATTTCAACAGTTATGGGAATCTTTTCTATCTCGGCTGCTACTTTCGATTTAGAATCACAAGACAACACCAATAAAACTAAGGCAAAAACCCCAAAAAGAGTCGTTGTAATGGCTTTCATTTGATTCATAACGATATTCCGCAAATTAAATTTTGTTTTCCCTATTTTTGTGTGGCAAAGGTATCATTAATCTTCTATAAAATTGCGTAAAATGAAAACAGAAAAAGTCACTGCACATATTGTAAATTGGTTAAAGGAATACGCCACAAATGCAAAAATGGAAGGATTTGTAGTAGGCGTAAGTGGCGGAATAGACTCTGCTACCACTTCTACCCTATGTGCCATGACCGGAATGCGCACCCTTTGTGTGGAAATGCCCATACACCAAGCCCCTTCACAAGTAACAAGAGCTCAAGAGCATATTGAACAATTAAAGAAACGCTTTGCCAATGTGAGTGACGTAAAGGTAGACCTTACCCCTGTTTTTGAAGAATTCAAAAAACAAGTTCCCCAAACCAATGAAGATACTTTTTTAGATCTCAGCCTAGCAAATACCCGAGCTCGTTTACGCATGAGTACGTTATATTATTTTGCAGGATTGCATCGGTATTTGGTAGCAGGTACCGGAAATAAAGTTGAGGATTTTGGAGTTGGTTTTTACACCAAATATGGCGATGGTGGTGTAGATGTAAGCCCTATTGCCGATTTAATGAAAAGCGAAGTATACCTTGTAGGAGAACATGTGGGGGTCCCAGATTCCATCATGAAAGCAGCTCCCACCGATGGTTTGTTTGGCGATAGCCGAACCGACGAGGACCAATTAGGAGCCAGTTATGACGAATTGGAATGGGCCATGAAAATGCAAGAAGAAGGAAAAACCCCTCACGATTTCCACGGAAGGGAAAAGCAGGTCTTGGAAACCTATCTGCACCTCAATAAAGCTAACCAACACAAAATGAAGCCCATCCCTGTCTGTGAAATACCACTACAACTCAAGTTCTAACCGTTATTGAACGAATTTCCGTGTTGTTGGACGAAAAATGAAATGGACTCAATTTCTTTTTTATAGTTTTGATTTTGTAGTATAAATATTACAAATAACCTCACACTTATTTCCTGATCCCCAGTAGTAAGTGTTTTCTTTAACAAAACAACGCTAAATGAAGAAAATAGTTATTGCAGACCATCACCCTGTCATTAGAAAAGGGATTAGCTGTATGCTTAAAAAGGCAACCGACTATGACATTGTAGGAAAAGCTAACAATGGCGATGAGCTTTTTAAACATCTAGAAAATAATCAACCCGACATTCTCATTATGGAAATTGACATGCCGCAACTTAGTGGCATCAATGTTTTGAGAACCATTAAAACCGATTACCCCGACACAAGGGTAATGATTTTTTCGACCCACCCAGAAGAAATCTACGCCTTGCGTTCCATAAAATCCGGAGCAGCTGCTTATGTTCCCAAAACAGCTTCCAACAAAGTATTCCTAAAGGCCCTTAAGAAAGTGGCGAAAGGTGGAATTTTCCTAAATGAAGAGCTTACAACTACTTTTACTAGCCGAAACGTAGGAGAATCCAGTGCCTTAAGCCGTTACAAAAAACTTTCTTCAAGAGAGATTGAAGTATTGAACCTGCTTTCCAGCGGTAAAAGAAACAAAGACATCGCAAATGCCTTAAATATCAATGAAAAAACGGTGAGCACCTATAAAACAAGGTTACTGAAAAAACTTAAAGTGGATAATCTAGCCGATTTAATCCATCAGTCCCGAATGTTTCAATTTGGGTAATTACAAAACTCGATTCAGTTTTTCTGAAAGAATTTTTTTAAGGGAAATGTAATCCATAATATCTTGGAGACTTTCCCTTTTTTTATGGTCTTCGCCTTCCTCTTTCACCAACTCACTCATATCGGCAATTTTCATCGCTACCAAATGGCGGCGAAGATTTAAAATGGTTTCACTTACAATTTGTGAAACCCCATGTTTTTTTTCCTTTACAAAAATATCCTTGCGTTCCCAATCATGTAATTGGTGTTTCTCTTCATCCATTAACACATGGGTAGCAATTTGGGCAGGTTCTGAAGGAAGGGAGTTCACAAACTGATCGATTTTTAAACTGCCCGATTGATTATATTCATTAATAATTGCATAATACAATTCCTTAAAGCCTTCATTCGAAAATTCAATTTCATCTTCTTGTAAGTCCAAGTAGATTTTCTCGAACACCTTGGATTTACTCCATTCGGGTTTAAAGACTATTTTTCCCTCTTCGGAAGTCTCCAAAATCAATTCTTCAAAATCTTCTTCTACCTCCCCATACAACAATAAAAGCTCTATAATTTTTTGTTCCAACTCCAATAGGGTATCTACCTTCTCTACCACTTCTTTTTCGGAAGGCACTACCTGCATTTGCGGTGTATCCTGTGGTTTCTTTTTGGAAGCTTCCCTTTGGTTTTTCTGAAGTAGTTGTGCCAATGTACTAAACAAAACGTCTTCCCCTATATCCATAATCCGGGAACATTCCTTCAAATACACTTCCTGCTTAATGGTATCGGGAATCTTCGAGATACTGGTCACCATATCCCGAATGGTCTCCGCTTTTTTAATGGGATCGTTTTTCGCTTCCGAAGCCAATAGCGAAGCTTTAAAACTGATAAAATCTTTCGCATTTTCCTGCAAATACTCGCGCAGTTCGTCCAAGGAATTATTCTTGGCAAAACTGTCGGGGTCCTCCCCCTCTGGAAAAGTGCAAATGCGAACATTCATCCCTTGCTCCAAAATAAGATCTACTCCGCGAAGAGAAGCCCTTAATCCGGCAGCATCCCCATCAAAAAGCAAGGTGATGTTTTGCGTTAAGCGATGGATCAACCGAATTTGCTCAGAGGTCAATGCCGTTCCAGACGATGAAACCACGTTTTCAATCCCCGTTTGGTGAAATTGAATCACATCGGTATAGCCTTCTACCAAATAACAATTGTCTTCCCTGGCGATCGCCTGTTTGGCAAAATAAATTCCATAGAGCACCTTACTCTTGTGATATACTTCACTTTCGGGCGAATTTAGGTACTTGGCCGCTTTTTTATCGTTGGTTAAAATACGGCCCCCAAACCCAAGCACCCGACCGCTTAAACTATGGATGGGAAATAGCACCCTTCCTTTAAATCGATCAAATTGCTTTTCGCCCTTTACAATGGAAAGCCCTGTTTTCTCAAGGTAACTTAGCTTATATCCATTTTTCAAGGCTTCTTGGGTAAAGGCATCCCACTCATCTGGGGAATACCCCAATTGAAATTTTTTGATGGTTTCTACCGAAAACCCCCGCTCCTTGAAATAGGTAGCCCCAATGGCTTTTCCACTTTCGGTTTCCCATAAGGTTTTCTGAAAATAGTCCCGTGCAAACTCATTGATTAAATACAAGCTTTCCCTTTCGTTGGCTTGTTCCTTTTGCTCTTCGGTTTGTTCGGTTTCCTCTATTTCAATTCCGTATTTCTTTGCCAGGTATTTAATGGCTTCCGGATAAGTGAAATGTTCATGCTCCATTAAAAAAGCCACGACATTACCCCCTTTTCCACTGGAAAAATCCTTCCAGATCTGCTTCACTGGTGACACCATAAAACTCGGCGTACGCTCATCGGTAAAAGGGCTTAACCCTTTAAAATTACTGCCCGATTTTTTCAACTGTACAAAATCACCAATTACCTCCTCTACGCGGGCGGTATCAAATACTTGGTCAATGGTGAGTTTTGAAATCAAATGCTTAAAAATTACAAAAAGTAAAAATACGATTTTAAACGGAAAAAGGCGCTCTGTTTTAGGAGCGCCTTTTTCTGCATGGCCAATTCAAAAAAATTAATCCCAATCCCAACGAAGCCCAAGGGATACGTTATGGATATCGGTCGTATTATTTTTGAAAATAGGGTTTAGATCGTATTTACAGTACAGCGAAAGATCACTGAAACCTACATAAGCCGAGAGGCCGTACACAAAATTACTGGTGTTGTAATCTGCCTTCAGTTTTTGCTTTACATCTTCCCCGTTTTCTTCAAACTTTAATTTTTGGCGGCTCCCCAGGTTGAGTCCGGCGTACCCCCCGAGACCCATTTTAAATTTGTTGTGGGTGGAATAGCGAAAATAGTTTTCCTTTTCAATTTTCTTGGAAGGGCCAAATTCAACATGAATAGGCACTACTAGGTTATCCATTCGGAATTTCGATTTATCCAAATCGGTTGGAAACACCTGCAGTTCGGTTTGATCCCCCGTATCTACAAAGTAGCGGTTATCGGTAGGCTTGAGTCCATTAAATTGAAATGAGATTCCGTACAAAATCCGCAACCAATTACTGTTGTCGAACACCCGGGTTTTCCATGCCAAGCCAATTTCGGCGTAACGGCTCCCTCCTACTTTAAAGTCGCTATCGTCTAGGCTTTGCCCATCGCCAATGGCATTGTTGAGTCCGAAGGAAAACACCAAATGACTTTTCGTACGGCGGTCGTATTTAGGGGTTTTATACTTTTTTCCCAAATACACTACCCCTTCGTCGCTATCGCCCAAGGAAAACTTCAAATAGGAACGATTCTCGTCATCAATCACTTCCACATCTTTGTTGCGTTCCAGCAGTGCAATTTTATTGTCCACAATGGCCAAGCGGTTTTCAATATTCAGGGCATGCTTTTCGGCTACTTCCTGTTTTAATTGTTCTGCTTCCTCTTGGGTGATTTCCTGATTTTGTAACTGCTCATTGATTTTTTCCACAGCCATTTTCAACAGGTCTTTTTCTTCATTAATTATAGCGGTTTTGGAAGTTTCCAAAATTTCGATGGTGGTCTCCTGCGCGTGACAAAAGCACATAGCCATAAGCCATACCGCCAAGGCGGCACTTAAGTTGATAATTCTCATAATGTTCGTGATTTAGGGTTTCCGAATCCCGGAAACCGATTGATGAATAGTTAATTGTTACGTTCTATCACTGCCGTTCGAATTCTATTGAATCCATCTCCCAAAGCTTCAAACACTTTATCGCGGAAACTCCGCTCGAGTTCGGTTTCCACATCCCTAAGTAGTGCCGTCGCATCTACTTTGTCCGTGTTGGAGTTTAAGATCCTATTGTTGGCAATATCCCGTTGCGCTTTGGCCAATAGCGCATCGATTTCGTCTGGCGTGACTTCATTCTTCGTATTTTGTAGTTCCTGTACGGCAACGACCACCTCCCCTACTTTTTGATCGATAAAAAGTTCTTCTTCCGACTTTTTGATCGATGGTTTTTCAACATTTTGGGCCATTGTTTTTTCTTCGGAAGGAATTACGATTTCCTGAATTTTCCCGGAAACCTTTGGCGTAACCTTAGGCTTTTCCGAAGCGATTTGTGGCGTTTCCTTCGCCACTATTTCTTCTTGTGGAATGGGTTCCTCCTGAAGGGTTTCCTCGGGTAATTCTTCGGAAGCGATTACAGTGGTATTCCTAACGGAACGATTCTCGTCTTGCACCTCCACTGGATTTTGCTCTACCATTTTAGGAGCAACCTGATCTTTCTGAAATAGCCAGGTACTGAGTAGCAATACCCCTATAAAACTGGCCGCGACAGCAACCCAAACAAACGAACGGTTTCGTTTTTGGGGTACTTCCTTATCGAGCTTTCCAGCCAATTTTTCCCAAGCGGCCTGTGAAGGCTGCAACTCCCTTTCCTGAAGTTTTTCACGGATGGTATCTTCTAGTTTATTGGGTGCCATACTGTTGTTTATTTTCTTGGTTCACTAATTTTTGAAGTATTTTTCGCGCCTTGAAAAGCTGGGTTTTGGAGGTGTTTTCTGAAATATTGAGCAACTCGGCAATTTCACTGTGTTTATAGCCTTCCACGGCGTACAGCACAAAAACGGTTTTGTAACCATCGGGCAGGGAATCGATCAATCTTTGAATTTCTGCTACTTCCAAATCGGTTTCCAGATAAGAAGCATGCTCTTGCGAATACTCCAATACTTCTTCGTCTTCAAAATAAAGGTCCTTCTCCCGGCGTAGTTGTGAAATGGATTCGTTGACCATAATGCGACGGACCCAGCCTTCAAAACTTCCTTCAAACTTATAGGAGGACAAATGCACAAAGACTTTCAAAAAACCGTTTAGCATGACTTCTTCCGCAATTTCATCCTGCTTTACATACTGTCGGCAAACACTTAGCATCTTCGGCGCAAAAAGTTCGTACAGCTCGTGTTGGGCCTTTCGGTTTCCATCACTGGCTTTGGCAATGACTTTCCTATAATTTTTATGTAAGGAGATAATGCGCATACAAACTCTTTGTGATTGCTTCTATTTATATAGACGCAGGTTTCAAAAAAAAGGTTGTCTGAAGTTTAAAAAAATTATTTTTTTCGGTCAATTACGTAATTTACCATTAATTCCAGAGAGTCTTTGTAGGGAGACTCCGGATAGTCCTGAAGTAGTGATAACGCTTGTTGTTGATAAGCTTTCATTTTCTGAATGGCATACTCCAAGCCCCCAACTTCCTTCACATAGGCAATAACTTCTTTTACCCGTACCTTATCTTTATTATGATTTTTCACGGAGTTGATGAGCCACTTTCGTTTTTCCTTCGAAGCATGGTTGATAGCGTAGATTAACGGAAGGGTCATTTTCTGTTCCTTGATATCGATCCCGGTAGGCTTCCCAATGACCTCATCCCCATAATCGAAAAGATCGTCTTTAATCTGGAAGGCAATCCCGATAAGTTCGCCAAACTTCCGCATTTGGGTTACCCTTTCTTCAGGAGCATTAATGGATTGGGCCCCCATGGCACAACAAGCAGCGATTAAAGTGGCTGTTTTTTGACGGATGATATCAAAATACACTTCCTCGGTGATATCCAATCGGCGAGCTTTTTCAATCTGCAGCAATTCACCTTCGCTCATTTCGCGTACCGCTACGGAAATAATCTTCAGCAGGTCAAAATCGTCATTATCGATAGAAAGCAATAATCCTTTCGACAACAAGTAATCCCCTACCAAAACAGCGATTTTATTTTTCCACAAGGCATTAATGGAAAAGAAGCCGCGGCGGCGGTTACTATCATCTACCACATCGTCATGCACCAAAGTAGCCGTATGAATCAACTCGATAACCGAAGCCCCGCGATAGGTACGTTCGTTCACTTCCCCGTCGTTGCACATCTTGGCAATAAGGAACACAAACATAGGACGCATTTGTTTCCCTTTTCGGTTGACCACATAATGCATGATACGGTTTAAAAGCGCCACCCTTGTAGACATGGATTGAGAGAACTTTTTTTCAAAAAGTTCCATTTCGGCCTCGATGGGTGCTTTTATTTGGGAAACGATTTTCATGTATCGTTCAAAGATATTTAAAACTATTAAAATGGAAGGAACAAAAAAGCGGCTTAGAGCCGCTTTTTTTAATTAAGAATTTTGTTTTTCCTTTACTTTATTTCGATATAAGGACAAATCCACACAGCCCTCCATGGCTTTGGTATCCAGCTTTTTGCCTATAAATTTTTGAACCTTATTGACCATCTTTTCAGTTTCAAATAAAACATCCTTATAATCTATAAAAATAAGCTCAACTCCTGGTTCCTTTTCTTTCCAAGTTTCAATTTGCTCCAATTGCTCATGATAAGAATTATATAATTTTACAGGGATAGTCTCTGGATCCTTACCAATCATAGTCTGCTGGCTTTTCACTACTTCATCCAAATCCCGTTTCATAAAAATGATCTTATAACGGTATTCTGGAGAAACATGCTTTAACAAAGGAGCTACTACTTTTAATGATTTATTCTGAGCTTTTTTCAACCAAGAGTTATCCTTATGAATAGACATTACAGGCTCATATTCAAAATAACCTTTAGGATTCGATTTATCTGCTTTTCTTTTTCCATCGGTAAGTGCTTCAACCCCTCCTTTAACCATCATTTGCATCATTAAACTAGTCCCAGATCTTGGCAAACCAGACACAATGACAATTTGATCATCAAAATACTTGTAATTGGATTTATCATTTAAACTTAAAGGTCTAGAGATTTTCTCCTTTACATTCTCTAGTGCCTTTTCTGCCCTATGGAATTTTTTAGGTTTTAATTTAGCAGCGGTCTCGTAGGCGATTTTTGCATTCTCAAGATCCCCAAGTTTTTCTAGAGCCTCCCCTAGAGTATAGTGTGCTTCCGGAAAGTATTTAACCAGTTCGATACTGGTTAAGGCTGAATCGGCAGCTTCTTCAAATTCTCCTAGCCTTAAATAAACTTCAGCCACTGCCCTATGGTATTTTGCTTTATCAGTTTCCATAGATATAGCCCTTTCAAAAAACTCCTTAGCCTTTTCAAGCTCCCCTAATCGCCTATGGATTTTACCAATTTGGAAGTAAACTTCAGGGGAAGGTTTTCTATTTCCAGCAGCATGAAGAACCTCTAAAGCCTTTTTTGATTTACCCTTTCCGACTAAAATTTGAGATTCAGTAAAATGAGTTGAAAAATTAAATTCTTCATCTTTACTTCTTAAATACAGTAAATACTCCTCAGCTTTATCAAAATCCTCTTCTTTCAAGCTTATGGACATTAAATCCATATAATAAGGTATCGTATTTACGGGTTCCTCTTCCTTAATTAATTCCAATAGAATCTCTTTTGCTGCAGAAATATCCTTTTTACCCATATAAACACGAGCTAGATTATGCTTAATATCACACTTGGTTTTTAGCACCTGAGTTTCTATGTTTTCATCAGGACGATCTATGTAACCCAAATCAATAAGTTGCTGCATGGTTTCCTGCTCAGTAACTGAGTCCACTTTTACAGAATCGTCAATCTCTCCAAAATCACCTTCAACATCTTCCCAAGAATCAATATATTTTGGAGCTGCGGGCTTTTTAAAGATATCCAGAGCAGGCTTACCATCCATATCTTTTCCAATTGGAAGATTGAAGTGAGTTAGTATAGTTGGGGCGATATCGATTAATCCTAAACCAAAAATCTTTTCATTCTTTTTAATATTTGGACCTTTAGCAACAAATATTCCAAACTGTCTATGATCCAAAGAGGGTGCTGCTGGATACTTTGGCATTTTTAAAATACGTTTCCTTCCTGATTCAAAGCCATGATCGGACATGATGACTAAGGTTGTATCATCGTCTATTAACTGCAATACTCTTCCTAGCATCATATCTTGAAAACGGTAGGCACCTTCTACCCCCCCTTTATAGGTTTCATAAAGTTTAGGTGGTATTCCTGGAATATATGGAGGGTGGTATTTCATATAGGCATGGCAAAAGTGATCAATCAAATCATAGTACACTGCCATAAAATCCCATTCTGTTGTTCTCAATAAGTTGGTCGCCGCATTATGAACTGAAACATTTTCTGACAAAAGTTTTGAAAACACACCAATCCCTTTGTCTTTTTCTTGATCTACTTCAGCTGCTTTTGGGAAGAATGGTAATACATGTGCCTCAGTAACCTCATAAGGTCTCATTCTTAAATCGGCCAGTTCTTTGGATAAAGGTTGTGGATGAATAGTTCCTACCCTAATTGGATTTTTCTTTTTGGGATCTGGATTCATTTTCTGAAATCTATCAGAAACCACCACTCCATTAATAGGTTCTGCAGGAAAGCTAGGCCACCAACCCACAACATTACTTTTCATTCCTTGATTATGAAAAATATTCCAAAGTGCTCTAGATTTTCTCGAGGCAGTAGTAACCGGTCTTACTCCTTTCAAGTCAGGAGCAATTTCAATAAAATTTAAGACGCCATGTTTGTCTGGTGTTTTTCCGGTGGCTACTGTAGACCACAACATTGGGCTTAATGGAGGGTTCATTGTACTTAAATTCCCATGAACACCCTCTTTAATAACACTTTGTAAATGAGGCATTAAACCTCTTGCCATTAGGGGGCCAATCACCTTCCAGTCTGCCGCGTCCCAACCTAAAAGTAATAATTTATTCTTCTTCATATGTGCCTTTCTTTTTTGCTTCTTCTTTAGCTTTCTTTTTTACGTTTCGCCATACCCTAAAAGCCTCATCTCCATAAGCTAAAACTCCAAGAGAACCTTCAGGTGTGACTTGATATATTTTCGTTTCTTGTTTCATTAAAATTAGTGGTTAAAAAAAAATTCTTATATTTAGGGGCAAGTTAATAAAAATTGACAGTAATTAAATTCTAATCTTTAATTCATATTTATGAAAAAATCTACTTCAAAAAATTTATCGAAGAAGCTCGCTAAGTATGGTGCTATGTCACTAGCTATTGCAGGAGTTTCTAATGCTATGGGACAAGTGGTTTATACGGATATCGATCCAGACGAAACTATCGATGACACTTCGTATGACGTTGACTTTAACAATGATGGAACAATCGACTTTACTATCACCAATTCTGGTGCGAGTGGAGCAGCCGTTCGTATGTATAATACTCAATCCAACTCTGTACTTGGTGCTAATTTTGGGGGTAACTACAACTACCCTTATGTTTTAGTGAACAGTGCTCCTATTGCCTCGTCTGGTAACTTTACCGCGCACCCATACTACCAAACCCTTAACTGGAATGGATGTGCTTACACCAATAGTAACTGGTGTGGTGGTATTACGGATGCTTTTGTAGGTGTACGTTTTAATGTTGGCGCCGAGCAACATTATGGATGGATTCAGCTAGATGTACCTGCTGACGCAACTACCTTTACTATTAAAGGATTTGCTTTTGAAGCAACTCCCGATACTGAAATTCTTGCTGGTGACACTGGTCTTGGAATTGACCAAAACGCTTTTGAAGGATTCACGTACTTTATGGACGAGAACAGCAACCTAAACCTTAAAGCAGCTACTGCTATTGAAAGCGTATCTGTATTTAACGTATTAGGACAGAATGTCATCAACAAGTCGCTAAATGCTAACTCTGCTTTAGTAGCGATGGACGGAATGACTTCTGGAGTATATATTGCTACCGTTACTATTGAAGGACAAAAGCAGTCTTTTAAAGTAATTAAAAAGTAATTTACTTTATCATATCATTTGAAAAGGTGGCCTTTGAGCCACCTTTTTTTATTTAATGCTTATTGGCCAGTTGGCCACACGCCGCATCAATATCTTTTCCGCGACTCCTCCTTACGGTCACAGGAATTCGGTTTCGTTCCAAATTTTGGATATACCGATCTAGAATCCCTTGTGAAGCCTGCTGAAAATCCCCATCGTCAATTGGGTTGTATTCTATTAAATTTACCTTACAAGGCACGTATTTGCAAAACCCGACCAAAGCATCAATATCTTCCTGCGTATCGTTAATGCCATTCCAAACTACATATTCGTAGGTAATCTTACTCTTTGTTTGGGCATACCAATATTCCAAAGATTCGCGTAAATCGGTTAACGTAAAGCTTTTGGCAAAAGGCATGATTTGTTCCCTTTTCTCCTGAATCGCCGAATGCAGGGATACTGCCAATTTAAATTTTACCGCATCATCGGCCAGCTTCTTGATCATTTTTGGAACCCCGGAAGTAGATAACGTAATTCTTTTGGGCGACATGCCTAGTCCTTCATCGCTAGTAATCTTTTCAATGGATTCCAAAACATTTTTGTAATTCATCAATGGCTCTCCCATTCCCATAAAAACAATATTGGAAAGTGGCCGGTCGTGATACAACAAGCTTTCTTTATGAATGGCCACCACCTGATCGTAGATTTCATCTGGGTTCAAATTCCGCATACGCTTCAGTTTGGCTGTGGCACAAAATTTACAATCCAAGCTGCAGCCTACCTGCGAAGATACGCAAGCGGTAGTTCTGGATTCCGTAGGGATTAAAACTGATTCGACAATGAGTCCGTCGTGAAGCTTTACAGCATTCTTAATCGTTCCATCATTACTTTTCTGAAGACTGTCCACCTCGATGTGGTTGATCACAAAATGCGCATCCAAATGTGCTCTTGTCTCTTTGGAAAGATTGGTCATTTCCTCAAACGTATGTGCGCCTTTACTCCAAAGCCACTCATATACTTGGTTTCCACGAAATGCCTGGTCTCCTATGCTTTCAAAAAAAACGCGTAATTCTTCTTTGGAAAGCGCCCTAATATCCTTCTTTATTGTAGCCATGCCGCAAAGGTATTACTATTTATGCGAGAAATAAAAGAAGCGAAAGGAATGACTACCGACGGACAATGATCTTTTTTACAATGGTATTTTGCGTATCCTCATCTAATAATCGAAGAAAGTAGATACCTGAAGCGTATGGAGTAACGTCCAATCGGTTTTCGGAATTCGACATACTCCCTCGCTGAATCACTTTTCCATTCACGTCCATGAATGCATACGTTAAGTTGGGATATTGCGTATTGACGATGGTCACGTAGCTGGAGACCGGGTTGGGGTAAATCATAAGTTGTGATTCCACCTCAACTTCCCCGATGCTCAAAGAGTTTTCCTTGGAGCTTAACTCCAATAAACCTAAGCCAGAAGGGTCCAACCAGTCCTTTAATCGGGACGAGCTATCCACTCCATCCCAAGAAGCGGCAAACCGTCCGTAAATGTCGAACTCGCGATTGTTTTCGGTACCATTGCATAAGGAAAGCCCTGCATACAACTGCCCGATAATTTTTCCTTTTTCGTTGAATAAGGGAGAGCCCGAGGAACCACTTTCGGTCGTGCCAAAATCCCAACCGTCCCCACTTCCGGAGGAAAGCCCTTTAATAAGCCATACTTGGGTTCCATTGGCAACATCTTTTACCGCAGGATCATTATCCCTGCACACCTTCATCACATCCCCACTAGGCTGGTGAATGCCTATTTGGTACAATGGGTTTTCATCTTTTCGGTCCCAACCGGCAAATACCACATCCCAAGAATCTGGAACAGGATTGTACAACTCTACCAAGGCAAAATCACTTTCCCAATTGTGTGCTCGAAGCAGAGCTCCGCTCATCGTAAAATTGGCCTGAATATTATCGCTCTCGCCTTCATTTCCGCAGATAGGGTTTTGACTCATCCAATTGAAACGAACCGACCATAGGTTTGGGGAGGCTCCTTCAAGACAATGATTGGCCGTGAGTAAATAAGGGGTTTTATCTTGGCTGGTATTGTTTATAAGGGAAGCGGTACAAAGCTTTCCATTTCCTAGATTTAATAAGGCAACAGCTCTTTTCAGTAAGTTTTTCTTTTCTTCAAAATCGCTCCCTACCGAACAGTTCACATCGTAATTACAGTCTCCAGAGTCTTCTAGGCCCCGGTAGCCTTCTGCCCATTGGTGCACACGTCCCATCCTATATCCATGGATAATACTTCCAAGCTGTAGCTTTGCAGAAGCATTTACGCCTTTCGGCTGATAATATTCCACAATCATTTCATCGCCTGAAACAAACCAAGAACCTAGCACCTGGGAGTCTCGATTGGTGGTTGCATTGTATACTTTGGATTGATCGGCACGATCAACGTTATAAAATTGAAAATGTGCCCCTTCCGGAATGGAAAAGTTACTGAAGTTCAAACTTAGGTTTAAGGCGTTTTCCGAACGTATGATAATTCTCCACAATTTGTCCCCATTTGCCATTTGTATTTCCTGCCCTTGCTGAAGAACATTTAAGTTTAAGGGCCTTTCCATACCGTACCGCCAAGGCAAGGTTTTATCTAAATCATTGATACGGTCTTCTGCAATAATAGCTGTTAAATCCAGTGGAGGTAGCGCCACGACAGGAACCCCATCTATATCCAATTGCCAACCTATAGGAGTTTCGTTTCCTATTTGTGAAAACAAAACCGCGGTTGCAGAGAAACAGAAGAGAAAAAGTAATTTTACCCTCAATAGCATGCCATTTGGTTTAACAAACTCTAAGATAGGGTTTTATTTTAAATTTCAATACACACATAAAAAAAATCCCCAGTCGTAAACCGGGGATTTCCTTTATATACTTAGTGCCTAGGATTAAATAATCAACATGGCATCTCCATAGGTATAAAAACGGTATTTTTCCTTGACAGCTTCAGCATAGGCTTCTTTCACAAAATCGTGTCCTGCAAAAGCCGAAATCATCATTAATAAGGTAGATTTTGGCGTATGGAAATTAGTGACCATACTATTGGCAATACTGAAATCGTAAGGAGGGAAAATAAATTTATTGGTCCACCCGGCATACGAATTAAGTGTCCCGTTGGAAGAAACCGAACTTTCCAGTGCGCGCATCACGGTAGTTCCTACCGCACAGATCCTTCTTTTTTCTGAAATTCCGGTATTGATGGTTTTCACGGCATCGGGTTTAATGATAATCTCTTCCGAATCCATTTTATGTTTGGACAAGTCTTCTACCTCTACTGGGCTAAAAGTTCCTAAACCAACGTGTAGGGTTACTTCCGCAAAATTAATTCCATTAATCTCCAAACGTTTCATAAGGTGTTTCGAAAAGTGCAATCCTGCCGTGGGAGCAGCTACAGCACCTTCCTCCTTTGCAAAAATAGTTTGGTAGCGCTCTGCATCTTCCGGCTCCACCTCTCGCTTTATGTATTTGGGAAGCGGCGTCTCGCCCAGTTCGGTTAACTTGCTTCTGAATTCTTCGTAAGAACCATCAAAAAGGAAACGAAGGGTCCTTCCGCGGGAAGTGGTATTATCGATCACTTCAGCTACCAAAGACTCATCTTCTCCAAAATAAAGCTTGTTTCCAATTCTAATTTTTCGTGCAGGATCTACCAAAACATCCCAAAGGCGGGTCTCTGGATTTAATTCCCGTAACAAGAACACCTCGATTCTTGCGCCAGTCTTTTCCTTATTTCCAAAAAGTCGGGCCGGAAAAACTTTTGTATTGTTTAATACCAGTACGTCATCCTCCTTGAAATAATCGATTAAGTCCTTGAACATTTTGTGCTCGATGGTTTTTTCCTTTCGGTTAAGAACCATTAAACGCGCATCGTCCCGATTGGCGGCTGGATATTCGGCGAGTAATTCTTGTGGTAAGTCAAAGTTAAAATTGGATAATTTCATTCCCATAGTTACAGCTTTATTTTAAGAAGCTGCAAATATACAACCTCAACATAGGGGTTGTCAAGTAAATAGGCATTTATTATTGAAGGGACACCGAAATCCCTATATTTTTTAAATCCTCCCAGAAGGTGGGAAATGATTTGGTCACCACCCTACAATCCTTAATGGCCAAGCTTGTTTTTAACGCCAAAGGAGCAAATGCCATGGCCATACGGTGATCGTTATAGGTATCTATATCTACATTGTTAAGAATGTTCTTGGTAGGCGAAAGGTGTAAACTTTGGTCATCCACTTCAATCTTGGCGCCTAATTTTTGAAGCTCTGTTTTCAATGCTTCCAAGCGATCGGTTTCCTTAATTTTGAGGGTATGAAGCCCCGTAAGGTGGCATTCCATCCCTAAACCAAAACAAGTAACGGCAATGGTTTGTGCGATATCTGGGGTATCGACTAAGTTAAATGAAACCCTATTCTCAAGGGAATGATTACTCTTGGATAGAACCATAGCATTTTCCGCTTCAAGGAATTGGGTGGTCACCCCTAAGGGCTCATATATTTTCACCAATGCGGCATCGCCCTGAAAACTCTCCTTTCGGTAATTTTTTAAGGTAACTTTCAATCCTTCCGAAAGCGCTACCAAACTATAAAAATAGGACGCCGAACTCCAATCGGATTCTACCGTAACCGTGGTGTCTGCAATACGCTCTTGAGGTTCAACTACAATGGTTTTCTCCCGAAAGGAAGCCTTTACCCCAATTTGTTTCAACAGGGAGAGTGTCATTTCGATATAGGGTACCGAGGTCAATGCTCCTTCTAGATAAATTGTAAGTCCGTTGGGAAGTTTAGGCGCTATAAGCATGAGTGCGGTAATATACTGGCTGCTCGTATTTCCGGCAATGGAAATAGTGTTTTCAGTAAGTATATTCCCGGTGATACGCAAAGGAGGAAAACCTTCCATCTTTTCGAAAGAAATTTGCGCTCCCATTTGTTGTAAGGCTTCCACTAAAATGCCAATAGGACGTTCTTGCATTCGTGAACTTCCGGTTAAAACAACTTCCCTATTTCCCTGCGAGGCAAAATACGCCGTAAGAAAACGCATGGCAGTGCCTGCGTGATGAATGTCAATTGTTTTTTCTGAAGAATGGAGTGCTTTCTTTAGGTATACTGAATCATCACTTTCGGAAATATTATGGATGGTAAGGTTGGGGTACAAAGCCTGTAAAATCAACAGACGGTTCGATTCACTTTTAGAACCGGTAACCTGAACCATAAAAGAGTTATTCCCTAAGGAGCTATGTTTTAGATATGCCTTCAATTATCGCTCTTTCAGCTTAACCCAAGTAATGATAAAATTGACCAAAACACCTATAAAAATTCCAGATAAAATAAATAGCATCAGTTTTAAAATTGGTTGATCAATCTCTTTCAGAAATGCTGTTGAAAAGTTATGGGATGTCCATTGCACCAAAAATATAAATGCTGCGTATACAAATCCCATCCAAACGGATTTAATCCAAAATGATTTTTCTGAAAGTATTTTCCTGTACATATTAGCGTTCTTTTTCCTTTAATTTTTTCCAAAACTTACCATAGGTAACAAAAAAGCCATACGCAAATCCACCTAATAGTACCGCTCCTAAAAACAGCCATGGGTCTTTTTCGGTAATAAAGGCAAAACTAAAGCCTTCCAAAATCCATTTAAACACTATAAAAAGGACTGCAAAAGCTACTCCTACCGAAACTACCCCTTTCCAAAAGCCCTCATGATTAATTACCCTTTTGAACATATTTACTTTAATTTTTCATTATTATGATGCCGATCATGGTCCCTCTGGGTTTTCTTTTCCATTTTTTTATCGAAAGCTTCTTGTAAATCGACTCCTGTTTGGTTTGCCAGGCAGAGGACCACAAAAACCACATCGGCCAATTCTTCTCCTAGATCTTTATCCTTATCACTTTCTTTTTCACTCTGTTCGCCATAACGGCGCGCAATAATTCGAGCTACTTCTCCCACCTCCTCTGTAAGCTGGGCCATATTGGTTAATTCATTGAAGTACCGAACCCCGTGTTCCTGAATCCAATCGTCTACTATTTTTTGGGCATGCTGTAAGTTCATAATTATGCTTTAGCAAATACGATTTGCTCCTTTTCTTTATCTACTAAATCTTGATAAAACTTTTTCACTTCGCTATACATAGATGGGTCGATAAGGTATTTATTTATCGTAAAATCTACCATTAGCTGTATGGTATTGCCTCTGTGACTTAACAAATATTTGAATATAAAAGCATTATCCCCTAAAATCATGCTGGCATTTTCTGGCATACTCTCAAGGGTATACCCGTCGGGCACTTCAATATTAATAATATATCGGTGTTGCTTTGAAAAACCATAATCTATAGGGTATTTTCGATCGTTCATCTTAAATGGGTTTTCCTGCAATGCCATAAATAGCATTGGGGAAAGGTAATATTTCCCATCAATTTCCTCTAAATAATCTGAAGAATGAAAGCTGAAATCCATCTTTATAGGTTCATAGGGATTTTTGGCATTTTCCAAATGGAAGTCATTAAAATCGGCATTCAACCCTTTTATCTTATTTTTAATTTCTTCAGAAGAAGCACCGCTAAAATCCTTCCGACGTTCCAGGGCTAGATAATCGGTATATTGCCCTTTTGATTGCCCCTCAATTTCAGCATTCCCGTCAATCTTATAATTCACCATAAACATTTCCTGACTTGGCTTTTGGGACTGTAAGGCGATCCAGGTAGAACTTCCATCTTCCCGAATTAATCTTCCCTGCCAATTTAAGAGTTCTTCATCCAGGATATTTGGAGCACCAAATTTATCGCTAGCATCCAATAAAATCACTTGTCCATTTTGCTCCAACCCTGCAATTACATAATTGAAACCATTTCGGGTAGGGAAGACCGGGACCCCATGGGATTTTGTGCTAATTAAGATAGGGTTGGCGTTAATACCAACATAGCGCAACATAGACACTAGTAGTAAGTTAATATCGGCAACGTTCCCCACTTTCTCTTGATAGGCTTTTTTGAGTCCTTCCTGAGTGTACATTCCTATAAAACCGTTATGGTTCATAGTGCTTCTTACATACTCATAGATTTTCAGTGCCTTTTCATTTTGGGAAGTTACCCCTTCCACCAAACGATCAACATCGTCTTTATAGTGTCTATCTTGGCCTAGTTGCCCTCCGAAACTTTCAGAACGATAAATCTTTTCAGAAACAGAGCCCCAATCGGTTGAATACATCTCTACCCCACCATTGGGAAATTTTGTATAAGCCAATTCGAACACCAAAGAAGACATATAGTTATTGATATTACCCGAATAGGCCTCTTTTTGCACTGGAGGTACATCGTCCATCGTTACTACATAACTATTTTCTTTAAAGGTAGCGGTCTCGGTGGTCGTATTCCCAATTGCCGACTTTGTTTGAACAAAGCTTGCTGTATGGCGATAATCCATGGATCGCTGCTTGTAATTAGTATCAATATTGAACGGAAGCCAGCCTCTCCTATGCGTATTATAGTTAAAATATTCGGGTGTCTCGAAAGTCAAGCTTACTTTATTTACGGGAATCTTTTCCTGAAAACGGTAAGGATTTATTGCAGAATAAAACGGGGATTTTACGCTGTATTCATATTCAATTACGCAGCCTGGCTTAAGAGAAGGCATGGTGAACTTTTCTACTTTATACATTTCACTTCTATCCTCTTCAAACATGCCATCCCTTCGAAGTTTCACATCCTCTACTTTGCCTTTTTCATTTAAAACATAGGTATAGGCCTTTAAACCTGATAACTCCTCCTTATATTTATTGGATTGCCGGTACAGGGGGACTTCTTTAGTGGCCCATTCAAACCCATTTTCATTATAAATCTTAATGCGTTCGAAAACATCGGTAATCAAGTAAAATCCAATATCTTCAGAATACTCAAAATGAGTTCTTACTTCGCGATATAGTACCGCAGCATCTGCTTCTGGATACGAGGGATGCTCTTTTTGTTTGACTTCCTCTTCAGAGACTTTTCCAAATTTAAAATTTTGGGCCCATAGTGTAGAAGATGAAATGGTTAATAGGAGAAAAAATAATTTCAATTTCATAGGTTAGGATTTAATCTTTTTTAAAACGATTTTCGATTTATCTTTTTTGTAAATGCTTTTTATGAACTCAACATATTCATTATATTTTTCCTTAGGCCAAGTCCCTTTTTGAAGCAGTAAATTTCTTGTATAAAGTAAGCCACCCTCCTTTTGCACCAAACGGGTTTCGTAAGTGCCAAATTCGGTTTCCATGGTGCTATTTTCGTAGGTTGAATTCATCCCATAACCTTCCGGCAATTGTATGAATATCTCATCCTGGTAGGCATAGCCACGTCGAATTTCCAGCGGTAGCTTTCTATCGCTATCTTTCTTGGGAGCCTCTGAAACCCGAGTAAATACGTTAGGGCATAAAAGTAACAGGTCTCCTGCCGAAGTGGTATAATTCTCGGAGGTAATGTTTAGTTTTTCTACAAAAGAAACTTCTTCTTTATGATTCTCCAAGAGCATTTCATGAATTTGCAGTCCGTTGTGGAAATCCCATTGTTCCTTATAGTGTTTTCGCTTTTGACTTTCGTCCAGTTTTTCTAGCCTATAAATCCTATTGTAGGCAAGGTTCTTAGAAGTGATTTCAACGGTTCCAGAAAGCTGTAATGTAGTATCAAAGCTTAGTTTAGCTTCCTTCTTGCATAAATTTCCTTCAGCAGGATAATTTGGGGTATGGGCAAACTTACCTCCCTCGGGGGTAATCATCAACACTTTCCGGTCGTCGGTATGCGTTCCTAAAAATCCGAAGGGCAAATCCTGGCTGGTACATTCCAAAAACACCATCTCATCTTCAAAAGGAACCGACAATATAACATGATCCCCTTGCATACCAATATATTCTTCATCCAAATCATCCCCCAAAGATTGGGAATCTACTATGGTATAATAAGACGGAATATTTTGAGAAGCCAAAAGCGCCTTGGTATAATTGGTTAAACCTTTACAATCCCCATAGCCCAAGGCATCCACCTCTTTGGCAGGAGAGGGTTTCCAACCCCCGATCCCAATTTGCACACTAATGTAACGAGTTCTATCCTGCATGAATTGGTAAATCACTTTTGCTTTTTCTTTAGGGTCCAATATGCCTTCCGTTAACATAGCAACTTTCTGAATGGTCTGTTCGGGCAACACATCTAGACCTTTTAGTAATTTTTGAGATTGCCATTTTCCAAAATCGTCCCAATCTTTTACAGTGGCCAAGACCCCTTGCAATTCAAAATGTTCTAGGTAAAATTTTCCTAAGGGGAGAAGTTTACTGAAAGAAGGTGCCTTTTTTTGCTGTGGCACAGGTTGAAGCTCCTTGGCTTCTATTAAAATTTCCCGATCGCTTTCTGTAACCTTAATAGTATTTTCATCAAAATTGAGAAATTTTTTATGTAAAGGAATACCTTTTTTATTAACTAACTTAAAGGATGCCTTCTCGACGCTCATTCCTGAGTAAGGAATAGGCATAAACATTGGCATGAAGGCAGTATTAGAAGTTTTATAAGCATAGGTTAAGGCCACCGTACAAGGATAAAAAGTAGGTGTAAAATCCAACACCAAAGCCCTATTGTCTGTATAAAGATTGGTCCCAGAGGCACTAACATCCATGAAATCCCTTTTCTTGAATTTCTTTTGTTCCACTCCCAAAACATCATACACCACCGCCTCATATTCCTTTACGGAATCATAAGAATCATAATAAATGACAAAATCTAAATCCTTTGCTGCCTTTTCATTTAAAATCGTGACCACCCACTCTCTTTCAAAAGTTAATGTATTGAAATCATCCAAGGTAACCACGGTACGATCTTCCCGAACAACTGCATTTACATTTTTTAGAAGATTCACGTTCATTTTTCCCAAAGCATATTGTTGTGCTATTAAGGGAAAGGATAAAAAAATCAAACCAACTAAATGTAACAACCTCATTCCTTATTTTTTGTATCGATGATTAGGGTAACAGGCCCATCGTTTACCAAGGCAACATCCATCATAGCCCCAAACTCACCTGTTTTTATTTCTTGTTGACAATCGTTACCCAATTGCTTGATAAAAGCCTCATAAAGCGGTGTCGCTACTTCAGGACGGGCCGCTTTAATGAAAGAAGGCCGATTCCCTTTTTTGGTACTAGCGTGAAGTGTAAATTGACTTACTACCAATACTTCCCCTTGTATATCGAGCAAAGATGTATTCATGAATCCATTATTGTCTGGAAAAACACGCAATTGGGAAATTTTTCTGCTTAGCCATAAAATATCCTCTTCTGTGTCTTCCGCTTCAATGCCGAGCAAGATAAGAAAACCCGTTTTAATCTCAGAAACTTTCTCCCCCTTAATGGTCACCGAAGCTTCTTTTACTCTTTGCAATACTGCTCTCATTCATTTTGATAATTATCCTTTCGGTAGGTATCGTCCTCTCCCTCCAAAATTTGAAGGTAACTCTTGTAGCGCGACCACGGAATTTCATCATTTTCCAAGGCTTCTTTTACCGCACAATGGGGCTCCTGAAGATGCATGCAATTATTAAACTTACAATGTTCTTTTAAGGCAAAAAACTCAGGAAAATAATCTCCCAATTCCTCTTTTTCTATTTCCACAACACCAAACCCCTTGATACCAGGCGTGTCTATGATTTGTGCTTCAAATGAAAGGTCAAACATCTCTGCAAAGGTAGTCGTATGCTGGCCTTGCATATGCTGTTCTGAAATTTCAGAGGTCTTTAAATTTAAATCGGGCTCTAGGGTATTGATCAAGGTCGATTTACCCGTACCACTATGACCCGAAAACATGGAAACATTTCCTTTCATTAATGCTTTAACCTTTTCAACGTTTTTCCCTGTTTTTGCTGAAATTCCAATACATTCATAACCCACCTCCCGATACAAAGCCGCCAAATATTTTACTTCCAAAAGCGCTTCTTCATCGTAGGTATCTATTTTATTGAAAAGCAAAACTGCTTTTACGTGATAGGCCTCCGCTGTTACTAGAAATCGGTCGATGAAGGTGGTAAAGGTGGTAGGATTGTTTAAGGTTACCAATAAAAAAGCAATATCTATATTGGCCGCAATAATGTGCGTTTGCTTTGAAAGGTTTACCGATTTACGAATGATATAATTTTCTCGGGGTTCGATTTCATAGATAACCCCAATGGTTTCATCTCCCTTGGTTTCCACTTCAAAAACTACCCGGTCACCCACAGCCACAGGGTTGGTACTTTTAATTCCTCCAATCCTAAACTTCCCCTTCAGACGGCACTCATAAAAAGTTCCATTAAATGACTTTACCGTGTACCAACTTCCTGTAGATTTATATACCGTTCCTTTCACAGGTACAAAAATCCTAAAAAAAAGTTAATCTCTCATAGTTTATTTTATTTTTGCCCAAGTAAAAACCATAATTAACACATAACATGAAATCAATCTTATCTTTATTTTTTGCATTTTTTATAATGAGTTTTTCACAAGCTCAAACAAATCTTTATGAAAATCCAGATTTTGATGAAATTGCCAAAAATCATAAAATTATTGCCATAGTCCCTTTTAAAACCCAAGTCGTTTTAAGACCTAGACAATTGAAAAAACTAGGGGAAGGCGATCTTGAAAAAATGGAACGTAGCGAAGGAGAAAGCATACAAACAGCCATGTACTCCTGGTTCTTGAAAAGAAAAAAACGTGGAAAATTGGAAAACCTAGATTTGCAAGATCCCAAAAGAACCAATGCCCTTCTGAAAAAACAAGACATCGATTATGATAATCTTTACGAATATACCAGCGACGAAATAGCACAGATCCTAGAGGTCGACGCCGTAATCATGGGCGACTACGAAACCAATAAACCTATGTCTGAAGGTGCTTCTGTGGCCCTTGGATTATTAATAGGGTTTTGGGGAACTACCAACTCGGCTACTATAAACATGAGTGTGCACAACGGAACAGATGGAGTATTACTTTGGAATTACAATAAAAAAGTAAGAGGAAGTTTGGGAAGTTCTCCTGAAGACCTCATTAACATTTTAATGCGTAAAGCCTCGCGAAGGTTATCATACACTAAAAAGAGTTAAAAAAAAGCCTGCATTATGCAGGCTTTTTTTTGTTAAGAAACAACTTTCTTTTGGTGATTAATGGATTCTTGGTGAATTGCCTTGTAAATACGAAGAATAAACTCTTCACTTAACTGATGCTCTTCTCCTTCCAAAATCATTTTGCCTAAAATTTCATTCCAGCGTTTGGATTGTAGGATGGCTACATTGTTGTCACGTTTCAGTTTACCAATAGCATCTGCGATACGCATACGCTTCCCTAAAATTTCCAGCAACTGATTATCTATCACATCTATCTTGGTTCGAAGGGTTGCAAGCTTGTTATTAAATTCTACGGCATCGCCTACAGCTTTACGAATCTTTAAATCGACCGTCATTTTATCTAAGGTTTCAGGAGTGATTTGTTGTTTCGCATCACTCCAAGCATTGTCAGGATCGAAATGGGTTTCGACCATTAACCCATCATAATTAAGATCCAATGCCGTTTGGCATAAATCAAAAATAATATCCCTTCTTCCCGCAATGTGAGACGGATCTAAAATAAGGGGTAAATCTGGGAAACGATTCTGCAAATCGATAGCAATCTGCCATTCGGGGTTGTTTCGGTATTTAGTCTTCTCATAGGTAGAAAACCCTCTATGGATTACTCCCAGGTTGTGGATATCGGCACTGTAAAAACGCTCCACCGCACCTAACCATAATGCTAAATCGGGATTTACGGGGTTTTTAATAAGCACAGGTTTATCCGTGCCTTGAAGGGCATCTGCAATTTCCTGAACAATAAATGGAGACACCGTAGTCCGAGCCCCAATCCAAAGTATATCAATATCGTGCTTTAAGGCCAAATCTACGTGATGGGCATTGGCTACTTCCGTTGTGGTAAGCATACCGGTTTCTTCTTTTGCCCTTTGCAGCCATTTTAATCCTAAAGCACCTACCCCTTCAAAATTTCCGGGTCGTGTTCGCGGTTTCCAGATTCCTGCCCGTAATACCGTGGCATCGGTATCTTTTAATTGATGGGCTATTTTTAATACTTGTTCTTCGGTTTCGGCACTACAGGGGCCTGCAATCACCAATGGGTGGGCAAGTTGCATGGCATCTAGCCAATTCCTTAATTCTTTCTTATTTTCCATGATTCAAAACCTGGCTTAAGTTACTAGGTTGGTTTTCCTTATTTTGCGCATAGGTTCCCAAAATTTTAAAGTTCTTAACATAGGGTTCCAAAGCAGCTACTGCTTGATAGAAATCTTCGCTTTCTGAAAAGGTCACGTCCACAAAAAAGGCGTATTTCCAAGGAGTTCCCAAAATAGGGAGTGATTGTATTTTGGTAAGATTGATATGATGGGAGGCCATCACTTCCAAAGCTTTACTTAAAGTACCTACTTCATGACCCAGCTGAAACTTGATAGAGGCCTTGTTAGGCGCTTTTTTACTCACGGCAGCCCCCCGATTTCCGAAGAGCACAAAACGGGTTTGATTTTCTTTGATATCCTGAATGTTGCTATCCAATATTTTTAACCCGAAGCGCTCTGCCACTTGTTTTCCAGCGATGGCAGCAACCCCCTGCAAGTTATTTTCCTTAATTCGCTTGGCTTCGCTTGCTGTATCCTTTCCTTCAATGATTTTGAACTGTGGCGGAAACTTCCGAAGGTAATCCTTGCATTGCAGTAATGCTACTGGGTGCGAGTGTACCTCAAAAATATCGATAATCGATTCGGATTCCAGTGCCATTAAATACATCTGTATATTTAAAAATACTTCATCAATGATTTCAAAATCGCCGGCTTCCACCAAATTGTAATTAGGAAGCAAAGAGCCCGTAAGGGTATTTTCAACGGCCATGACACCATAATCGGCTTTTCCTTTTTTAACGCTTTGGGTCACTCCATCAAAAGAGTCGCACATCACCAATTCCACAACCAAATCTGGAAAGAGCTTTTGTACTGCTTCATCGTGGAAAGAACCTTCAATTCCTTGGATTGCTATTTTCATTTGCTTTATAATTTCAGTTTAAAACCCATAAAAAAACCCGGAAGTTCGTTCCGGGTTTTTATGATGCTATATATTTCAATTACATGACAACCCGGTACTTTCCACCAAAGTAAAAAAACCAAAAGTTGAAATATGTAAAAAATGTGTTCATTTGTTTGTATCGTTGTCGCTAAAGTACACATTACTTTATAACAACAAAATCTTTTTTGCGTTTTTTTATTTGTGTAGTTTTACATTTTACAACACCTATGTCTATTGAAGTCCAAAATATTACTAAAACTTATGGTCCGCAAAAAGCGCTGGATGATGTAAGTTTTTCGATTCAGAAAGGGGAAATTGTAGGGTTCCTTGGCCCTAATGGCGCTGGAAAATCCACCATGATGAAAATCCTCACCACCTACCTTCCTGCTTCTGAAGGAGCTGCCTTTGTCAACAACCATAGTATTAAAAGTGAATCTTCAAAGGTTCAGAGAAGTATTGGATACCTCCCAGAGCACAATCCGTTGTATTTAGACATGTACGTAAAGGAGTATTTATCATTTAATGCCGAAGTATACGGAACCCCAAAGAGTAAAGTCTTGGATGTTATCGAGCAAACCGGATTATCACCTGAAGCCCATAAAAAAATCCAACAGCTTTCGAAAGGCTATCGACAACGAGTAGGACTCGCCAATGCTTTATTGCACGATCCTGAAGTATTGATTCTAGACGAACCAACCACTGGGTTAGATCCCAATCAGTTGATTGAAATTCGAGAACTCATAAAAAGTGTAGGAAAAGAAAAAACGGTTTTACTCAGCACTCACATTATGCAGGAAGTTGAGGCCATCTGCGACCGGGTCATTATCATCAACAAAGGAAAAATCGTGCTCGATAAATCGTTAAAGGAACTTTCCAAGGACAAACAGCAAATTATTGAAGTGGAATTTGGTTACCGTATTGAAGAAGTCGCGTTACAACAGATCGATTTTGTAAAGAAGGTAGAAAATACCATAGGATTTGTCTATCACCTACACTTTTCCACGCAAGAAGATATGCGTGCGAAGGTATTCGATTTTGCGCATGACAATGGTTTAAAGATTTTACAACTTCACCAAAAAAATACTTCTTTGGAGAAATTATTCATAGAACTTACTCAAAAATAAGCTTTCCCGTAAAGAGCTCTTCCACATCTATGATGGGAGGTCTGTTTTTAGCAATGACATCCCCAGTACTAAAAATCCTTCCTTGAATTCTATTGATAGGGTTCACAATCATTTTATTGGTGCTCCGGTGAAAAATAAACAAATTGAAAACTTCCAATTCGGCAGCTTCTACACGTACATCGCCATCATACAATCCAAAATTTCCTGAAACTGCGTTTCCCTTCAGATAGAACTTTGAAATGCCATTGGCCTGAATCCCTAATTCCCCTACATCCAGATTGTCAAAACGAAAATCGCCGTCAATATGAAATTCGTCTTCTTGTTCCCTATCCTCAGAAATTAACACAAGGTTTTTAAATTCTATGGGCCCTACTCCAGTAACCGTTAAACCTGAACTATTCCTTATTTCCAAAGAATCCTTGTTAAAGGTAACGAACACCTTGGTTACGTCGTAATCCCGGGTATAGTTGCAACTATTTCGATCGCTCACTTTGAGTATGCTATCCTCTACCCGCACCCTTACTTCGTTAATTAGGTTTTCGCCGGTTTCAATCACCACTTTTCTTTCATCCCCTTGGGAAATAAATAATTGTACCCGGTTCCAAACAATAATTTTATTGAATCCGTCCAGCTCGTATTCCTGCTGAATGATATCCCCAGTAGTTTGAAAACAATCCCATGCATTTTCAGAATTGCATCCAAAGAAAAGTGCGATAAGCGCTATGTATAAAAATTTCTTCATCCTATATTCTTACCCCTATTCCAAATTCAACGGCTTCAGCTTTCGCCCAGTGTGATTTCACATTCACGACCCCAAAAAACCGATCATTGAAAAAATAGCGTTTAATTCCCAATCGGTTATAAATTTGTTTTTCAAATTCATAGGGCCAATATACATAATATCCCAATTGTGAGATAAAGGCAATCCGGTTAAACCGAAGCTCATGCCCTACAAAAACCCCTATTCTTCGATAGTCCAATCCTTCCTCCAAGTTATCGCCCGGAAAGGCAATTCTTCTGTAATTAATTAAATGAATTAAAAAATTAGAGAAAAAGAAATCGACCCCAGCCTGTAGCGTGCTTTTATAATTTATTCGTTTATCGGCGAAAAAGGAGAACACATAAAACGGGTATTGCCCTAAACCATTTACATCGGCTTCATTGATTCCTGTTCTAAATACGGCATTGTATTTAATTCTTTCAGCATAAAACTTACTGGGCCAAGTACCATGGGAAATTCTTGCAGGAAACCCCACTTCATTGAACTGATAACTTAAGCCCGCGCTAAAATAAAAGGTATTGGTACTGTTGTTTGGGGCTTTTAGATTAGCATTCGAATAATGAATCACTCCCATTCCCAAATGCGCTCCAAGCCCTTTGTAAATATTTTCCTTTACAATTTCCCCTTTTAACAAAGTGGTACTTAGCAGTGTGCTTCCGTAGGCATTATTCTGAAAGTTGGTTTCAGGGTCGTAAGGATTTGAAGCATAAGCAACCCCTTGAGCCACCCCTACCCGAAGCATTCTATTTAAAAAATACCAATTGAAATGTCCGTAAAGTCCGAAATTTTGTCCCAAATAAGGATTTTGCATATCCTGATAGGTAAAGGTAAATCCCCAATCAGGGAAATTATACCTACTTTCCCACTCATTATAGCCATAGGTCTTTCGGTTATAGCTAATTACCAATCCTCTGGGGTGGCCGGTAATTAAATGGGAAATATCTGGATTGTGCTCTAAAATACTCCCATAAAAAGTAGAAACGTCTATAGACACTGGTTTTAGTTCATTTTGCTGTGCTTGCAAAATGGTTCCAACCATACAGACCGCGATCAGGGAAAAGAGATACTTCATAGTATTTGAGCGGCTGTAAATATACACTAATCTTCAAATAATAGTTGTCCTGTATAGTATTCTTCTACTTCTACAATTGGAGGTCTATTTACAGAGATCACATCTCCTGTTCCTCTAATGCTACCACGTAAACTTTCTACAGGATTAATAATCATGATATTGGCACTTCGTTGAAATATACGAACTTCATTCACTCTTAGATTTTCAGCTTCCAATCGAGGTACCTCATCCTGAAAAACAAAAGAAGCTTTTTCAGAAAATCCGTCAATATAAAAACCACTAAAACCATTGGCATCAATTTGAAAATTTTCACATTGTATCGTCAAAGTGAAATCGCCACTTTTACGGGAATCCTCCACTCCTCCCGTAGTATCACTTATTAAATGAAGTGAGGTAAAGTTTAAGATTCCTTCCCCAACTACATCAAATTCCGAACTATTCCTTATCACTTTCAAATCGGGAGTAGTCACAATGGCTTTCGTAATACCATAGTCTCTCACAAAGTTACAGCGGTTGTTGTCTTTTATCACTAAGACCTCATCAATGACTTCCACGGAGACGTCATTCAGTAGGTTTTCACCTGTTTCAATAAGTACTTCCTGGGTCGCACCCTGTTGGATCACCAAGCTAACGTCATCTTCTATTCGAATTTCAGAAAAGAACGGCATGGAGAAAGCTTCAACAATCGTATCCCCTTCCGTTTGAAAACAATTATTGGCATCCTCGCTATTGCAAGCTGCTAAAAACAAGACCAGTAAAAAACTAAATTTTTTCATTTTTAAATTCTTACCCCTATCCCAAATTCAATACATTCTGCATTGGCGGCATGGGTTTTTACCGTCGCTACCCCAAAAAGCTTTTCAGTAAGGTAGTATTGCACCCCAACCCTACTGTACACACGCGATTCGTATTCGTAAGGCCAATAAAAATAATACCCCAATTGCGTAGGAATGGCCATTTTACCTATCCTAAACTCATGTCCCAGCATCACGGCCGCCCTCTTGTAATCGGTATCGGGCGAGACTTTATTATTAAACGAAGCCGCAATGTATTCTATTTCCTTTTCTAAAAAAGGGGAAATAAAATATTCCACACCAAATTGTAAAGTGCTTTGGTAATTCAGTCGTTTATCGGCGTAGGCTGTAAATACGTAAAAGGGATGTTGTCCTAAATTGAAATAATCGCTTTCATTGACCCCGCTTCGGAAAAGAAAATTGAATTTAATCTTTTCTGAAAAGTCCTTCGGGTCTTCCTCTTTTTGATAGATTTCCTCTCCTTCCGTGAAATCATATTTTAGCCCAATATTAAAACCCAAGGCATTGGTTCCCGAATTAGGGGCTTTAAAGCTTCCATTGCTATGGTGCACAAAGCTAATTCCTGCATTCAACCCAATTCGATCGATAAGATGGTCTTTGTTAAACTGAAGTAAAATATAGGTGGAAGCCAGTAAATGACTTCCGTAGGCGATATTCTTAAAATTGGTTTCGATATCAAAAGGCTTCGTATTGTATGCGATTCCTTGGCCCAAACGAAGCATTAGGTGACGCTTCAAAAAGTAAAAATTATAATGGCCATAGAGCCCGTAGTCTTCCCCTAGTACATCGTAATTGAAATTTTGATACAAAAAAGAAACGCCCCAATCTGGGTAATTATACGATTGTTGCCAATACTTCTCTCCATAGGTTTTATGGTTATAGCTTACCAAAAAACCTATGGGATGTTCCCTTACCAAATGGGCGATGTTTTTATTATGCCGAAGTAAGGTTCCGTAGTAATATTGTGCATCCAGCGTAAAATTGTTGGTAGGTTTTTCTTGTGAAAATACCGTAACACAACTGAAAAAAAAGATGTAAAACCACTTTTGACTCATGCTGCAAAAGTAACCGATTTAAAATACCTGCGAAGCAATCTTTTTGATATTAACACTCTTTCCCATGGAATAGTAATGCAACACGGGCACCCCAGCTTTTACGAGTTCCTTACTTTGCTGAAGGCACCATTCAATGCCCACTTCCCGCACTTGATCATTGTCCTTGCATTTTACCACTTCCCTAATCAAGTCGTCGGGTAAATCTACATTGAAACGATGCGGAATCAAATTGAGCTGCTTTTTGGTAACCAAAGGTTTCAGCCCTGGAATAATGGGTACTTCAATACCTTCTTTTCGGCATTTTTCCACAAACTGAAAAAACTTACTGTTGTCAAAAAACATCTGGGTGACAATATACGTGGCTCCTTTGGCAATCTTTTTCTTCAGAAAATAAATATCGCTGTCCATACTGGGAGCTTCCAAATGTTTTTCGGGATATCCCGCCACGCCAATACAGAAATCGGTTGGGGTATTGTTTTGTACTTCTTCGTCTAAATATACCCCATGGTTGAGATTGGCGATTTGAGACACCAACTGACTCGCATAATGGTGTCCCTCCTTTTCCGGTTTAAAATAGGTTTCACTCTTTACCGCATCCCCACGAAGGGCCATGACGTTGTCAATTCCCAAAAAGCCCAAATCGATTAAAAAGTTTTCGGTATCCTCTTGGGTAAAACCACCACACAAAATATGCGGAATGGCATCCACGTCATATTTATTCTGAATCGCCGCACAAATTCCCACCGTACCCGGTCTTTTACGAACCACCTGCTTTTGCAACAAGCCATTGTCCAATTCCTTATACACATATTCTTCCCTATGGTAAGTCACATCTATAAAAGGAGGGTTAAATTCCATTAAAGGGTCAATCGCATCAAAAATAGACTGAATGTTTTCTCCTTTTAAGGGCGGTAATATTTCGAAGGAAAACTGTGTTTTCCCATGGGATTTTTCAATATGTTCGGTTACTTTCATTTAGTCTGCAATATTGGGTTGAAGCCACTTGGTAGCCTCGGTTAATGAAATATTTTTTCGTTGTGCGAAATCGGCCACCTGATCCTCTTTTATTTTTCCGAGTCCGAAATACCGGGCTTCAGGATTTCCAAAATAATAACCAGAAACCGATGCCGCGGGCCACATAGCCAAGCTTTCGGTCAAGGAAACTCCAATGGATTCTTCTACTTTTAAAAGCTCCCAAAGGGTCTTTTTCTCCAAATGGTCGGGACAAGCCGGATAGCCAGGTGCAGGACGAATTCCTTTATAATTTTCTGAAATGAGCGCCTCATTGGTAAGCTGTTCTTCGGAAGCATAGCCCCAACATTCCTTACGGACTTTTTCATGCAAATATTCGGCAAAGGCCTCTGCCAAACGATCGGCCAAAGCTTTTACCATAATCGCATTGTAATCATCATGGATTTCTTCAAATTGCGCAGCCAATGCTTTGGTTCCAAAACCTGCTGAAACACAGAAACACCCTATATAATCCTGAATCCCACTTTCCTTCGGAGCAATAAAATCGGCCAAGGCAATATTAGGCTTACCCGCTGCTTTTTTGCTTTGCTGTCGCAGCGTCCTGAAAATAGTTTTTGTTTCTGAATTTGGATAAACTTTCACTTCAATATCGTCCTCATCGACCGTATTCGCTTCAAAAAGCCCGAAAACTGCCTTGGCTTTCAATAGATTTTGAGTAATGATCTGCTGAAGCATTTGCTGGGCATCTTGATAGAGTTCGGAAGCTTGTCTGCCCACGACTTCGTCCTCTAAGATCGCCGGAAATTTTCCGTGCAAATCCCAACTTCTGAAAAATGGTGTCCAATCGATATAGGCCTTCAGAATTTCCAAATCCAACGATTCTATTACCTGAATTCCCAACTCATTTGGTTTTACGATTTCAGAAGCCTTCCAATCGATTTGAAATTTATTTTGACGCGCCGCTTCAATCGTCAAAAAGTCCTTCACCCGTTGTCGCTTCAAAAACCCTTCCCGAAAGGATTGGTATGCTTCCTTAACTTGCGTTTTATAGGCTTCCTTACGTTCCTTCTGCAACAAATCGCCCACCACAGTCACTGCACGGGAGGCATCGTTTACATGCACGACCAATTGTTCATACTCTGGATCAATTTTCACCGCCGTATGGGCCTTGCTTGTCGTTGCCCCGCCAATCAATAAAGGAACTTTAAAATCCTGTCGCTGCATTTCCTTGGCCAAAAACACCATTTCGTCCAAGGAAGGGGTAATCAATCCACTCAAACCAATTACATCCACGTTTTGTTCTTTGGCCGTGGCAATGATTTTCTCTGGAGGTACCATGACCCCCAAATCCACAATTTCATAATTATTACAAGCCAGTACTACCGAAACAATGTTCTTCCCAATATCATGCACATCGCCTTTTACGGTGGCCATCAATATCTTTCCATTGGAGGAAGAAACCGAATTTTTATCTTCTTCAATAAAAGGCAGTAAATAGGCCACGGCTTTCTTCATCACCCGAGCACTTTTCACCACTTGCGGCAAAAACATTTTCCCGCTTCCGAAGAGATCCCCCACCACATTCATCCCAATCATTAATGGGCCTTCTATTACCTCAATAGGTTTTTCAGATTGTTGCCGTGCTTCTTCCACATCTTCTTCAATGTAAGCATCGATCCCTTTTACCAAGGCTCTTGTAATTCGATCCTGTAAAGGCTCCGAACGCCAAGATTCATCGGCTTGCTTTTCCGCTTTGGTTCCCTTAACGGTTTCCGCAAACTCCAGAAGCCGTTCGGTAGCGTCCTCCCTTCGATCTAAAATTACATCTTCCACATATTGCAATAAATCTTTCGGAATGTCATCGTATACTTCCAACATCGCAGGATTCACAATCCCCATATTCATGCCTGCCTGAATCGCATGATAGAGAAAAACCGAATGCATCGCTTCCCGAACCACATCATTTCCACGAAAACTGAAGGACACATTGCTTACCCCACCACTTACACTACAATGCGGCAAATGGTTACGAACCCAACGGGTCCCTTCAATAAAATCAACGGTATTTTTGCGATGTTCGTCCATTCCCGTTGCCACCGGAAAAATATTTAAATCGAATATGATATCTTCTGGAGGAAATTGAACCTTGTTTACCAATAGTTCATACGAACGTTGCGCTATTTCAATACGTCTTTTAAAAGTATCGGCTTGCCCTAGTTCGTCAAAAGCCATGACGATAACGGCAGCCCCGTAGCGTTTGATTAATTTCGCCTGACGTAAAAATTCGGCTTCCCCCTCTTTTAAGCTAATGGAGTTCACGACACATTTTCCCTGCACTACCTGAAGTCCCGCTTCAATGATTTCCCATTTGGAACTATCGATCATGATTGGGACTCGGGCGATGTCGGGCTCGGCCACAACCAAATTTAAAAAGGTGACCATGGCCTCTTTTCCATCAATTAATCCGTCATCCATATTCACATCCAAAATCTGAGCCCCACCTTCCACTTGATGCCGGGCAATGGAAAGTGCTTCTTCAAAATTGCCGTCTTTGACCAATCGAAGAAACCTTCGGGAACCCGCTACATTAGTTCGCTCCCCAACGTTTATAAAATTACTCTCCGGGGTAATGACCAAAGGCTCTAAGCCCGACAGCTTTAAATATCTGTTTGATGTATTCATTTAAAAAGGTAATTCTGAAAGGTCCACATTTCCACCCGAAAGGATGATTCCCACTTGCTTTCCCTGAAATTTTTCCTTTTCCTTCAGTACCGCCGCCAAAGGCACGGCACAGGAAGGTTCCACGATTATTTTCATACGCTCCCAAATAAGCCGCATGGCCGTTATAATTTCTGCCTCTTCCACACAAATAATTTCAGAAACACCTTGCTGAATAATGGGAAAGTTGACGTCTCCCAATTGTGTTTTTAAACCATCGGCGATGGTGCTTGAAACTTCATTAGATTCAATCCTTCCCGATTGTAATGAACGATAAGCATCATTTACCGCTAGGGGCTCTGCCCCTATGGTTTGGCAATTTTTTCCGAAGTACCGCACCGAGAGTGCCGTTCCAGCTATGAGTCCGCCGCCACCCACCGGTGCTAAGACCATTTCTAGGTTTGGCTGATCTTCGATTAATTCCAAAGCTGCGGTGGCATTACCTAAAATGACTTCCAACTGATTGGAAGGGTGTAAGAATGTAGCGCCATTTTTCTGAACAATTGCTTCAGAGGTATGCTCCCTGGCCTCTAATGTGGGCTCACACAAAATCACTTCTGCACCATAGCCCTTAACGGCTTCAATTTTTACCGATGGAGCATTATTGGGCATCACCACATAGGCTTTAATGCCTAGGTTTTTAGCGGCCAAAGCCACTGCTTGTCCAAAGTTTCCTGAAGAATGCGTTACCACTCCTTGCTGTTTTTGTGCTTCAGAAAGCTGCTGAATGGCATTTACAGCGCCCCGCATTTTAAAAGCACCCATTTTCTGAAAATTCTCACACTTAAAATAAAGGGAGGCACCCGAAAGCCTATCCAAATATGAAGAGGTAAGCACCGGAGTTCGATGTACATACAGTTTTACATTGCTATAAGCATTCAAAATGTTTTGTTGGGTAGGGATCATACGAAGTTTCTAGTTTGGGTATCGGTCTTGGAGAAAATTTAGAAGCCACATCTGCTATAGCTTTAATGTGATCGGGAGTCGTTCCGCAGCAACCTCCAATAATATTGACCAAGTGTTTTTGTAAATAGGTTTCAATTTGTTGCGCCATTTTTTCTGGGGTTTGATCGTACTCTCCAAAGGCATTGGGCAGTCCCGCATTGGGATAGGCAGAGATGGCCAATTCGGTACGATTGGAAACGACTTCCAAATGTGGTGTTAATTGTTTGGCCCCTAACGCACAATTGAATCCCACACTCAATAAAGGAATATGCGAAATGGAAATCAAAAAAGCTTCTGCGGTTTGTCCCGAAAGCGTCCTTCCCGAAGCATCGGTAATGGTACCGCTAATCATCACTGGAATACTACTATTCCTTTCCTCTTTAATTTCTTCGATGGCAAACAAAGCGGCTTTCGCATTTAAAGTATCAAACACGGTTTCTACCAATAGCAAATCTACCCCGCCATCTATGAGGGCCTCCGCTTGTTGTTTGTAGGCTTTCCGAAGCGCTTCAAAAGAAATAGCCCGAAATCCAGGATTATTGACATCGGGAGACAAACTGGCTGTCTTATTGGTAGGCCCTATAGCGCCTGCTACAAAGCGGGGCTTCTCCGGGTTTTGTTGGGTAAATTGGTTTGCCACCCGTTTGGCAATGGCGGCCGATTCGAAATTAATTTGATACACGTAATCTTCTAGGTCATAATCGGCCATGGCAATGGTGGTTCCAGAAAACGTATTGGTTTCCACAATATCGGCTCCAGCTTCAAAATAAAGTCGGTGTACCTCAGCAATCGCTTCCGGTTGTGTTAAGGATAGGATGTCGTTATTCCCTTTTAAAGGTTTGTGGAAGTTTTTAAAAAGCTTGCCTCTGAAATCTTCTTCCGTAAATTGGTGACGCTGCAACATGGTTCCCATGGCCCCGTCCAATACCAGAATTCTTTTTCTCAATATTTTTTCAATTTCATGCATAACACATTGTATCTTTTATAGATAATCATTGAAGTTACGAGAAAGTGAAGAGGAAATGGTTTCTTGTTATCTATTCCAAAATTGGATAGAACGTAGCACCTTCTTTGCAGGACAAAGGGTTGCTAAGGCTTCACAGGGTCTATTCCCTCCGCCTTTCTTGATAACGTTTCAAAAAGTATATGAACTACAACAAAGTAAAGGCATAAAAATGTCTTTACCAATTATTCGAATAAAAATTTAATGCTTCAGGTGAATGCCACACTCCCTATTTTCCAAAGCCTTTACAGGGTCGAAATAATCGAACTCCATAGGAAGTTTTTTAGACTTGATATAAGCGGAAAGCTGTTCATCGGAATAATGATAAAACGGGCTTACCTTTAAAATTCCTTCCTGACTGAAACTAAAAACATCCAGACCATTTCTGTAATTTGTTTGATTCTTTCGAACGTTGGTAAACCAAACATCGGGTTGGTATTTCTGGAAAGCCCGATCGAAAGGTTCTAGTTTTACTTTTTCTGAAAACTGTTCGTGATTAGGATTATTTACATCGGGAATACCTATACTACTGTTCAAAAAGGCTGTGGTGTATTTTGGGGAAAAAATTTCAATCTGTAGCTGAAGCTTCTCAATTAAATAGTGGGCATGTTTATAGGTGGCCTCTGTATTGTACCCCGTATCGCACCAAATTACCTGAATGTCCTTTTTTACTTTGGAACAAGCTTGCAAAATGGCTGCCGAATAAGGGCCAAAGCTAGTGGTGACCACTGGTCTTTCAGAAAATTCCAACGCAAAAGCGATAATTTCCAAGGGATCCTCAAAACGAACATTCTGATTAAAAAGGGCCAAGTTTTGTGGCGTAATCTTCTTCATGAATAATTATCCTATCGACTTACTAGAGTTTACAAAACTACAAACAATTATTTAGATAAAGTATTTATTTATGAAGTTTGATTGGCTACAAACTCCTCAAGGGTAGTATTCTCTAGGATGGAAAGGGTTTTGTCACGAACCTGAATCATTAAATTATGCACATCACACTCATCCTCATCATTACAATCCTCACATTTTTCATAAAAATTGAGACTTACACAAGGAACCATGGCAATGGGGCCTTCCAAAGAACGGTAAAAAGAAGCTATGGGTGTGGTTCTAGACTTTTCCAAAAGGTAATAGCCTCCTCCTTTTCCTTTTTTGGATCCTAAATACCCAGCCTTTTTCAAAGAAAGTAAGATACTTTCCAAAAATTTTTGAGAGATATTTTCAGATTCTGAAATTACCGAAATCTGCACCGGATCATTGGTTTTTCTTCGGGCTAAGTGACTTAACGCTTTGAGTGCATATTTGGTTTTTCGGGAAAGCATGTTTTAAAGGTAACTAAATTTTGGTTCCATTTACAAAAACATCGTAAGTTATAGCAACCGACTTTTCCAAAGTAATGGATACCGAACAGTATTTTTCAAAACTAAGGGAAGCCGCCCTTTGTGCCTTTTCTGGAGCAATAGTGCCTTCCAGATACACATTAACATGAATCGCTTCAAAAGGTTTCGCCTTTTTCACCTCCGTTCGGGTTCCTTCTACTTCCACACGATAGGAAGTCACTTCTTGACGCTGCTTTTTTAGTACGTAAATTATATCAATCGCATTACAACCGCCCACTGCCATAAGCAGCAACTCCATAGGACTGGCGCCTTTAGCTTCCGTAGGGTTATTCGGGTTATGATCTATAAAAACCGAAGTCTCCCTACTGCCTTTTCCTTCAAAACGATAGTCGTCGTTTACTCTATTTAAAACTACTTTCATACGATAAATTACAAGTCTTGTTTCTTTAAAATTTGATGGACTAATTTATGAAAATGTATTGAAAAAGCCTTTATTTCCGGGTTAAGGCCTTCTTCTGAATAATTTCAGGAATGGAACGGCCTTCAATATTGCTTTCCAACCACGATATAATATCCAGATACAAAAAACTCCTCCGCTCGTAAGGATCATCCTCCAAGGCCTTCAATTTAGCATGCAATTTCTTGAATTCAGATTTAATTTCGTGAGGGTAAATATCGCCCAGATTTCTTAAAAACTGAATCATTTCCTTTTGCACTTGGTATAAATCTTCCATCTTGATCAAGAACTTATAGGTGCTCTTAATCAAACGTTCCAAATGGTAGTCCTCACCTGCTTCATAATGGGCGACCAAATTTAAGATTCGGGAATAACACAATAAGTCCTCCCGCATTTCCAAAGACTTGTTGGAAATGATCTTGTGTAAATATTCAATACATTTCTTGTTGTCCCCCATCCCAAAATACAAGCAAGCAATTTTGTAGTAAAAGATCATGATATGGTGTTCATCCAACTTGCTTTCATAGGTTTTTATCCCCTGCAAAACCTTTGGCACCCACTGGGTTCCTTCTTGGAAAGTACCTTCCATAAAGTGCAGATTCAGTTTATGGGAATACAGGTATAGGAAGGCCAAACTTTGTACATTTTCGCGTACGGGAAACGAATCTTTTTGAAGCACTTCTTCAAACTTCAGCAAGGCTTCCTTAAACCTTGGAATATCCTGAATAAAGAAAAGGGCTTCCAACAGGTATTGCTTTCCGCGGATAAAAAACACGGGGTTCAACACCATCATGTTGGGCTGTTCGTAAAAAAGATCGGTCCACTTCAACGCATAGCGGTAACAGGATAAAAAATCCTGTACCAAAAAGCTATACCACAAATGGGCTTTATACCACCAAAGTTTTTCCCGAAAGCCCATATCCTCAATAGCTACGGAAGGTAGACGGTCTTTGAAATATTGCGTAATCTCACGAAATTCTTCATCGTTCTTCACATATCCCTTCTTCAGAAAAATACCATACAACTGAAGCGATAAATTGGACAACTTGCTGGAAATGACATTCAGCTGACTAATATTTTTGGCCTCAACCGTAAGTTCGTCGGCACGGTTGCTGATACTTCGGGTAATGTATTGCGACTCAATGACCTTTTCCAATTCAATAATCTCGTAAGCCATATTTTTTTCTTCATTGGATAGGGCCAAGGTTTTCGCTTTTTCAAGCAACTTCAAACTTTGATTGTACAATCCTTTATGGTATAAAATCGTAGCGAAATCCAATTGCTCCCGAATTTGCAATCGAATATTTTGATGCATGGGGTTTAACCGAAGGCTAATTAAAATTTGCTTGTACAAATGTGCCTTTAAATTGGAGAGCTGTCTTTTCTTGATGTTTTTATGCTGAAGTATTTCTTTCTCATCATACTGCTGAAGCTTGTCCAAAATCTCAAAAAGCTGCATAAATTTAGATTCCTCATTGGTCCCCAATCTTCCTACATACAATTTAAATTGTCGTTTTTCCGACTTGGAAAGGGACTTGATAAGATCGAAAAGAGGGTCTTTTATAACTTTGGGCATGGTAACAAAACATAATTCAAAATACTGATTTTCAATATTTTGAATCTAAAAAAATTATTTTAAACTCCGTAATCCACTTTATAAAATTAGCGCATTTCAGCTTTCCAAAATATAAATTCGTCTGTAATTATCAATCTTTATTCTGAAGAAATGTCGCAATCCCAAATTCAAATTTTCGATACCACCCTAAGGGATGGAGAGCAAGTTCCTGGCTGTAAACTCAACACCGAACAAAAATTAATCATTGCCCGTCAATTAGAACGTTTAGGGGTCAATGTCATTGAAGCGGGGTTTCCCATCTCCAGCCCAGGCGATTTTCAAAGTGTGGAAGCTATTTCAGAAATTATAGAAAATGCCACGGTTTGCGGACTCACCCGAGCGGTTAAAAAAGATATCGAAGTGGCTGCGGAAGCTTTACGAAAAGCGAAATATCCTAGAATTCACACAGGAATTGGCACTTCAGACTCACACATTAAACACAAGTTCAACAGCAATCGAGAGCAAATTATTGAACGGGCTTTTGAAGCGGTAAGCTATGCCAAATCGTTTGTGGAAGATGTAGAGTTTTATGCAGAGGATGCGGGCCGTACGGATAACAACTACCTAGCAAGGGTTTGTGAAGCGGCCATTAAAGCGGGCGCCACCGTATTGAATATCCCAGACACTACGGGATATTGTCTTCCGAGTGAATACGGTGCCAAAATTAAGTACTTAAGGGAGCATGTGAAAGGCATTGACAAAGCCATTCTTTCCTGCCATTGCCATAACGATTTGGGACTTGCTACGGCCAACGCTATTGAAGGGGTGATTCACGGAGCCCGTCAAATTGAATGTACCATCAACGGAGTGGGAGAACGTGCTGGAAATACCGCTTTGGAAGAAGTCGTGATGATTTTAAGACAGCATCCATATTTAGATTTAAATACCAGCATCAACACAAAGGAAATTTATAAAACGAGTCAGTTGGTTTCCCAACACATGGGTGTCTACACCCAACCCAATAAAGCCATTGTGGGGTCCAATGCCTTTGCCCATAGTTCGGGCATTCACCAAGATGGAATCATTAAAAATCGGGAAACCTACGAAATCATTGACCCGAAAGAAGTAGGCGTAACCGAATCGGCCATCGTATTAACAGCTCGAAGTGGTCGTGCCGCCTTGGCGTATCGCGCCAAAAAAGTTGGTTACGAATTAACCAAGCTTCAGCTGGATGAAGTATATGCCAATTTCCTCACTTTTGCCGACAAGAAAAAGGAGGTAGCAGACAACGACATCCATCAAATTATCGAAACCAGTAAGGTCTATCAACAAATCATTTCAGCGTAATGGGAAAAACCTTATTCGATAAAGTTTGGGACGCGCATGTGGTCGATTCCATAGCAAATGGACCCCAAGTATTGTACATCGACCAGCATCTAATTCATGAAGTAACGAGTCCGCAGGCCTTCCAAGAACTGGAAGCGCGAAAGATTCCTATTTTTCGCCCCCAGCAAATTGTGGCTACGGCAGATCATAACACTCCTACCCTCAATCAACACTTACCGGTAAAGGATGCGCTTTCCAGAAACCAGTTAAAACAGCTTTCCGAAAATTGTCAAAAAAATGGAATTACCCTATACGAACTAGGGCACCAATACAACGGAATTGTGCATGTAATGGCGCCCGAGTTGGGCATTACCCAACCGGGAATGACCATCGTTTGTGGCGACAGCCATACCTCTACCCATGGGGCTTTTGGAAGTATTGCCTTCGGAATAGGAACCAGCCAAGTAGCACAGGTATTTGCAAGCCAATGCTTGTTATTGACCAAGCCGAAATCCCTTCGGGTAACGGTAAATGGCACCCTGAAAAAAGGAGTGCTTCCTAAGGATGTTATTTTATATATCATTTCTAAAATTGGCACCAATGCCGGTACGGGATATTTTTGTGAGTATGCCGGAGAGGTTTTTGAAAACATGAGCATGGAAGGCCGAATGACCGTTTGTAACATGAGTATTGAAATGGGAGCGCGAGGCGGTATGATTGCCCCCGATGAAACCACTTTCAACTATGTAAAAGGACGTGAGTTTGCTCCAAAAGATGTCGAATTTGATAAAAAAGTGGCCTATTGGAAAACCCTTCCCACAGATGCAGATGCTGTGTTCGACAAAGAGTATACTTTTGACGCCTCCGATATTGAACCTATGGTTACCTACGGAACCAATCCGGGTATGGGTATCAAAATATCGGGGAACATTCCGTCACTAAAAGATGCTTCCTTTAAAAAATCCTTGGAATACATGGGTTTTGAAGCAGGGGAAAGCATGCTCAACAAACCCATTAACTATGTATTTATTGGTAGTTGTACCAATTCACGGATTGAAGATTTCCGGGTAGCCGCACAATATATAAAAGGAAAACAAAAAGCAAAAAATGTAACCGCTTGGCTCGTTCCGGGCAGCAAACAAGTGGAAGCACAAATTGAAGCAGAAGGATTAAAAGGTATTTTTGAAGCGGCAGGTTTTCAGCTACGGCAACCAGGCTGCTCGGCTTGTTTGGCCATGAACGATGATAAAATTCCGCAAGGGGAATACTGTGTTTCCACATCAAACCGAAATTTTGAAGGGCGCCAGGGTCAAGGTGCCAGAACCATTTTGGCGAGTCCGTTAGTCGCTGCTGCCACAGCCATTGAAGGAAAAATTATAGACATTACCCAACAGCTAAATTAATATGGAAAAGTTTGTGACCCTTACCGATACCGCCATTCCATTGGACATCGAAAATGTAGATACCGACCAGATTATTCCTGCCCGATTTTTAAAGGCAACCGACAAGCAAGGGTTCGGCGATCATGTGTTTAGGGATTGGCGGTTTCAGAAAGACGGAACTGTAAATGAAGACTTCGTTTTAAACAACCCCAAGTATAAAGGAAGTATTTTAGTGGCAGGGAACAATTTTGGCTGCGGCTCTAGTCGCGAACATGCTGCTTGGGCTTTGGTAGGCTATGGTTTTAAGGTAATCGTTTCTAGCTTCTTTGCCGATATTTTTAAAGGAAATTCCCTTAACAACGGATTACTACCGGTTCAGGTTTCCGAAAGATTTCTTTCAGAATTATTTCAGAAAGTAAAAGAAAACCCAAAGACAGAAATTACGGTAAACCTAGAAAAACAAAGTATTTCAGTAACAGGAACAAACCTTACTGAAACCTTTGAAATAGACCCTTACAAAAAAACATGCATGATTAATGGCTATGACGACATTGATTATCTACTGAGTAAAAAAGATCGAATTGAAGCCTTCGAGGCGCAAAAAATATAGTAATATGAAATTGAACATTGCTGTACTTCCTGGCGACGGAATTGGCCCAGAAGTGACGAAACAATCCATTAAGGTGCTGCATGCGATTGCCATGGAATTTAACCACACCTTTTATTTTTCCCATGCTCCCGTAGGAGCAATTGCCATTGACGAAACCGGGGATCCCCTTCCCCAAGAGACTTTGGATTTGTGCAAAAATAGCGACGCCATACTTTTTGGTGCTATTGGCGATCCTAAATACGATAATGACCCTTCTGCACCGGTACGTCCCGAACAGGGATTGTTGAAATTACGAAAGGAAATGGGCCTATTCGCCAACATACGGCCCGTAAAAGCCTACGACACCCTTTTGGAACAGTCCCCTTTGAAAGTGGATCGAATTCAAGGTACCGATATTAGTATCTATCGCGAATTGACTGGCGGTATTTATTTCGGGGAAAAAAAGCGGAATGAGGAAGGAACGGAAGCTTCAGATTTATGCCTTTACACCAAAGAAGAAATTGAACGTATTGCCCATTTGGCTTTTAAAGCAGCGCAATCGCGGAAGAAAAAAGTGACTTTGGTAGATAAAGCGAACGTTCTGGAGAGTTCCCGACTTTGGCGAAAAGTAGTGACAGACTTGGCAAAAAGTTACCCAGATGTGGAATTGGACTTCCTTTTTGTGGATAACGCGGCCATGCAGTTAATTCTGAACCCAAAGCAATTTGATGTCATCCTCACCGAAAATATGTTTGGGGATATCATTAGTGATGAAGCGAGTGTGATTGGAGGCTCTATAGGCTTGTTGGCTTCGGCTTCCGTAGGAAATCAATTTGCTTTATTTGAACCCATCCATGGATCCTATCCGCAAGCCAAAGGAAAAGGGATTGCCAACCCAATTGCCTCAATACTTTCAGCAGCCATGCTCTTAGAACATTTTACTTTGTTTGAAGAAGCTGAAATGATTAAAACGGCCGTTGAAAAATCATTGGAATTGGATATTACCACTCCCGATTTAAACAAACTGGGCAAAACCATTTCCACCGAAAAAGTAGGGGATTTTATTGAAGATTTTATTTTACACCCAGAAGACACTAACCGCAATTTTACCAATATCCACCTGGGACAGTCTACTATTATCTAGTAGGATAGTTTATTTTTTAGTTGGTTAAAGGTCGAAATAGGTTCGGCCTTTTTCTGTTTTTTCAGCAGCTTTCCATATTTTTCTAAAATGGGCAAATATGTGAGTTGCGTGCTCATTACGCTTCGGCCATTTCTTTCTTTTCGGTATTGATTACTTTCATCTCGGTCATCGCACCCCGTAGTTTTTTTCCAATAATTTCTATCGGGTGTGCCGTAATGGCTTCATTTACTTCTATCAAAGCAACATTATCGACTCCTTTATTTGGAAACGCATTTCCTATATCGGTAGGTGCTACCGTTTGCATAAAATCTTTTAGCAAAGGTTTTGCGGAATGGTCAAATAAATAACACCCATATTCAGCCGTATCTGAAATAATCCGATTCATTTCAAATAATTTTTTTCGGGCAATGGTATTGGCAATGAGTGGTAATTCGTGTAGGGATTCGTAATAGGCCGAATCTTCCACGATTCCTGAAGCAACCATCGTTTCATAGGCTAATTCTACCCCAGCTTTCACAAAAGCGGTCATCAACACCCCATGATCAAAATATTCCTGTTCGGGGATGTGTTCGGGAGTAGGATCGGTTTTTTCGAAAGCCGTCTCCCCTGTTTCCGCCCTCCAACGAAGCAAATCGGCATCATCGTTGGCCCAATCTTGCATCATACCTGAAGAAAAAGCTCCACTCATGATATCGTCCATGTGTTTTTCAAATAAAGGCTTCAGAATTTCCTTTAAGGTTTCTGAAAGTTCGTAGGCACGAATTTTCGCCGGATTGGAAAGTCGATTCATCATATTCGTAATACCTCCATGTTTTAAGGCTTCCGTTAAGGTTTCCCACCCATACTGGATCAATTTGGAAGCGTACGAAGCCTCCACTCCTTGCTCGACCATCTTATTGAAACACAAAATAGAACCCGTTTGCAATACCCCACATAAAATGGTCTGTTCTCCCATAAGATCGCTCTTTACCTCAGCCACGAAGGAAGATTCCAGCACTCCTGCACGATGACCTCCTGTAGCAAATGCATAGGCTTTAGCCTCTTCCATGCCTTTCCCTTGCGGATCGTTTTGTGGATGCACTGCAATTAAGGTAGGAACCCCAAAACCACGTTTGTATTCCTCACGAACTTCCGAACCGGGGCATTTTGGCGCTACCATGATCACGGTTACATCTTCACGTACCTGCATGCCTTCTTCTACGATGTTGAACCCATGGGAATACGAAAGAGTCGCTCCCTTTTTCATTAAAGGCACTACTTTATTAATGACAGGGGTATGTTGCTTATCGGGGGTTAGGTTACAAACCAAGTCGGCCGTAGGAATCAATTCCTCAAACGTGCCTACTTCAAAACCATTTTCGGTGGCATTTTTATAAGACGTTCTTTGCTGATCAATAGCTTCTTGCCGAAGGGCATACGACACGTCCAGTCCCGAGTCCCGCATGTTCATTCCCTGATTCAAACCTTGGGCGCCACAGCCTAGAATGACTACTTTCTTTCCTTCCAAGGTGGTGCTGCCTTCCGAAAATTCGGAAGCTTCCATAAAGCGGCATTTTCCTAATTGGGCTAGTTTTTCACGTAATGATAGGGTATTGAAATAATTTTTCATTTTCTTGTTTTTAGGCACTGGCAAAGGATTCCAGCAATTGGGTGATTTTCATTTCGTCTTTGGTCACGGCAATTCTTCCCGAACGTACAAATTGCATGATCCCAAAAGGCTTTAATTCGCGGTGCAATAATTCCACTTCGCTTTTTCGGCCCGACTTTTCCAGAACGAAGAATTCTCGGTTTACTGTCACAATGCGGGCATTGCTTTCTTTAATGATATTCTGAATTTGTCGTTCTTCAAACAACAAGTCGCTCTTAATTTTAAACAAACAGGATTCTTGATAAATGGTTTCTTCATCGGTGTGGTAATAGGCTTTGATCACCTCTACCTGCTTTTCAATCTGACCGATGATTTTTCGCATCTGTGCTTCGGAAATTTCTACGACGATGGTCCAGCGGGACACATGGTCAATTTCAGAAACGGAAGAATTAATACTTTCAATATTAATATGCCTACGCTGAAATATCGCTGAAATACGGTTCAGCAAGCCTACATTGTTTTCGGTATAAATAGATACCGTAAAAAGTTTTTTTTCTGTCTCCATAATTAACTCAATCTTATATCTGAAACCGATGCTCCCGTAGGGATCATGGGAAAAACATTATCTTCTTTTTCTACACAAACCTCAAGGAAATAGGGGCCATCATGCGCTATCATTTCGGCTACGGAAGATGCTAAGTCCTCACGTTTATTAACTTGTTTGGCTTCAATGGAATAGCCTTGGGCGATTTGCACAAAATTGGGATTGGTCATTTCGGTAGAAGCATAGCGCTTATCAAAAAACAGCTGTTGCCATTGACGTACCATTCCGAGGAAATTATTATTGAGGACGACAATTTTTACGGGTACGCGGGTTTGAAAAATGGTACCCAATTCCTGAATCGTCATTTGGTATCCCCCGTCCCCAATTACAGCGACCACTTCCCTTTCGGGCGCTGCCATCTTAGCGCCAATGGCTGCTGGAAGGGCAAATCCCATGGTTCCTAATCCGCCTGAAGTAATATTGCTACGGGTTTGGCGGAAATCAGCATAGCGACACGCAATCATTTGGTGCTGACCCACATCCGATACAATAGCGGCTTTTCCTTCGGTTTGGGAATTGATTTCCTTCATCACCTCGCCCATGGTCAATCCCTCTTTGGTGGGGTGTAAATCGCGCGAGATGATCGATTCATATTCTATTTGGTATAAATCCTTAAATTCCTGATGCCAATCGGTGTGAACCTTTTCCTGTAACAACGGAAGCAACATCGCGAGGCTTTCTTTGGAGTCGCCCAATACGGCGAGATCTGCTTTTACATTTTTGTTCACCTCGGCCGGATCGATTTCAAAATGGATCACTTTCGCCTGTTTCGCATAGGATTCCAAATTTCCTGTCACCCGGTCATCGAAACGCATACCAATAGCGATGAGCACATCGCATTCGTTAGTCAATTTATTGGGTGCATAGTTGCCGTGCATTCCTACCATTCCAACATTTAAGGGATGAGAAGAAGGAATCGCAGAAGCCCCTAAAATAGTCCAAGCCGCAGGGATTCCCGCCTTTTCAATCACCGCTTTCAATTCATTTTCAGCTTGTCCTAAAATGACCCCTTGCCCCCAAACGACCATGGGTTTTTTAGAGGCGTTAATGATTTCAGCCGCTTTTTCAACTTCTGAAAGTTCTGTTTTGGGAACGGGTGTATAACTTCGAATGCCCGTACATTTTTTATATTGAAACTCGAATTCCTCAAACTGGGCATCTTTGGTAATATCTACCAGTACAGGCCCCGGGCGGCCACTTTTGGCAATGTAAAATGCTTTGGCAATCACTTCCGGAATTTCGGAAGCCTTGGTGATTTGATGGTTCCATTTGGTAACCGGAGTAGAGATTCCCACAATATCGGTTTCCTGAAAGGCATCGCTCCCTAACAACTGGGAACCCACTTGCCCTGTGATACAAACCAACGGCGTAGAATCGATTTGAGCATCGGCAATTCCTGTGATGAGATTGGTTGCCCCAGGTCCTGAAGTTGCCATAGCCACCCCAACTTTCCCTGAGATTCTTGCGTAGCCTTGTGCGGCATGCGTTGCACCTTGTTCATGGCGCGTCAATACATGATGTATCTCGTTTTGGTATTTGTACAATTCGTCATATACGGGCATGATTGCCCCACCGGGATAGCCATACAAGGTATCTACGCCTTCGGCCAAAAGACAGCGAACTACTGCCTCACCACCCGAAATCCGTTCGGTTTTGGGCGAGGTTTCGTTTGGGTGATGTAAGATTTGTGTTTCCATACAGATGGTTTTTAGAATTCATCGGTCACACAACCTTTCGAGGCTGAAGAAACCGTCTTGGCATATTTATAAAGTACTCCGCGATCAAACTTTAATTGAGGTGCTTTCCAGTGCTGTTTTCTTATGGTAAGTTCTTCTTCCGAAACTTCCAGGGTAATGGTTTTGGCTTCGGCATCGATGGTAATGGCATCCCCATCTTTCACTAAAGCAATAGTGCCGCCTTCTTGGGCTTCTGGTGTAATATGCCCTACCACAAAACCGTGGGTTCCTCCAGAAAAGCGTCCGTCGGTGATTAAGGCGACCTCCTTCCCTAATCCCGCCCCAATAATGGCTGCTGTAGGTTTGAGCATTTCGGGCATGCCCGGACCTCCTTTGGGTCCCTCATAACGGATCACTACAACATCTCCTTTTTTTACTTTTCCCTCACGAATACCATCATTCGCATCGTATTCACTATCAAACACCTTGGCTTTTCCCGAAAACCGCAAACCTTCCTTTCCTGTAATTTTGGCGACACTACCTTCCGAAGCAAGATTTCCGTAGAGCATTTGCAAATGCCCCGTGACTTTGATAGGTTTTTCAATAGGCTGAATCACCTCTTGATTTAAGGGCAGATCCTCAGCTTCCAATAAATTTTCAGCCAGGGATTTTCCTGTGACCGTTAAACAGTCGCCATGTAACAATCCTTTTTTCAGTAAATATTTTAATACCGAAGGAATTCCCCCAATGGCGTGCACATCTTCCATGAGGTATTTTCCGCTAGGTTTTAAATCGGCTAAAAAAGGCGTCGCATCACTAATCTTTTGGAAATCCTTGAGCGTGAAATCGATATGGGCTGCTCTGGCAATAGCCAGAAAGTGAAGTACCGCATTGGTAGAGCCCCCTAGAATCGTAACTAGCCGGATGGCATTTTCCAAAGATTTACGGGTAATGATGTCGCTGGGCTTGATATCCTTTTCCAATAACAATCGCATGGCTTTTCCCGCTGCGACAGCTTCTGCTTTCTTTTCTTTTCCTGTAGCAGGATTGGATGCGTTATAAGGCAGGGCCATTCCCAAGGCTTCAATGGCTGAAGCCATGGTATTGGCCGTATACATTCCGCCGCAAGCACCCGCTCCTGGGCAGGCCTTTTCCACCACTTGTTGGTATTCCGTTTCGGAAATGGTTCCTGCCACTTTACTTCCCCAAGCTTCAAATGCCGATACCACATCTAGCTTTTTTCCATTATGGCAACCCGAATCGATGGTTCCCCCATACACCAAAATGGAAGGTCGGTTCAAGCGTATCATTGCCATTAAGGCGCCTGGCATATTTTTATCGCAGCCTACCACGGTGATCAATCCGTCGTAACTCATCGCTTGCACCACCGTTTCCATAGAATCGGCTATGATGTCCCTAGAAGGCAAGGAATACCGCATTCCAGGTGTTCCCATGGATATTCCGTCACTTACCCCAATCGTGTTAAATATGAGTCCCACCACATCTTCTTCAAACGTACCCTGCTTCGCGAGTTGGGCCAAATCGTTTAGGTGCATATTGCAGGGGTTGCCTTCATAACCTGTACTGGCAATTCCTACGATAGGCTTGAAAAAATCTTCCGTAGAAAGACCAATGGCATGTAACATGGCCTGCGCGGCAGGTTGGGTAGGATCTTGGGTAACGGTTTTACTGTATTTATTCAACTGACTCATAAGGTTTCACCGGGCTGTAAAGGTTTGTATATCGAAAGTATTGTAAATAGATTTTTTAAGAAAAGGGAATGACACGCTGAACATAAATCCAAGTGGCTTAATTTATAGTTAACTTACTTATAAATAGCTACTTATGATTTTATTTTTACGATAGCCATGATACTGTTTTAATCACTTAAATGTCAAAAAACCAATTCCTATTTTTGAAATGTTTTGCAGGGTGGTTTTAGTAATGCGTAAATTTTAAAGCGTAAGATTTGCTTCGGAAATCTAAAATTTAAGTATTTTTCAAAGATCTATTTTAAAATTTTGCAGATGCATTTCAAACTGTCATTTTTCCTATTCCTTTTCAGTCTATTTTATTCCTTACAGGCCCAAGAAAATTTTCCTGAAGATTACTTCGGTATTTATAAAGGCACGCTACTGGTATCTGCTCCCCAAGGCACCAAAGAATACGCGATGGAGTTTCATTTACAAGCCACCGATTCCCTAGGAAAATATCAATATACCTTGGTATATGGTGACGGGGACCAACGGCAGGAACGTCCTTATTTTTTGATTGCCAAAGACGCTTCCAAAGGAAAATATATTATAGACGAGGACAACGGAATTATTTTGGATGCCCAACAATTTGACAATCATTTGTACAGTCTTTTTGAGGTCAATAACAATCTGCTCACCACCTTTATTTCTTTTGAAGCAGACCATATGGTGTTTGAGATTACGGTAGCGTCTAGGGAGCAGCAACAAACCACCTATGCTACTGAAGACCAAACCGAAGTCATCTCCTATCCCATAACCACGCGTCAAAAAGCAATACTAATGAAGGAGTAATTCCTTTTGTAGAATGATTAAAATACGTACATTTGTCGCTGTTTTAGAGGAAAGATTTGACTGATTGCAACCTCCGTAAAAAATGCTAAAGGCAGTAGGACTTCCCTAACCGCTTCAGGCCAAATCTTCCTAAAGAAAAATTGAGTTTATGGCATATTTATTTACTTCCGAAAGTGTTTCGGAAGGACATCCAGACAAAGTAGCAGACCAGATTAGCGATGCATTAATCGATAACTTCTTGGCTTTTGATCCTGATTCGAAAGTAGCCTGCGAAACCCTTGTTACCACAGGGCAAGTAGTATTGGCCGGTGAGGTGAAATCGAATGTGTATCTGGATGTGCAAAAAATAGCACGGGATACCATTAATAAAATTGGATACACCAAAGGGGAATATCAATTTGACGGAAATTCCTGTGGGGTCTTTTCGGCCATCCATGAGCAAAGTGATGATATCAATCGCGGGGTAGATCGCGCCACCAAAGAAGAGCAAGGTGCAGGAGACCAAGGTATGATGTTTGGCTATGCGACTAAGGAGACCGAGAATTACATGCCTTTGGCACTTGATATTTCCCATAAAATATTGATTGAACTTTCCAAACTTCGAAGGGAAGGCGTTCAAATACCTTATTTACGTCCCGACTCCAAAAGCCAAGTGACCATAGAATACAGCGACGACAACAAACCGATTCGCATTGATGCCATTGTCGTTTCTACCCAACACGATGAGTTTGATAGCAATGAAGAACAAATGCTGGCGAAGATTAAAAGCGATATTGTCCATATTTTAATTCCGAGGGTAAAAGCACAGTTGAAGCCTGAAATCCAGAAATTATTTAACGACCAAATTAAATACCACATTAACCCTACTGGAAAGTTTGTTATTGGTGGGCCTCACGGGGATACCGGACTTACCGGTCGCAAGATAATTGTGGATACCTATGGTGGGAAAGGCGCTCATGGTGGTGGTGCCTTTAGCGGTAAAGATCCAAGTAAAGTAGATCGTTCTGCTGCGTACGCTACCCGGCATATTGCTAAAAATTTAGTAGCTGCTGGCGTGTGCGATGAAGTCTTGGTTCAAGTAAGTTATGCTATTGGAGTGGTAGAGCCTATGGGGATTTTTATCGATACCTACGGCACCTCTAAAGTAACTATGACCAATGGTGAAATTGCCCAAAAGGTCTCTGAGATTTTCGACATGCGTCCTGCCATGATTGAAGAACGTTTAAAATTGCGTCAGCCTATGTATTCAGAAACTGCTGCTTACGGCCACATGGGGCGTAAAAATGAGGTGGTAAAGAAAACCTTTTTTACCCCCGACAATCAAGAAAAGGAAGTGGAAGTAGAGCTGTTTACTTGGGAAAAATTGGATTATGTAGCTCAAGTGAAAGAGGCCTTCGGATTGTAATTTCTGAAGAAATTAGTCATAAAATGCCTTCCGCAGAGAAGGCTTTTTTTATATAATGTTGTGCCGTTTGGCCTTTTGTACCGCTTCAATCTTACTATGTACCTGAAGCTTTTGATAGATGTTCTCTATATGCTTTCGAACCGTACTCGGCGATAAAAACAAATTATCGGCGATCGCCGTATAACTAAGCCCAGTACTTAATTGCTCCAACACCTCTATTTCCCGTTTGCTCAAAGAAATATCCTCTTTATCCTTTTCATTTTCAATTGTCAACGGATTCCGAAGTAATTTCAAGGTTTTTAAGGCGATGGAAGGATTCATGGCGGCCCCACCATTCAAGGTTTCCTTGATGCCTTCGTAGAGGTCCTTCGGATTGATTTCCTTCAGTAAATAACCATCGGCACCAGCCTTAATGGCATTGAAAATATTTTCGTCGTTATCGAAGGCTGTCAACATAATAATCTTGATCTGCGGATACTTCTGCTTTACCACTTGGGTGGTTTCAATACCATCCAGTACAGGCATTTCAATATCCATTAAGATAAGATCGATGTTGTGGTTTTCCTCCAACTTGGAAAGTAATTCACTTCCGTTAAGGGAAGTATGCTTTACAGTAACATCCTCAAAAAAAGAAAGCTTTTCCTTAACGGCATGAATCAGAAAAGAATTATCGTCTACAATGGCTACTCTTAAAGTCATCTTCGGAAGGTTGGTTTGGTGTACTTAAAACTATGGAATTAACTTATCTTCAGCAATAAGGCAATTGCCCTATAAAGTTAGGTATTTTTCGGAATCCTTAGATTGAGCGTTGTCCCTTTTCCTTTTTCGGAAGCAACACTAAGTTCTGCACCAATATCCCGAGCTCTTTTCGCCATATTATTTAAACCGTTACCAAGAGGAACGCTCTCCCTATCAAATCCTTTTCCATCATCGAGAATACTAATTTGAAAATATTCGTCTGTTTCTTCAACACTAACCTGCACTTTTGAGGCTGAAGCATATTTGATGGCATTGTTCACGGCCTCCTGAATAATACGATACATATTCATTCCTTGAATAGAAGTAAACTTCTGCTCATGATCTAACGAATGATCTATATGGAACTCGAATTGGGTAGTGGAAGCCGCTATCTTCGCCTGATTGATAAAATTGGTAATACGCGCCTGTAAATCCTCGAAAGTAATGTCGTTCTTGTTCATGGCCCAAATAGTATCCCGAAGCTCGTAAATAGTTTGGGTGGTAAAGTTGCTGATCCCCGACAACTTTTCTGAAAGTTTTTCTTGAAGATCGGGGAAACCGTACTTAACATTATCCAAGCTGGAAATAATAAAAGTAAGTTGTGAACCAATATTATCGTGCAAATCACGGGAAATACGAAGTCGCTGCTCTTGTAGTTTGTTTTGGGTTTCAATGCGGGTCAACGCCGTTTTCAACTCCCCTTCTTTTTGCAACTGACGGTTTTTCAGTTTCTGCTGATTGTAAAACAAATATCCCAAAAGCCCTAACACCAGTGCCAATCCAAATCCGCCGTACATGAGGATATTTTTTTGCTTTACCTCCAGGTCTTTTTCTGCTAGGGAGGCACGGGTTTCTGCAAGATCCCGTTCCTTTTTTTCCGTTTCATATTTGGTTTCCATCTCTGTGATGGCCTTGGTCTTTTCCTCATTGAGAATAGAGTCTTTTACCGCAAGATATTCATAAAGGTATGCATTGGCATTTTGATAGTCCTTTTGCGCTTCAGCATATTCCACCAACACTGCCAGCGACTCTTTCTCCACTAGCTTAATACCTTTCTCCCTAGCAATTTTTAAAGCTTCATCTAAGTAATATTTTGCCTTCGGAAAGTTTTTCTGTTCTAAATACATTTGTCCAAACGCTTGATAGCTATAAGCCCACCCGTTGTAATCTTTTATTTCCTTCCGAAGTGATACTGCTTCATTGAAAATTCGTTCTGCTTCGGTAAAATCTTTTTTATTACTGAAGGCAAGCGCCATATTGGATAGTTGCGTCGCCTCCATTTTACGGTCTCCAATCTTTTTAGCAAAATCCAATCCTTTTTGATACGCTTTAATGGCCTCCTCATACTTTTCTTGGTAAATATAAATCGCTCCAATGTTGTTATAACCATTTATGAGTCCGTCGTAAGTCCCTAACTCTTCCTGAATCTCCAAAGCTTTGGTAAGGTAAAAAGTAGTCTTGTCAAAATCCTGGGTATAATAATACACCACGCCAATGTTGTTGTAAGCTTGGGCGATTCCATTTCGATTATTCAATGCCTCTTCTGCCTTTAAGGCATCGAACATAAATTGCAAAGCAGTTTCATACGCTCCTCTTCGTATATGGATCGTTGCCACGTTATTGAGTACAATCGCAAACCCTTTGGTACTTTGGGTTTCTTCAACAATTTTTAGCGCCTTATTGTAATAGTACATAGCACTGTCGTATTGGGTTTTACGCTCGTGATAATTTCCCAATCCGTTAAGGTTGATCCATTCGCCTTTACGGTACTTAAGCTCTTGTGAAAGACGCCAACCTTTTCTAAAAAAAGCAGGAGCACTATCGAGTTGGGTTACGTTGTAATGACCTCCAATTTTTTGATAACGAATAGCTTGAGCGGTATCTTTAGGGGCAGATTTCAGAACGGCAAGGGCGCTGTCGATATTAGGGAGGGTTTCCTGTGCTAGCAACGGAAGCCACCCACACAATAGCACCATGAGGGCGGGAAATATAAATTTGGGCATAGTTAGTTGTTGTTGCACAGCAAGATAGCATTAAATTTTTATTTCTGGCTGGGGTTGCAGTGCTTCCTGCAAATTGTAACGTAAAAAATGATACCGATCCAAATGTATCTGTCGGGTAGTTATTTGAGCATTCTGGGTCGCAATTTGTTGTTTTAACTCCTTGTGTTCTAGAGAAGCATATTCCACAATACGATGGTTGGCTTTGCGAAATACAATCCAAAGCCCTATGCAAAGTACAATAGTTATAATGATGATAAGCCCCATTCTTTACCTTTTTAACCAAGGTTAAAAATATAGGAATTCATAAAAACAGGGAATAGGGCAATTGGCGTATTTATAAAGCAACTAGTACTTCTTCGGAAACAAAACGACAATTTTTGTTCCCTTTCCTTTTGTAGATTCAATGGTAGCCATTCCATTCAAATCACGGGCTCGCTTTTTAATATTTTGAAGACCATTTCCCACTTCCACTACATTAGTATCAAACCCTTGACCATCGTCTACAATTGCAAGCTGGTAATCCTTATCCTTTTCGGCTAGGGTCACGGTAATGGTTTTCGCCATAGCGTATTTTAGAGCATTATTTACCCCTTCTTGAATAATTCGGTACACATTCATTCCTTGAATGGAGGGCAATAACATTTCTTTGGAAATAGCTGTAGAAACTTCAAAGGAAAAACGCACCTCATCCCTCACAGAACCTGCCTTTTCAATAAAATTAGAAATACGGGACTGCAAATCTTCCACCGAAATGAACTCCTTATTCATCGCCCAAATAGTATCCCGCAACTCGTAAATGGTATGGGTGGTGAATTCTGAAATACTTCCAAGCTTTTTTGAAACTTCCAGATTGGTATCATCTAGGCCATATTTAAGATTTTCCACGGAAGAAGTTACAAAAGTGAGTTGTGAACCAATATTGTCATGCAAGTCACGGGAAATACGAAGGCGTTGTTCCTGAAGTTTGTTTTGGGTCTCAATACGGGCCAAGGCTGTTTTCAATTCACTTTCCCGTTGTAATTGATTGTTTTTTAAGCGCTGCTGATTGTATACTAAATATCCTATAAGGGCCAGTACTAAAGCCAATGCAAGGCTGCCATAGAGCCAAAGGTTTTTCCGTTCTACCTCCAGTTCTTTTTCGGCTAATGAAGCTCGGGTTTCGGCAAGATCACGTTCTTTTTTTTCAGTTTCATATTTGGTTTCCATTTCAGCGACCAGCTGGGCCCGTTCTTCGTTAAATACCGAATCCCTTAGCGTGTAAAAAGCCTCTTGCTTTTCTAAGGCCGTTTTAAAATCGCCTATCTTTTTGTAAAACCAGGCTTCCTGTTGCACTACATCCCGAATCTTCTCAATACTTTCACTTTCATTGGCGTATTGATTTGCCAATACAAAATAATCTTTGGCTTCCTCATTACTATTTAGATTATAAGCAATGGTGGCCAAATTGGTATAATTGGTGGCTAAATTATAACTACGTTGGGTAACCTTATTAATGGCCAATGCCCTATCGATATACTTTTTCGCTTCCGTGTAATCTTTCTGCTTCAGCAAGGTATTTCCAATATTGTTGTACACAAAGGCAAATCCTAGGGAGTCCTCTACTTTTTTTAGAAGATCCACATTTTGAAAGTGATAATACAAGGCACTATCGGCCTTGCCCCAATCGTCAAAATTTATGCCTATGGCATTATTGGCATAAATAAGGTAACGGTGTTGTTTATGGGTAGCTTGATCCATAATTCGATAGGCCTTTTTCCCATATTCGACCCCTTTATCGTAATCTTCGAAGTCGTGATAAATAATGGATATATCGGAAGTATGTAACGAGATCATGGCCGTATCTTTCATCCTTTCAGCTGTGGCTACTGCTTGTTGCGCATAGGTTAAAGCATCTTCATATCGCCCCGCACGTAATTCCTGAAAATGAAGCCTTTCGTATACTTTCCGAAGTCTATTTAAAGAATCTAAACTATTGAGTTGTTTAATTAATTTTTCCTGAACCAATGCAGTACTATCGGTCTTCATATCCCGATCCCATTTGTAAAATTGAAAATACAGATAGTTGGCACTATCCGCTTTCGATTTTAGGTAGGGTTTTGCTTTGGAAAAATAGAAACTTGCCGAATCTTTACTATTAAAGGCTTTCTGCAATAGAGAATCCAAAATAGGCTGCTGTGCGTAGCAAATTACTACTGAAAAAAAGCTGAGTATGACAAATTGGAGGAGTTTCATACGTTAGGTTTGTGCTTTAAAAATAAAAAAACACGGTGATATACCGTGTTTTTAAAACATTATTCTGGTTTTCTATTGGTACGATTTTATCAATTTCCCATTGCTCCACTGGCCAATCTTTTTATTGAGACCACCACTGTCATGAAAATAGCCTAGCCCCTCTTGTACTCCATTTTGCCATTCGCCACCATAATAGGAATTATCTTTAAAGAAAAACCGTCCTTGACCATGGAATTGATTATTGGTATTAAACATGCCTTCATACTTATCGCCACTTGAAAACGAGTATGTGCCCATATACATTTTTCCATTTCGGAAAAAACCTGTAAAGCTATCGCCATTGCTCCACTTATACCTTCCATAGGCATTTTGGCAATCCCCCGCCACACAACCGGTAGCCACTTTATTATCATAAAAGGTGTATTCTGTTTCCGGCAGGTAATTTTTGAACACGGCCCGCACCCATTTATCATTTTCCAACTCATGGGTATAGCCTACCCCGTTCATCATTCCGTTGCGGTATTCACCTATAAGATTCTTTTTTTTCCCTAAATAACAGCCATAACCGTGTAATTGATCGTTCTGCCAAAAACCGATATAATTTCCTGCATCGGTCCAATGAAAAAAGCCATATCCTTCTCTTACGCCATTTTTCCAGAAGCCTTCATAATATCCATAGCTATAGTTTTTCTTTCCCCAACCATTTTGGCAATCACCACTCACACAATCATTGGTTGTCACAGGTGAATTAGGACTGTTAGGGCTATTGGGAGCACTGGGAGTTTGCGGAGTATTTCCTTTGGGGCTACCTCCAGAAGAAGTACCATCATGATAGCTTAGCTCTCTAGTACTATACAACCGTTTTGATCCAGAATCTATCTTTTGGTACCAATTGCCTTTATTGTCATACACCAAGGTAAGGTTATTCTTGGAGTAAAGGTTGTTACCTTGTTCGTAGTAATCTGTTAAGCTCGAGGATTTCCCGGTTTCAATTGTTGTAGAATTACGGATCACTTTTAGTTTTCCCCCTTCATACGAATAGGTATAATTGGAAACATAACTTACTGCTCCATTTTTATAGCTCTCGGTTTTGATAATTCGATTTTGGGAATCATAGTATTTTTTTTGTGTAAGCTCCCCATTTAGGTTATGGGTGGTTTCCCAAAGTCCTTTATGGTTGTATCCAAATCTTGCTCCACCACTATTGTCGCTGTAGTTCCATCCAATTACCCTACCGTTGGAATCAATGGAATATACTTCAGTAACATCTCCGTATTTCGATTTGGATACCGATTTTAGCAACTTCCCGTTGGCATCGTAAACATACTGAATATCGCCAAGTAAGCTACTCTTAGACAAAATGAGGTTTCCTCTTTGGTCAAAAACATATTCATACCCCCATTCCCCTGAGACCTTCTCGGTTTGGATATCCCCTTTCAAGTTGAAGTGATTTTTAGTATGCGCTATTGGAATAGGATTCGCCGGTGCATTTTGCCAATCAATGGTATACTGTGCTACCACAGGTTGAAATAACAGACACCATGCAATGAGGTATAGTAGTTTTACTGTTTTCATAAGGGATGGGTTTTATGTGTGTCTTCAAAATTGCAAGAATTTTCATCCAAAAAAAATACGGCAGTTGCCGTATTCTTCTTGTTTTCAATTATTTCATACTCCTTACAAGCTTGCCGTTGGACCACTCGCCAATTTTTTGTTTTAACTCCTTATCGTGAAAATAGCCTCTCCCTTCATATTGACCATTCACCCAATTTCCTCCGTAATAAGAATCGTCTGCAAAGAAGAAACGTCCCGTTCCATGAAATTGATTGTTACTATTAAACATCCCCGAATACTTATCGCCACTAGCAAAGGTATAAGTACCCATATATAATTTTCCGTTTTTGAAAAATCCGGTAAAACTATCCCCATTGCTCCATTTAAAGCGACCATACTTATTTTCACAATCACCCGCTGTACAGCCTGTTTCTTTTCCTGTGGAATAAAAATCGTAATGGGTGGTAATGTTTCCATTGGTAAAGTACCCTTGATCCCATGTATTTCCTGTGACCGTGATTCCTAGACCGTTTAATTGTCCATTCTTATACTCTCCAATAATATTATCGTTATTATCGGCAATGTACACTCCGTAACCATTCATGGTATCATTCTCCCAATTGCCGATGTACTTTCCAAGACCGTCCCATTTATACATTCCATAGCCATCCTTTTTCCCATTTTTCCAAAAACCATCGTAATACCCATTTTCGTATTGGTATTTCCCCCATCCATTTTGGCAATCTCCGCTTACACAATCAGAATTACCACTCACAGGATTGTTATTGTTGCTTCCTGAAGCCATTTTTACCGGTTTAAACACATAGGAAGCTGTTGTATAATATCCTGGTAAGATGTATTTATCAACACCATTCACTTTAATTATAAGATCGTTTCCACTTTTTTCGGTACTGGTATTGGTATAATCCATAGACTGACCTTTCTCCACAACGTGATAGCTATTGCTATCGGCCACGCGACACCAATATACATGACTAGGGGTATACTCCAATTTTTCTGCGCTATTGGCTCCCCAGTTGGAAAATTTACGGATATCCTTAAGCAAATAAGTAGCGTCCCTTTCGGCTAGATAGTATACATAAGTTCCTCCTATATTTACAAAAGCACCCGAAAGGTATTCATCGTTGGTATAGAACGCAAAGGAATACTTATTAGTAAGGTAAAAATTAGTATCCACGCCTTTTTTCAATACCGAAGCTTTTCCATTCGACCCACTGGCTGCATAGCGAAAGTCCTCTAACAAATAAATGGTCCTGGAGGTTTTGTCTAAAATGGCTAAGGTATCTGTCTTAAGGTATTTTAAATCCAATACATTGGAAATTAGTTTTCCATCGTCTCGAAGTTCGTAATCGTAATCATTTACTTTTTTCCATGACAGTCCGCTAGTGGTTCCCGTAGTATTGGTATTCATTGGGGTGGGTACTTGTGCATAACTGCCCAATATCATTCCGAAAAGTAACGTGAAGCTAAGTGTAAAAAGTCTCATAGTAATCTAAAGGTTTTTATGTGAGTTCAAATTACTTAATTTTTTTAACATCAATACATAGGGCAATTGCCGTATTAGTTAAAGTAGGTGATAAACGAAATCAACAAGACAATCAATAATGCAGCGCCCCAACAATAAAACCATTTTTTTGGGAGCAGGAGTTCCTCTAGTTTCATAAGAAAAATTAATGCGACCAATACCAAAGGCATGGCCAAATACACCGTTTCCGTATAAGTTCCCTGCCAACAAGTAAGCAATGCTACTAGGGTGTACACTAGCCCAAAAACAACAAGTAGCTTTTTTTGGATCGCAGCACTTGCATTTCCAATTTTAAAAAATAAGTTTACCACAAAATAACTGAATAACCCAAGGGCAAATACTATCAGGGCGGGAAAAATCATGATCCAAACACCCCAAATTCCATAATCCTCGATGAGTAACTGTTTCATTCGGTATACTCTTGAAGGTTCTTTTTAGCAGCTTCAAATTCTTTTTCCCCATGGGTAATTTTCTTCAACACCACATCCATATTGGTATTATCGGCCCTAATGGCCACCATCACCAAGTCTACTACCAATCGGAATACAATCAATAAAATGGCTGCAGCAAATCCTTCAGAAAAGAGGATAAAGAAAAACCCCGAAAGGATGACCACAAACTGCTGGATAAGAATTCGAACATAAGGCTTAAAAAATAAGGCTCCAGGAGTGTATTCCTTGTATTGTGCATTATGAAGAAAGTTGGAATAGAAATACTTTAAATTCGACACAAAGAGCGAAGCAATTAACACTGGCATGCCTTCCAACTGAATCACGGCGGCATAATTATCCAAGATATGAAAGGGTTCTTTTATTTGTGGAAGCTTGGACTGAAAAAAAGCGAATACAAAAACCGATTGGATTCCTACAAACATTCCGTAGTGAAACAAAAAAAACAGCACCAAACCCACACTACTCTTAGGCATTTGGTGGTTGTTGGGACCTTGCTTTCCGTAGGTATTCACCATCCAAAGCTTCACGACATGGAACAACCCAATGACGATGGTTTCCAAAAAATAAGCAAAGACAATACTAATGGGATCCGCTTTGTTGAAAAGCAGTAAGGTAAGTAGGAACAAAGCGTTCCCCCACACTAAATAATTATACCTATTGGGCCAAAAAACAGTTTTCATCATAGCGATTGGAAAACCCCATTGCAATCAATGGGGTTTTTATAAGCTTGTACATACTCCTCTCATAGTACAAGCCAAATTAACTTGGTTAGTTAAGTTACTTTTTAAGATCATATGCGTAAATGAGGTCGTCTTTGGCTTTGTAATACAACACACCTCCGTACTCATCTACCTCATATTCGGGTTTCTTATCCTTTAAAAGGATTTCCTTTTCCACACTTCCAGAATCCTTGTTTACCTTTACCAACCCTACACCATCGTCCAATTTGGTAAGGATAAACTGTGAATTTTCGGTTGCAGCAGTAGCTTTAAAGCGTTGCGACATAAACTCGAACGAAGCGGTACCTATCGCAGAGAACATTTTGGAAGCACGATCGTGTTCCTTTCCTATATCGTTATAATTCCCTAGGCTATTTCTATTGGCCCCGGCCACATACGCATGCGAAGCAGCCATTGCAGTTGAAGCAACGGCTAGCACTCCCCCCACAATTTTTGCGAAGGTACTTTTGGAAGGGGATTTGTAATAATTATGATAGCTTTCTTTTCCGTCAAAGTTTACTAAAGTCATATTCTGACTAGACCCTAAAAAGATCCCGTTATCACGAATCTGCAAATTATCTGGCGCTTCCTTTTCATCAAAATCGGTTTTGGCAAATTCGGTCACTTCTCCTGTATTGGCATCTACCGCCATAATTTCGTCATCGGCACTAATCAAATACCGATTGTTTTTCTGGTCGAAAGCAGAAGCTACAGAAGTGGCTCTCTTATACTTCAACGGTTTTTTCCAAACTTGATCGCCCGTCTCTAAATTTACAATGTTGGCATCTTCGGAAGTGATGTAAATCAATCCCTGTGGGGTATGCGCCATGGTCATGATATTTTCCCCGGTCTTCAATGGCTTTTTGAACAAGGTTTTTCCATCAAATGAAATTTTATTAATTCCTCCTTGTTGTATTCCGAAGAGAATTCCATCGTCCATGATGTAAAAATGCTGTACATAACCTTTCGTTTTTGGTGCCTTATCCCAAAGATCTTCTCCAGTTTGAGCACTTAAGAAACCGATTTCCGATTCGTCCTTGGCTGCAAAAACACTGTTGCTTCCACCGCTGCTTTTATTACTAACTACAGCCAATCCCTGTGGAAGGATTTCAAAATTGACTACCTGCCCCTTTACTTTGGCTTCTTTTTCCCAAAGCTCTTGGCCATTGGTGCCAATTTTATAGATTTTCATATTGGTCTTGTTGGCATTGCTTTCAAAGGCATAGATTTCAGTTTCCGTTTCATCGGCCACCATCCAGTTTACGTTCTTGATTTTGTTTTCCCAAACGGTTTCCCCTGTGAAGGTTTTAGCTAAAATCCCCTGACTTGTAGGAATCAACATTTTATCTTTCAACAATAAGGGCTCGCCCGTCACTAGATAACTCTTCATCGTTGTTTTTCCGGGAGGGAATAAATAAAATGAGAAGTCCTCTTTTCCCGTTCCTAAATCGTACACTGCCACTTTAGGGGTATTATTTTCTGCAAGTCCTCCTGTTTTCTGAAGTCCGCTAACAATAAACTTATTCTGCGGCATGGCTATATTGGAAGTGAAAATTTGTTTCCACTGGTTGCCTTCCGAACTAAAAAGCACTTGCCCCGAAATAAAATCGATCACGGTTTTTTTGGAGGACATGAATCCGCCCTGGGCCACCATTACGTAAGGAGATTGAGGAACAAAATTCAACTCTTCCGGCTTTACCCTTCCGTAGTCCGTAAATTTGAATAATAATTCATTACTTCCTGGTTTGATCCCTACCAAACCATCATTACTGGCCACCACTAGGGTTCCGGCACCTGTAAGGTACATTTCATTGATTTTCCCGCCAATGTCATAATTCCAGTCGGGCTGTTCTGCTTTTTGCGCCATCAATACCGTAGAAAGAAGGCTCACAAAAAGTACGTGCATAAAGGTGTTGAATTTCATAATTGTAAAGGTTAATTTGATCTATCCAAAATTGTAGAATATTCTTACGCCACTCAATAGGGCAATTGACGTATAATGAAATAGATATGAGAGGTGAGAGGTGAGAGGTGAGATTTTAGTAGTGAGTAGAAATAAAAAAACCGAAGGTAAAACAGTTGTTTCACCCCCGGCTCCACGTAAAAACCTCAACACCTGAGATTTTCTTGAATGCGGATTAGTTTTGTGTCAGCTCCAGGTCAAAAGATCCTTCTGTAACCGATACGGTATCAGAATTGTCATTTAAATTATATCCAGTAAAAGAAAAGGTACCTTTTACATTAGTGGAAGAGTATTCACTAATATTGATCTCGCCAGTACTTGAGGTTCCATTTACAGTTGTATATACTACCACAGTATTGGGATCTGGATTACTGGGATCCGGTAAATAGCTATAAGTCCCTATGCTCAAAAAATTAAGGTCATAAGTTCCTACCCCATCAAAGTTTTGAACAATCATTTGAAGGTTTTCTGAATCAACCGTTCCTGCCGAAACTGCTAAAACGCGCACACCACCAGAATTGCTCTCTTCTGCTGCTTGTGTTCCATCGAGAGAGGTAAAGTTAGCTCCATCAACCTTAGCAGTCATCATCCCTGCTCCGGCATCACCACCGTCACCCCCCTCATCATCCTTCTTACAGGAAATAACGGCAAGACTCACAAATAATACTAAAGAAAGTGTTTTAAAAAATTTCATAATTGTATGGTTTTGGGTTTTTGTTGTTCACAAAGGTGCCCTAAAACCCTACGTTTTACAATAAGGCAATTGCCCTATTCTAGTGAAATCCAATAAAAAAGGCGCTACACAGTGCCTTTTCTTATTTCTGTTTTACTTTGCAGGTATTGATGCCCAATGGGGCATACAAAGGACAGAAGCTAATAAAGCTGGTCAACACAAAAATACCTGCCAAGATTAATAAAATAATCCCTACCGTACCCGAAACATAGCCTGTAAAGTAGAGAATGGCGATCACGGCAGCAATGATGATTCGGATGGCCTTATCGGCCGTTCCCATATTTTTTTTCATAATACAAGAATTTAGTTCTTCTAAAGATACTCAAAATTACTTGCATTCCCTCTGTAGTTCAATGACATTTCTCAGTTAAAGCGAATCCAAGGTAATACCTCCCGTAGGGTTTCAATCTTTTCCTGAAGGGATTTCTGAAACTGTTGGTGTGCCTCGCTATCAGGCTGAAATGGTTGGTGCCGTAACCCCTTTTGAAGGCTATCGATTTCCTTCTGAAGTTTTTCTGAAGCGGGATCGATCCACACTTCCCGAAACTTTTCCCAAATATATTCGATTGCAATCGCGTTGGGATGCAACATATCTTCGCCATAAAAGCGATAGTCACGAAGCTCGTCCATCATCAATTCATAGGCAGGAAAGTACTTAATACCTTGAAGTCCATGAATGGCGGTAATAAGGTGTGCCTTGCTTTGGGTATTTTCCACAAACCCGTCTTTAAGATGCCGTACCGGGGATACTGTAAATATAAGGGTCGCCGAAGGATTTACCTTTTTAATTTCAGAAAAAAGTGCTTCCAAACTCGACTGGATATCGGCCACCGAAAGCAGCTCTTTGGTAAATTCCTGCTGCGGAACTTTATGACAATTCGCTACTATAGCCCCAGTTTTTTTAAAGCGATACACCCAACTGGTTCCAAGGGTAAGAATGATATGGGTCGCTTCAACAAGGCCTTTTTTTAAAGCTACGCGTTGTGCATTTAAGTTTTCCAAGACTTCTTCAGCAATGCTTCCCGCCAATGAAGAATGAGCCTCAAAACTTTGCCAGAGGCCTTGTTGCTCAAATAGGTCCTTTTCTGAAAAAGGAATCTCTTGAACAGCTCTTTCTATCAACAAACCCAATGAAACCGGATTAAAAATGACGCCAAACGGATTCTGCACATTCTGAAACTGAAAATAATCCAACTTCCCGCCCATGTTTTCCGTAAAGCAAGAGCCCATCAATACAATTTTTGAAGCATACTCTATTTGCGGTGCTTCTGGTAGTAACGGGATTTGGGTTTGAAGATTCATATTCTTTTAGTGAGCACTTTTCAGTAGCTGTAAGCAATTTAAGGTTTAAATGCCTAAACCTAGCTACTATAACCGTTTAGGACTACTGAATGAAATCTTTCGCCGCTTCCAGTGCCGCTGCAATCCCTTCAGGATTTTTTCCACCTGCAGTCGCAAAAAATGGCTGTCCGCCACCGCCTCCTTGGATATGCTTTCCTAACTCACGGACAATCTGCCCGGCATTCAGGTTTTTTTCTGAGGCTAAGTCTTTCGAAATGTAACACGTTAGCAAAGCTTTGCCGTCGTGGGCACTTCCCAATAGCAAAAACAAATTGTTTACTTCTCCGCCCAATTCAAAAGCCAAATCCTTCATTCCTCCAGCATCCAAATCTACTTCTTTCGCTAAAAATTGCACGCCGTTCACAAGGGTTATTTCCGCTTTTAAATCGCCTTTTACATTCTTGGCCTTGTCCTTTAGTAACTGCTGAAGCTGCTTTTGCAACTCGTTATTTTCTTCTTGCAATTTCTCGATAGAACTGATCGGGTCGGGCGTATTGTTCAGCATTTTTTGCACTTTTCGGAAAGCATTGGCACGCTCTTCAAAATACTGCTTCGCGGCATCGCCCGTAATGGCCTCAATTCTTCGAATTCCTGAAGCTACGGCACTTTCGGAAGTAATGATAAAATGCCATACATCGTTGGTATTCGGCACATGTGTTCCTCCACAAAGCTCCATGGACTTTCCAAATTTTATAGCCCGCACGGTATCCCCATATTTTTCCCCAAACAACGCCATCGCACCCTCGTCAATCGCTTGTTGATACGGAATGTTTCTACGTTCTTCCAATGCAATCCCTTCGCGGATACGGGCGTTTACAAAGTCTTCTACCCGCTGCAATTCTTCATCGGTTACCTTGCTGAAGTGGGAAAAATCGAATCGCAAATACCGGCTGTGGACCATCGATCCTTTTTGGGCAACATGCTCCCCCAAAACATTGCGTAACGCCTGATGCAATAAATGCGTAGCGGTATGGTTGGAAGCGGTTCTACTGCGTTGTTTTTGATCCACCACAGCTTTAAATTTTTCCTCGGGATTCCGCGGCAGGTTTTTGGCAAAATGTACGATTAAATTATGCTCCTTTTTGGTATCCACAATATACACCACCTCGCCATTGGAAGCCTCTAAATAGCCTTTATCGCCTACTTGTCCTCCGCCTTCAGGATAAAATGGCGTAAGATTGAACACCAACTGGTACAACTCGCCTTCTTTCTTGGTTTCTACTTTACGGTAACGGGTGATCCTAATTTGTGTTTCCAAGGAGTCGTACCCTATAAACTCTTCTTCAGCATCTTCCGAAAGCACCACCCAATCGCCGGTTTCCACTTTGGTCGCGGCCCGTGAGCGTTCTTTTTGTTTCTGAAGTTCGGTTTCAAAGCCTTCCGTATCCAAATTCAGTCCGCGTTCGCGAAGAATCAATGCGGTGAGATCGATTGGAAAACCATAGGTATCGTACAATTCGAAAGCTTTGGCTCCCGAAATGGTTTTTTCCGTTGTCGCTTGAATCACATTTTCCAACAACACCAATCCTTGATCTAAGGTCCGCAAAAAGGAAGCTTCTTCTTCTTTAATCACATTGGTGATCAGGTTTTTTTCTGAAACCAATTCTGGAAAGGCATCGCCCATCATCTTGACCAAGGTAGGTACCAATTGATAAATAAAAGCTTCTTTGGTATTCAAAAAGGTGAATCCGTAGCGAATGGCCCGACGTAAAATTCGGCGAATCACATAACCCGCTCCCGAATTGCTCGGTAATTGGCCATCGGCAATGGAAAAAGCGACGGCACGAATGTGGTCTGCAATCACCCGAATGGCCACATCTATTTTTTCATCCACTCCATATTTGCTATGCGTAATGGCTTCAATCTCTCGGATTAAAGGCGTAAACACATCGGTATCGTAATTACTTTGCTTTCGCTGCAAGACCATGCACAATCGCTCAAAACCCATTCCGGTATCTACGTGCTGCGCAGGTAGTTTCTCCAAGCTTCCGTCGGCCTTTCGGTTAAATTGCATAAAGACCAGGTTCCAAATCTCTACCACTTGGGGGTGATCCTGATTCACTAAATCCTTTCCGGGGACCTTCATTTTTTCTTCCGTAGAACGTAAATCCACATGGATTTCACTACAAGGCCCACACGGCCCTTGCTCGCCCATTTCCCAGAAGTTATCTTTTTTGTTTCCGTTAAGGATACGGTCTTCGTCTACAAATTGTTTCCAGAATTCGTAGGCTTCGGTATCCCGATCCAAACCTTCGCTTTCATCCCCTTCAAAAATGGTTACATAGAGCATCTTTCGATCTATCTTATAGACTTTGGTCAATAATTCCCAAGCCCACTCAATAGCTTCTTTTTTAAAATAATCCCCAAAACTCCAGTTCCCCAACATTTCGAACATGGTATGGTGATAGGTATCCATACCTACTTCTTCCAAATCGTTGTGCTTTCCACTTACCCGAAGACATTTTTGGGTGTCGGTTACCCGCGTGTGTTTGGCCTGTTTGTTTCCTAAGAAGAACTCCTTAAACTGGTTCATTCCTGCATTGGTAAACATTAGGGTGGGATCGTCCTTAATCACCATAGGGGCCGAAGGCACAATTTGATGGGATTTCGATTTGAAAAATTCTAAAAATTGCTGACGGATTTCTGCCGAAGTCATATGTAACATTTTCTTGAAAATAACGTCTTTTAGATGTATCGCAAAACAATTTCTATATTTGTAAGGCGTTACCCAAAAGATTCATCTTTTAATCATCGCAAAAATAGGACTTTTTAACTTATGTCTAAGGTAAAATATTACTACGATAGCGAAACCCTTTCCTACCGAAAAATTGAACACAAAAAAGGTCGGAAATTAGGGATTTTTCTGCTTTCCCTTGTAGGAACCCTTTTAAGTGGATTCTTATTGCTCCTTCTCTATCTTAATCTCCCCAATGTGGAAACCCCAAAAGAGCGCGCTCTAAAAAGAGAGCTTGCCCAAATGGAACTTCAGTTTGAATTGCTGAACAAAAAAATGGACCAAGCAGAAATGGTCTTAGAAGAAGTGGCCGAACGCGATAACAACTTATACCGCGTTTATTTTGAAGCCAACCCTATCCCTGAAGAACAAAGAAAAGCAGGTTTTGGGGGGGTCAACCGTTACAAAGACTTGGAAGGCTTTGATAATTCCAAGCTAGTGATCAATACCAGCAAGAAACTGGACATCCTTACCAAACAAATTGTGGTACAATCGAAATCCCTGGACGAAATTGCCCAACTGGCGGCCGAGAAAGAAAAGCTCTTGGAAGCCATTCCGGCCATACAACCCGTAAATAACGAAGACCTTACCCGAATGGCCTCAGGATACGGCTATCGAACCGACCCCTTTACAAAAGCTAGGAAGTTTCATTGGGGAATGGATTTCACCTCCCCGAGAGGGACACCTGTATATGCCTCTGGCAATGGAACCGTGACGCGTGCCGACAATACGGCAACGGGTTATGGAAACCATATCCGTATCGATCATGGTTTTGGTTACGAAAGCCTGTACGCCCACCTGTACAAATATAACGTTCGGGCAGGACAAAAGGTAAAACGCGGGGATCTCATTGGCTTTGTGGGAAGTACCGGACGAAGTGAAGCGCCGCACCTCCATTATGAAATCTTTAAAGATGGGGAACGGATCAACCCTATCAATTTCTACTACGGAAACCTTACGGCAGAAGAGTTTGCCGAAATGCTGGAAAAAGCACAACAGGAAAATCAATCCTTGGATTAATGCATGTAAATCTTCCCGAAAAACGGTATTATGGTATTGGCGAAGTCGCCAAAGCCTTTGAGGTGAATACGTCTCTCATTCGCTTTTGGGAAAAAGAGTTTGATGTGCTTCAGCCTAAAAAGAATGCAAAGGGAAATAGAAAATTTACCCCAGAAGACATCAAAAACCTCGAACTTATTTACCATTTGGTCAAGGAACGCGGATTTACCCTGGAAGGGGCGAAAATTCACTTGAAAGAAAACAAACGGAAAACGCTCGACAAATTTGAGATAATTCGTAAATTGGAATCTGTAAAAGCAGCATTGCTGAAAATTAAAGACAACCTCTAAACAACCATCATTATGAAAAAAGGACTTCTTGTAATCATTGGCGTTATCGTGCTTTTGGTTATCATTGGATTCGTCATAGGACCCGGGTTCTACAATAAAGCCATCACCCTAAAGGAAAATGCCACGGCCCAATGGGGAAATGTGGAAAGTGCCTACCAACGCAGGGCCGATCTTATTCCCAACATTGTGAATACCGCCAAAGGCTATGCCGAATTTGAGCAGGAAACCCTAACCAAGGTCATTGAAGCCCGTAGCAAAGCCACTGCAGTCACCATAGACCCCACCAATATTACGCCTCAACAACTGGAACAGTTTCAGGAAGTACAAGGCAATTTATCTTCAGCATTAGCAAGGTTATTGGCGGTTTTTGAACGTTACCCCGACTTAAAAGCAAACGAAAATTTCAAGGAATTGATCAACGAATTGGAACGTACCGAAAATCGAATCAACGTAGAAAGAAACCGATTCAATGAAGCAGCGAGACCGTTCAATACCCACATCAAAACCTTTCCGAACAATATATTGAATAGCTTCATCGGAAAGTTTGAAGAAATAGAGTACTTCCAATCCAAAGAAGGAAGTGACGAAGCCCCTGAAGTAGAATTTGATTTCGGTAGTTAAGATGAAACAATCCAAAGTAGAAGACTTCCTTACAGCAGAAGAAGAATCACAAGTCATCGATGCCATTCGTACCGCCGAAAAGAATACCAGTGGCGAAATACGGGTCCATTTAGAAGCCCATTCCGAAATAGATGCTTTCGACCGGGCTGCAGAGGTTTTTGACTTCCTGCATATGAACAATACCAAAAATAGTAACGGGGTATTAATTTATGTGGCGGTAGAAGACCGTACCCTCGTCATTTTAGGCGATACGGGAATTAATGATGTGGTCCCTCCCCATTTTTGGGAAAGTACCAAAGATGCGATTATCAACGGATTTAAGAATGGGGATATCAAGCAAGGACTCATTGATGGTATTTTGATGGCTGGAGAACAACTAAAAGCCCATTTTCCTTATCAAAAAGGAGATAAAAACGAGCTTCCCGACTCGATAAGCACTCGGAAATCTTGAAGCGGAAAACATCCATACCACCTATTTATTGGAGCCTTTTTTTGCTCTTCATTACCTTACCGGTTTTCGCACAATTTGACATTCCCGAAACTCCCTCAAAAAGTGAGCAGACCTCTCTGTACGATTACGTCGATCTCTTAAATGCTTCCGAACATAGGCTATTGGAGCAAAAACTACTTCGGTATGCCGATTCTACTTCTACCCAAATTGTAGTAGCGATCATAGCCACTACCCAAGGGGAAGACATTTCCTTCTTAGGAGCCAAATGGGGCCAAAAATGGGGGGTAGGACAAAAAGGGAAAGACAACGGTATTTTTATTCTTTTAGCAAAGGACGACCGGAAAATAGACATCAATACAGGATACGGTATTGAAACGATTGTGACCGACCGTATGGCCGAACAGATCATTAACCGCATCATGATTCCTGAATTTAAAAAAGGAAAATACTATGCGGGACTTAACCAAGGTGCTGATGCACTTTTTGCTGCACTTAAGGGAGAATACAAGGAAACCCGTAAAAAATCTTCTTCCAAGTTTCCCTGGACCTTGGTCATCTGGTTTCTCATTCTTTTCATTATCATCATCCTAAGAAATAACCGTAAAGGGGGCGGTAAAGGCGGTGGCGGGAGCTTACTGGATGTCATCATTTTAAGCAATGCAGGACGTACCGGAGGCTATCGTGGCGGAAGCTCTGGCGGCGGCTGGAGTGGTGGCGGTAGTTTTGGCGGTGGCTTTGGCGGCGGTGGCTTTGGTGGTGGTGGCGCTTCTGGGGGTTGGTAGTGCCCCTTACTTCTTTCTTATATAAATCGTAACCGGAACGCCCGTAAAATCAAAGTTTTGCCGTAGTTTATTTTCCAGGAATCGCTTATAGGGATCCTTTACATATTGCGGTAAATTGGCAAAAAAAGCAAAACTAGGATAGGGCGTGGGCAATTGCGTACAGAACTTAATCTTAACATACTTTCCCTTCACTGCTGGTGGAGGGGTGGCTTGAATAAGTGGCAACATCAACTCATTCAATTTACTGGTTTTTACCTTACGGGTACGATTTTCATACACTTCCACAGCCGTTTCAATGGCTTTATAAATACGCTGCTTGGTCATGACACTCATAAAGACAATGGGCACATCCACGAACGGTTCACATTGCTTGCGAATGTAGGCTTCCATCTCTTTGGTGGTTTTATGGTCCTTTTCCACCAAATCCCATTTATTGGCCAAGATCACTATCCCTTTATTATTACGCTGTGCCAGCCAGAATATATTCTGAACCTGCCCATCAAACCCTCGGGTGGCATCAAACACCAAAATCACCACGTCGCAATATTCAATAGCACGTACACTGCGCATCACACTGTAAAACTCAAGGTCTTCTTTAACCTTGTTCTTTTTACGGATCCCCGCCGTATCGACCAAGTTAAATTCAAATCCGAAGCGATTGTACTTGGTGTCAATACTATCACGGGTGGTTCCCGCAATATCGGTCACTACAAATCGGTCTTCCCCTATCAAAGCATTGATAAAGGAAGACTTCCCGGCATTGGGTCGTCCTACTACGGCAAATCGGGGCAAGGTTTCCTCTTCCCGTTCTTCCTCTTCGGGAAGGGCTTCTACCAAATCGTCCAACAACTCGCCGGTACCGCTTCCGTTGATACTGGAAATAGTGTAGTACTTTTCTACCCCCATGGAATAAAATTCCACCGCATCATTTTCTCGGGTCGCACTATCTACTTTGTTTACCGCCAAAAAATACGGTTTCTTACTTTTCCGAAGCAATTGCGCTACTTCCTGATCCATCCCGGTAACACCCGCTTCTACATCGACCATAAAGATAATGGCGTCGGCCTCGTCGATAGCAAGTTCTACCTGACGGTCAATTTCAGCTTCAAAAACATCGTCGCTTCCTTTCACATACCCTCCCGTATCAATTAACGAAAAAGTCTTTCCGTTCCAATCACTCTTTCCGTAATGTCGGTCACGGGTCACCCCGCTCACGGCATCCACAATGGCTTCGCGACGCTGAATCAAGCGGTTAAAGAATGTTGATTTCCCTACATTGGGTCTTCCTACAATAGCTACAATACTCATACTCTGAAAAATGGATTGCAAAGGTAGTAGTTTTAATTGAAGAAAAAATGCTAATTTTCCTAAGTATAAATTCTTTTTAAGATGGAATTAGGCGAAGAAGTCATTTTACGGCCCCGATTCAGTGAAGCCCTCACCCGCCCTGCAGAAGAAGTACTCCAACTTTTTGAAAGCTGGAAGGCTACCCAGAACGACATCGTTATCACCCGTGTAGAACACCATATCTTTTTAAAGATTCCGAAGCAACAGCAACATTTTTGGTCACCCCAACTGGATTTGGAGATTTATGAAGAGGAGGGGCAAACCCTTTTAAAAGGCCTTTTTGGCCCCAAACCTGCCGTATGGACGATGTTTATGTTTTTCCATTTTGCCGTGGCCTCCCTTTTTATTGCCTTCGGAATTTGGGCCTACACCAATGCGTCGTTAAATGAATCATACGCACTTCAATTGGTCCTTATGGCGGTAATGGTTCTTACTTGGTTTGTACTCTACTTCGCTGGAAGAATGGGGAAAAGTGCGGGTAAAAAGGAAATGCACCAACTGCATGGATTTATGCGAAAAGTCTTGACGAACTAGTTTTGATATCCAAATCGCTTCAGCTGGTTTGAGTCGTTTCGCCAGTTTTTGTTCACTTTCACAAAAAGTTCGATATGGATTTGCTTTCCGAAGAATTTCTCCAAATCCTTTCGGGCTTCAATTCCTACCCACTTTATGGCCTGGCCTTTATGCCCAATGATAATCCCTTTCTGACTCTCCCGTTCCACCATAATCACAGAACGAATTCGGATGATGTCTTCTTCCTCAAAGAATTCTTCCGTTTCAATTTCCACGGAATAAGGAATTTCCTTCTTGTACTGCTCCAGTATTTTCTCACGAATGGCTTCATTCACAAAAAAACGTTCGGGCTTGTCGGTTAATTGGTCCTTTGGGTAAAACGCCGGAGATTCGGGCAATAATTCCACAATGCGCTGAAACACTTGGGATACCCCAAAATTTTCTAACGCAGAAATAGCAAATATCTCTGCATTGGGGACCTTTTCCTGCCATAGGTTTACGGCTTGCTTCAGGGTTTCCTCATTTCCTTTGTCAATTTTATTCAGCAGCAATAGCACAGGAATCTTGGCGTGGCGTATTTTATCGAAAAAGGCTTCATCTTTCAATTCTTTTTCCCCCAGCTCGACCATGTACAATAAAATATCGGCATCGTCGAAGGCCGATTTTACAAACTCCATCATTTGGGTCTGAAGCTCATACGCCGGCTTAATAATACCTGGCGTATCACTGAACAGCACTTGAAAATCCTCGCCATTTACAATACCCAAAATACGGTGACGTGTGGTTTGCGCTTTACTGGTGATGATGGAAAGCCGTTCGCCTACAAAGGCATTCATAAGGGTACTTTTCCCTACGTTGGGGTTTCCAATAATGTTTACAAAGCCTGCTTTATGTTTCAAATCCTTAATAATTAATTTCTACGTAATCTATTTTAACCTTGAATTCACCTCCTGTGTAGTTTCTAACCAAATCAGGAAAATGAGTCGCGCTAAAAGTAAACGTTCCCGAAATATATTCTCCGTTATCTTCAGTGACATGAATACGACCAGATTCTGAATCATACCTTAAATAGCCTGTCTTGTGAAAATACACAAAAGCCTCCACATCATCAGGAATATTATAAATGCCCGAACCTTTATAATTTTTGATATAAAACCTTACTTCTTGATGTTCATTATCTCTATTATAGCCCCTTATTTCTAATCTTGGCGTATTGTCTTCACTTCTTCGAACTTCACTACTAATATCTGTATCCGAAATCCTATAAACAATAAACTCTTCCTCATCATTTACAGTAGCATAAAAATATTCATCCTCCAAAAACTCTAGTTCATCCTTCTTATGACATCCAAAAATCATAAGCCCTACAAGAAGGGGTAGAATATACCGCATAAAATCTATTTAAATTAAGCAGCAAAGATAACCTATATAATACTTCTTAAAGGAGTTTATGGCTTAAAATCCAAAATAAAAAAACAATTCCGCTTCTTTATAATTAAGATTGCTGAAAATAAGTTTCAAGACAGCTTTGTACTTCGCCTTCCAAGGCTTTGAACTGCTTTTTCTTGATCACACTCATGATCACCAAAAACAGAATCCCAGTGATGATCATGGCGGCCATGAGCAATACAAAGGGCACAAAAAAGCGCCAATCCAACATGTTGATATTCCCAACGCAAATCATTTTACCGTTCTTGCGCTGTCCTACCACCACTTGGTTCATGCCATCAATCACTCGAATCGATTTCTTGTTCCACAGGGCATATTTTACGGTATAGTTAGGAAACTTCTCGGTAAGGGAAGCTTTCAACTTTTCCATATCCACTGGCTGACTCACAACTAATTCCATAACACATTATTTAAATAATTAATTCATTTTAAAACAGTTACAAGATAAGCCTCCTTTATCGTATCTTCCTCCTTGAAAGCATACAGAGCTAAAAAATATAGGAATTCATCTACTACAAAAACTACAAATTGGCTTTATGAAGTAAAAAAACCACTCACTTCAATCACTTCGGAAGGGGTTACCGCAAACACACGGTCCCCTTTCTTGGGTTGCATTACATACTTTCCCGTGAATACGCCAAAAGCAGGTAAAATGAACTGATTCCCACTCCAAAAGAAACAAGCGGTCTTCACCCGCTGCCGTCCCAATCCGTGAAGCGACACCCCCGGATGGATATGCCCCGAGAAATTAAATAGGGTTTCAGATAGCGTAGGATGATGGCTTAACAAAAACCCTGAAATTTCCATCGTTTCTACTACCGAAACCCCTACCGATTCATACTTATGGGTATCGATGATGTCATGGTTTCCCGAAATAAGCACCATGTCCCTACGGTGTTGCAACTTCCAGTGCACAAACCAATCCCATTCGGTATTCTCAAAACTGTGGAACAAATCGCCTAAAAAAAGTAATTCGGTGGGGTTAAAATACTGAATGGCACCCTCCAACTTCTCAAAATTTTGTTGCAAGGCTTTAAGCGGTACGGCACTCCCGTGCTTTCGGAAATGCGTTACTTTCCCCAAGTGCACATCGGCTACCAAAAGTGCTTTTCGTTCCTCCCAGTAAAGCGCCCCGGAAGGGTGCAAATGAAACTGCTGGTCTTTAATTTTTAAGGGAAATGACTGCATGGAGCGTCAAAATTACGTTTTTTCCAATTGTTTTACCATGCGTTTAATTCGGTCGCTCAATTTTTCTGAAGAAAGCTTTTCCCGTAAACGATCGGTAATAATGGGAAAGGAAAAAGGGGTAGGTTTTTCGCAGGGTTTCCATACCATTTCCTGATTGGAGATACGTGCTAGGGCTTCGTACAAACGCCCTTCCTCCAGTTGATGCTCAAAGGTTTCGCGATAGGCTTGCAAATACAGTAAGTTATCGGGTTCATAATCCTTGAACACATCAAAAAACAATTGCGAACTGGATTGTAGGTGTTTGCTTTTTACCACTTTGTTTGGGTATCCGGTAAATACCAATCCTGAAATTACTGCAATGTCCCGAAACTTTCGCCGAGCCATTTCCGAAGCATTCAAACTCTTTTGTAAATCGGTTTTCAGGAAATCGGTGGTAAACAAATTGTTGTCGACTACCTGCTGAATGTCAACCGCCTGATCGCTCAATAATTCGAATCCGTAGTCATTGAACGCAATCGAAAAGGAGATGGGCGACAACAAACTGATGCGGTAGGCCAATACACTGGCCATGGCCTCATGCACAAAGCGCCCTTCAAAAGGATAAAATAAATGGTGAAACCCTTCCCGGGTTTTAAAGGTTTCGATAAGAAACTGCGAGGCTCCCGGTACCACACTTTCCTTCTTCTGACGTTCAAAAATGGGCTGAAGGGCTTTCAGTTCCTTGGAGTTTTTGGAAGATGCCTGTTGCGACTCGTACAACTCCTTCCGAAGCAAGTCACTCATTTCCGAAGAAAAACTCATCCGTCCGCCCATCCAACTGGGAACTTTGGAGGTTTTTTCTTTCGACTTCTTCACTAAGACTTCCATATTCTTAATTCGAAATAGGGACAAATTTCTCCCTGCAAAGGTGAAGACATCACCTGGCTTCAGTTTGGAAACAAACCATTCCTCAATACTCCCAATGTACCCTCCTTTTACGTATTTCACCTTCAGCAAGGCATCGCCCACAATGGTTCCAATTTGCAATCGGTGCCGCATGGCAATAGCCCGACTGTTCACCACAAATTTCCCCTCTTCTGAAATCACTACTTTTTTATAATCGTCGTAAGCCTGCAAACTTTGGCTTCCCAGGGTTAGGAAATTCAATACCCACTGAAACTCCTCCCGGGTAATCCCTTGGTAACAAAAAGTGGTTTTCACTTCCTTAAAAATTTCTTCCGGATAAAACCCTTCCGAAACGGCAAGCGTGGTAAGGTATTGCACCAACACATCGTAACTGTCCAAGTACGGAACCCGATCTTCGACCACTTGGTCCTTTACGGCCTTCTGCAAAGCGGAAGCTTCCACCAGCTCCATGGCATGGGTAGGCAGAAAGTAGATCACACTTTCCTTTCCGGGGGAATGTCCGCTACGCCCCGCCCGCTGCAAAAAACGGGCGACGCCTTTGGGGCCACCAATTTGTACAATGGTTTCCACAGGGGCAAAATCTACCCCCAAATCCAAACTGGAAGTACATACCACGGCTTTCAAACTTTCGTTCCTAATGGCATCTTCCACCCACAAACGGGTTTGTTTTTCAATACTTCCGTGGTGCATCGCAATTTCCCCTGCAAATTCCGGATGGGCTTCCAAAAGCTTCTGAAACCAAATTTCACACTGCGAACGGGTATTGGTAAACAATAACGTGGTTTTACTTTTTTGAATGATAGGTACCACACTTTCCAACAAGTGAATGCCCAAATGGCCCCGCCATGGGAAACACTCCATGGTTTTGGGAATGATGGATTCTACGGTGATTTTCTTTTTAAGGTGGGCTTTGATCAATACTGAATTTTCCCAAGCTTCGGAATTTGGCCCTAACAATACCTCCCGTGCCTGCTCCAAATTTCCTATGGTAGCCGAAATACCCCAAATACGTAGCAAAGGGGCTATCGTCTTTAAACGGGACAAGGCCAATTCTACCTGCACACCCCGCTTGCTCCCCAATAGCTCATGCCATTCATCAATCACGATGGCTTCCAGCTGCTGAAAGGTTTGCGGGTATTTTTTCGAAGCGAGTAATAAATGTAAACTTTCGGGCGTGGTAATCAGCAAGTCGGGCATGGACCGTTTTTGTGCGGCCCGTTCCTTCTGCGAAGTATCCCCGGTACGGATGCCAACAGTTAAAGGAAGGTTCAAATCGTTCACCAGGCGTTCGGCAGCTTGTTTAATTTCTACGGAGAGCGCTCGAAGTGGCGTAATCCAAATAGCTTTTAATCCCTTCGGAAGGGTCCCCGTAGGATGTTGCTGAAGAATATCACGTACCATAGGCACCCATAGCGCATACGTCTTTCCGCTACCCGTAGGCGCATTCAGCAACCCATGCTTTCCCTGCCCATACGCTTTCCACGTCTGCTCTTGAAACGGAAAAGGCTTCCAACCCTGCCGCTGAAACCATTGTGAAATTTGTATGTCTTGTTTTTGAATCATTCTATAAATTTTGGATCATTCCCCACCCTTTTAAGGGAGGGGTGGCATCCCAAAGGGAGATCCCAAAGGGAGGACGGGGCGGGTCACTTATACTTTATAATGATCTTTAATTTCATTTAAAACACTAAATAAATTTTCGAAAACCATTTTATTTTCGAACCGTAACACGGTGAGTCCTTCAGATTCTAAAAAATTCATCCTTATCAGATCCTGTTCTTCAGCCGTAGCGTTCATATGCACCTCTCCTTCCAATTCAATGACTATTTGTTCCGAAGCACAATAAAAATCAACCACATAGGGACCTATACCATGTTGACGCCTGAATTTTCTACCTCCCAGCCTTTTTTCTTTTAAATAACCCCACAAATAAGCTTCCGCAGAAGTTAAATTAGAGCGCAATTCCTTTCTAAAACCTTTGGTCCTCTTTGGGTTATGTCTTTTTTTTTCACTCATACTATTACTAATATAATCTCTCTTTAGTAAAGATTAAAGAAGCTCCCCACCCTTTTAAGGGAGGGGTGGCATCCCAAAGGGAGGACGGGGCGGGTCAACAATTATTATGAAAAATGAATTACAACCCCTTCCGACTCCAACGCTGTTGGAGTCACCTTCCCCTTTCTGGGGAAGGAGCAGAGGCGTATAACCACTACTCCACAATCATTCCCTTTAAATCCTCCAAAGAATTTGCCTCTTCCAATTTCTTATCCTTCCGCCACCGCAAAATCCTAGGAAATCGGGTCGCTACCCCACTTTTATGACGCTTCGAATGCGCAATGCCCTCAAAGGCGATCTCAAATACCCAATGGGGTGTGACACTGCGCACGGGGCCAAATCGTTCGAGGGTATTCTTTTTTATCCAAGCATCCACTTCCCGAAATTCTTGATCGGTTAACCCCGAATAGGCCTTCGCAAAAGTGACCAATTCGGTCTTCTCCTCGTTCCACAGACCAAACGTATAATCGGTAAACAAATTGGTGCGCCTTCCGTGACCCCGCATGGCATAGGTAAGCACTGCATCGATGGTCAATGGGTCGACTTTCCATTTCCACCAATCCCCTTTTTTCCTACCTACTTGATACGGCGATTGTTTGTGTTTAAGCATCAAACCCTCGCTGTGTTTTTCCCGGGAACGTTCGCGCTCTTCCGCCACCGCTTCCCAACTTTCAAACGAATAGGTTTCCGATAGATACAGCGGTACATCCTTGATAGGCAGTTTTGCCAACAAGGCTTCCAAAACGTTCCTGCGTTGCTGAAAGGCTTGCTTCCGAAGGTCTTTTCCTTCCCATTCCAGTATATCATACGCCATAATGGCCACAGGATACTCCTGAAGCATTTTCTTGGAAACGGTCTTTCGTCCAATACGGGTTTGCAAATCGTTAAAAGTACCTATAGCGCCCTCACGCATCACCAATAATTCCCCATCCAATACGGTTCCGTTGGGCAATGCTTCCCGGAGTACGTGTAACTCAGGGTACTTATCGGTTACCAGCTCTTCCCCCCTGCTCCAGATAAAAATCTCACCTTCCCGAACAATCAGTTGCGCTCGAATCCCGTCCCACTTGTGCTCCACGCTCCATTCCGTAACATCGCCTAACGCGCGCACTTCCCCTTCAATGGCATAAGCCAAATAAAAGGGATAAGGCTTCGAAATAAGATGGGAAGTATCCTCGGCTAGGACCAACTCCTCAAAAGAAATGGTACTGGGATTCCAATCGCCCATCAACTTATACGCCAATTCATCTTCGGGGATATCGGTGGCTTGATGCAAGGCTCGGGTCATGAGCTTCTGACTCACCCCAATTCGGAATCCGCCGGTAATCAATTTGGTAAACACAAACCGTTCGTAATAGCCCAACCGATTCCAATGTTGCTGAATGTAAGCTTTCTTTTCGGCTTCCTTTTTGGGCTTCAGGGCGATCATATCGGCTAGATAAGCGGATAGGGATTTTTCGTTTTCCTGTTCCGAAGCAGGAACCACCAAAGCAATGGTTTCGGCCAAATCGCCCACAATATGATACGTCTCTTCAAACAACCACATAGGAATATTCGCCAAATCGGCGGCCCATTCGCGAAGCCAAGTAGTTTTTACGGGGCGCGAAGGCCTTCTATGCGATAAAATAGCGATGGTCCACACCTTATCGGCATCCGGCGCCTCCCGAAAATACTGTGCCAAGGCCGCCACCTTTTCGTTGGTTTTGTTGGTACTGTCCAAGGTTTTGATCAGTTGGGCAAATCGCTTCATTCGGAGACCTCCTTTCCTTCCTTGGCATCTTCCGAAACGTTTTCCCCTTCGTACTGTGTGGCTTCCGTACGGGCATCGTAGCCCAATTCCCGGAGGTATTTCGAAAAGATATCGGTATAGCCGTGTGTGGTGATAATCTTCGTGGCTTCCGTCGCTTCAATCGCCGCTAGCAATCCGTCCCAGTCACAATGATCGGACAACACAAAGCCTTTATCAATTGCCCTTCGTCTACGGGCTCCACGAAAGGCCATCCAGCCACTAGCACTTCCCGTAACATACGGAACCATTTTACGAATCCACGGGCTCCCATGCGCGCTAGGCGGTGCCAAGACCATATTTCCCAATAATTCCTCTTTTTTGGTATCACGGGTAATTCGGATGGTTTCGGGGAAATCGGTTAGCGATCGACACACCTCGGTCATGTTTTCAATGGCCGCATGGGTGTAAATTTTTCCAATACTAGGATCCAGATGTTTCAGTAAGCGCTGCGCCTTACCCAAGGAATAACCAAAAAGTACAGAGGTTCTTCCTTCCGATTGGTTTTGGGCCCACCAACCATTAATTTCTTCAAAAACCTCAGCCTGCGGCCGCCATTTAAAAGCAGGCAGTCCAAAGGTACATTCCGTAATAAAGGTATGGCACTTTACGGGTTCGTAGGGTACGGTAAGTAAATCGTTTTCCGTTTTGTAATCGCCGGTAAATACCCAAACCTCTCCTTTATGTGCTACCCGAATCTGGGAACTCCCCAAAATATGCCCAGCGGGGTGAAACGAGAATTGTACATTATTAATGGTAAAAGTTTCCCCATATTTTTTTCCCGTCACCGAAATATCCCCCAAACGATGTTTCATGATGGGAACATTGTCTTCTTGGGTAATGTATTGTTGGTGGCCCCATCTGCTGTGATCGGCATGCCCGTGGGAGATGATGGCTTTTGAAACAGGCTTCCACGGATCCAGGTATACATCGGCTGCAGCACAATAAATACCTTTGTCGTTAAAAGCAAGTAAGGGAGTGTTCATTCGCAAAATTTGTTCAAATTACAAATTCTGTCGAATCATTCGTGTTAAGGATTAGACAAAATACGATAGGGTAACCCAATTGGAATATTTTGTAAATAGGCTAGGGATTCCATTGGGTGTTGAAGCATGAGACAAGAGACAAGAGACACGAGACAGGACAATTAAAACAGCACGCTTTGCAAAAACGCGCCAGTGAGAAACAAAAAAGAACTGAAAGAAAACCTCTCCCCTCTGGGGAGATGCCCAAAGGGCAGAGGGGACAAATCTCAGAAAAACAGCACGCTTTGCAAAAGCGCGCCAAGTAATCTTCTTTTTACATTTCAATAAACTTATTCTTCCGCCAGCAAATTAAACGCACCTTTTCCCAGAAAAAGCATCGGTTCGGCTCCCAGCTTCAAGTCTAAAGCCGAAAACCCACCCTTGGTCATTTTTAATTTCGGATAGACTTTTTCAAATACATATTCGGTATCTGTTTGCTGGACTACGATACACCAGACACGATAACATAAAAATAAGTCAACTTCCCGTATCCTAATTTCTGCGTTGGGCTACCCATTTCCTAAAAATCCCAAAGAGATGATTCTCCCAAAAATCGGTCAATTTTTCTAAATGTGCCAGCCATTAATTCTTTGGGATATGACTATTGAATATTGAAACTAAAAAAGCAACCTTTTCCAATTTTAAAAAAAGTATGGGCATAGAATGAAATGTCACCTCTATTTTAAATGGAATTCACAATTCAATAAGTTATATCATTGAATAATAAAAAGCTTTTATCGCAATTGATGCTCCAGTTTTAAAGATTCAGGGAATAGAATATTATTTTCTAAATGGATATGCAAGTGCAGGTCTTCTTCAAAAGCATGTAAAAGTTCATAGGTAACTCGATACGTATTGCAAGCATCTTCAGGTGGCATATAGTTATTTGTAAGCAATGCTATTTCCCTGAAAATAGTACCCGCATTTTCGTGCTCTTGTTCCATCATGGTGACAGGATTTTCTATCAAACCAAATGGTGGGTGTCGTAAGGGTTTATTTGTACGTTGGCATTGTACCATTTCCTTTATAAATGGAAAAAGAATTAATTCTTCCTTTTTCATATGTTGAGCAAGCTCACCTGCTACCGAATTAAACAAAGCGTTTATCTTTATAAGTTCGGGATGTGCTTTTCCATGTACTTTTTCAAGCTTTGCAAGAAACTGTAAAAGCACGGGGGTCTTTTCTTCAACATAGGTATGATGTATTTTTTCAATGTAGGTAGCTAGCAAATCCAGTGGCCAAGATTTATAATCTATGCTCGCTGAATGATTGGTTTTCATCGCAATAGAAAGTTCGCTAAGGATATCCCCTAAAGCAATGCCCTTTTTATTACATACCTCGACAAGGGATCTATTGCCTCTACAACAAAAGTCTATGCCATATTTGTTAAAGATGACGGCCGTTCTATAGTCTTCTGCCACGAACTGGCCAATCTCTCGATCTTGTAATGTGTCCATTTTTATGATATTAAGAATTATAGTCGTAAAAAACCTGTCCCATCCTCTATGTGTTCAGAAAGGTGAAACAGAGTGGTGGTGGATAACATCTGCTTTAAACTATTGCGTATTTCCTTAAAATGGAAGTGCATAGGGCAAGGCTTTTGTTCATTGCACGTCTTCAACCCTAGTCCGCAACCGTTATATATTTTATCCCCGTCAATAGCTTCAACTATTTGAGCCAGTTTTATGGCGTGGAGTTTTTTAGGCTCCACATAAAATCCACCTTTTGGACCTCTAATTGATTCTACAATATTGGCTCTTACCAGCTTTTGCAAGATTTTACCTGTAAAAGCTGTAGGTGAATCAATGGCTTTAGATATATCCTTGATGTTTACTCGCCTTTCCTGTAAGGATTGGTTGGTTATAAATATCAAGGAGCGTATTCCATATTCACAGGCTTTTGAAAACATAATTTTTGTCGCTATTAATTAGTTACAAATTAAATAAGATAAAAATGTCCTAATTATGACAAAAGTCATCTTTTAGGATAAAATTGTCCGTTATTTTTGTTGCATAAAAATCAAAGGAAATAAACCTCCTGTTTGAAGTAAAAATAAATACAATTTTCAAATTATACTATTATGAAAGCAATCCACCGAATCGCAATGCTCATCACACTAAGTTTGTTTATAAGCTGTGGTGGTAAAGAAGAGAAAAAGAAAGAGTCCATACAAATTGGCAAAGAGCCAAAAGTAGAATCTATTAAGGTGAAGGAACCCGAATCTGAAGAAGTACCTGCATCCAAAAGAATCACCCTAGAGAATAAAGGGGTTGGAAAGATTAAAAATATAGAATTACCAGCCACTATTGATGATGCCATGGCAGAAAGAGGTGCCGAACTCTTTAAAACCAATTGTACTGCCTGTCATAAAATTGGTAAACGATTCATTGGCCCTTCCCCCTCAGGTATTATGAAGCGTAGAAGTCCTGAATGGATTATGAACATGATCCTAGACCCACAATTAATGGTTGAAAAGGACAGATGCGCAAAAGATCTTTTAATTGAATTTAATGGTGCTGCTATGGCAAACCAAAACATGACAGAAGAACAGGCACGAGAGATCCTAGAATATTTCAGAACCCTTTAATACATATATTATGAGAATCACCCACCTAACCAAAGCTGTTCCCGTATTAGCTGTACTTCTGGTTTTTGCGTTTAGCTGCAAAAACGAAGTAAAGCAAATAGATGCCAATACAGGCACGAGTTCACAAACAACACCGGAGAACCAGAAAGGCCAAGCATTTATTAAAGATGAAGCTTCCACACCCAATGTATTACAAATTGCGATGGAATCGCCAGACCATACCACGCTCGTAGCAGCTGTACAAGCTGCCAATTTAGAAAATGCACTGGTAAACGCAGGACCATTAATGGTTTTTGCACCCACAAATGCCGCCTTTGAAGCATTGCCTCCAGGTACCGTCGAAGACTTACTAAAACCGGAAAACAAGGAAAAACTAGCCTCTATTTTAAAACATCACGTTACCGCGGGTAATTATGACAAAAGCTTTCTTAAGAATTTCAAAAAACTTGGTCAAGCAGATGATACCGATGCCGTGGTGAAAGTAGAAGGAGATGACGTTTTCGTTGGGGGTGCAAAAATAATTGCAAGCATCAAAGCGGGCAATGGTATCGTACATGTGGTAGACAAAGTTATTTTACCCTCAACCAACTAAATAGTACACTTAAAACAAATAAATATAGAACCCATGAAAAAATATAAATTCCATCTGTTAGCATTATTTGCAACTTTCATGTTATTAACAAGTTGTGGCAATAATAATGGCAGCAAACAATCTAATGGCGCACTTAATGCCAGTGCTGCAGAAAAAGTATATGTTGCTCCCGGAGAGCAAGATGAGTATTATGCGTTCCTATCAGGAGGATATAGCGGTAACCTAACCGTATATGGCCTCCCTTCCGGTAGAATGTTTAAAGAGATTCCTGTATTTTCACAATTTCCTACTTCAGGATATGGCTATTCTGAAGAGACCAAACCCATGTTGGAAACCTCTCACGGTTTTATTCCTTGGGATGATTTGCATCACCCAGATATTTCACAAACAAACGGTGAACTGGACGGCCGTTGGATTTTTGTTAATGGAAATAACACCCCCAGAATAGCTCGGGTAAGCTTGACTACTTTTGAAACCGAAGAAATCATCGAAATTCCAAATAGCGCAGGGAATCACAGTTCCTCTTTTATCACAGAAAACACAGAATATGTAGTGGCAGGAACACGGTTTTCTGTACCTGTACCGCAACGTGATATGCCTATTAGTGAATACAAAAGTAATTTTAAAGGAGCCCTTTCTTTTATAAACGTAGACCCAGAACATGGACATATGGATATTAAATTCCAGCTCTTAATGCCAGGGTTTAACTACGATCTGTCACACCCTGGTCGTGGAAAATCCCATGGATGGTTCTTTTTCACAACCTACAACACAGAAGAAGCCAGCACCTTATTAGAAGTAAATGCTTCTCAAAACGACAAAGACTTTATTGCAGCAGTAAACTGGAAGAAAATAGAGGAGTATGTAAATAATGGAGGGGGCACAAAAATGCCCGCTAAATACGCACATAATATTTATGACGAAAGCACACATACCGGAACCACAACCATGAAAAATGAAGTGCTTACCGTAAACCCAATAGATGTGCCCGGAGCCGTTTACTTTTTACCTACACCCAAATCACCACACGGTTGCGATGTAGATCCTACAGGGCAATATATTATTGGTAATGGAAAACTGTCTGCAGATTTAACCGTTCACTCCTTTGATAAAATGTTAGAAGCCATAGAAGGTGAGAAGTTTGATGGAGAAGCTTATGGTATTCCTATTTTAAAATTTGAAGATGTACTCGCAGGTACTGTTAAAAGTGGTGGCTTAGGCCCATTACACACAGAATTTGACGATAAAGGAAACGCATACACCACATTCTTTATCTCTTCTGAAGTAGTGAAATGGAAACTAGGTACTTGGGAGGTAATCGATAGAAAGCCAACCTATTATTCCGTTGGGCACCTAATGATCCCTGGAGGGAATTCAAGAAAGCCCTTTGGAAAATACGTTGTGGCAATGAATAAAATCACTAAAGATAGATATCTGCCTACGGGCCCTGAAATGGAACACTCCGCTCAGATATACGACATCTCTGGAGAAAAAATGGAGCTTATTTACGATTTTCCTACTCACGGTGAGCCGCATTATGCTGCTGGATGCCCCGCAAGTTTGCTAGCTCCGAAATCTAAGAAGTTATATAGATTAGATGAAAACAAACACCCATATGCCGTTACAAGCCCCGATAAAGCAAGGGTAGAACGTAAAGGGAAGGAAGTGCACATATATATGTCTACCATACGAAGTCACTTTACCCCAGATAATATAGAAGGAATTAAGGTAGGAGATAAAGTCTATTTCCACATCACAAACCACGAGCAAGATTTTGATGTACCACACGGATTTTCAATATTAGGACAAAACACATCTGAATTACTCATTATGCCGGGACAAACAAAAACTTCAGTTTGGGAACCTAAGCAAGTTGGGGTATGGCCATTTTACTGTACAGATTTCTGCAGTGCACTACACCAAGAAATGCAAGGGTATGTAAGAGTATCGCCAGCAGACTCAAATATTGAACTCAGTTGGTCTCTAGGAGACTAATTATTTGTTGATTTTTTCAAGCAGGCAGTAGGATCCTACTGCCTGTTAAATCCAACAGTCATCCATATCCTTCAAGAAAAGACAATCTTTATTAACAAAGAGTATTATGAAAAAGGCGAGTATTATCATGATTCTTGGATCCCTGCTCCTATTGGGTCTATTCAAATTCCCTTTATGGAATATTATGCTAGGGGCTCCGCAATATCCCGAACCATTGGGTATAAATATTTACATAAATGGTATTCAAGGGATGAATGAATTTGATATTCAAAACATAGATGGTCTTAACCATTACATTGGGATGAAAACACTTCCCAAACCAGAAGATATGTGGGAGTTTACAGTATTTCCTATCGTGATAGGTAGTATGGCCGTCCTAGGTATTCTTATTGGGATTTTAAGTTATTTTAAAAAAGTAAATTATAAATGGTTCCTTGGCTGGTTGGTTTTAATGACAATATTGGGTATACTAGGCATGTATGATTTTAATGCCTGGATGATAGATTATGGGACAAACCTAGATCCAAACGCAATTATGAAATTGCAAAACCCAGATGGCACCCCCATGAGCTATAAGCCTCCATTGTTTGGACATAAAAAAATGCTCAACTTTGATGCCTTTTCCTATCCTGCGATGGGAGGCTATCTAATGTCCGCCGGAATGCTATTTACACTCGTTGCTTTTTTTCTAGGCAAACGGGTAAAAACCATAACCCAATGAAAACAAGAATAAAAATAAGTTTCGCACTACTTACAATGATTGTATTGAGTAGCTGTAATAAAGGACCTCAGTCTATAGAGTATGGAAATGACGGCTGCCATTATTGCAAAATGACCATTGTAGATAAAATTCACGCTTCAGAGTTAATCACAGACAAAGGAAAGGTCTATAAATTTGACGCGACAGAATGTATGCTCAATTACTTGAATGAAAACCCCAATCTCCCTGTTGGTAACTTGCTTACCAATTATTACGAATCACCTACAGATTTAACAGCCTCTCAAGAAGCTACATACCTTATCAGCAAAAACTTACCAAGCCCTATGGGAGCGTATCTTACCGCATTTAAATCTAAAGAGATGGCAGAAAAAGTTCAAAACGAGAAAGGTGGAAACCTGTACAACTGGCAATCGTTGAAAGGGAAATTAAGCAATTAGTGTTCTTGTATGGTACCTTATTTCAGCAATCATACATACTGTTTTTTTTTGGCTATAACTATAGAACTAACGAACTTCTACAATAACAAAATAAAAGTTGAGAAATAACCCGTTACATATTATTTTTTTTGTCCTTTACTTCTTGGGAACCACCCTGGCAACCGCTCAAAAAGAAATAAAGGTATGTGACACCTGCACTTTCACATCCCTAAAACAAGCAATTGCCTCTGCAGTATCCGGGGATACTATTTTAGTAAAACCAGGTACCTACAAAGAATACAACGTAGTTATTGATAAACCCCTTACCATAAAAGGAGAAAAATTTCCCGTAATTGATGGGGAAGACAAAGGTGAAATCATACGAATCATGGCAGACAACGTTACTATAGACGGTCTATTTGTTATGAATGTAGGCACCAGCTATACCAGTGATCATGCTGCCATTCGTGTGGTACGTAGCGAGAACTTTCTCATTCAAAATGTAGTTCTGGAAAAATTGTTCTTTGGTATTTATATCGAAAAATCCAATAATGGGAGAGTTTACCACAACAAAGTTATCGGGGACGCCCAAGACGAATATAATTCGGGAAATGGTATTCAGCTATGGTATTCAAATCATGTCGTCGTAGAGCAAAATATCGTACAAAAAGTAAGAGACGGTATTTATCTTGAGTTTTCCGACAACATACTTATAAAAGATAATGTGAGCACCAACAACCTACGCTACGGATTGCATTTTATGTTTTCAAATGATGATGTTTATAAAAATAACACCTTTGAAAATAATGGCGCTGGCGTAGCAGTAATGTTTTCAAAACGTATCAAAATGCATCAAAATACCTTCAAGAAAAACTGGGGAATGGCATCCTTTGGAGTATTACTAAAGGAAATCAATGATGCTGAAATTAAAGAGAATGTTTTCGAAGAAAACACGGTTGGCATCAATATAGAAGGGTCCAATAGAATTGTATACTCTGGCAACAATTTTATCCGAAATGGATATGCTATTAAAGTACTGGGAGCTTGTTATGAAAACACCTTCGAGAAGAATAATTTCCTGTACAATTCTTTTGATCTATCCTATAACAGTAAAATTAATGATAATGTATTCAGAAACAATTACTGGAGCGGGTATACAGGCTACGACCTGAATAAAGATGGGGTGGGCGACGTTCCTTTTAGACCCGTAAAGTTATTTTCTTATGTAGTGAACAAAACCCCGGAAACCATCATATTAATGAGAAGTCTTTTCATAGACCTTATCGATTTTTCAGAAAAGGTATCCCCCGTATTTACACCCGATAATTTACAGGATGCAACTCCAAAAATGACACCCTTCCAATGATACAAATAGAACAATTACATAAAAAGTTTGGAAAAAACAAAATACTTGAAGGTGTTAACCTAACCATTGGTTCGCAAGGTGTGTTTGCTATCTTAGGGCCCAACGGATCAGGCAAAACCACCTTAATAAAAACCATCTTGGGAATGGTAATACCAGACAAAGGGATAGTGACCGTTAATGAAAATTCTATAAAAACCCACTGGAAGTATCGAGATGATATAGATTACTTACCTCAAATAGCTAATTTTCCTGCAAACCTGAAAGTAAGAGAGTTAATCGCAATGATCAAGGATTTACGAAACCGTCAAGGAAATGATGAAAGATTAATTTCACTGTTTAAATTGCAACCCTTTCTCTCTAAAAAACTAGGCAATCTCTCTGGAGGAACCAAACAAAAAGTAAACCTAGTGCTTACGCTAATGTTTGATAGTCCCATCATCATTCTAGATGAACCCACCACAGGCTTAGACCCCATAGCTTTGCTTCATCTAAAACAACTAATCGCCGAAGAAAAAGAAAAAGGAAAAATAATTCTAATCACTTCCCACATCATGGGTTTTGTTGAAGAAATAGCAGATGAAATCGTATTCCTTCTGGAAGGAAAAGTCTACTTTAAAGGAACCATCGACACACTTAAAACACAAATGGAAACTTCAAATTTTGAACAAGCCATTGCTAGTCTTTTAACTTACGAAAATGCTTAAAATATTAAAATACAGTTTCTTCGATTTAATACGCAGTAGATGGAGCTACGTGTACTTCCTATTCTATTTGGGCCTAGGCAGCGTATTGCTTTTTTTGAATAACGATTTAGCTAAGGCAATCATCACACTCATGAATGTTATCACCATCTTAGTACCACTTATCGGTACCGTATTTGGCGTCATGTATTATTACAACTCCAAGGAGTTTACAGAGCTCTTACTCGCACAACCTATAAAACGTTCGTCCATTTTTATTGGGCAGTACTTGGGTGTGTCGTTGTCCCTTGCCATGAGTTTAATCATAGGCCTAGGAATACCCTTTGCTTTGTACGGATTATTCCAGTCTAATGAAATCTGGGATTTTGGACTGTTATTAATAAATGGATTATTCTTAACACTCATCTTTACCGCTCTTGCTTTTAATATTGCACTTTACAATGAAAATAAAATTAAAGGTTTCAGCTATGCTATCTTATTATGGCTTTTTATGGCTGTAATTTATGATGGATTGTTTTTAATGACCCTCATTGCTTTTCAATCCTATCCATTGGACGGTTTTTCTTTAGTGGCCACCATGTCAAATCCAATCGACTTATCCCGTATTTTGATTTTACTGAAACTTGATATTTCAGCGTTATTGGGATATACGGGGGCGGTTTTTCAGAAATTCTTTGGAACCGGACTTGGATTACTTGTTTCTATTTTGGCCTTATCGCTTTGGGTAGTATTGCCTACACTTAATATGTACAGAAAAAGTAGAAAGAAAGACTTTTAATCTCACAAGTTTCACAAAATTATCTATTGGTAACATGAAACTCTCTTTTCAAAAACAGGTTCGTCTTGCTTTGCTCTACTTTTTAATCGCGGCTGCATTTGGAGTGATTCTAAGATCATTTCAAGTATTCAACTTGAACTTCAACTATAGGTTCATAGTACATGGGCATTCTCATATAGCTATTTTAGGCTGGGTATATGTATGTGTTACTGTACTCTTCAACAAACTCTTCATTCAAAAAACCAACAAAATACACCGAGAATATGTCGGTATTTTCATAGCTACCCAGATAAGCTTGTTAGGTATGTTAATCACCTTTCCTTTTCAAGGATACGCCTTCTTGTCCATTACATTTTCAACCCTTTTCCTGCTAGTTTCGTATGGGTTTTGTTGGTTCTTTATAAAAAATATAAAAGTAGAAATTAAATCACTAATCTGCTACCCCTATCTAAAAGCATCATTGTTTTATCTGGTATTGTCAAGCATAGGGCCTTGGGCATTGGGCGGTATTATGGCCACATTGGGCCCAACCTCTATATGGTACCGGTTATCCATCTACTTTTACCTACATTTTCAATACAATGGTTGGATGTTTTTTGCAATCCTTGGGATATTGCTCTTTATAGTTGAAAGTCACAGTATAACATTTTCTAGGAGGTATCATAAAATTTTCTTTATCATTATTAACATAAGTGTGGTAGCAACCTTTTTTCTATCAACTTTATGGACAGAACCCATAGGGATGGTATATGTACTTTCTGCTTTAGGTGCAATGTTACAGATAGTGTGTTTTGGGTATGCAGTGCTTTGGATCAAGAATCATAGTACTACCATAAACACCATATTTAAAGGAACTCCAAAACTCCTTCTTCAAATAGTTCTAGGGGTTTTAGGAATAAAATTGTTCCTTCAATTTCTAGGGTCTTTCCCTTATTTTGCAAAAGTGGGTGCAAGCATAATTGAACTAACTCTTGCATACTTACATGGTGTGTTTTTAGGACTTGTGAGTATCAGCCTGTTTCTAATCTTAAGTATAACAGGATATTCAAAATTAACTGTAAAGAAAATGTGTGTTTACTTAATAGGGTTTCTACTTACAGAAAGCTTACTTGTATACAAAGGAATGATGATTTTGAATAAAAAATCATCCATCATTGCAAATTACTACGAATACCTACTTATTGCCAGTACCATCCTATTTTTGGGTATAGCGATCATTTTTTTGAAAGAAAAAGCTCCTCTGAAAAACCTACCTGTTAACAGACTGAACCTTTCGAAACATGAAATAAAATCACAAGACAAGAGAAAAGACAATCTACAAAATCATGGCCCTGTTTCCTAACTCTTGATTCCTGTATCATTGAAAGATCAAGGAAACTTCCTTTTACATTTCAATAAACTTATTCTTCCGCCAGTAAATTAAAAGCACCTTTTCCCAGAAAAAGCATCGGTTCCGCTCCCAGCTTCAAGTCTAAAGCCGCATACCCATCCTTGGTCATTTTTAATTTGGGATATACTTTCTCAAAAACATATTCCGTTTCGGTTTGATGCACCAATCGTAAAGCGACCGCTTCATCTTCCACTAAAACAACCGAATACTCCTGTAAGGAAGGCTCCATCGAACTCGTGGCCACAATCTTGGCTTCTACAAACATCCCCGTTAAAAACCCATGGTTTTCTTCATCTACCAAATGTCCATGTACCCGGATGGAACGATTGCTTTCCTCAATGGAGGTCCCTACCAAATGGACTTCGGCACGATAGGCTTCATCGGAAGCTTCGGGAATGGAAAAAAGGATCTCCTGTCCTTTCTTTACTTTCAAAATGTCCTTTTCAAAAACCGTGAGCTCCAAGTGAATGTGCTCGTTATCCACAATCTGCATAATTTCGGTAGCAGGAGAGACAAAAGACCCTTTGGAAACGTTCATCTTCGTCACACTTCCACTTATGGGCGCATACAAGGTCACTTCCGAAGTAAACTGCTGCTGTTCTACCCTACTCGTGGAAATATTCAGCATTTGCAATTGCTTTTTGAGTCCGTTGTACGTAGCCAAGGCCGTTTCATAATCGCTTTGCGCTTTTAAATAGTTTTTCTGGGACGTGATTTTTTCGTCGTACAGGGTTTTTTGACGGTCGTATTCCGACTTCAGGAAATCCAATCGCCTGTACACTTCCAAGTATTCCTGTTGCATTTTCACGTATTCCGGATTTTCCAAGGTAAGCAAGGGCTGTCCTTGTTTCACCACATCGCCAATGAGTAAGGGCGTACGCTTTACAAACCCGCCCACGGTAGCGGTAATCACCGCTTTGTTTTGCGGGGGCACATCAATCATCCCAGAGACTTCAATCCATTCGGGGAACGGACGCTCCCGGAGGGTGTCGAGGGTAAAACCATTGGTTTCAAATTGGGCTTTGCTTAGCACTACTTGGTTGCTGTCTTCTTCTGTGATTTCAAGGGTTTCGGAATTCTTTTCATTGCCACAAGCAGCAAGCAAGAACCCTAAAAATAGAAGGTATAAAAAAGGATATCGTTTCATTAGTAATTCGTTAAAGTTAAATGATTGATGGAAAGGACCGTGGCATTGTATTGCCGTAAGGTTTCCAAATAATTGAGTTGTATGTCGTAGGCGTTTTCCAAACTTTGGATGTATTGAAAGAAGTCAATTTCTCCATTCTGAAAGCTCCCCGTGGCGACTTTTAAAATTTGTTCGGAAAGGACCGTTCCTTCTTCTTCATAGTAGGCCAGTTCCTTGGAAAGCTGCTGCCACTGCCCCAGTAAAGTGGTATGGGCCTGCTGAAACTGTATTTGGGTGTTCTTGTTTTCATAAGCCACGCGTTCGGAAGCCAGTTTGGCCGATTGGATCTTACTGCGTTGCCCGAAGAACAAAATGGGGACGCTTATCCCTACTTGGAATCCGTAAAGCGAGGTACCCAGCCCCTCATTGGTCCCCTGAAAATACTCCAAGCTTATATCGGGAAGCAATTGTTGCCATTCCAGGCGTCGCTGCCGATCGAACAGGTTTTGCTGATCCTGCAAATAGTTTTGCTCTACGGAAGTCATCCCTTCCAAATTCTCCAAAGCGATTTTCTTTGGGGGTTCGTCTACAAGTAGCAGGGTATCTTGGGTTTGCACTAGTGACTGAAGCGCTTGGTAGGTGGTTTTTAATTCCTGCTGTACTTTTAGGAAATCGTTGGCGATCTGTCGCTGTTTGGCCTGGGCCGTTACTTTTTCCAAATAATTGCTCTCTCCCAATTCGAACTTTCGGGAGGCGGCATAGGCAAATTTCGAATAGATACTATCCAACGACTGATACACCTCGGCTTTTTGCTGAACGATTTGATATTGCACATAGGCTTCACTCAGGGCTTTGTACAGACGTTTCTTCTGAATCTCAAAAGCATCCTGCTGCAAACGGTATCGCGCTTGCTGAAGCTTCCGCTGGGCGCCATACAGCGTAGGGAACCGAAACCCTTGTTGTACTCCAAATACCTTCAAAGGTTCGTTGTTTACGGCCAAATTGTTTTCATCGTAGTGATAATACACTTCGGTTTTATCAAATTGGAAGGCACTACCCTGTAGGGCTTCCGCTTCCTTTACTTTTAAGCCTTCCGCCTTCATCCCTTGGTTGTGTTCCAAAGCTTTTGCGTACAGCGCCTCCAAATTGTATCGCTCCTGTGCATCCTGGGTGTGGCCTTCCGTAGCAAAAAACAATCCGCCCACAAGGAGTACCGTCTTGGCAACTGCAGTCCCTTTTTTTCTTCGGAACGTAATTTGATGGAAATAGGCATACAGTACCGGTAATACAATCATGGTCAACAACGTCGCCGTTACCAAACCGCCAATGACCACCGTGGCCAAGGGACGCTGCACTTCGGCCCCGGCATTGGTAGAAACCGCCATGGGCAGGAATCCGAGTGCTGCAGCCGAAGCGGTTAACAATACGGCACGCAATCGGTCTTGGGTACCTTGTTTGATCAAGTCTTCCATACTATCAAAGTGTTTTCCTTTCAGTTCCTTAAAGTGTTCTATCAATACAATCCCATTGAGCACGGCAATCCCGAAGAGGGCGATAAACCCAACCCCCGCCGAAATACTAAAGGGCATGTCCCGCATCCATAATAGCAACACGCCACCCACCGCCGAAAGCGGAATGGCTGTGTAGATGAGGAGGGCTTCCTTCACCGACTTAAACGCGAAGTACAATAAAATAAAGATGAGCAATAAAGCGATGGGCACCGCCATGAGCAATCGGGATTTGGCGCTTTGCAGATTTTCAAACTGCCCGCCATAAGTAATGGAATACCCCACGGGTAAGTCTAATTGGGCATTGATAATCGCTTCTACATCGTCCACCACCGACTGCAAGTCGCGGTTCCGAACATTGATACCTACCACAATCCGTCGGCGGGTGTCGTCGCGGGAAATCTTGGCGGCGCCTTTTTGGTACGAGATTTCGGCCAATTCATTTAAAGGGATCTTTCCGCCATTGGGCAAATCGATAAACAGGTTTCGAAGGTTGGCAATGTCCTTTCGGTTTTCCTCGCCCAACCGAACCACCAAATCGAATTTCTTTTCGCCTTCAAAAATGTTCCCAACGGTTTTCCCCGCAAAGCCCATGGCAATCATTTCATTTAAATCGGCTATGTTCAATCCGTAGCGGGCAATTTTCGCCCGGTTGTACGCCACATTCATCTGTGGAAGTCCGGCCACTTTTTCCACCGTAATATCGGAAGCCCCTTCCACCCCTTCAATAAGGGATTTGATTTCATTGGCCTTATCGCTCAATACTTCCAGGTCTTCCCCAAAAATCTTAATGGCAATGTCGGCACGCACCCCAGTAATCAATTCATTGAAACGCATTTCAATAGGCTGCGTAAACTCTACCTCCATCCCTGGGATAACCGCCAAGGCCTCCTTGAATTTATCGGCCAACTCGTCCTTACTTTCGGCCGAAACCCATTCGCTTTTCGGCTTCAAAACAATAATCACATCGCTTTCCTCCATCGACATAGGATCGGTAGGTACTTCCGCAGCACCAATACGGCTCACCACCTGTTTTACTTCAGGAAACTCCTTTAAAAGGATTTGTTCAATCTTGGTCGTGGTTTCAATGGTACTGGCTAAGGAAGTTCCCGTTTTTAAAACCGGCTGAATCACAAAATCCCCTTCATCCAAGGTAGGGACAAACTCGCCCCCCATGGTGGTAAAAAGGTATATCGAAAAGGCCAACAACAAGGCGGCCAGCCCCACGACCAAACGTTTGCTTTGCAAGGCCCAATGAATGGTAGGCGCATATAATTTGTTCAACCCACGCATCAATCGAACCGAAAGATTCTTTTTGGAAGCTTTGGATGGTTTCAGGAATAGGGAAGCCACTACGGGTACATAGGTAAAACAGAAAATCATGGCTCCTACCAAAGCAAAGCTGAAGGTGAGCGCCATGGGCTTGAACATCTTCCCTTCCACCCCGCTTAGGGAAAGGATGGGAATGAAAACGATGAGGATGATGAGCTGCCCAAATACGGCCGAGTTCATCATTTTGGAAGCCCCCTTGTACGTTATGGCATCCTTTATCTGTTGTACCTCGCCTTTGGAAGCCTCGTGAAGCTGAGCCTGCTTTTGAGTCATCTGAAAGGCAATAAATTCCACAATAATCACCGCCCCATCGATAATAATTCCGAAGTCAATCGCCCCCAAACTCATCAAGTTGGCATCCACACCAAAGAGGTACATCAACGAGAGGGCAAACAGCAAACACAAGGGAATCACCGAAGCCACCACCAGCCCCGAACGCAGATTTCCCAGCAACAGCACCACGACAAAGATCACGATAAGGCACCCCAGCACCAAGTTTTCCGTAACCGTAAAAGTGGTTTTGGCGATCAGCTCGCTTCGGTCCAAAAACGGGTTGATATACACCCCTTTGGGAAGGGATTTTGAAATACTGGCCACCCGCTCCTTTACGGCTTCAATCACCTTTTTGGAATTGGCGTCCTTCAGCATCATGACCTGCCCCAGTACTTTTTCACCTTCCCCGTTTCCGGTAATGGCCCCAAAGCGGTTTGCGCGGCCAAAGCCCACCGAAGCGACATTCTTGATGTAAATAGGAATGCCCTCCCGATTGGCCACCACAATATTTTCGATGTCCGCAAGGGTTTCCACCAAGCCTTCCCCGCGAATAAAGTACGCCTGATTCACCTTTTCGATATACCCACCCCCGGCAACGCTGTTGTTCTTTTCCAACGCTTCAAACACTTGCCGGGCCGAAATATTGAGGGCATTGAGTTTTTTGGTGTCGATGGCTACTTCGTATTGTTTTAAATAGCCGCCCCAGGTATTCACCTCCACGACCCCGGGAATTCCGGAGAGCTGCCGTTTTACGATCCAATCCTGAATGGTACGTAGTTCCGTAGGCGAATACTGATCTTTATATTCAGGACGTACGTCCAATACGTATTGATAAATTTCCCCCAAGCCCGTGGTAATAGGGCCCATTTCGGGAGTGCCGAAACCTTCGGGGATGCGTTCGCTGGCCGACTTGATTTTCTCGGCGATCAATTGCCGCGGAAGGTAGGTCCCCATGGCATCCTCGAACACGATGGTTACCACCGAGAGTCCGAATTTGGACACCGACCGTATTTCCACCACCCCTGGGAGGTTGGCCATTTCCAGCTCCACGGGATAGGTAATAAACTGCTCGATATCCTGTGTGGATAAATTGCGGGAAGTGGTGATAATCTGCACCTGGTTATTGGTGACGTCGGGCACGGCCCCAATCGGGATTTTGGACAACGAGTACAATCCGAAGCCAACAATAAACGCGGTAAAAAGGAGAACAATAAATTTGTTCTTAATACTAAAATGAATAAGGTGTGAAAGCATAATTCAACTTTTACAATTAAAAAAACAAGAATGTAAAGTGGGTCGCTTTCCCAGAAAGGAAAAGCAAGGAATTATGCGTGTTTGGGCGGCTGAAAGATGCCTTCCAAATAGGTAGCGGAAGAGGGCTCCACATAGTAAAACTGACGCGTTTGGGAACGCTCCGAAACAAACTTATCCAAGGCTACCTGAAAGCCATCCACGACAAAAATGGGCCCGCTATGGTGCGAACAGGAATGATGGTGAAAGGGTAATTGTTCGTGATCGTTTGGATTTTCATGGCCGTGCTCTAGATGTTCTTTTTTGAGTTCGCCATAATGCTTGGAGAGAAACACCAAAAGGGAGTCCCCGTAGGTTTCGCTATGGTATTTTGCATGCGCTATAAGATCATCCAATTTCAAGAGGTCACTCATCCCAAGGGAGGTGCTCTGTAGCAAAAGGAGCATCGATATAAAGAAGACAGAAAATTTCATAGCTGTTCAAAGATACACATTTCCCCAAAGCGATAACCTGTTGACCCTTAATACAAAATGAGTCTAAATAAAGGGACCGTGGTGTGGTAAGGGGTGTAGGGAGGCAGGAGACAGGAGACAGGAGACAGGAGGCAGGAGACAGGAGACAAGAGACAGGAGACAAGAAACACGAATCACGACGGTATTGTCATTCAGAGGCGCAGCCGAAGAATCCCATGGTCACACTGAGCCTGTCGAAGGGTGTTTTATATGGAGACAGGAAACAAG
>CEQG01038458.1_pt1 | contig 121419 bp, 121 predicted proteins | sample 350301 | NCBI WGS metagenome assembly CEQG01 (sample SAMEA2621242, study PRJEB7988) | marine metagenome | isolation source: saline water (ENVO:00002010), including | reverse complement strand
TTTTTAATGTTTTTTTAACCTTAATCCGTAACTCGCTGAAATAACAGTAAATGCAGGTGAAAAAAATTTGAAGATAAATAACCACTACATCTACTTCTTGAAGATTTTCAGAAAAAAATACTTCTGATTTAAGTATTAGTCAAAACGTAGTGCCTTTACCGGAGAAATTTTAGTAATAATGTATGAAGGGACTAATAACAAGGTTAAGCAAACCAATATAGTGCCCAAATTTACCAATAGTATAGCAGGAACATCTATAGTTACTGGGGCAACTGTAACATAATAACTTTCGGGCGGCAGCTTAATGATCTCAAAATGCTTTTGGATTAAAAGCAGGGCCAGGCTGATACCATTACCCCAAAGCAGCCCTTTTATGATTAGATACCCTGCATTATAAAGAAATATTTTGCGCACACTCCAGTTATTTGCGCCAAGCGCTTTAAGCATGCCTATCATCTGGGTGCGTTCCAGTATCAGCACCAAAAGGGCGACTACCATGTTTATAGTACCCACTATTACCATAATGATAATTATAAGTGCTATATTAAAATCAAAGAGCGTGAGCCATTCGAATATATTAGAATATTTTTGTTCTATTGTGCGGCTGTCGAGTGTAGAGGGTATGTTTTTATATACTTCGTCGCCTGTTTCGCTAAGCTTATCGAAATCGTTTATAAACACTTCAAAAGAGCCTACTTCTCCGTTGCGCCATTTATTTATGCGCTGTATATGGCGAATATCGCCAATAAGGTATGTAGCATCAAATTCCTGAAAACCCGAATTAAAAATACCTGCCAGTTCAAAAACCCTCATATTAGGCATGCTGTTGGCGTCTTCTTTCATAAAGAAGGTATTAAACTTATCACCAACCTTAAGCTTTAGCCTGTCGGCGAGATATTGTGACAGTATAACTTCATTATTCAGGTTATTCTGCAAGTCAGGGATTCGCCCCGAAACAATATATTCTTTAAGGTTATCCCATTTATATTCTTTGCCGACACCTTTAAAAATTACGCCTTCAACCGTCTCCTCTGTACGTATGATGCCTGCTTTACTTGCCACAGCCTGAATGTGGCTCACCTCCGGCACCGATTTAAATTCAGGGTAAAAATCCTGTTTAACAGGTATTGGCGACACACTTACCTCGCTCCTGTTATCATCATAGTTAGATATAATAATATGCCCGTTAAAAGCCGATACCTTTTCACGGATTTTATCCTGCAGGCCAACGCCTGTTGCAATAGCTATTATCATCATGATGACACCTATTGCAATTGCTATCACGGCTATTTTTATTATTGGCGCCGATATACTACTTTTATGGTTTTTGGCAGAAACCAGCCTGCGGGCAATAAAATATTCTAAATTCAACTTATATGAGGTCTTTTTCGTTATTCAAAAATACATTATTATTCTCATTAATATTAATGACTTCGTGCGGAATTTCGTCTAAGAGCCTGAAGAATTCGGCAAACTCTGCTGATTATGAAGACCCTGTTACAGATGTAAGGGCCGCTATAAAAACCGGCGCGGATAATTATGAACAGTACCTACCCCTGCTAAAGGGAAAAAGGACAGGCATTGTTACCAACCAGACAGGCATCATTAAATATATCGCCAAAGATGAAGATACCATCAGGACAATAAACATTGTTGACTTTTTATACACGGTGCAAACGGAGAACGGCGAAATAAACATTACTAAAATTTTTGCACCTGAGCATGGCTTTCGCGGTACTGCCGATGCCGGAGAACTTATCAAAGACGGGCGGGATACCAAAACAGGTTTGCCGATAATATCTTTATATGACAATAATAAAAAACCCAAGCCCGAACATTTGCAGGATATCGACATTATGGTTTTTGACCTGCAGGATGTGGGGGTGCGCTTTTATACCTATATATCTTCTTTGCATTATGTAATGGAGGCCTGTGCTGAAAATAATATTCCGCTTATTGTTTTAGACAGGCCTAACCCCAACGGGAGGATTATAGATGGCCCGATACTGGAGCCGGAGTTTCAGAGTTTTGTTGGGATGCACCCTATACCGGTTTTACATGGTATGACCATTGGCGAATATGCCAGGATGATAAACGGGCAAAACTGGCTTGTCAATGGTGAGCAGTGCAACCTTACCGTTATACCCTGCAGTAATTATAAGCGTACTATGCAGTACAACCTGCCTGTAAAGCCATCGCCTAACCTGCCAAACAGCCAGGCTATAAAGCTGTACCCAAGCCTTTGCTTTTTTGAAGGTACAGATGTAAGTGTGGGCCGTGGTACAAACATGCAGTTCCAGATTTATGGAGCGCCTTTTTTACCGGACGATGGCTTTAGCTTTACACCAGCGCCAAATGAGGGTGCAAAATCACCGAAGCATAATGGTGTTACCTGCTATGGTGAAGACCTTACAGATGTAAGGAGAGTTAAAAAGCTGGAGCTGAAATGGCTGCTAAAAGCGTATAATGACACCAATGACAAAGCAAATTTCTTTACTCCATTCTTCACAAAGCTGGCGGGCACCAAACTATTGCAGCAGCAAATAGAATCGGGCATGAGCGAAAGCGAAATACGCCGGACATGGGAAGACGGACTGGATGCATTTAAAGAAATGCGCAGGCAGTACCTGATTTACCCCGAATAGTAAAATTCTTAATATTTATACAAAGTGTTTCGGGTTGTAATGCTGCTTTTGTAATTTCACTTTGTAAACATAATAAACACCGTTACCATGAATATTACAGAAAAAATAGACAGCCTGATACAGTATGTAATTTCTTTCATTGAAAGGATTAAAGGCTACATAGAAGATGTTATTGACTTTTTAAGCGACCTTAAAGATAAAATAGAAGGTTTACTGGATTATATACAGGATAAAATTCACAGTATAGAAAGTTTGGTGGGCGAGCTCAAACAACATAACGAAGAAGAAGCTACTGCTTAAATTTCAGAAGAGCCTTCCGCACCGGAGGGCTTTTTCTTTTTAACCGCCTTTAGTGTTTTTACCACTAACCTGTTAACTATATATAGCAAGCTTAGCACCAAAAAAACCAGTATACTTATTAAAGCTGCTTCTGCCAGCCTGTCTTCAAGGCGATAGTTTACAACAAGAGTATCATTAATAAATGTACTGCCCACTGCTGTAATAAAGGACAGGATATAAATCAGGAAAAGGTTTCTTACCGTTTTCATAGGAGTAAAAATATGTGCGGTAAAACTACAAAATTTTGTTTCCGGAAATATTAAACATCTGTTTTTATAGACGGATTAATTTTAAGAAGATCTTCTATAAATGCCTCCCTGTCTTTCGGAGAAATCAGGATGTAGTCAAAATTTTTGCCATACCGCACTTCAAGGCGCTTTAAAGAAAGTGCAGGCGCGCTAAGCGGGTTATTTGTTTTTCTTACGGCGGTAATGTTGCTTATCTTAACTTGAGTATATTCAAAAACACCTATTTTAACCTGTAATGAATTGTTATCAATTACATATTTAGTGGTTGTAAACATATATACCATTACAGCAATAATGACTGCAATTAAAGCAACCAAGCCCCATGTGAATGTAAGTAACACCTGTAATAAAACAGCAACCAAAGGAACAAACACCACTGCTAAAAGCCATATATCAATTTTTGATTTATATACCTGCTTCATGATATCTTCTTTTTCATTTCTTCCACAATGTTATAGGCAGCCGGGCAAATAGCAACATTCTTTAAAGTAAGGTTGCTTATCTGCTGGAACTTCTTCCTGTCGGTATGCGGGAACTCCCTGCATGCTTTTGGCCGCACATCATATATCATACAGTAATTTTCATTATCCAGGAAAGTGCAGGGTATGCTTTGCAGCACATAATCATTATCTTCATCAATGCGCAGGTAGTTTTCTATAAACTGTTGCGGTTTCATCCTGAAATGCTTTGCAATACGTTCTATATCGGCAGTTGTAAAAAGCGGGCCGGTTGTCTTGCAGCAGTTGGCACAGCTAAGGCAGTCTGTTTTTTTAAACTCCGCCTCATGCAGGTCCTGCATAATGTAATCCATGTTTTTAGGGGCTTTCTTTTTAAGCCTGTCAAAAAACTTTTTATTCTCGTTATGCTTATCTTTGGCCAGCTTTGGGAGCTGCTTTAAAAAATCATCCATTACTATCCGTTTCCTCTCAGGCTGTAAAAGTATAAAATAATGAAAGACCTTTTCGGAAAAGCCATACTCGATTATCAAACAGGCAATGCCCCTGAAAATTTACTTACCGAAACTTCTATATCGGAAGAAGATGAAATGAGTGTTGCCTACCTTTTCAGGAGCTATGAAGAAATGCCCGCGATTGAGCAAAAAGCATTGCAGCTTGCTAAGGGAAGAGTGCTCGATGCCGGGTGTGGCGCAGGCAGTCATAGCCTGTACCTGCAAAAGGAGCGCAGTTTAGCGGTTAAAGCGATAGATAAATCAGGCAACGCAATTGAAGCCTGTAAGCTGAGAGGTGTGGAAGATGCACGCAACGCTGATATCATGGCACTTGAAGATGAAAAATTTGACACCATACTTTTGCTGATGAACGGCGCAGGCATGTGTGGCAGGCTAAAGAACATAACTGCTTTCCTGCAAAAAATGAAATCCTTACTTAATCCCGGCGGACAAATACTGGTTGACTCCAGCGATATTATCTATATGTTTGACGAAGATGAAGATGGCGGAAAGTGGATACCTGGTGATGTAGACTATTATGGAGAAGTAACTTTTACCATTAGCTACAAAGGTGAAACAGAAGAGCCTTTTGACTGGATGTACATTGATTATAACACACTGCAAAATGCAGCGCATGCCAACGGGCTTGACTGTGAGTTAGTAACCGAAGGCGAGCATTATGACTATCTTGCTAAACTGTCTTTAAAATAAAAACCCGGCTTTAAACCGGGTTTTTATTTAGTAAGCATGCTGCTGTTACTGCATGTATTTCATCATCAGGCCCTGAAGCTCCATGCTCCACTCCTGCATTGTCTGAATGTTTGCTTCTGCCAGTTTAGTATTTTTCTCAGCAAATTTTTTACCTACCGGCGACTCATAAAACTTGATTATCTGCTTTATCTCATCATGAGTAAACTCAGTAAGATAAAACTTTTGTTGTTTCTCAATTACCGGCTTTAAAGATTCTTCAAAGTCTTTGCTGAATGCCGCCTGCTTATCGGCAGGAATCATTGCAATAACCTGCTTTTTAGCCATATCCATCTGGTCTGTACTGCCAGAAAGTTCCATCAGTTTTTTAACATCAGCCTTAAAAGCATCAGACTGTGCAAAGCCAACACTTGTTGTAAGTATAAATGCAGCAATTAATAATAGTTTCTTCATCTTTTTAGTCTTTAAAATTGTTATGGAATATTTAAGTATTTATGTGTTTGTAAAGATACACGCCATTTCGGATTATTCATTACATAATCTACAATAAGTGGTGTCATCTGCTCATTTTTGCTCCACTCCGGCTGAAGGAACAATATGGCATTATCATTTACTTTTGCGGCCTGTTCTTCTGCAAATAAAAAATCATGCCTGTTGTGTATAATTACCTTCAGTTCATGGGCTGCGTTATATGCTTCCTGCACAGGTAGTTTTGTTTTTTTAGGCGACAGGCAAAACCAGTCCCAAATACCGGTTACAGGATATGCACCCGAGGTTTCTATATGCACCTTTAGCCCCCTTTCCTTAAGGGCAGCGGTTAACGGCTGCATGTCCCAGGTTAAAGGCTCACCGCCTGTAACCACAATCGTTTTGGCATGGGCAGCCGCATTATTCACTATAGTGGCTACACCTGTTGGCGGATGCAGCTCTGCATTCCAGCTTTCTTTTACATCGCACCAGTGGCAGCCCACATCGCATCCCCCTACACGGATAAAATAGGCAGCAGTGCCGGTATGGTAGCCTTCCCCCTGAATGGTATAAAACTCTTCCATAAGCGGCAGCATTTCGCCTTTTTCTACTGCTATCTGTATTTCCTTCTTCAGCATTCTTTCAAAAATAGGCTGCAAAGATACACATTAAAATTTTGGGTATAAAAAAACCGTTCCGGTAAGCCCGAAACGGTTCATTATATTAATTGTCAACTTAGTTTTTAAGTTTTTGCAGCTCCTGCTTTGCAAATGCATCATTAGGATCCAGCTCGAGTACTTTATTAAAATACTCTTTGCCTTTCGCCTTGTTTGTTATAGCGTAGTATGCACCGGCATTGCTGTAAGCTTCAATCAGGTTTTTCTTCTCGGCATCTGTACGTTGTGCTTTCGCAGAAACAATCTCTATGTACTTGTCATAAGCTTCTGACATTGTTGCATATGATTCTTCTGAACCAATAGCCTGGTTTATCCTTGCTTTATAAAGGAAAGCATCCGGGGCTTCAGGTGAAAGCTTAATTACATTATCCAAAGCCGTGCTTGCCAGTTGCAGACGCTCTGTATTGTTTTTCTTAGCTTCATCTGTCATATTCAGGTGGTCGTAGTATATTGAATAGGCAAGGTAGAAGTTATCATAAAACGCATTCCTGTTATCAGGGTTTGAAATTGCCGTTTCAAAAACATAAGAAGCAGGGCCGTAAAGTTTTTGTGCAAACAGTTTTTTACCTATCGCATTAAATTCGTTGGTGATATCAATATCAAGTTCTGCGGCTTTCTGTATATCTTTAATTGCCTGGTCAAATTTAGCCTGATCTGTAATAGTGGTATTGCCTTCTGCATCAGTATTTACAGTTGAAGCCATTTTGGCAAGGCCAAGATACAGGTAGTCACGGGCAATAAGCCTTTCCTTTTCTACTTTTGCCATAAACTCATTCATGGCATCAAGGCTCGCTTTAAAATTCCCGTTCTCATAAGCAGAGTAGGCAAGGTAACGCAGTATTCTTGGGTTTACTTTGTCAAGCTCCTGCATTTTTTTAGCCTCAGCTTCAAGCGCTTTGTAATCTCTTGCAAGTACTAAAAAGTCAGCATGCCTCATACGCGAATTAAGCGAGTAATCAGTAAGCTGCATGTACTTTTCATAGTTTTCAAGTGCTTTTTTCATATACTGGTCATACTTGGCAGTATCAGTATTTGCCCATAAGTAGTATGTTTCTGCAAGCTCCCTGTATGCAGGGCCATAGTTAGGGTCTTTTTTCAGAATGTTCTCAAAAGCACTAACCGCTTCCGGGAAGGCAGCCCTTGTGTTTTTAGTAATTACCGCCATCTGAAGGCTTGCCCTTTGTGCTGTATTATCAAGTGCAACTGCATCACGATACGCCTGGAAAGCCTCGTTGTATTTGGCTGCACCAACATAAGCATCACCAAGTGTTATGTAAGCCTGTGCATTTTTATCGTCTTTCGCAATAGCACGCTTTAAAACCTCTATAGCTTTAGTGTAGTCAGGGTTTTCAGCGTTTACATAGGCGCGGCCTATATATACAAGCTGCTCGCTGTCTTTACGCCTAAGGCCGTCTTCTACTGCTTTAAATTTAGACTGTGCTGCGGCAGTATTGCCTTTGTTAAGGTCTATATGCCCAAGACCTATAGTATTATATTCAGGATCCTTTTTTACAGCTTTGCCTTTATTGAAATAAATAGCTGCAGAATCCTGCTCTTTTTGCTTAAGATATACATCGCCTAACAGAAAGTAATTTTTACCTTCTTCCGGCTCAGATGCAATAAGGTTCTTTAAAATCGTTTTGGCCTTCTGAAATTTTTCAGCATCAATAGCCTTTTTAGCTTCATCGGCACTTTGGGCATTTGCCGCTCCGAATAGCAAAAGGGATAAACCAAGGAATTTTAAATCTTTCGTCTTGATCATTTTATACTCTTTTATAATTATTTACAGTTTATAGTTCGTTTCTCACGTTTATTTCCCTCGGGGGAATCTCTTCTGGCAGCAATCCTGACTTCAGGATTATGCGCTGTCCTTCGCGTGCACTTATGTAGGTTGCAAACCCCATGCCTAAACCCTGCTTACCCTGATAATTTAACAAATAGAACTTACGGGTAAACGGGTATGCGCCCGTAGCTATATTGGTTTGAGAGGGCTTGTAGTACCCTGCGGCAGTAGTGTCGGTTTTAACATTTTTTACTGCCATGACAGTGACATCTTCTACAGTTTTTTGCAGGTTTAGCGGAGGCTGCACCAGCCAGTTTACTCCTACAATTCCGACTGCTCCATTGTTGTCGCGCACATATTCTATAACTTCCCGGTTAGACTTTAAAGCAAACATTCCCTGCGCAGGAAGTTTGCCGGCATTTGCTTTTTTCAGCAGGTATTGTACCGTACTGGAGCCGGGATTATCAAAAACAAGTTTACTTATTGTTGAAGGCTCTCCCCTTAAAGCTTTGTAAAGTTCTTCGGGGTCAAGAAGGGTGTCTGTTGCCTTATTGTTTACTACAAATGCAACGGCATCTGTTGCAAAAGGCGTTATACGCGGGGTAATTTTCCTCTTTTCGAAGTAGCGTGCCTCATCATCTGTAAGCATACGGGGTAAAACCGCAACACTTGCAGAATCTGAAAGCAGGGCATTGATTATTTCGCTTTCAGTCTTATTCACCTGCTGTATAGTAGCCCTGTCGTAAACACTATGGAACACCGCAAGTACATCTTCAACTATCGGCTGGACTGTTGTATCTACATACAGGTTGACCCTGCCTGATGTTAACGTTTCGGGTATTTCGGCATTAGCACTATCGCTTCCGCTGCCCTCGCCTTTGCAGGCAAAGAAAAGCGTAAGAGCAAAAACTACCGACAGCACCCCGAAATATATACTTCTTAGTTTCTTCATCTGTTATTAATTACCTGCCTTTTTGAAGCAGCCTTATAAACCTGATGAAAGCATATACAATTAATAAACCCCCAAAGGCAAGCCTGCCGTTATGAGTAAGATTAAATGGAAGCGCTTTCCAGAAAATTATAATAAGCCCCAAAACAAGGTACATTAAAAAAAACACTATCCCTAAAACAAACAGAAATCGCTGTACGGGCGATTTCTGTGTTTCTTGCCGAGATCTTCTGTTGTTCAGCATCCCGCTTTATTTTATTATGACCTGATATTAATAGTGATAGGCAGGTTGTACGAAGCCCTTACAGGCTTACCGTTTTGGATACCCGGCTGCCACTTTTTCTTCATTGACTTAAGCACACGCTCAGCTTCTTTTCCAAGCCCGTAACCAGGGTCCCTGAGTACTTTTATACCTGTCATTGAACCATCTTTTTCTACAACAAAAGATACATATATCCTTGCTGTCATATCCTGGTCTATATCAGGAATCCTGAAGTTCTTGTTCACATAGTTGTAAAACTCATCCATACCACCAGGGTATTGTGGTTGCACCTGAAGGCCGGCAGAGTTATATACCGTGTTATCCGGAACTTCCACACCTTTGTCAAGGTCACCTGAAGGCTTTCCGATGTTAATATCACCTGTCGGGCTTGCCTCAGCGTTACGCGAACTTGGGTCAGCCTCTTTAAACTGCTCCACTTTTGGCGGCTCTTCAACTACTTCTTCCTTTTTCTTCACTTCAAGTGGCTTAAACTTTACTTCTTCCACAACCGATTTTGGTGCCTGGTATTCTTCTACCGGTGGCGGTGGCGGTGGTGGCGGAAGCTCTTCTGCCGGTGGTGGCGGCAGGTCTACCACTTCTATAACCTTATCAAGGTTCTCTTCTTTGTCAGCTGTTCCTAAATTATCACTAATGTAGCGTGATATTAGCGGTGAAGCTATAGCAGCTGAGAAAAGCAATATACCCAATATCATAGCCCTTACTGTTGTTTTCGGGTTTTCCGAACGCAGCTGGTAAGCACCATATTTCTTGTTACGGCCTTCAAAAACCATATCAATCCATTGGGTCCTGAATATATTTAACTTAGACATATTTATACTTTTTGGTTAGTTAAAGAAACTAATACATTCCTTTTTCTTCTAACAATTTAACTTCCGGTTCAGAAATATCGCCAATAGCATAAAGCTGAACGTTAGTAATTGCCATTTCATCAAGAACATCTACAAGGTTTTTGTAGTGGGTCTTGTCACTTGGCTTTATAATAACAATAAGGCCTTTATCCTTATCATCTCCATAAACCTGCTTTACAGCAGCTATACGCTGCAAAAGTATTTTGCGAATACCTTCTTTGCCATAAGCTGTTTCTTCAGGGGCAACAAGAGGCTCAGTAAACTGGCCCAAATACCACAATATTGTGTTATCCTTGCCCATTAATATTGTCATTGTCCTGTCATCCGGCACATCCATTGTGGTTGGCTTAACAGCATCATCTTTATCGGGCATTGCCAGATTCATTGACTGCGGCTTAGACAGGGTTGTAGTAAGCATAAAAAAAGTAATCAAAAGGAATGCCAAATCCACCATCGCGGTAAGATCGACACCCGGGTTCATTTTCTTACTTCTTACTTTTTTGCCTTTGCCACCGTCGCCGCCGGTATTTAATTCTGCCATTTTACAGTAATGCTTTTAAATTAAAAATTTTCGTCCCTTAAACCAGTCACAAGGAAGAACCTGTTCTTCTTTTGCTCCTGTAGTATGTCTATTACCCTTTTAATTACAGGGTAATCTTCTTCGGCATCACCTTTTATCGCGATATCAAGATCTTTAAAAACAACACCCTCTTCACCCTTACTGATTTTTTCTTCAAGAACTGCCCTGTTTGCTTCCCTTGCTGCTTTTACCCAGCTTCCCAACTGGTTATTAACAGAGTCAAAAGGAATACCGCCCTGCAGGCCTTCTTCCATCCTTTCAGATGGTTCCATAGCTAACAGCCCTTTAAGCTGGTTTAGCGGAACACCAAAACCCTGCAGGTTTGCAAAAGCCTGGTATTCTTCATCAGTAAATGTAACATTATATTCCTGAGATATACGCTCAAGCGCACCTCTCCTTACTTCAGGACTCATCATGGTAAAAAACGCCTTGTCATCACCCACAGTTATGGTTGCCAGGTTTTCTTCCGGCAGCTTTGTCTGTACGGTAGAAGCAGGAGTATCTACCGGATGCGGCTCAGGCTGCTTTGCAGTAGCCGTCATGATAAAGAACGACAACAGGAGGAATGCCACATCACACATAGCGGTCATATCTATCCTTGTGCTCTTTTTAGATACTTTAACTTTAGCCATTTATATTATCAGCTTGTTTGTACAGGCACGGGGGAAATTGTTCTCCCCCGGAGCCGGCACTAATTATTTATAAGTTAACTACTCTTAAAATTAAGCGTTGTTGGCACGAGCCCTGAAACGCCTGTAAGTCTGGGTGATTGTAAAACCAGCCTCATCAATAGAGTAAGTAAGCTTGTCTATCTTAGAAGTAAACGAGTTGTAAGCAATAATTGCCACTGTAGATGTTGCGATACCTGTAGCAGTGTTGATAAGTGCTTCAGAGATACCGTTTGCAAGCTGAGAAGAGTCTGGTGTAGAACCTGCACCAAGAGCAGAGAACGCCTTAATCATACCTGTTACCGTACCTAATAGACCGCAAAGCGTACCGATAGATACAAGTGTAGATATTACTACAAGGTTTTTCTCAAGCATTGGCATCTCAAGAGAAGTAGCCTCCTCTATTTCCTGCTGTATAGCAGCTTCTGCCCTTTCGCTGTCAAAACCTTCCCTTTTAACTTCTTCATACTTTAAAAGTCCTGCCTTAACTACGTTAGCTACAGTACCTTGTTGCTTGTCGCACTCAGCCATAGCTTCGTTTATGTTTCCTGCAGCAATCTGGTTTTGTACTTTCCTTACAAAAGTTTCTACATTACCTTTACCTGCAGCTTTGTTGATAACAAATAGACGCTCGATAGAGAAAACTACCGACATAAGGAATAAGCCCATAAGTACCGGTACCACATAACCTCCTTTGTAAACCATACCAAGGTAGTTACCAGGCAGCGGGTGCCCTTCAGGGTTATTATCTTCAAAGTTTGATGGGTGGCCCATGATGAATTTCCACACTAGTATACCTACAATAATACAGATAACGATAGCTAGTGCCGCGAATACATTAGATCCTTTAGAAGAACCACCTTTAGTTTCAACCTTCTGAATAGATGCGTTTGCCATTTTTTGAAAATTTAATTTTGATTTTTTTAAATAATAGTTTCTTGCTGTTTAACAACTTAATTTTTGATAAGATGGGCAAATTTAATTTATTAAGACATAAAAAAAAATAAAAAGAATTTTTTTATCGCTTCTTAACATTAATTTTATATTGGAGCGGTAACCTTAATTTTACAAATCATGCCCTTTTATTTACAATTTTTTGTTTTTAGCAAACCGAAACCGATTTTTGTTAATAATAATTTTAAATTAAAATAGAATACTTATAAATAACATAATTCATATTCATTTATTGTGCAGGCATTGTATTTTTTATTGAGTATCTTGTTTTATGTTTATTTTGACACATCTGCAGGTAGTATTTTCTAAATTTACCATATATACAACAAGCGCCGGAACGCACATTCCTGCTGCTGTTATTAATTGCAATTGAAAAATGAAAAAATATTTTATTCAGGATAAACCGTTTGTAGTACCCACAACCGACGGCAAGCTTATTGAAGAACATTTTGGAAGGGCATCTTATGGTAATGATGCATTATCTATAGCCCACATGGTTGCACCACCGGGATGGAGCGAACCTCACCAAAACCCCGAGTTTGATGAGTATACTTATATTATAAAGGGCAAAAAACAGTTTATGATTGACGGCGAATGCATTATACTAACAGCAGGCCGCTCAATAAAAATAAGCCGTGGTGCGCGGGTACAGTATTCTAACCCGTTTGAAGAGCCATGCGAGTACCTGGCAATTTGCACGCCTGCGTTCAGTATGGAGAAAGCAAACAGGGAAGAAAGGTAATTTAGCGCTTATTCTTCTAAAAGCTGTAATATCTTCTGCTCAACCTCTACAGTGTCCCAAATCACCTCTATGTTCTCCATTTTCATGACTTCGTCCATTATGGCTTTTTGCCTGTCGCCAATGGCAAGCGCCTCGCTATACGGGCTGTAGCTGAATGTTACGCGGCTGTATAATGGCAGCCATTTGTCAGGATGTTTTTCAGAGAAGTGTTTTTCAATTTTTTTCTGCAGCAAAAAATCAGCATCAGCCGTTTTAGAGCTCATCTCCATAAAATTACGGTAGCTTAGTTCTGCTATGGCATCCGCATTAGGTTTGCGACTTTTTTCATATTCTTTAAATATGGTAAGCCAGTCATTGCCATACTGGTTAATAAAGCTGTTTAACACCGTAATATCTTCAAACCCCGCATTCATACCATGACCATAAAAAGGGACTATTGCGTGGCAGGCATCTCCAATAAGGGCAACCTTATCATTATATGTCCACGGGTAGCACTTCATGGTTACCAGCGTACTTGTCGGGTTTTTAAAGAAATCCTCAACCAGTTTTGGTATTACATCTATGGTAGAAGGGAAATGTTTAGCAAAGAAAGCCTCGAGTGTTTCTTTATCCTTCAATGATTCAAAAGAATTTTCGCCTTCAAAAGGCATAAAGAGTGTGCATGTAAAACTGCCATCTAAATTTGGCAATGCGATAAGCATGAACTCTTTTCGCGGCCAAATGTGCAGCGAGTTTTTATCAAGCTTGTGGGTGCCGTCTTCATTTGCAGGTATATTGAGCTCTTTATAGCCAAGGCTTAAAAACTCCTGAGAATAATTAAACATGCTTTGGCGCTGCATGCGGTGACGGATACGGCTAAAAGCGCCATCGGCACCAAAAACAATATCATACTTTAATTCTTCCCAAGGGCCGCGTTCGGTTTCACCTTTTAGTAAGGTAGCCGTGGCAAGGTCAACGTCCCATATGCGGACACCAAAAAAGAACTCTACACCTTCTTCTTCGGCAAGGGTTACCATTTTACGGTTAAGCAAACCGCGCGATATAGAGTATATACTTTCACCGTCTTTACCATAATACTGATATGCCAAAGGTTCACCAACCAGGTGTATGGCACGCTTATCCATAGGTATGGCTATCTCCCTTATTTCATCGCCAAGACCTATATCATCAAGTGCTTTCCAGCCGCGGTGCGACATGGCAAGATTTATTGAGCGTCCTGAAAATTGTACTGTCCTGATGTCCTGGCTACGGTCATATACATGCACAGTATGCCCGGCTCTTTTTAGGTATATTGCCAGCAGAGATCCTACAAGTCCGGACCCTACTACTGCAATTTTTAAGGGAGTTTGCATCTAAAAAAATTGTAATACCTTACAAAGGTACTTAATAAAAAAAATATTAATCTCAGATTGAAGCATTTATTTAACACACACTAAAATTATTAAGAAAACATTTACTATTAAAGTATTCTTAATTAATAAACAAGCCTCATTTATAATAAGTAATTTTAATCTGCTAACATTAAAAACACTTATTATGAGAGATTTAATCTGGTTAATCGTTGTAATCCTTATCATAGGATGGCTGGTAGGATATTTCGGGTTCGGGGAGTCTGTTGGAGCCCTGATACACATTTTACTTGTACTGGCAATAATCGGTATTTTGTACAGGCTTGCAGTAGGCAGGAGGCCGTAAAGTAACAAAAGTAAAAAATAAAAAATCCCTCAACCGAGGGATTTTTTATTGTACTTATTCTTTAATGATTTTATGAACCCGGCTACCCTGCTGCGTTGCGGTTTTTATAAAATAAATACCGGGACTTAAAACAGATGTATCAATACTATCTCCTGATTTTTGCTGTATCACCAGCCTTCCGTTATTGTCGGTAACTGAAACCGAAAGTACAGTTTCTGCCGCGGTGATATTTATAACATCTTTAGCCGGATTGGGATAAAGCGTTACCGCAGACTTTTTAAATATATCTGCTCCTGCTGTTGCATCTTCATACACAAACTTACCAAACCAAATGTTGTAAAGTGTTTCCCCCTGCCTCTCGTATGTAATATCGCCTAATTGCAATGATGGTATCTGCATGTGGCCGGCAGTATAAATAGTATTGTCTTCTCTTGCAATAACCATTATCTTATTATTGATATCTATCTCTCCTGTTGCAACAGCCCATTGTGCATCGCCTTCTGCATCATAAAGTGCTACATACTGTCCCGAACCTGTACTGGAAAGGCTTACATCATTTCCAAAATCTATACTATTAAGAAAGCTGCCCGCTGCAATAAGATTACCGTCGTTATCAATATCAATTGACTGCATAACATTATAAAGGCCGGATGCAGATGTTTTTGTCCAGATGACATTACCTTCACTATCATATTTTACAAGAAAATATTTAGATCCGGTTACTGATGTGAGCACATTACCATCAAAATTTATGGTGTTACAGTAGTTCCCTGAAAGGTAAACATCTCCGCTGCTGCTAACAGAAATATCATAGGCATCGTTAGCACAACTGTTGTTCCCGGCGGCCTTTGCCCATTGTGCGACACCTTCCGGGCTGTACTTTACCACAAAACAATTAAGGTTAGTGGCGGGGTTAAGAGTAATATCACCAAAAGAAACATCTAAATGAATAAACCTTCCGCACAGGTATAAATTTCCGTTATCATCTATTTCAATGTTATTAACGTATGATGACTGGTTGGTGCTTGGCTCTGCCTCAGCAAAAACGTCTGACCAGAGATAATCGCCGTCATTGCTCAGTTTGATTGCAAAATAATTATTGTAGCCTCCCGGTAGCGTAACATCATCATATACAAAAGAGTCGGCAAAACTTCCGGCTGCGTAAATATTACCGGCTGTATCAACAGTAAGATAATTGATGTTCGTAAAAGTGCAGCTTTTTATCCAGACACGGTTACCATCAGTATCATATTTGGCAAAAACACTCCCAATCCCGTTAAAACTATCTGACCCGATAGTAATGCCATTGTTATAGCTACAGGTTATATAAACGTTGCCATCAGCATCTGTATCCATTCCCCAGATTGTTTCACCGCCATTACCCTGAATATGCTTTATCCAGGTAAACGTGCCATCATTATCAAACTTCGCAAAGTAAGAGTCCCTGCCTACAGGATTGAGCTGATAATCGTCAGTAACAATATCTTCTGTAAATGCAGCATAAGTATATATATTTCCTTCAGCATCCATGGCAATAGGCTTGTGCGGCTCATCAAAAGAGGCTCCTATACCCGTTACCCATTCCCAATGCGGATTTTGAGAATGCAGGACAGCGGTAGTGAAAATTACAGCTAAAAAGTAGAGTTTTTTCATGTTGGTTTGGTTTTGGTTTATATGCAAATATAACAGAATAGGCATTTGGCTAACTAACTGTTTATTACTAATTATAAAATTCATTTGATTTACAGTTAAAAAGCAACTACAACTTATTTACTAAAAGAAAATAATCTACATTTGCAGCAATATATCAGTCAATTTATTAGAATAAATTATTCATAAAATGAAGTCTCAGGAATATGCAGTAGTAGATATTGAAACAACTGGAGGTAATGCCGGTGGCAGCCGCATTACAGAAATTGCTATTATCATACATGACGGGCTTAACGTTATTGAACGATTTGAGACGCTCGTAAACCCTCAGAAAGAAATACCTGTGCCTATTTTTGCCCTGACAGGTATAGATAATGAAATGGTAAGCAATGCACCTGTTTTTGAAGATGTTGCCGAAAGGGTATATGAACTTTTAAATGACCGGATATTTGTAGCACATAATGTAAACTTCGACTATTCTTTTGTAAAGCATCAGCTTGAGGAAGCAGGCTATAAATGGACAGCGAGAAAGCTATGTACCGTTAGGGCTGCACGTAAAATAAAACCGGGACTTTATTCGTACAGCCTGGGCAACCTTTGCCATTCACTTGATATACTATTGGTAAACCGCCATCGTGCCGGGGGCGATGCCGATGCAACCGCCCTGCTTTTATCGCGCCTGCTGCTGTGGGACACCGAAGGAGAGATCATGAAAATGATAAAGAAAACATCTTATGATCAGCGCCTGCCACCCAACCTGCCACCTGAAGATTTTGAGGAACTACCCGAAAAACCGGGCGTATATTATTTTTATAACCAGGCAAAAAAAGTTGTTTATGTTGGCAAGGCTGTAAACCTGCGGAAACGTGTTGCTTCTCACTTTAGTGGCCACAAGACCTCACGCCAGCGGCAAAATTTTCTACGAGATATATATTCAATATCTTATGAAACTTGCGCGACAGAGCTCATGGCGCTGCTGCTGGAATGTACTGAAATAAAAAAACTATGGCCCGTATATAATACCGCACTTAAACGTTTTGAACCGAAATACAGGCTGTACAGCTACGAAGCCCGTAACGGCTTCAGGTACCTTGCAATAGGTAAACTGGGTAAGTATCAGGACAGCATTGAAGTCTTTCATTCACAGTATGACGGTATAACGTTTTTACGCAACATTGCAGCCCAACTTGAAATAGACCACCGCTTTTGTAAATATGGGAGGCAGGACCATGATGGCTTACCTGTAATAGAGCAGCAAGATTTGCCTGATATTGAAGAACACAATATGAAAATTGACGAGGCTATTGCTTCAGTCAGCAAGAACAGGCTAAGTTTTGCTATCATAGACAAAGGCCGCACCGAAGATGAGCGTAGTTGCATTTGGATAGAAAACGGACAATTTTATGGGATGGGCTATATTCCTTCAGACGTGGCAATAGCAGATATTGAAGAAGTAAAAGATTATATTAACCAATACCCGTGCAACCAGTACATAATGCAACTGCTTTATTCTTTTGCAGAGAAATATCCGGGGAAAGTAGTTTATAAAAAAACACAATAAAAAAAATCCGCAACAAATTGCTGCAGATTAAAAAGTGACCCCATCGGGATTCGAACCCAAATCGTCAGAACCGGAATCTGATATTCTATCCAATTGAACTATGGAGCCTGTGCTATTTAAGTTTCCCTGAAAAATCCTTATTAATTTGTCAGTGATTTTTTAACGGCGATGCTTATTGTTTTACCATCAGCGCGGCCTGCAAGTTCTTTAGATGCCATACCCATTACCTTACCCATATCTGCCATACCGCTAAAACCGTTTTCGGCAATAATTTTATTTACGGCAGCCTCCACTTCCGCTTCAGAAAGCTGGGCAGGTAAGAACTTTTCAATAACAGCAGCCTGTTCAATTTCAGGGTCAGCTAAATCCTGGCGCCCCTGCTCTATATATATGGCAGCACTGTCCTTACGCTGTTTTACAAGCTTCTGGAGCAGTTTTATTTCATCTTCTTCTGACAGTTCTTCTTTAGCCCCGCTTTCGGTCTGAGCCAGCAATAATGCTGATTTTACAGCCCTTAAAGCTTCTAATGACACTGTATCTTTACTCTTCATGGCTGCCTTAATCGCATCCATTATTTCTGCCTGTAAACTCATAGGTAATGGTTTAAATTTTAGAAATGCGAATATAAAAAAATAACCCGAAAATATCATTCTATTTTCGGGTTAAGGATCACGTTGGGTTAGTTAATCCACGTTGTCGTGAAGGAACGAATTGTTAGAACGCAACTGTAGGTCGTCGTTACTATCTGTCCCTAACGAAAAGCGTGATTTGCTGTTATCTGTGCGCGATTCGTGCAGGTCTATGCCCATTCTTTTATAAGCAGGTTCTTTCTCAAACTCATCTATACGCGCAGAACTGTTATGAAACTTATAGTTGAATTCCTTCATTTTCTTTCTGCGCTCTTCAGCCCTTACCCTCAGCGTTTCTTCTATTGTCATTTCAACAGGAGAAATATCTTCATGATGCGCGGCAAACTTAGGCTGTTGTGGCTCTTCAGATTTTTTAAGCGTAAGGTTAAGCTCCGGGCTTACAGGTTCTTCGGCTTTTGCCGCAGGCTTAGAGTCTAACAACTCCTTCTCCTTCTCAAGATAATCTTCAAGAGAATACCTCACAACACCCGACTGGTTAACTTCTGTAACGGGCACAACCCTTACAGGCTCATTAACCTTTATATCGCGTGCATCATCTGTAAGGTTAAAAAACTGCTTCTCTTCGCGCTTAACATTGTCTGTAGCCAGGTCAAAAGAAAAACTTATCTGCTCTTCTTTCTTCACCACTACAAACTCCGGGTCTATAACCTCAATGTCCCTTACATCTTTTATTTGCTGCTTTTGCATTTCTGCCGCAGGCGAAACAATTTCAAAGAACACATCAAGATTATTTATAAAATCTGAAGTCGGCAGCGCTTCCTCTTCCGCTTCAGTCACGGGCTTTTTTTCGGTAACCTCTTCCTCAAGGGCATAAACTATTTTTTCTTCCTCAGCAGCAACTTCCTGCTTTACCTCTTCTTTAGGCTCTTCAGCTATAGGTGCCGAAAAATCAAATGCAGCCAGACCTTGCTTTTTGCTAAGGTCTGTTACCAGCTTTTGGTCTTCCTCAAGCGCATGGATTATTTTTTTAGGCTCTGTATTAACAATTTCGTTTTGCTGCTCTACATTAAAACCGGTAGCAATAACCGTTACAGCTATAGATTCTCCTAACGACTCATCTTCACCAACACCCATAATAATATTAGCATTGTAACCCGCTTCCGACTGGATGTGGTCGTTAATTTCACCTATCTCATCTATTGTAATTTCGCTTGTACCCGATACGATAAGCAATAATACATTTTTAGCACCTGTAATTTTATTATCATTTAGCAGCGGAGAGTCAAGTGCGCTCACAATAGCGTCTTTTGCCCTGTTCTCGCCTGTTGCCGTAGCCGAACCCATTATTGCCGTACCGCTATCAGAAAGTACAGTCTTGGCATCTTTAAGGTCGATGTTTTGTGTATAGTGGTGGGTAATAACCTCTGCAATACCGCGGCTTGCTGTTGCCAAAACTTCGTCAGCCTTGCTAAAGCCGGCTTTAAAGCCCAGGTTACCATATACTTCCCTTAATTTATTGTTGTTGATAACGATTAAAGAATCTACCTGCCTTCTTAGCCTTTCTACACCGGCAAGAGCCTGTTCACCACGCACCTTGCCTTCAAACTGGAAAGGAATGGTTACTATACCAACGGTAAGTATCTCCCTTTCTTTGGCAAGCTGTGCTATTACAGGTGCGGCACCTGTACCGGTACCACCGCCCATACCCGCAGTTATGAAGATCATTTTGGTATTGGTATCAAGCATCTTCTCAATGTCATCTATGCTCTCAAGGGCAGCCTGCTGGCCTACCTCGGGGTTGGCACCCGCGCCAAGACCTTCGGTAAGGCTTACGCCTAACTGTATCTTGTTTGGCACAGGGCTGTTTTGCAATGCCTGGCTGTCAGTATTACACACTACAAAATCTACTCCCTTTATCCCTTGCTTAAACATATGGTTTATCGCGTTGCTTCCGCCCCCGCCTACACCAATTACCTTGATTACGTTCGACTGGTTTTTAGGCAGGTCAAACGAAATGCTTCCAAAATCTGTGTTACTCATCATATCCATCGGGTTTTTATTCTGCGTTATCTAAAAAATCTTTAATCTTATCTATATACTTATCAAAAAACGAACGCTTTACACGTTTTTCTGTCGACTCCTGCACTTTATGTACAGGCTGTTGTACCGCCACCTCTTCAAGCTCCTGCTCCGGTTCGGGCTGTGCCACTGCCTGTGGCTGTTCCTGCTGCTGGTAACGCATTGCAGGCTTCGGCTCAGGCTTTTGTAATTCTACTAAAGGCGTTGCACTGCGTGTATTGTTGCGGGCACTGTTCATTACAAGCCCAACTGCCGTAGCATAAAGCGGGCTTGATATTTCCTCATCAGAGTTGCCTGCAAGATGCTCGTTAGGATAACCTATACGGGTATCCATACCGGTTATGTACTCTACAAGCTGCTTAATATGCTTTAACTGAGAGCCACCTCCTGTAAGCACGATACCTGCTATAAGCTTTCTGCGCGGGTCTTCGTGGCCATACGCCTTTATCTCGGCAAATACCTGTTCGATGATTTCAACCACGCGGGCGTGAATTATCTTAGAAAGGTTTTTAAGCGAGATCTCTTTTGGCTCACGGCCCCTTAGCCCCGGTATAGAAACGATTTCATTATCCTTATTTTCTCCCGGCCATGCAGAACCAAACTTAACTTTTAAGAGTTCGGCCTGCTTCTCTATGATAGAGCAGCCTTCTTTAATATCTTCTGTAATAACATTACCACCGAAAGGTATTACCGCTGTATGACGGATGATACCATCTTTAAAAATGGCAAGATCTGTAGTGCCGCCGCCTATATCAATAAGCGCTACACCGGCTTCTTTTTCTTCCTGGCTCAGTACCGCATCGGCAGATGCAAGCGGTTCAAGCGTTAAGCCCGAAAGATCCAAGCCTGAACTTTTAATGCAACGCCCAACATTACGGATGCTTGATGCCTGCCCTACCACTACATGGAAGCTGGCCTCCAGCCTGCCGCCATACATGCCTATTGGCTCTTTTATCTCAGTTTGCCCGTCTATCTTAAACTCTTGCGGCAGTACGTGGATAATCTCCTCGCCCGGCAGCATGGCAAGTTTGTGCACCTGGTTTATCAGCAAATCAATATCAACATCGCCAATTACTTCTTCAGGATTGCTCCTGCTGATGTAATCGCTGTGCTGAATGCTGCGGATGTGTTGCCCGGCAATGCCTACCACCACATCGTTAATTTTGTAACCGGAATCAGCTTCTGCTTCCTGTACCGCCTCCTGAATACTTTGAATGGTTTGGGTAATATTGTTTACCACGCCCCTGGCAACGCCAAGGCTTTTGGATTTACCCACACCCAGTATTTCGAGTTTTCCGTACTCGTTCTTTCTTCCTATCATTGCCACTATCTTGGTAGTACCAATGTCTAAACCTACTGCAATGCTGTCTCTTTCCATATTCTATTTTTTGGTGCACACAACCTGTTGTGTAAATTTCAGATTCACTGTTTTGTAATTTTCTATCACGCTGTCTTTTGCCGCATCCTGCAAAAAGGCCATATAGTTCTTAAACTTCCGTTCAATGTTCAGCGGCCTGCCAAACTGTATGTCGTAGCCATAACCACGGCTTTTCATAACAAGGCTGCCACCCGGCTTTACTGCTATGCCTATTATATTTTTACTTAAAAACCTGTTGTTGTATATGTACAGCAACAGCTCCTGCAACTTTTCTTTTTTTATTTCAGAAAGGCTGCCCGTTAAAAGCGGCACCCTTGCCGTATAGCTTTCAGACAGCGGCATGCGGTTCCCCTTGCGGTCTATGTAGTATGATTCTGCGCCCTCATACACCCTTGCAACCGGCGTTTTTTGTGTGATAACCGCCTTAATTTTACCATCAACCGTTGCATAAACCTCTGCCTTCTCAATCATTGGATTTGACTCGACAGATTTTTCCAGTTTATTCAAATCTAATTTATCTTTCCTTATATCGGTGATGGTATCATAACTTTGTATCAACAACTTATTAACTTTATCAAGCGTAATAAAGCTCTCTTCCTGAACAAATTCTACCTCGGCACTTTTAATCCACCGCGCCTCGTTCCTGCTACCCGAAAAAGAGTACAGGAATACCACAACGAGTACCATAACCACCAGCCGTATATTGTTCCAGTTAAGCTTTTTCATCTAACACTCTTTTAATTTCGGGCACCATTTCACCAATATCTCCCGCGCCAATTGTTACCACCACTTTTGCATCTGTCATCTTCAGCAGCGGTATCAGGTCGGCCTTGCTTACCAGGCGTTTTTCAGGGTTCTCTATCATATCCAGCAACCATTGTGAAGTAACCCCCTCAATCGGTTCTTCGCGGGCCGGGTAAATATCCAGCAGCACAATATTTTCGAATGCCGACAGGCTCTTTGCGAAGCCTTCAGCAAAATCTTTGGTGCGGCTGAAAAGGTGCGGCTGAAAAACGGCCAGTACCTTTTCATCAGGATATAACTCTGTAACCGCCTGATGAACCGCATTTATCTCTGTAGGGTGGTGTGCATAATCATCTATATACACCATGCCCGGTTTTTTTATCTGATAGGAGAATCTTCTCCTTACACCCCTGAACGACTGTAATGCCTCTGCAATCCCTTCGGCAGCCACCCCATAGGTGTAAGCCATGGCAAAAGCCAGTAGCGCATTAGTCAGATTGTGTCTGCCCGGCAATGCAAAGCGCAGGTTTTTAACCGTTTCTGATGGCGTTACCACATCAAACACATACCAGCCGTTATCTATGCTGATGTTTTGTACCGAGAACTGTGAACCGTCATTTATACCTATGGTTACTGCCTGTAGCGGTAGCCCCGCGGTAACAAACAGGTGTTCTTTTTTTTCTACTTTGGCGGCAAATTCCCTGAACGATTCTTCTATTGCTTCTGTATTGCCATATATATCAAGATGGTCGGCATCCATGCTGGTTACACAGGCAATATCCGGGTGCAGGTGCAGGAAAGAACGGTCGAATTCATCTGCCTCTACCACCGTTACCGTCTTGCCGTTACCGATGATGTTTGAATTATAATTCTCTACAATACCACCTAAAAAAGCGGTAACATCTACGCCGTTTTGGTGCAGTACATGCCCCAGTATGCTTGATGTTGTTGTTTTACCGTGAGTGCCTGCCACTGCGAAGCAAAATGTATCTTTGGTTATAATACCTAAGACTTCCGCCCTTTTCTTTATTTCGAAGCCATTCTGTACGAAATAGTTCCATTGCAGGTGGTGTTTCGGCACTGCGGGTGTTACCACAACAAGCGTATGTTCTTTGTTAAGGTATGGCAACTCTATAAGCTCTACCTTATCATCAAAATGAATGTGTATGCCCTCTGCCTTAAGCTCATCGGTAAGGTGTGTGGGTGTACGGTCGTAACCGGCTACATTTTTGCCTATAAATTTAAAATAGCGGGCAAGGGCGCTCATGCCGATGCCGCCAATACCAATAAAATAGACGTTATGTATGTTATCCAGTTGCATATGTTTTACTGTTGCGTGTTTATCGCTTTAACAGCTTTATAATTTCTTCTACAATATCATTTGTGGCATTTGGCCTGGCAAGCTTTTTTATAGTATTGCCCAGCTTATGCCGCTTCTCTTCATTTTCCAGCAAATCCTGAAACACCGGCTGAAACTGCGTATCAAGCTGCGATTCCTTCAGCATTACAGCGCCCTGCTTATCTACGATTGCCTGTGCATTTTTTGTCTGGTGGTCTTCCGCCACGTTGGGCGAGGGTATAAACAAGACCGACTTGCCCACTACGCAAAGCTCTGACACTGATGATGCACCTGAGCGGGATATTACCACATCTGCTGCGGCATACACCACATCCATCCTGTCGATAAAAGAAAGTACATTAACACCCTCTTTGTCGCCGTGATGACGGTATTCTTCATAATATAATTTGCCGCACTGCCATATCAGCTGCACATCCTGTGCAAGCAGCCAGCTTATTTCTTTATCTATTAGCTGGTTAATGCGCCTTGAACCCAGGCTGCCGCCCAGCACCAACACGGTTTTTTTATAAGGGTTTAACCCGAAGGTTACTGCCGCCTCTTCTTTTTTGTTTGCTACATCAAGCAAGTCCTGCCTTACCGGGTTACCGGTTAATACAATTTTACCTGCCGGAAAAAACTGCTCCAGCCCTTCATAAGCAACACAAACTTTATCAGCATTTTTAGCAAGCCATTTGTTGGTTATACCGGGGTAGCTGTTTTGCTCCTGTACCACTGTTGGCACACCCATCCCCGAAGCTGCCTTTAGCAATGGCCCGCTTGCAAAGCCACCGGTACCAATAACCACATCGGGCTTAAACTGCTTTACTATTTTGCGCGACTTTAGCAGGCTGCTCATCAGCTTTATCGGGAACATGGCGTTATCAAGCGTTAGCCTGCGCTGTATGCCTGCTATCCACAAACCAATAATTTTATATCCTGCCTGCGGCACTTTCTGCATCTCCATTTTATCGCTCGCTCCCACAAATAATATTTCGCATTGCGGGTAGCGCTGCTTTAATTCATTCGCAATGGCTATGGCAGGGTAGATATGCCCCCCTGTACCGCCGCCGCTTAAAATGAATTTCGGATTTGCCATATTTTTATTTCTAATTTTTCTGTCTACTTTCTCTCTTGCCTAAAAGCTATTTTCCCATTACTGCCCGCATAGGGTTTGCAGCTGCATCTTCTATACTGTAAGAAGGTTCTGTACCCATAGCCTCTGCTTCCTCCTTCTGCTTTTCACGAAGTATATGCTCATCTATTAATTGCTGCAAAGCAGCCTCACGTTCTTCCTTCTCCGCCAGTTCCTGCGCTATTTCTTCCTCTTTCTTGGTAACGCTGATTATAATACCAATGGCAATACAGGTCATCCAGATAGAACTACCCCCACTACTGATAAGCGGCAACGTTTGCCCCGTTACGGGAAGCAGCTCTACTGCCACACCCATATTGATTAATGCCTGGAATATTATCGGGAAGCCCAGCCCCACAATGAGTAATTTTCCAAACAATGATTTTGCTTTGTGTGCCGATACCAGGAACCTGAAGAACAGCATGAGGTATAAAAACAATACTGCAAGCCCTCCCACAATGCCATACTCTTCTACGATAATGGCAAAAATGAAATCGGAAGATGACTGCGGCAGAAAGTTTTTCTGTACACTCTTGCCGGGGCCAAGCCCATACACCATTCCTGATGCGATGGCTATCTTGGCTTTTTCTATCTGGTAATCGTCTTCATTTGGCGCATCAGATGTAAAGCGTTCTATACGGCTTATCCAGGTATCAACCCTGTTGGGCAATGCCTCCGGAAATGCCTTAGCAAACAGCACAAACAGTGTGAGCCCCGCTATACCCATACCCATTATCATGGCAAGGTAGCGCAACGGGTACCTGCCAATAAATACCAGCATGCACACCATAGAAAATATAAGTGCCGCGGTAGAAAAGTTAGCAGGCAGTATAAGTGCCAGTATAATAAATACAGGCATCCATAATTCAAAGAGCGATGATTTAAATGTAACGGGCTTGTCTTCCATCTTGGCAAGGTAGCGTGCCACATATATCATAAGCACTATCATTGCCAGTGCCGATGTCTGGAACGTAACGCCAATGAAAGGTACTTTTATCCAACGGCTTGCGTTAGCACCGTCTATAACCGTGCCCTGCATAAAGGTGTAAACCAATAATAGGCCTACTATGGGCAGGGCAATTTTAGATAGACCCCGATAATAGTGGTATGGCACCTTGTGCACAAAATAGATTAGTGCAAAGCCTATAAAAATATGAACGAGGTGCTTAACAAGGTACCCGATAGTAGAGCCTTTGCCGATAACATACACAAGGTTGGTACTTGCGCTGAAAACCGGCATGAACGATATAAGGGCCAACAGCATCACGAATGACCATATGCCCTTATCTCCTTTCAGGTTGTTAATTAATTCTTTCATATTGATTCTATTTTATCAAGCAGCAGGTTTTGCTATTCCCTGCCAATTGATTGGGTTGCCTGTCTTACAGGCGTATTATAAATTTTGTACTGCGGCTTTAAACTGCTTGCCGCGGTCTTCATAGTTTTCAAACAGGTCGAAACTTGCACATGCAGGCGATAGCAATACTGTATCACCTTTCTCAGCCAGTTTTTGTGAAGCTTTTACCGCCTCTGTCATGCCTGCTGTTTCTACCACTACATCTACCACATTGGCAAAAGCATTTATAATCTTTTGGTTATCTACACCCAGGCATACTATTGCCTTTACCTTTTCGCGTACCAGCGGCATAAGCTCATCATAATCGTTGCCCTTATCTACACCGCCCACTATCCATACCACAGGGGTAGTCATACTGTCAAGCGCAAAAAAAGTAGCATTAGTATTGGTTGCCTTGCTATCATTAACATACTGTACGTTTTGTATTTTAAGCACTTTTTCAAGGCGGTGCTCTACACCCTGAAAGTTTGAAAGGCTTTCCCTTATGGTTTGTTTACGTATGCGCATTAACTGGGCAACCGCAGTTGCCGCCATGGCGTTCTTCACATTGTGTTTTCCTTCTAATGACAGTTCGTTAATTGGCATGGTAAATTCTTTATTTCGTATTGTGCTTATAATATTATTGTCTTCTACGTATATCCCTTTTTTGTTACTACCGGAAAGCGAGAAAGGGATTAACTTCGCTTTTACCGTATTGTGCTCAAGCCACTTGCTTATCGCTTCATCATCGGAATCATAAACCAGGTAATCATCTTCTGTCTGGTTCATGGTTATCCTGAACTTGGCTTCTATATACAGGCTGTAATCATACTCATACCTGTCAAGATGGTCAGGGCTAATGTTGGTTATCACCGCTATGTGCGGGCGGTAGTCCTTTATTCCGTCAAGCTGAAAACTGCTCAGTTCTAAAACATAGCCCTCGCATTTGTTGTCGGCTACCTGCCAGGCAAAGCTTTTGCCTATGTTACCTGCAAGCCCAACACCCAACCCTCCCTGCTTAAGCAGGTAATGCGTAAGCATAGTAGTGGTAGTTTTACCGTTGCTGCCTGTAATGCCTATGGTCTGTACATCTGTATAATGAGAGGCAAATTCTATTTCAGATATTACCGGTATCCCTTTTTCCTTCAGCTTTTTTACTATGGGCGACTTATCGGGTATGCCGGGGCTTTTCATCACCACATCGGCGTTAAGCACCAGCTCTTCTGTATGCCTGCCTTCTTCCCATTCTAATTTATTAAGTGCAAGAACTTCTTTATAGTTTTCTTTTATCTGACCAAAATCAGATACAAATACCTCATATCCTTTCTTCTTCCCGAGTATGGCAGTGCCTACACCGCTTTCCCCTCCGCCAAGTATTACCAGCCGCTTTGCCATACTACCTTAGTTTTAATGATACAAGCGAGAATATAGCCAGCATGATGGCCACAATCCAGAAGCGGGTAACAATCTTGCTTTCGTGGTAACCCTTTTTCTGGTAATGGTGGTGCAAAGGCGACATCAGGAAAATCCTGCGGCCTTCTCCGTACTTCTTCTTAGTGTACTTAAAGTAACTAACCTGCAATACTACCGAAAGGTTCTCTGCAAGGAATATCCCGCACAGCACCGGTATCAGCAGTTCTTTTCGCACCGCTATGGCAAGCACGGCTATTATACCCCCTATGGTAAGGCTGCCTGTATCGCCCATGAAGACGGATGCCGGATAGGTATTGTACCACAGGAAACCGACCAGCGCACCCGCAAAGGCGGCTATATACACCGTCATTTCGCCTGAGTTGGGTATATACATAATATTCAGGTAATTGGAAAATATGATGTTACCCGATACAAATGCAAAAATACCCAGCGTGAGCACCGCGATGGTTGATGTACCCGCCGCGAGCCCGTCTATTCCATCGGTTAGATTGGCGCCGTTAGATACTGCAGTAATGATAAATATCACGATAGGGATGAATATCAGCCATGCGTAATCTTTATAATCATCGCCTGCCCAAGACAGCAGCTCTGCATAATCAAGCTCATTATTTTTAAAGAACGGAATGGTAGTGGCAGTCGATTTTTCCTCAACAGGAAGCTGCGACAGCACCGGCTGCTGCTCTGCATAGATGTCAATCCTTGAGGTGTCGGTACGTACCGTTACTGCCGGATGGAAATACAGCACATAGCCCACAATAAGACCAAGCCCTACCTGCCCCACAACCTTAAATTTACCTTTGAGGCCTTCTTTATCTTTTTTAAATATTTTAATGTAATCGTCTATAAAGCCTATGGTACCCATCCATAAAGTGGTTACTATCAGCAGCATTACATATATGTTATCAAGCTTTGCAAGCAATATAACCGGTATAAGCGTAGCCATGATAATGATAAGCCCACCCATAGTTGGCGTTCCCGCTTTTTGCGACTGCCCTTCAAGGCCAAGCTCCCTTACCGTTTCGCCTATCTGCTGCCTGCGCAGGAAATTGATGATCCTTTTACCGAAAACAGTAGAAATAAGCAACGACAATATTACCGCCAGTCCAGAACGGAAAGTGATGTACTGGAAAACACCTGTTCCCGGCACATCAAGCTGTTTATCCAGATATTCAAATAAATAGTACAGCATAAGCGGTTATTTGTTTAATTGGGCTAATATCTCTTTTACAGTTTCCATGTCGTCAAAATGGGTGCGTTCACCCTTTATCTCCTGATAGGTTTCGTGGCCTTTGCCGGCTATCAGTATTATATCATTCGGCAGGGCAAGCTGGCATGCAATTTTTATGGCCTGCCTTCTGTCTACCACTGCTACGGTTTTTTTATAGTTTTGAGGCTCTACACCCTGCTCCATATCGGCAATAATATCTTCCGGCACTTCATTACGCGGATTATCACTTGTAAAAATGGCCTGGTCGCTCATAGATGAAGCTATATGGGCCATAAGCGGGCGTTTGGTTTTGTCCCTGTCACCACCGCAGCCAACTACTGTAATCAGCTTTTCGTTGCGGGTGCGTATGTTTTCTATTGTTTTCAGTACATTTTCAAGCGCGTCCGGTGTGTGGGCATAATCTACAATAGCGGTTATGTTGGTATCCGATACTATAAACTGGAACCTGCCGCTCACGCTCTCCAAACTGCTCATAAGCGTTAGTACTTCCTGTTTTTCCAGCCCCAGGTTAACTGCTGCCGCGTAAATGGCAAGCAGGTTATAAGCGTTAAATGTGCCAATCAGCTTTACCCACACCTCCTGCTCGTTTATCTTTAAAAGCAGGCCGCTTAGCTGATTTTCCAGTATCTGCGCTTTATAATCAGCATAGGTTTTAAGGGCATAGGTCAGTTTTTTTGCTTTGGTATTCTGCAACATAACCAGCCCGTTCTTATCATCTACATTAACCAGTGCAAAAGCATCTTTAGGCAACTGGTCAAAGAATGTCTTTTTTACATCTCGGTACTCAGCAAAGGTTTTATGATAATCCAGATGGTCATGACTCAGGTTGGTAAAAATGCCTCCTGCAAACAGCAGCCCTTCTGTCCTGCTCTGGTGTATGCCATGCGAGCTTACCTCCATAAAGCAGTACTCTACACCTTCCTCCGTCATTTGATGGAGGTAGCGGTTAATGGTAAGCGAATCGGGTGTGGTGTGCGTAGCCTTGTGCTCTGTATCGCCCACCATGATTTTTACGGTAGAAAGCAATCCTGTTTTATAGCCTGCACTCTTAAACAACTGGTACAGCAAAGTAGCAATTGTTGTTTTGCCGTTAGTACCCGTTACACCAACCAGCTTTAGGTTATGCGACGGGTTACCATAATAGTTAGCCGCCATAAAAGCAAGTGCCGCAGCAGAATTTGCCACCTGAACATAGGTAATACCTGCTTGTGCATTTCCAGGAAGGTTTTCGCAAACAATGGCTTTAGCACCCTGTGCAACTGCTTTTTCTATATACTCATGCCCATCTGAAAGCGTACCCTTTATCGCAACAAAGACATCATCCTGCCCCACCAGCCTTGAGTCAAATTCCACCTTACCCACTTTAATGTCGGTAGGGCCTTTAACAGCTTCAATGGCTGTTTTGTATAATATGTCTTTTAGCTGCATCACGATAATTCGAGTACTATTTGCTGATTCTTTTTAACTGATTCGCCCGGCTTAACCGACTGCTTTTTTACTTTGCCGATGCCATGCACCTGTACTTTAAGGCCCATGTTGCCTAAAAGGGCTACGGCATCCATGCCGCTCATACCTATAAGGTTGGGCACAACATCTTTAACATCCTGCGCTTTCTTGTAATAAGAGGCGTATAGTTTTTCCTGTGTGTTTATTTTTTCGTCCAGTTTCTTTATATGGTTGGTGCTTGGCACATCGGTAAATATTTTCTGCGCTATGCGCTTAAATACCGGACCGGAAACATCTGCACCATAATAACCTTTTCGGGTGCTTGGCTTGTGTATCACCACTATGCAGGAATACTGCGGGTTATCTGCCGGGAAATACCCAACAAAGGACGATGAGTAATACATATTATCTCCTTTACCGCCGCCATAGTTTACCTGTGCCGTACCTGTTTTGCCTGCCATAGAAAAATTAGGCGAGTACAGCTTAGAACCGGTTCCGCGCCTAACAACATTCTCCATTACCGCCTTTACCTTATCAATGGTTTCCTGAGAAGCTATCCTGTCTTTTATTACCTGCTTGTCAAAGCGCTTTATGGTTTTGTTCCACTCCCTTATTTCCTGCACAAAAAGCGGCCTTACCATTTCGCCGTTATTGGCAACTGCATTATAAAATGCCAGTGTTTGCAACGGCGTGAGCGACAGCCCGTAGCCGAACCCCATCCAGGGCAATGACAGCTTAGACCAGTTGGCATCATCCGGATGCGGTATTTTTGGTTTGCCTTCGCCTATGATAGAAACACCAAGCGGCTTGCTAAGCCCGAAATCGTCTATATGCTTAACAAAGGCACGTGGGTCATCTTTATAGCTGTCATATACCGCCTGCACCAAAACCGTGTTAGACGATACTTCAAATCCCCTTGCAAGGGATATTTTACCGTAGCCGCCTTTGTGCGAGTCACGCACCTTCCTCCTGAAATAGGTTATCTCTCCGCCTTTAGAGTCATACACCTCGCTGGTATCTACTTTTTTATCTTCCAGCAATGCCATAAGCCCTGCCAGCTTAAAGGTAGAACCCGGCTCCTGAGACTCTGCAACTGCATAGTTTACCGTTTCATAATACGTACTGTCTTTAGCACGCCCAAGGTTAGATATCGCCCTTACATAACCCGTTTTGGTTTCCATAACTACTACACAGCCGTGGTCTGCTTCATAATACTGTAGCTGTTTCAGTAATGCATGGTGCGCAATATCCTGTATGTAAACATCTATGGTAGATACTATATCGCAGCCGTCAACCGGCTCAACTTCATTATTATCATTTATGGGCTTCCATTGGTTCTTTGCAATTTTCTGCATCATGCGCCTGCCGTCTTTCCCGTTAAGGTATTGGGCAAAAGCGCCCTCTATTCCCACTTCAAGATTTTCGCCACTGTGGCTAAGCCTCTCATAACCGATGGTACGCTCGGCAATTTTACCAATCGGATGCTCCCTAACGGTTTTTTGTTCGGTGATAATACCCCCCTTAAACGCCCCAAGCGAAAACAACGGGAAGTTCTTAATACGAACATATTCGGTATAGGTTAACCCTTTTGTTATAAACATATACCTGTTCTTGTTGGCACGTGCCCTTCGCATTTCATTATAATAGTAAGAAGATGGCTTACCAAGCATTACAGAAAGTGAATCAGCCAGCGGCTCTAAAAACTTATCAAAGTCTTCTTTTTTAGGAGCAAGCGCATCAAACCTTACTGTATAATGCGGAATTGAAGTCGCTAAGAGACTGCCATCGCTACTGTAAACATTACCCCTGTTGGCAGGTATGGTAAAGTTGCGCACGGTACGTTCTTCAGCCAGTTTGCGGTAATAGTCGCCCTCAACCCACTGTATGTTGGTGAGCTTAACTACAATGAGTATGGCCATCACAAAAATTGCGAAGGCCACAAGGTAGATCCTGTAAGATATTTTCTTATCCTCTACTCCCATATCTTTTCAAACCAGCTTTTTTCTTCTGTCTTTACTACTTTTATCTTTTTTGGCGGCACAGATGACGGGAATATCTCCCTTTCTTCCATTTTGCGTGCCACTGTCGATTCCATTTTAAGCTCCATAAGCTGCGAACGCCTGTCCACAAACTCAGAGCGTAGCACTTTTACCTCTTCTTCAAGCGCCTTGATGCGGTACACCTTTTGCTCATAGTTATGGGCATTGGCTATCATCAGCATGGCTATAGCAACCAAAAAGATGATAAAGCCCCAGTTTTTCATTGAGCCTTCCTCTACAAGGTATTTTGCTTTCAGTAAACTGTAAACGCCGCCTTTCATAGCTATTTATTTTTTTCAGCAACCCGCAGTTTTGCACTTCGCGCCCTGTTATTTACTGCAATCTCTTCTTCACCCGGCACAATAAGTTTTTCTATGATTTTGAACGGCACTTCAAAATTGCCGAACATGTCGCGCTCCGGCTCCCCTTCAAACATACCGTTGCGCATAAAGCGCTTTACCAGCCTGTCTTCGAGCGAGTGGTAGGATATAACACTTAATCTGCCTCCCGGCTTAAGTAGCTCCTCCGTTTGCAGCAGAAACTCTTTAAGCACCTCTATTTCCTGGTTCACTTCTATGCGTATGGCCTGGTATATCTGCGCCAGTATTTTATTGCTGCGGTGCGGTGGCAAAAACCTGCCTAATGCCTGCTTTAGCTCCTCTGAGTTGCGGATAGGCTTTTCCTGCCTTGCCGCCACTATGGCTGCCGCAAGCCCTGCCGCATTTTTAAGCTCGCCATACTCAAAGAACATCTTTTTAAGGTGCTGCTCGTCATATTCGTTTACCACCCTGCCGGCATTCAGTTCATTCTTTTTGCTCATGCGCATATCCAGTTCCGCATCAAAACGGGTAGAAAAACCACGCTCTGCCACATCAAACTGATGCGATGAAACACCCAGGTCACCCAATATGCCATCTACTTCTTTAATTCCATAAAAACGCAGGTACCTTTTTATAAACCTGAAGTTTTCCGGAATCAGCATAAAACGACTGTCATCCAGTGCATTTGCCTGCGCATCCTCATCCTGGTCAAAAGCAAAGAGTTTTCCATTTGGCCCAAGCCTGCCCAGTATTTCACTCGAGTGCCCCCCGCCGCCAAAAGTTACGTCAACATAAACCCCGTCCGGCTTAATAGCCAGTCCATCAACTGTTTCTTTTAGCAATACAGGGTTATGATATTCCGTCATCATCATTTAAATTTCCCATTACGTCTTCAGCCAGGTCGGCAAAATCTACCGCTGAGTCGTCAATCGACTGCTCATACCTGTCTTTATCCCAAATCTCTACAATATTTACCGCCGAAGACAGTACAATATCCTTATCTATTCCGGCAAATACTACCAGGTCTTTTGGTATCAGCAGCCTTCCGGCAGCATCTACCTCAACTATTTTTACACCGGCGGTAAAACGCCTGATAAAATCATTATTCTTTTTTACAAAACGGTTCAGCTTATTAATTTTCTGCATCATCTTTTCCCACTCTGCCATCGGGTACAACTCCAAACAAGGCTGAAAAACCGAGCGTTTAAGCACAAAGCCGTCATCTATGCCAACCGCAAGCTGCTTCTTTAAAGGCGCAGGCATCATTAGCCTACCCTTTGCATCTACCTTACATTCATATGTTCCTATAATGGTATTCAAGCAGTTACGATTTATTCCATTTTAAAGCAAATATATACATTATTTACCACTTCCTACCACTTTCTACCACATTGTTAATAAGTTTTACCACTGCTTTCCCACTTAAGTATTTCAATAGGTTAACCTACTGCTATTCATCTGTTAGAATATATTTTGAGTTAGTGCGACACTTGCATAAAACCCGTAAAATTTTAGCATTATTTAACGCTTCTTTTGCAGAATTTTAAAAACGGAAGGTTTTGTATCCCATGAACTATTATTACATATAAATAAATGATATACAGCTGGTTATGATTTAACTGTCTCAAAAAAATAATGCAGGCATATAAAAAAAGGCTGTATATACATTAAAATCATATATTTGCGATACCTGATACAGTTGAGAATAAAACATGCAAAGCACTAATACAGAGGGTAAATACAGCTATTTTGAAGCTGGTGAGGGTACGCCTGTTATCATACTTCACGGCCTTATGGGCGGATTAAGCAATTTTGACGGTGTTGCCGAGTATTTCCCGAAACATGGATATAAAGTTATAATACCGGAACTGCCTATATATACCCAAAGCATTTTGAAAACCAATGTTAAGGCTTTTGCCAAATGGGTAAAAGACTTTATTACCTACAAGGGCTTTGACAGGGTTATTTTACTTGGAAATTCGCTGGGTGGGCACATTGCGCTGTACCACACCAAGATGTATCCTGAAAAGATGCTTGGGCTTATTATTACCGGCAGCTCGGGGCTTTATGAAAGCGCAATGGGCGACAGCTACCCGCGCCGTGGCGACTATGAATACATCCAGAAGAAAGCGGGCGATGTGTTTTATGACCCTGCCGTTGCCACAAAAGAAATTGTAGATGAAGTATATGCCGTAGCCAATGACAGGCTAAAGCTGATAAAAACGCTTACCATAGCCAAAAGCGCTATAAGGCACAACATGGCTAAAGACCTGCCCAAAATGCACGTACCAACCTGCATTATATGGGGCAAGAACGATACTGTAACCCCGCCCGATGTAGCGGAGGAATTCCACAAGCTGCTGCCGAACTCCAGCCTGTACTGGATAGATAAATGCGGACACGCCGCCATGATGGAGCACCCGGACGAGTTTAACCGCCTGATGCACGAGTGGCTGAAGAAAATGAATTTGTAGCCTTTTGCTTAGGCAGCATTTTCATAAAAAAGTACTATTATGAAAATCAATACCGCCGAATTTATTATAAGCAATTCTGATGTAAAGAAATGCCCTAAGGACAACCTGCCGGAATATGCCTTTATAGGCCGGAGTAATGTGGGCAAATCATCGCTCATCAACATGCTTACCAATAACAAGAATCTGGCTAAAACATCGGCCAGGCCCGGCAAAACCCAGCTTATAAACCACTTTAAGATAAACAGCAACTGGTACCTTGTAGATTTACCGGGGTATGGTTATGCCAAAGTATCTAAAACTACAAAAGAGAAGTTTCAGAAATTTATAACCGAGTATTTCGAGAAACGCGAACAGCTTGTTTGTGCTTTCGTACTGATAGATATAAGGCACGAGGCACAAAAAATTGACCTTGAGTTTATCAACTACCTTGGGGAAGCACAGGTGCCGTTTTGTATAGTGTTTACCAAAGCTGACAAGATCACTGAAAAAAAGGCTGAAGAAAACATTGCCGCTTACCGCGAAAAGCTGCTTGCAGGCGATTGGGAAGAGATGCCGAAATACTTTGTTACCTCCTCATCAAAATCTGTAGGGCGCGAAGCATTGCTGGAATATATTGGTGAAATAAACAAGGAGATATTTAACCGTCAGGGCGCATAACGCTTACAACACCTTTTCCATAAAAAAGTTGGTAAACACCTGCCCGTTAAAAGTTACCTGCTGCTCCCGTACCGCCCTATACCCTTTTTTAAGAAAGAATGGCTTTGCCGTTATGGAAGCGGCAACTGTGATGACACTGTGCCCCTGATTGCGGGCATGCTTCTCAATTTCTTTCTCTATTAATGTTGCCACGCCACAGCCCTGATAGTCTTTATGCACAAACAAATGGTCTAAATAGCCCGTGGCATCAATATCGCCAAAGCCGCACAGGGTATCGTTATGCCATGCAACAACTGTATGGCTTTTCAGTAGTTTCTCTGCCCATTTATCTTCATAAATAACATCTGGTGCCCAGGCTTTTATCTGAGCCTCGTTATAATGCTGTACATTAACAGTGCGCACAGTATTCCTGAAAAGTGCCACAATAGCAGGGGCATCTTCCGCTTTAAAGGGTTTTAATTTTATTTCCATAAAAAAAGCGGCCTGAGCCGCGTTTTAAATCAGTCCTTTTTTAATTCCAGCTTTTCCGCAAAGTAATCACAGAAATCTTTCATGGTGTCCGTCATCTTTTTATCGCCAGTGGCACGCTCAAAAGTGTCGGCCATAGAAACAAGGGTTTGATGAAAAAATATTTTCATTTCATCTACGGGCATATCTTTTGTCCAAAGGTCTATGCGCATGCTCTCCTGGTTTTTATAATCCCAAACGCTAAGCATTATCGCTTTAGACTCTTCATTATTTACCCCTCCGTCCGGCGCCGACCAGTACAGCTTTTCCGGCACGCGGTTCTCGTCAAGTTCTATGGTAAGGTTAATTTCAGATGTATGCAGGTTTTTATCAGGCATTATTTCTTAGGTTTATATTTAGAGTTCTCAAACAAGGTTTTGGCATCCATTGCCAGCATTTGCTGCAAAGGTACATCTTTATTGTTTTGCATGTATGAGCGTACAATCTGCCAGCCGAGCCAGCGCCCAATGCGCCCGGGAGATTCATTATCAAGTGAAAGATAAAATTTAGAAAAAGGTGCAGGGTTTATAAAACGCCCCGGCAGCTTAGGGTCGGTATCATACAAAAGCTTGTTCTCTATAAAGTAACGCCACATTTCTTCTTCGTTAGCGTTGGCCCATTCTATATTTTCAGGCGTGTAGCCTATCTTTACCGCATCTGTAGCATCGGGCAGCAGCACATCCTGCATGTACAGCTCTTTTCCAAAATACACCATAAGCGAAAGCAGAGTCCTGTCCTGCGGTGGTGCAATCTTATCTTCAGAGAAAGAAGTAACCACATCCGGCAGTATCTGTTCGGGCACAAACTGTTTTACCTGATATTTTGGCAACCCTTCATACAGGTAGTTATCTGCACCCAGGTAAAGACTTAGCGGTATAAAGAGCAGGTCGCCTGCATATAATGCCTTTGTTTCCAAATCGTCTGAAACTAACGTTATTACTTTTGGCTCCTTAAATTCGGGATAATATAATTTAATATGCCTGAAGAGGTTTTCCAGCCCGTCTTCCAGCTTATTAGTGTTAGGATACTTCTTCTGCACTTCCTCATACAGCTTAAGCTGAAAAGGGTCGCGCATCTTTTCAATCCATACGGCATCTTCATTGTCTTTGGGGAACAGGTATGGGAATTCAGCTTTAAGCTGCGGCAGGTCTTCTGCCTTGCCGCCAAAGAACTTTTGGTCAAAGCGGGCTATCTTAACTTCCTGAACCGGTATTTCGGCAACTTTCTCTTCATTTTTACCCTCTTCCTTACACGAAATCATAAGTGTAAGCAGGCCAAGCATGAGCACAAAATTTTTCATTTTTGTAATATTATTTTGTATTCTTATTAAGATTCTCTCTTTTTATATTTTGTAATTTTATAGAATAATTTCGTGCAAATATACACCAAACCTTAACTACTAATACATTCTGTTACTATGACAACCACTAACGGGTTTAATGCCAAAGCGGTAAACGATTACATTGTAAACTGGCTTAAAGACTATGCCACTAACGCAAAAGTAAATGGTTTTGTTGTAGGCATATCCGGCGGAATAGATTCTGCCGTTACCTCTGCGCTTTGTGCACAAACCGGGCTGCCCACCTTATGTGTGGAAATGCCGATTCACCAGGCGCAAAGCCACGTGCAGCGTGCGCAGGAGCATATTGCCATGCTAAAGGAAAAATACCCTAACGTATCGGGTACCGAAGCCAACCTTACGCCCGTTTTTGAAGCTTTCCGCGAAGTGGTGCCGCAAAGCGATGATGAACAACTGAATAACCTAACACTTGCCAACACCCGGGCAAGGTTGCGTATGACTACGCTGTACTACTTTGCAGGTATTAACAGGGCACTCGTTGCCGGGACAGGCAATAAAGTAGAAGATTTTGGTGTGGGCTTTTATACAAAATATGGTGATGGCGGAGTTGACATAAGCCCGATAGCCGACCTGATGAAAAGCGAGGTGCGGGCAATAGGCAGCTATATTGGCGTACCGCAAAGCATACTGGCAGCCAAGCCTACCGACGGGCTTTTTGGTGATGACCGCTCGGATGAAGACCAGCTTGGCGCAAGCTATGATGAACTGGAATGGGCAATGCTTGAAGATGAAAAAGGCAGCACCCGGGAGCAGTTTGAAGGCAGGCAAAAAGAGGTATTTAACATTTATAAAAGGCTTAACCGTGCTAACCAGCACAAGATGAACCCAATACCGGTTTGCGAAATTCCGGCAGAATTGAAATAAAATTCTTTCATTCACAATACTTTAAGAATTAAAAAGAATTTAATTACTAAATTTACTATTAGTGTTTAACAAAAAATTGCAAAATCATGATTAAACTATGCTTGGCGGATAATCATCCTGTCGTCCACTATGGGATGAAAGTTTATTTTAAGGAAAATCCGGAATTCAGTTTTGTTGGTGTTGTAAATAACCTTGAAAGCCTGTTAGACACGCTCTCTAAAAAAGATGTAGATGCGGCAATTATAGATCTTGAGCTTGAAGGGCTTACCAGCATAAGTGCGGTTAAATCGTTGGTTAAAGATTTTCCCGATACTAAAATTGTAATATTTACCAATCTTGCCGAGCAGATATATGCGCCAAACGCATTAAAGGCCGGCATAGCTGCCTATGTGCACAAAAGCGCCAAAATGGAAGAGCTTGAAAAAGCGCTTAAAAAGGTAAACGATGGTGAGGTTGTGTTTAGCGATGCCGTTAAAAAGAACCTTGCCCTGCTAAACAAAGGCAAAAAATCCGAAAGGCTGTACCGCAAACTTTCCTCACGCGAAATTGAGGTATTGCGCTACCTTAGCGAAGGTAAAAAGAACAAGGAAATTGCCAAGCTGCTCGACCTGAATGAAAAAACAATAAGCACCTACAAGCTAAGGCTGCTTACCAAGCTGCACGTTACCAATCTTGTAGATTTAGTTAATAAAGCAAAAACGCTGGATATTGTATAACATTACAATTGTATAATTTACCTGCGTTATAACAGTTGCATATCATCACCGATAGGCAAATTTTTTATTATTTTTGGAAAATGAAGCATACAAAAACCTTTATTTTCCTTTTTGTACTTGCGTTTGCATTAACGGGTGCAGGGGCACATAAATTTTATGTAGCCATCTTTCAGCTTGATTATGTGCCAAAAAAGCAGGTAATCCAAATGACATCACGTGTTTTTATTGATGACCTTGAGCGTGCTTTCGAAAAAAAGTACGATAAAAAATTCTACATAGCCACTTCGCGCGAAGCAGCAGATATAAAGCAATACCTCAGCAATTATTTCTCTGAAAACATACAGGTAAAAGTAAACGGAAAGCCGGCCGCTATAAAATATCTTGGCAAAGAAACCGAAGATGATGTGCTGGTATGCTATTTTACCATTGCAGCCAAAGAAAAGGTAAAAAGCATCGAAATGAAAAACACTACCCTTCTTGACACCTATCACGAACAACAAAACATGGTGCACACCGATGTGAATGGTAACAAAAAAAGTATTTTGTTTACTAATGAAAAAACATCCGGCAGGCTTGACTATTAATTATGATGAAAAGAACACTTTATATTTCGCTACTGGCTTCATTGCCGTTACTTGCACAGGAAACACCACTCGAACCCGGCCATACAGACAATAACAAATTCAGCCAGATGTATGACCTGATGGCTACGCCCAATATGTTCCGTACGGCATCAGGCGCACCCGGCCCTGCCTATTACCAGCAAAAAGCAGACTATAAAATTGATATTGAGCTTGATGATGCCAACACAAGATTGTATGGTACTGAAACTATTACTTATCATAACAACGCGCCTGAACCCTTAGAATATCTTTGGGTACAGCTTGACCAGAACCGAAGGGCTGCAGATGCCAAAGGTCCATTAATCGAAAACCAGCGTGTGGATGCCTCATACTCATCTGAAGGCTTTACACGCCGTTACCTGGAACAGGAATTTGACGGTGGCTTTAAAATAGAGTACGTAAATGATGCTAACGGCAAGCCGATGCGCTACATCATTAACCAGACCATGATGCGCATTGACCTTGATAAACCGTTAAAGCCGGGCGAAAAAATAAGCTTTTCTATAAAGTGGTGGTATAATATTAATAATTACCATGTTATTGGCGGGCGCTCGGGTTACGAACATTTTGATGCGGACAATAATAACATATATGTAATTGCACAGTTTTACCCGCGTATGGCGGTTTACAATGATGTTGAAGGCTGGCAGAACATGCAGTTTTGGGGTGCGGGAGAGTTTGCCCTGCCTTTCGGTGATTTTGAAGTGAATATTACAGTTCCTGCCGATCATATTATGGAGGCTACCGGCGAACTGCAAAACCGTGCCGATGTTTTTACCCCTGCACAGCTTAAACGTTATGAACAGGCTACCAAAACATTCGACAAACCTGTTGTTATTGTAACACAGGAAGAAGCAATTGCAGCCGAGAAGAACAAAAGCAGCAAAAAGAAAACCTGGAGATTCAGCGCTAAGAATGTGAGGGATTTTGGTTTTTCTACTTCGCGAAAGTTTATATATGATGCTATGGCAGTACAGCTTTCGGGCAAAACGGCAATGGCGGTATCGGTATATCCTAAAGAGAGTAACCCGCTTTGGGGAGAGTACTCTACGCGCGTTGTGGCTCATACATTAAAAACCTATTCTAAATATACGTTTGATTATCCTTATCCTAAAGCAGTGTCGGTATCGGCAGAATCGCAGGGTATGGAATACCCAATGATATGCTGGAACTTTGGGCGCCCTGATAAGGACGGATTTGTGAGTGACCAGCTTAAATATGGCATGATGAGCGTTATTATACATGAGGTTGGACATAACTATTTCCCGATGATCGTAAACTCTGACGAGCGCCAGTGGACGTGGATGGATGAAGGCCTGAATACTTTTTTACAATATCTTGCAGAGAAAGAATGGGATGAAAATTACCCTTCGCGCCGTGGGCCGGCAGCCAAGATTGTGCCTTATATGAGCGGCGACCAAAAATTTCTGGAGCCTATCATGTCAAACTCAGAAACAATACACCAGTTCGGGAATAACGCTTATGCTAAACCCGCAACCGGGCTTAATATTTTACGCGAAACCATAATGGGCGAAGAGCTTTTTGATTATGCGTTTAAAACCTATGCCAACCGCTGGAAGTTTAAGCACCCAACGCCCGAAGATTTTTTCAGGACTATGGAAGATGCCTCGGCTGTTGACCTTGACTGGTTCTGGCGTGGATGGTTTTACAGTACAGACTATGTAGATATTGGGATTGCCGATGTAAAACAGTTTTATGTAAGCAACGAAAAACCCAAAGGCTTTAAAGAGGATAACAGGCAACAGGGGCGCAGGAGAAGAAGCGAATCTGAAAATGCTAAGTATGTGTATATGGTTTCAGAAGGCCCCGAGTTTAACAAGCGGTTAAAGAAACCTTTGGATATAAGTAGTGTAAAAGAGCTTGAAGAGTATGTAAATGAAAAATTTACGGCTGCCGAAAGGCAAAAGCTGAAAGCGCCTAAGTATTTTTATGAGGTTACCTTTAACAAGCCGGGCGGTATGCTGATGCCGATTATTGCAGAGCTTGAATATGAAGACGGTATAAAAGAAAAGCATATTTTCCCGGTGCAGATATGGAGGAAAAACAACCAGACTGCTTCAAGGGTGTTTGCCACAGAGAAAGCCGTAAAGAAAATAACTGTAGATCCTGAACTAAAGACAGCTGACATAGACATAAGCAATAATGTATGGCCTGCTGAAGCAGTAAAGTCTAAATTTTCTGAGTTTGAAGAAGATTAACCGTTAATTATCATTAAAAAGAGGTTAAACCAAAGTCCGGGCATGCTAAAAAATCGTAAATAAATGTACATTTGTATAAAATTTTATAGATTATGTTCGGAATAGGAGGAGGAGAGCTTTTCGTAATTATATTGCTTGTTCTGATGCTTTTTGGTTCTGACAAAGTACCTGAAATGGCACGCAATATAGGCCGTGGTATGCAGCAGCTTAAAAATGCCACGAACGATATTAAGAGCGAGATAAACAGGAGTGCAGAAGTACAGGACATCAAAAAAACAATTACCGAAATTGGCGCCGATAACGCCCATAAAGATATGCAGCAGGAAGTAGATAAGCTTAAGCAGGATGTTGAAGATGTATCGGGCCCGATAAAAAGATCACGCTGATGCTGGACTGGCTTCTGGAACTCGACAGAGATGTATTTGTTTATCTTAACGGGCTTGGCTCTGAAGGATGGGATAGTTTTTGGCTGTTTATAACAAAACAGTTTAACTGGATACCCGTATTCGCCATAATATTATACCTTGCCTTTAAACGCCTGGGCTGGAAGCATGCGGTGCTTGTAATTGTGCTTGTAGCACTGCTTATTACCCTTACCGACCAGACTACTAACCTTATTAAAAATACTTTCCAAAGGCTGCGACCGGGTAACGACCCCTTGCTTACCGATATAATGCGGGCAGTGCAAAAGCGCAAATCGTTCAGTTTTATTTCAGGCCATGCCTCCAACTCTATGGCGGTGGCTTATTTTCTTTACCGCATTCTAAAACCGTACTTAAAATATATGGGCTTCATATTTTTATGGCCTCTGATATTTGCCTACAGCCGTATTTACCTGGGGCTGCATTATCCGGGCGATATACTTATGGGTTACCTGTACGGCATTTTAATGGCGAGCCTTATGCTGCTGCTGTACCGCTACCTGCGGGATAAATTCTTCCCTATGGAAAGGGAATACTTAGACCACCCTACTAACAGTGAGCCCATCTCTGATAGGTAATAAAACCGTTTCAACCCTTGGGTCTTCCTTAAGCAGGCGATTATATTCCAATAGTACTTTAGTGCTTTTATCGTTAGGTTTTAGTTCTTCGAGCACTTTACCACTCCAAAGCACATTATCGCTTATAATAACCCCTCCCCTGTTCATCAGCGGTACTATCATCTCATAATAATTAATGTAGTTCTCTTTATCGGCATCAATAAATACAAGGTCAAACTTTCTGTTTAATGTCGGTATTATTTCAAGTGCGTTGCCAAGATGCTGGTTTATCTGTGTTGCCCACTCTGATTTATCAAAGTATTTCCGCTGAAAATCATACAGTTCCTCATTATTGTCTATCGTGTCAAGTGTACCGTTCTGCTTTAAACCTTCAGCGAGGCATAGTGTTGCATAACCCGTATAAGTACCTATTTCTAATATACTCTCGGGATGTATAAGCTTAGAAAGCATACTCAGCACCCTGCCCTGCAGGTGGCCGCTAAGCATGCGGGGCTGCAAAATTTTCTGGTGCGTTTCCCTGTTCAGTTGTGCGAGCAGCTCCGGTTCATTTTCACTGTGTTGTGCCGTGTAGTTTTCAAGCTCTTCAGAAATAAAATGCATAGTATAAATTTTGGTATAAAGTTAAAAAAATGTAGCTGTACAACAATTTAACTATATTAAACTTAAGGATTTTAGCGTTATATTGATAATTAACTTAAATTTACGGTTTTATTAATTATTCAATTTATCATGAAATACAAAATTACTTTAATGTTAATGTTCATTGGCTGTATTCTTACAGCTCAGGTAACTAATGAAGGTAAGCCTGTAAGCTGGGAACAAAATAACATGGAGCCTTTGACTGCCATAGAAATGCCTTCTTTTGATCTTGAAAAGCTACAAGAGGAAGATAAGGCCAATGAAGGTAGAAAGGATATTCCGTGGCGATTTGGGCATGAATTTACAGTTGATTATAACCTTAACAACAGCGGAAGCTGGCATACACTTGCCGATGGCAGCAAAATATGGAGGATAAGGTTTTACAGTGAAGGCGCTAAAAGCATGAACTTTTTATTTAGCGACTTTTATATGCCAAAAGGTGCTACACTTTATTTATACAATAATGACAGGAGCGACCTGCTTGGCGCTTATGACTCTAGCCAGAATAATACTGAGCGTGTTTTAGGTACATGGCTGGTGAAAGGTGATGATATTTTGCTGGAATACTATGAACCGGCTGAAGTTGCAGGACAGGGAAAACTGGAAGTTTTTAAGCTTATTCACGGTTACAGGACAAGTGAAGACTATACAAAGTCAACTCAAAACCTGAATGAATCCGGCGCTTGTAATTATGACGTTGACTGTGTGATAAGCGACATTGAGCAAATGAAGGAAATCAACAAAAAAGCTGTTGCAATGATTGTTACCGGCGGATCCGGTTTTTGTTCGGGTGCTCTTATAAATAACACCAGTAATAACGGAACACCTTACTTCCTTACTGCTAACCACTGCTACTCAAACCCATCATTTTGGGCATTCCGCTTTAACTGGATAAGTCCTAATCCTGTTTGTGCAAGTTACATGGGCAGCACTAATAATCCTAATTATAATCAGACTGCCAGCGGCGCTACTCTGAGGGCCAGAAGGGCAGCTACCGATTTTTGCCTTGTAGAGATTAACGCCAACCTCCCTTCAACATGGGATTTGGTATGGGCCGGATGGGACAGGAGTGATAACGTTCCTTCTTCTACATTTGGCATACACCACCCCTCAGGAGACATCATGAAAGTATGCCGGGATTATAACCAGCCAACAAAACAAAATGGCGGCGGCGAATATATGTGGCAGATAAATAATTGGGATCTGGGTGTAACCGAAGGCGGCTCTTCTGGTTCACCATTATTTGACAACAACGGGCGTATTATTGGACAACTTTATGCAGGTACAGCTGCCTGTAGTGGCCTTACAGATAATGGTGGTAGTGATATTTATGGCAGGTTTGGTATTTCATGGAATAATGGATCAGACTTTACAAACAGGCTTAAAGAATGGCTTGACCCTAACAATACTAATGCTGTAACACTTAACTACTATATTCCTACCAACTCTGTTGAGGAAGTAACACCGTTAGCAGATACCTTTAAAGTGTACCCTAACCCATCGCAGGGTATATTTGCCGTATCGGTAACCGGCAGCAATGCTGTAAACTACCAAATGTATAACATGCTGGGCCAGCCGGTAGCATCAGGAAGATTTAGCGCTGGCGATAACAGCCTTGACCTTTCTCAGGCAGCTGACGGGGTATATATACTTCAGGTGGCAGACGATGCAGGGAAAACTGCTAATATTAAGCTTGTTAAAGAATAAACAGGTTTTTATAAAATACTCATTACATTTGCGCAATGCAAACGGAGAAGAAAGACATAAGGGCGCTGACGAAGGAGCAATTGCGTGATTTTTTTGTATCGAGAGGCGATAAAGCCTTTAGAGGAAACCAGGTTTACGAGTGGCTTTGGAATAAGGGGGCACATTCTTTTGAGGATATGACCAATGTTGCCAAAGCCACCCGGCAACTGCTGGAAGATAACTTTGTTATCAACCACATCCGGGTAGACCAGATGCAAAAAAGTAATGATGGTACTGTTAAGAATGCCGTAAGGCTGCACGATGGCCTTGTAGTTGAATCGGTACTAATACCTACCGAAACCCGCACTACGGCCTGTGTTTCGAGCCAGGTAGGATGCAGCCTGGACTGTAACTTCTGCGCTACGGCACGCCTTAAGCGTATGCGTAACCTTAATCCTGATGAAATTTATGACCAGGTTGTGGCCATAGACAGCGAAAGCAGGCTTTACCACAACAGGCCGCTATCTAACATTGTTTTTATGGGAATGGGCGAACCGCTTATGAACTACAATAATGTTATTAAGGCTATAGATAAAATAACATCTCCCGAAGGTTTGGGCATGTCTGCCAAAAGGATAACAGTATCTACATCGGGCATCCCGAAAATGATAAAGAAACTGGCAGATGACGAGGTTAAGTTTAAGCTTGCGGTTTCATTACACTCGGCAATAGACGAAGTACGCTCGCGCATAATGCCGTTCAGCGAAAACTTTCCGCTACAGGAACTGAAAGAATCACTACAGTACTGGTACACAAAAACCAAAAGCCGTGTTACCTATGAGTATGTGGTATGGAAGGGAATTAATGACCGAAAAGCCGATATAGATGCCCTTGTGAAATTCTGCAAATATGTTCCCTGCAAGGTAAACCTGATAGAGTATAACCCTATCGATGATGGCGAGTTTCAACAGGCAGACCCACAGGTTATAGACAGCTATATTAAAGCTTTAGAGCAAAACGATATTGTAGTAAAAGTAAGGCGCAGCCGGGGTAAAGATATTGATGCTGCCTGCGGGCAGCTTGCCAATAAAAATGAAGCCACCGCATAGGTGGCTTTTTTAGTGGCTGCAAAATTATTTTTAAAACTGTTTTATAAAATACAATCCTGCATTTTCCGTACATTTGGGGCACAATGAAAGTTGTTGAGCAAATAAAGCAGCCTATAGTAAAAGAGATGGAACTTTTCGAGAAAAAGTTTCATGAATCCATGTCCTCTAAAGTGGCATTGCTTAACCGTATTACCTATTACATTGTAAACCGAAAGGGTAAGCAAATGCGCCCTATGTTCGTTTTCCTTACGGCAAAGATGGTAAGCAGCGGCACGGTTAACGAACGTACTTACCGCGGCGCCTCTGTAATAGAACTTATACACACTGCCACTCTGGTTCATGATGATGTGGTGGACGACAGTAACAGGCGCAGGGGCTTTTTTTCTATAAATGCTTTATGGAAAAATAAAATAGCCGTGCTGGTGGGTGACTATCTGCTAAGCAAAGGTTTACTTCTTTCTATTGATAATGGCGATTTTGATTTATTACGTATTATATCTGTTGCAGTAAGGGAAATGAGCGAGGGTGAGCTTTTGCAGATAGAGAAAGCCCGAAGGCTGGATATTACTGAAGATATCTACTACGAAATTATAAGGCAAAAGACTGCTACCCTTATTGCAGCATGCTGCGCTTTAGGAGCATGCTCGGTAAACCCCGAAGGCGACCATACCGAAAAGATGCGCAGGTTTGGAGAGCTAATAGGAATGGCTTTCCAGATTAAAGATGACCTCTTTGATTACACAGAAGATTCTATTGGTAAGCCCACAGGCATTGATATCAAAGAGCAAAAGATGACTTTGCCCCTTATCTATACGCTTAACAACTGCTCAAAAGAAGAAAAAAAGTGGCTTATTAATTCGGTTAAGAATCATAATAAGGATAAAAAGCGGGTGAAAGAAGTAATTGCTTTTGTAAAAAAGACAGGCGGCCTTACTTATGCTGAACAAAAAATGGCTGAGTTTCGTGAAGAAGCGTTGCTGTTACTTTCGGATTATCCTTCATCCGAATATAAAGATGCTTTAACACTAATGGTAAATTATGTAATTGAACGGAAAATATAGTGTTTTACCTCAACATCACCACAACAACAACGTTGTAATTACATTTTCCACAGCTAAGCAAATTCAGCAAACTTCCCATAATTAAAGGTCTCACGCACCACAACATCAAAGTAATTTTCACAATTTATATGTATAGTTATTATATCATTATACTTTTAACAGTGTAGATGAATTTATTGTAGCTTAACACAAACAATAAAACAGATAATTATGAAAAAAATTTACTTTGCTGCACTTGTAATCGGGTTTGCATTAAATACCCGTGCGCAGGAAAACATCAATTTTGAAACCGGGGGAGCAGGTTTGGATTATACGTGGAACATATTTGAAAATGACACTAACCCGGCATTGGAATATGTGGCTAACCCAAGCATGACCGGAATCAATACATCGGCTACGGTTGCAAAATATACAGTACTGGCAACAGGCATGCCATGGGCAGGATGCGAAACATCTCACGATAATGGTATGGCAGATTTTGTTTTAACTGCTGATAATGCTATCGTAAAAATCATGGTATATAAATCAGTGATCAGCGATGTGGGCATAAAGCTGGTAACACCTACCGGGGCGGCCCTGCCGGAAATAAAAGTACCAAATACTGTTGTGAACCAATGGGAGGAGCTTACTTTTGATTTCTCTTCGCAAATCGGCTTTTTTGCAGAACCTTTTGACCAGGTTGTTGTATTCCCTGATTTTTCCGGAAATCCAAGAACATACGGCACTATTGCCTATTTCGACAATATTACCTTTGGTGTAGATGAAGTAATGGATGATGTACCTATTACTGCCGCACCGGACCCTACCCTGCCACAGGAACAGGTTATTTCATTATTCAGTGGTGTGTATAACAACGTTCCTGTAGATACATGGCTTACTCCTTGGTCTTCTGCTGCGTTACAGGATGTACAGATAGCAGGTAATGACACCAAAAAATATGTAAACCTGAATTTTGCAGGAATAGAAACTATTGCCCAGCAAATAGATATTAACGGCATGACGCATTTTAACTTTAATGCCTGGTCGGCTGATTTTACACAGTTACGTGTTAAGCTGGTAGATTTTGGTGCTGATGCTGCTTTTGGCGGTGGTGACGATACCGAGCATGAAATAATGTTTGATGCACCTGAGCAAAGCACATGGCTTACCTACAACATAAATCTTGATGATTTTGCCAACCTTATTAACCGCGACCACATATCACAGCTTATTTTCTCTAGCAACGGTACATCTACCGTATATATAGATAATGTGTACTTTAGTAATGAAACGGTTGTGGTTGAAGAACCAATGACTGCCGCACCGGACCCTACCCTGCCACAAAACCAAGTGATTTCATTATTCAGCGGCGTATATGATAACGTTCCTGTAGATACATGGTTAACACCGTGGTCATCTGCTTCACTGGAAGATATACAAATAGAAGGTAACGATACTAAAAAGTATGTAAACCTAAACTTTGCTGGTGTAGAGACTATTGCACAGCAGATAGACATTAATGAGATGACACATTTCAACTTTAATGCATGGTCGGCAGACTTTACACAACTACGTGTTAAACTGGTAGATTTCGGCGCTGACGCTGCTTTTGGCGGTGGTGATGATACCGAGCACGAGCTTACTTTTGATGCGCCGGAACAAAACACATGGCTTACCTACAACATCAACCTTGATGATTTTGTAAATCTTGTTAACCGCGACCATATTGCACAGCTTATCTTTTCAAGCAATGGCAACTCTACAGTATATATAGATAACGTGTACTTCAGCACTACAGAAGTATCTTCTGCAGATACTTTTACCAATAATGCTTTTGTAGTTTACCCTAACCCGGCTACAGATATGGTTGCTGTAAAAGGCAATGCAGTTATAGATGCTATAACCATTTACAATACTTTAGGCCAGCAGGTTATGCAAAGTAACCCTAAAGCTGAAACAGCTGTATTAAATGTAGCATCACTAAAAAGCGGTGTTTATATCATCAGCACCACGTCAGGCAAAGCTGTTTCTACTCAAAAATTCATTAAGCAGTAATACATACGCAATTCTTTTTCATAGAGCCACCCGTTTAGGGTGGCTTTTTTATTATGTATAAACTAATCAAAAACAGAACATTACAATCTTTAATCAAAAAAAATGCAATATTTTTACAGCCGCATGCAACCATTTTAAAACATGGCGCGTCTATACTAATAGAAGTCGGTTATAAAATATGAAGCCGCCTTTGCAACAACCAATTAAAAACAGCATTGTGAAAGTAATAGCCTTACATGAGCAGGAACGCGATATCATTCGCCAGGCAGCCGAAAACAACCGGCACGCCCAGCAAAAGATATACAACAAGTATGCTCCGAAAATGCTTGGCGTTTGCAGGCAATATATAAAAGACCTGCACCAGGCGGAGGATATTATGATCACTGCTTTTATGAAGGTTTTTACCAACCTGCGCAACTTTGAGCACAAAGGCAGCTTTGAAGGATGGATAAGGAGGATAATGGTGAATGAATGTATATCGTGCCTGAGGGTACAAAAAAAGACAGGCTTTCTGGAAGATGAGTTTTATGTAGAGGATACCTTTAACAACATTGAGAGCCATTTTTCTGTAGAGGATATACAAACGCTGATAGATAACCTTCCGGATGGCTACAAAATGGTTTTTAACCTTTATGCGATAGAAGGTTACAAGCACCAGGAAATTGCAGAGATGCTGGGTATCAGCGAGGGGACTTCTAAATCGCAACTGTCGCATGCACGCAAGATGTTACAGGAGCAGGTTAACAAATTTAAGAATTATGAAAATGGAACCGAATAGCAAATTAGAACAACAGATAAAAGAAAAGCTTGCAGAGCGCACCATACAGCCCCGCCCTATGGCATGGGACAGGCTTGATGCCATGCTTACGGTTGCCGAAGAGAAACAGGCAGCCCCGGCAGAGCTTAAAAAGAAGCCGAGGAGAGACTGGCTATGGGCTGCAGCAGTTTGTTCAGGCTTTTTAATGATGGGGGCTGTAATGCTTAATGCAGAAAAAGAAAACAAAGGCAACATTATAATTAATGAAGAAGACACTTTTGTAGCCACGCCACAGCACACAGACACTACACAGAACAGTACGCTAAACAGCGTTTCCGGCAGCCATGAGAATAAAAATACAGGTGTAGCGGTTACCGCTGATGAGAAAAGCCCTGCAACAGTAAATCCTTATACTAACACACAAAAGGTAACTGCAAAAGTTACGCAGCCTGTGGCCGGAACAAATACTGCAAACAGCAGCAAAACAGGCAGTACAAGCCAGGCCTTTGCAAATAACGCTTCGGCAGGCAGTAAGCCTTCAGCTCCTGTGAGCAATACTGCCACGGCAGCCGCAGCAACACCCGAACAGACATCCGGTATATCTGTAAGCGCAAGTAAACTGCTGGCATCTGTAGAGGGCGACAGCAACAGCGGTATAAGCAATGCAGGTGTAGCTAAAACATCTGTAAAGGTAGATTCTAAATCCCTGCTCTCATCTGTAGAGGGTGAACTTAACGAAAGTTTCAGGAGCAAAGTGCTTAACTCCGCCATTAAAAATTACAATGCCGTAAAAACTTCGGTGGCAAACAGGAATTATCAGTAAAAAACACTAATACATATTTAAATCATCAAAAACATGAAAACAGTTACTTTTTATGTTGTGGCAGCGCTATGCCTGCTTGCAACAAAGCTAAACGCGCAGACTTTTAATGAAAAGGTAGAGGAAATCTCTAAAAACATTGAGAACATTACCAAGCAGGAAAAAGACTCGCTTAAAATTGAAGTTGATAAAGTAAACAACATGCTTATCAATAACGAAATTACACAGGAAGAAGCTAATAAGCGCAAGCAGAAGTTTGCCGATAAACGTGCAAACAATATAGAAACCCGTATTGCTGCCGAAGAGGAGAAACTAAGCCAGCTTGTAAAAGATAAAGTTGACGGAAAAATAGAAGACGATAAGAACGCTTTCACTATAAAATTCGGCAATAAAAAAGATACTGCCGCGGTTAAAGATTATGCTTACAGACGCACTACCTCTCAGTTTGTATTTGCGCTGGGTGTAAATAGGCTGGTTACCGATGGCGAAATTGATAATGACGGCTACAAATGGCGTTCAGACTTTTATGAGTGGGGTATCAGCTGGAACACAAGGCTGTTAAAAACCAACAACCTTTTACATTTAAAGTACGGCCTTTCATTACAATATAACAACCTGCGCCCGGACAACAACATGATGTTTGATAATGTAGATGGCAAAACTATTCTTGTAGATGCCGGCAGAGAACTTGATGTGGCACGCCTTAGGTATGTAAACCTTGTAATTCCTGCTCACCTTGAGTTTGATTTTACCAAAAAAAGGGTAACAGATGATAGAATGTATTTCCCGTCACACAAAAGTTTCCGTTTGGGTATAGGTGGCTACACAGGCTTTAATGTAAAAGAAAAACAGATACTTAAATATAAGGATGACGGCAATAAAGTAAAGCATAAAGAAAAAGGCGATTTTAACGTAAGCGACTTTGTATATGGTGTGAGTGCTTATGTGGGTTATGGCGAGTTTAGCCTGTATGCCAAATATGATTTACAACCGGTATTTACAAATAATGAAATAGATCAGAATAATTTGTCTCTTGGCATAAGATTTGATTTCAATTAAGAGTTAAGGGTTAGTTTTGTACTTTTGTTAAAGGTGTTCTCATGATCTCAGGGAACGCCTTTTTTTTATGCATTATCATTAAGCCTCAAACACATAACAATTAGGCTAAGTTTAAGATAACATAAACATGCATTTGGCAAGCCGAATGTAAATTTGGTATAAACCTTACTGCTATGGATAATTATACCGTAACTTTTGTATATAACGGAGACTTTGACCTGCCGGATGACAAGGATGAATGCTTTGCCAAAGTGCCGGGAATGGTGCTTGATAAGCTTAGTGATAAAGAATTTGATCTGGTAGATTTTAATTACACAGAAAATTATAATGAAGAACAGGCAGGCCATTATATAGCCGACCCATCACTGCACCGCTGCGTACTTGAAATTGTAACCGCACTTAACAAAAAGCACCTGCAAAGCCGCGATGCGATTTATGATAAATGCATAAACGACCTTGCAGAAGGCAATCTTTACCTGGGTTGTGCCTATGAGAACGACAACCCTGAAACCAATATGCTGCAAAGCATTATAAAGTTTGTAAACAACAGCCAGAAAGCAGTATGTATACCAGCGGTACCTGCTGGCGAAAATAAAAGTAAAGCATAGACTCCTAAGCAAGCCAAATCTTTGTATTTTTGTTAGCTATACAATTAATTATTCTAGCTTTGATAACAAAAAACACCATTGATGCCGTATTTGAAACTGCACGAATCGAAGAGGTTATAGGTGATTTTGTGCAGCTAAAACGCTCCGGCACCAACCTTAAAGGGCTTAGCCCGTTTACAAATGAAAAGTCGCCATCATTTATGGTGTCGCCTGTAAAGCAGATATGGAAGGATTTTAGTAGTGGCAAGGGTGGCAACGCTGTTGCATTTCTTATGGAGCACGAGCACTTCTCCTACCCTGAAGCCATACGCTACCTTGCCAAAAAATACAATATTGAAATAGAAGAAACCGAACAGTCTGATGCTGAAAAAGAGCAGGCTAACGAAAAGGAAAGCATGTACTTGGTTTCTGAATTTGCACAAAAGTATTTCCACAATACAATGCTTACCACTGATGAGGGGCAGGGCATTGGGTACAGCTATTTTAAAGAGCGTGGCTTTACCGGAGATACCATAAAAAAGTTCGGGCTTGGCTACTCGCCGGAGGTTTGGGACGCTTTTACCAAAGAGGCGCTGGGCAAAGGCTATAAGCTGGAGTATCTCGAAAAAACAGGCTTAACAATTCCGCGTGAAGATGGCCGCCATATCGACAGGTTCAGGGGCAGGGTAATGTTCCCTATACAAAGTATGTCGGGCCGCGTGCTGGGCTTTGGCGGACGTATACTGGGTAATGATAAAAAAGTTGCCAAATACCTTAACAGTCCCGAAAGCGATATTTACCACAAGAGCAAGGTATTGTATGGCATATATCACGCTAAGCAGGCTATAGCCAAGCAGGACAACTGCTACCTAGTAGAAGGCTATACCGATGTTATACAAATGCACCAGGCGGGTATAGAAAACGTTGTGGCTTCATCGGGAACGGCTTTAACGCCCGACCAGATAAGGCTCATAAACAGGCTTACCAAAAATATAACCATGCTTTTTGACGGCGATGCAGCAGGTTTAAGGGCATCCATACGCGGTATCGACCTGATCTTGGAAGAAGGCATGAACGTTAAGGTATGTACTTTTCCTGAAGGCGACGACCCTGATAGCTTCGCCAGGAAAAGCACTCACGAAGAACTGGAGGCATACCTGAAAGATAACGCGAAAGATTTTATACAGTTTAAAGCTTCGCTTTTAGTAGATGAAGCCAAGAACGATCCTGTAAAAAAAGCAGGCCTGATAAGTGATATTGTTAAAAGTATTTCAAAAATTCCTAATCATATTCAACGTGAGGTATACATACAAGAATGTTCACGAATAATGGATATATCTGAAGCAGTTCTCTCTAGCTCATTAGCACAATTACTAAAAAAGGAATACGCTGATTCTGGTAAAAAACTAATTGAATCGCAGCGTGCTGGTGCAATGACTCCTGTTATAGAAAAAGGATTCCCCTCTTCTCAAAAGGTCGATATTCTTAATAATGTTGAACGGCAGGTAATTGAAGTTCTATTACTTTATGGCAATGAAGTACAGGATTTTGAAGATGTATACATTAAATATGATGAGTTCGGAAAAGAATTTGAATATGTTGAAAAAAAACGTTGTAGAGTTTATGATCGAATTTATCTAAGTCTACAGGAGGATGAGTTAAAATTTACCAATGTAATTTTTAGAGATTTGTATCTTAGAATAATGCAGAATTATCACAACAATAAACTTTTTTCTTTGGAAAAATTTCATAGAAATTTACCAAATGAATATCAAAAAATTGTTGCTGATATATTCATGAGTAATGAAAAATATCATTTGCATAAATGGGAGGAGAAAAAGCAAATAGTTGTAAGACAGAAAATTGACACTATTGATAGACTTACAGACGATTGTCTTGTCGGTTTTAGGTGGGCAATGGTTAGTAAAATAATTGACGAGCTTAAACATATGATACTTCAAGCCGAAGTAAATGCCAATGAAATTTTGTCAAATATTAATGATTATAACCATCTTATAAATTTCTTTTCCCGTAAGCTAAGCCGTATCAGGAGCAGCTTCTATTAGTATTATTCAGCAATAAGTTTAAGGTATTCCGGCGCAAGCCCGTTCATAACAAAGCGTGCCAGCTTGTAGTTCTTATCCTGAAAGGCTTCTTTAAACTTCGGGTTTTCTATAGCATAAAATAAAAAGCCTTCTACATACTGTTCAGGTATTTTAAGGTCATTAATTATCTCATCTTCCTTAATAACATATTTTACATCCTCTAAAAGCATCTGTTTCCTCTCAACCTCAACCTCTTTTTTTAGCCTTTTGGTCCTGCCGCTAATGGCATTTATAATAGGGTCTAAAAGGCCGCTTGTAGCGGTAAAAACCCTGCGTTCGGCAGGCGTATATTGCTTTTGTCCTTCCGGAACTATACCCAGCGACTCTGCATCTATACTCCTGTCTTTATCCATTACAACCTCATCAAGTTCATATGCCTGCGCGTTTACTGTAATAATAAATGGCTGCTTTTTAAAAGAGTCTTCATTTAAAACAAACTCCCTTTTGGTTATCCTGGGGCTATACACCACCAGTTTATCTCCGGGCTGCGCCACGATGGTAAAAGAGCCTGATGTATTGGTTTTGGTTTCGGCCTGCGCCGATGCATTTATGATATAAACATCATTAAGGCCAACGTTATCAAGAAGCACTTTGCCGGAGAACATCTGCCTTTCCTGTGCAGAGGCAAAGGCAGTAAAGAAACTTAAAAGCAACAGCAGCAGCTTATTTTTCATCATTCAGTAATTTTAAATAGTTTTCAGCAAGCCCGGCCATTAAAAAGGCTATCCTTTCTTTGTTGCCGGCTTTAAGTGCATCGGCAAGATAGTTATTATCCGCGGCATAATACAGGAAACCTTTTACATAATAAGGCGGTATATTAAATTTAGCAATTATTTCTTCATCATTGTAAATGTTCTCAATATTCATGATGATGTTTTCTTTCTTTTCTGCTTCAAACGCTTTCTTCAGCATGGCAGTCCGGCCAGATATCCAGTTGATAACAGGGTCGAGCCCCATAGGGTTCATTTTAGAATAAGAAGCGGTAGCCAAGCGGCGCTCTGCAGGCGAATATTGCTTCTGCCCTTCAGGCACCAGCCCTAAAGATTCCTCATTGATATGGCTGTAATCATTAATAACCAGTTCTTTAAGCTCCTGCACCTTTGGTTTAAGCATTACCCTTAAAGAATGTAGCATATCTTCATCCGTTACCACACAACGGAACTTTTCAAAACGTTCTGATGCAAAAACAAGTGTATCTCCTGTACGTGCAGGCAGGGTAAAATAGCCCTGAGCGTCTGTAGTGGCGTCCGCTTCGGTTTTGCGGTTAATAACATATACGCCTCCTGTATCTTCAAATGCCGAAGTAACTTTACCTTTAAGCACCTGCCGTTGTGCGGCAGCCGTAAGTGAGCAGCAAACAAGTACAATAATAAAGAGAGCTTCTTTCAAAGCAGTGGTTTTTAAGGTGATGTTCAAAAAGGGCGCTTTACAGCAAGCATAGCTGCATTAAATGGCGTAACTTTACCTTTTCTTACAAGAATAATTAACGGATGAAAAAAATTATTATTGCAAGTACCTCTACTTTGCACGGTGGCAGCTACCTCGATTATTTACTGCCTACGCTTAGTGAGCATTTCGGCAACTGCAAATCATTGCTGTTTGTGCCTTATGCACGCCCGGGCGGCATCAGCCATGACAATTATACCAAAAAAGCAGCCGAAACCTTTGCTCCAAGGGGCATAAGCGTTACCGGGTTGCACGAGTATGAAGATGCCACAGCAGCAATTGCAAATGCTGAAGCTATTTTTACCGGAGGTGGTAATACCTTCCTGTTGGTTTCGCAACTATATAAAACAGGCGCTATGGCAGCAATAGAAAAAGCCGTAAAAGCAGGAACGCCTTACCTGGGCACCAGTGCCGGCAGCAACATTTGCGGGCTTACCATGCAAACCACTAATGATATGCCTATAATCTATCCGCCCAGCTTTCTTACACTTGGTGTTATCCCTTTTAATATTAACCCGCATTATTTAGACCCTGTTCCCGGTTCTACACACATGGGCGAAACGCGCGAAACAAGGATAAATGAGTTTCACCAGTTTAATACTCAACCTGTACTCGGACTTAGGGAAGGGAGCTGGCTTGATGTAAACGGCAGTACCATTACCCTGAAGGGGGACCTGCCTGCAAGGCTTTTCAGGCAGGGAAAACCCGCCGAAGAAATAGCTGCCGGTACTGATATTTCATGGCTTAAATAGCAACTAAAACTTTATAATCAGCTTTTTACGAAGAATTTATCTTCCTGAAAAGTTGTTTTTTTAATTTTTTATTCTACATTTGTAGAAACAATTCTAAAATTGTAGAAGATGCAATTAACCAAAACCGAAGAGCAGCTAATGCAATACCTGTGGAAACAGGAAAAAGCATTTATGAAAGACCTGCTGGATATGTTTCCCGAACCTAAGCCTGCTACAACCACTGTGGCAACATTGCTTAAACGCATGACCGAAAAAGGTTTTGTGGGATATACAGAGTATGGCAAAAGCCGTGAATATTACCCGTTAGTGAAAAAATCTGATTACTTCAGTAAGCAGGTAAACGGAATGATAAAAAGCTTCTTTAATAACTCTGCCGCACAATTTGCTTCTTTTTTTACTAAAGAAACCAACCTTTCGGCACAGGAACTTGAAGAACTCCGCAGCGTGATAGACAAAGAATTGCAAAAGAAAAACAATGACAGATTACATAATTAAATCGGCCATAAGCCTGCTGGTATTGCTGGTGCTGTACCACCTGGCGCTTGAGCGTGAAAAAATGCACAGGTTTAACCGCTTTTACCTGTTGTTTGCGCTTGCTTTTTCATTAGTACTCCCATTTATAACCATTCCTGTTTATGTAGAAGCAGAGGTTGCTCCTGTTAGTTTCCAGAATACAGGAACTACAGCCGTTATAGTATCCCCACAAGAACAACCGGAGGAAAGCATGCTCCCTTTCCTTATTACATCGACTTATCTGGCTACAATACTTATTTTCTTTATCAGGTTTGCTGTCAACATAAACAGCTTCCTAAAAAAAATAAGGCAGAATACTAAAGTACCTTTTGGTAAGGCAACATTGGTATTACTCAATGAAAGGGTACTGCCACACACATTTTTAAATTACATATTTATAAGCCGTGAAGAATATGAGGACGGACTTATAGAAGAAGAGCTTTACACCCATGAACTTACCCACGTAAGGCAACGCCACACACTTGATATATTATTCATTGAACTGCTTAAAACCATTTTTTGGTTCAATCCATTATTCTACCTCTACGGGCGATCCATCCGGCTAAATCATGAATTCCTGGCAGATGAGCAGGTAGTACACGCTACCAGTAACGCTGCTTCTTACCAAAACCTGTTGCTTCAAAAAGCATCGGGAGCCACGCTTGCGCTGGCAAGCAACCTCAACTTTTCTATAACTAAAAAACGATTACAGATGATGACAAAAACCACAAACAAAACAAAAGCTTGTGTACTTAAAGCAGGACTTGCACCAGTAGTAGCACTCATGCTTGGGCTTATGTGTACCGAAGAAGTTATTGCACAGCAAAAGCTTGCCGATATACCTTCTAAACAGGTAAGGAGCATTGAAGTGAACAGCATTACACAAAAGCAGCACGACTCTATTAAGAAGGCCAACCCTGGCAAGTACGACGGCAATTATAAAGAGTTTGGCATTGTTACAGTAAAATATACCGATGATAATAACAGGCCTGTAACGATTAAAGATGTCGTGAAGAAAGATGCAACAGAAAAACCGCAACCATCTGAAGCTTTTATTAATGAAATTAAAGGCATAGCCCCGGAAAGAATTAGAAAGATTGAAAATGAAATGGTAAGCGAAGCAGAAATGAAGCAACTTAACGAAAAAAAATCCGGTATTGCGGACTGGGATCCTGATGCAAAGTACCGGAAGCTTACTGTTACCTATGTGGACGAAAATGGCAAAGAAGCTAAAAAAATTGATTATATAAAAGAGAAGCCGGGTGTTAACCCGACAAGTATAAGCGGTGATATCACTTCTAAAATGGGAAATGAGGACAACCTTATATATAAGGGAAATGAAGTTACCATACAACCTGATTTTGAAGGTAAAGGGCTTGCAGGGTTTTATGAGTTTATAAATAAAAATCTGGTGTTACCAAAACTGCCTGATGGTAACCATCGCACTTATGTGAGCTTTGTTGTAGAAGTTGACGGCAGTGTATCCGATGTAAAAATAATGCGTTCCCCTAACGAAGAGCTTAGTGCTAATGTAATAGCAGTGATTAAACAAACAAGCGGAAAATGGATACCCGGCGAAGTTAAAGAAAAACCGGTGCGGGTAGGCTTTAACCTCCCAATCTCTGTTCATATACAAAATTAAATCATCCGCCCCTTGTGGCGGATTTTTTGTTAAATACAATTATATCAAACAATTACAACATCAACAGTAAAAACGCGTTATATTTGTGGTAATCATCAATCAAAATCAATCATCATGCTTAAGCGTTTTTTTATTACCTGCTCCGGGGCAGATAAAGCCATCATTGAAGGCTGCTCTAACGGAGAACAAAACAAATATGCCGGTATTGGCGCTACTGTTTTCTTTACAGCATTAATGGCATGGCTTGCCGCCTCTTATGCACTCTACACGGTTTTTGACAATGTTTATACCGCAGCCTTTTTCGGGTTGCTGTGGGGGCTCCTCATTTTTAATCTCGACAGGTTTATTGTTTCCACGATCAGGAAGCGTGAACGCTTTGGCCAGGAACTGCTTCAGGCTACTCCGCGTATTATCCTTGCGGTTATTATTGCCATTGTAATTTCTAAGCCTCTCGAAATAAAAATCTTCCAGAAAGAAATTGACACCGTATTACTGAAGGAAAAAAATGAACTGGCAATGGCAAATAAAAAGCAGGTATCTGATTATTATGCCGGAGATTTAAATCGAAACAAAGCCACCATTGACAGCCTTAAGGCTGAAATAGCCAATAAGGAAAAAGAAGTAAACAGCTTGTATACTACTTATATTACCGAAGCCGAAGGCACAAAAGGCACCATGAAGCTGGGCAAAGGGCCTGTTTATAAAGAAAAGCGCGAAAAGCACTATGTTGCATTGGCGCAGCTTGACACATTACGCAAAAACAACCTTGCCAAAATAGCCGCTAAAGAAAAAGAAGCTGCAACACTTGAAGCGGGGCTGAACAAAAAAATTGACGAAACACAACCTGTTATAGATAATTTTGACGGACTTATGGCGCGGATAAATGCACTTAACAAGCTGCCCTTCCTTCCATCATTCTTTATCATGCTGCTGTTCCTCGCCATAGAAACTTCACCTATAATTGCTAAGTTGCTTTCGCCTAAGAGTGAATATGACTTTAAGCTTGAGGATGCCGAAACAGCCCTTAAAACCAACTTGCTGCAAAACACTTACCAACGCGAGCTGATGCGTACTACCGATGCAGGCATTTATGACGATGTGTACGCCGAAATAAGGCAGGACAGAGAATTGTACAACTACAAGAAAGATAAGGCAAAAGAGCTGCTGCAAATGCAGGCAGATGCTTTTTCTGAAAAGCAGAAAAGCGTAATGTAATTTAAATATAGGTTTATGTCGTATATTTACTACACGATAAAGACTTTTATAATGAACAGATATATACTTAAAACAATTACAGCAGGGGCAACCCTGCTTTTTTCAGTTTTTAGTGCAGCTGCACAGGACACGATTAGAGTAGCAGACAGTATCAGTAACAAAACTACTATATGGCAACGTTTAAAGCAGGATGCTTTTTACATGGGTGGCGGTGTTATACATGTTTATACCGGCCCTTTGCGCTGGAAGAAAGATGACCTGGCAACCATAGGCGGGTTTGCAGCGGGAAGCGCCATTCTTTTTGCTTCTGACAGGGAAACAAGCAGCTTTATGAGAAGGCAGAAAGAAGATATGCCCGAAACGCTGAACGATATTGGCTGGTCTATGGGAAGCCCGGGCTACAATTATGCCATAACAGGTTCGGTATATCTTTTCGGGGTTATAACTGATAATGAAAAGTTCAGGAAAACAGGTGTATTGCTTTTCTCCTCTGCAGTAACGTCAGGCGTAATGCAGACAGCCATAAAAAATATAGCAGGAAGGTCGAGGCCGGACAAAGAGCGTGGCCCTTTTCATTTTAGCCCATTCTCCAGCGATGCGGGCGACCATTCTTTTCCTTCGGGCCATGCCATGCTCAGCTTTACGACAGCCTATGCTATTGGTAAGCAGTTTAAAAACCCGTGGGTTAAGGCGGGCATTTATACAGTAGGGCTTATAACACCTGCTTCAAGGGTATGGAACGGCGCACACTGGCTTTCTGATGTTGGAGTGGGCATGGGCTTAAGCGTACTTGTAGTGGAAAGTATTGACAAATACCTAAAGGCAAAGGAAACCTACACCCCTGACGACAAGAAAAAAGTATCCTGGAACCTTACTTTTGGCAATGAAAGTATAGGTATTATAGGAAGCTTTTAATTTATAAAAAATAATATTTACCTTCAAACCTAAATCGTGAATATGATATCATATATATAGCGAATGCTTAAGGAGAATAATTTAAGAATAATACTTTTATCCCCTTGAGTTGTAGCCAACTTTAACTTTAAATATATAAATAAATTATTGCAGTGACTTAATTTGTAAATGCCTTAATTTTCAGTCGCTGACTCCATTTATTTCAATTTCAAGCATAACCAACTGTAAATTTAACACTAATTAAATATCTAAAATCTCTTAAATTTATTAAATATTAAACTTGATTAACATAATCTAATACAAATATATTTTTCATCTTACAAATACTCGGAATCAACTTTAATAATTATTGTTATAAATGTCAACATATTGAATTTAAGTTAATTGCGGAATTTCCGCAATTAACTTTTTCAAAATTTTAGTTGTTTTGCATCGCATTCAAGTCGACAGCGATGCATTAATATTTAAACTTAAAATTTTATAATGAAAAATTCTTTTATTAAAGTTGGTTCAGTATTAATAGCTTCTATTTTTTTCTTTGTAGCATGTTCAAAAGAAAATGAGCCAATTGAAAATTCTGCAACAAATGAAGATTTAATAATCTCTTTAAAAAATTACAACGAACAAAACAGAAAATACACACCTAAATGTGATGGCTTTTGGGATTGCGCTACTAGGATAGTAGCTGTCGCTGGCTCTGATGTGATGGGAGCGGTTGGTGGAGCAGTTGCAGTTAAAGAAGCTGCTATATCACTTAACTTGGTTTCTGGTGGTACTGTTGGAACTGGGGTACTTATAGGTGGTGCTGTAGTTGGTGGAGCAACTGGGTCAGCCGTTGCCTATCAAGCTTTACCAAAAGCAGAAAAAGAAGCAAAAGAAACTAAAAGTATATTGCCTACTAATCCCAAAGATATAATTATTCCAGGTGGTTATAGTGATTTCAGAGATGTTGGAAATAATCATAATTACTTATTATTCATTTCTTATAAAGGTATAGAAGGTACTGACATAGATTCACTTTTAGTTGATGATTATATAGTGGATAGAAAGGTAGACGCTATTACTTCAAAAGCTTTAAAATCATCTGAATTTAAAGTTAAACAAAATTTGATGGAACAGTTTAGTCAACGCTACACAGCTTCTGGTTTTGATTTCGAAAGTTTGACGAGTGAGTATTTGAAAGCTTCATTAATTACAAGTGACCAAAAGCAAGTGCTTGACTTATTTATAACTGCGGTAAAAAATGGCGGTGAAGAACGTCTAAACTCGACAATCGAATATTATATAAGCACTGTTGATAAATCAAGTTTATCTACCTTTGAAAAACAAAGTCTTATTTCTGGATTCTTAGTCATGTCTCAGAGTTATTATTATTGGAAAAATTAAATATAATGTTAATGAAATTTTTTAATTCAATCGCTTTTAATCTTATATTCTCGATTTTATATATATTATTTTTTGTATATATTATCAAGGCAGATTTGAATAATTTACTTTCAATATTGGGAGTCTTTGTTATACCAAGTATTATTATTTTAATGCAAGTAATAAGGATTTTCAAAGGTAAAAGCGTGAAAGACGATAGATTAAACGAATAATTAAAAACAATTTCTAAAAGTTCTAAAGGATAGCCGTCAAAAGCTATCCTTTATTTATAATATAACTGAGTTAGTTTATCTTCTGAATTCATGTCACGTTAATCATCTAGTATCAATATTATTGCAAATGTAACATTCTTACTACGTACAATTTTATTCTGGGATCATCAAACTCTATCTTTTCTAAAGTTTTACAAATACTTTCATCTATTTTTCTAAAAATAGACTTCCTCACAAAATAGTATTCCCCTTTATATTTAAAAAACAAATTCCGTTTTTTATAACCTTTCTCTAAGTTAAAGCTACTGTAAATTTTAAAATCTAAGGTGTCAGCAACAACCCGTTTAAGAAGGTTATCATTATCTGTCCTTTCAATTTTTATTACCTCATTTTGATTTCTAAGCTCAATATAACTTAGTTCCTTATCACCTAAATAAATGCTATCTTTATCTGATACTATAAAATTATTCTTTATATTAAATTCCCCTTCAATACGTTGGTTGTTATATGCTATGTAACCGGTAAGTGTATCCGGATGGGAATACGTATTTACACTTTTTGAAGGACTTCCTTTATACATTAATAAAAACCCAAGCAGTGCCTTGTCTTGTTGGGAAAAGCATACCACCGGTATAAATGAAATAAAAAATAAAATGTACGTTTTCATGCCCCTGTGTGTATTATATGTTATAATCAGACATACAAAATTAATAATTGATGAGATAAATTATTTTGTTCAAGAGCTAGCCTGAATTTATCTCTGCCTGTAGCTTTTTAGTAAGACTGGCAAAAACCAGATCATAGGAGTGCTTTATAAGTTCTTTCAGTAAAGCAGATGGAACATCACTGTTTACGACAACAGTGTTCCAGTGCACCTTGCTCATGTGGTAGCCCGGGTTAATGCCTTCATATTCGGCACGAAGCTCAAGTGCACGTTCGGGTTCGCATTTCAGGTTAACCGAAGGATTATTATTTTCCCAGCCTGTTAAAGATGTAAGCGCAAACATTTTACCACCCACCTTAAAAACAAGGGTGTCTTCATCAAAAGGAAAATGCTCTGTAACACCTTTCATGGAAAGGCAGTAATCGTAAAAATTTTGTATATCCATGATATATTATTTTTCAGGCTGCTTATCCAGATTACCTAAATGGGTAAATTTAAAACCCTGCTCGTATTTTAATCCATAACCGGCAAACCTGTCCATTCGGGAATGGGAGAACAGTATTATGCCTGTTAACATAACGATTTGATTATCGAGATAAACCCCTGCTAAATATATAGCAATGGCTACACCTGTATGATGAAAAAGGTTATAGCCCCACGCGCCTGCTTTGTTACCAAAAGCATAACCAAGCATACCAATATCAGGGGTAAGTATTAGGGCTAAAAACCACCACCACTCAAAACCGAGCAGGCTGAAAAGGTAAATTCCCAAACCGAATAGTGCTAATTCCTCAAGTTTTAATAATGTTTTCATTCTATTGCATATAAAACAGGTTTACTTGGCGAAGCGTCATTCACAAACGAAGCTATCTGCAGGTTAAGCAGATAAGCACCATCCGTAACCGAATCAGGCACAAATACCATTTCGGTAATCGTGGCATCATGCCGCGCACCGGCATTAAGGTCATCAACATCTTTTACGTTCCAGAATGCTTTATGGGCAAGCAGCCTGCCTTCATCCTTTTCCTTGTCAACGCTTGGCAGGTCAATTAAAAGGTGCTTTATTTCTAAACTTCTTATATATTCCGCAGCAGCCTCTTCAAGATATGGCGGATTGGTATGGCTGTAGTTTTTGTGCAGCTTAGCTGCATCATTAGGTAAAGTACGGATTATAATCGCTTCAGGCGTTTTACCGTTCAGTGCCTGCTCAATCTGTATTTTGGTTATAACATAATCTTCTCCCTGCTTCTTTGGTGATACAGTAATAAGTTCAACTATGAAAAAGAATTTTGTAAGCGCATTATTTATGCTAAAAAAATCTTTGGTAATGTGTCCCAAACATTCAGTATGTGTGCCGTGCCCGTGGGGGTTAAAGAAGATATTATTAAAATTGGTAGTTGCCCCTTCGCTGACTTTACCTGTCCAGTCACCCATCTTAACAGGCTCTATTATGGGCTTATCTATATACCAGGCCACAGGATTATTTTCTGTTGCAGAAAGTGGTATAGATATATCTAAAGGCTCTGAAAGGTTAACTGTAAAGGATGTACCGTTACAGGATATAGTTGCTGTCATGTAATTACCGGATTGTATTGCTACTTCAAATTTATGAAAAACAGGTCACTGGCAATGCCATCGGTAAGAAATTTACCCTTGCGTGTGGCTTTTAAGGTATCATCTTCAACTATCAGCAATTCCTCATTTAAGTAAGGCGCCGCCTGTTGTAAGAGGTATTTATGATAGTTGTCGCCAAAATCCTTTTCAACCTTTTGTAAAGAAACACCCCAAATGGTGCGCAGCCCCGTCATTACATGCTCATTATACCTGTCATTACGGCTAAGGGTTTCGCGTTCTAAAGGCAGCTCACCGTTTTCTAAAGACTTTATATATAAGGCATTGTTGGCAATGTTCCAGCTACGGGTACTGCCATCATAGCTGTGCGCCGAAGGGCCTATACCCAGGTATTTTTTGCCGAGCCAGTAGGCCGTGTTGTTTTGCGAAAAGAATCCCGGTTTGCCGAAATTAGAAAGTTCATAATGTATAAACCCGTTTTCCTGAAGCCTGTCGGCAAGCAGCAGGAACTGCTCTTGTGCCGCCTCATCGCTTGGCGGTGCTATTATACCTTTTTTCACGAAAGTATGCAGTGCCGTTTTAGGTTCCACCGTAAGGGCATAGCTTGATATGTGCGGCACGCCGAAAGCCAGTGCCTTATCTACATTTTTAAGCCAGCGCTCATTACTCATATCAGGTATTCCGTAAATAAGGTCGATAGAAATGTTGTCAAAATATGTAGTGGCTTCGGCAATGCAAACTGCCGCCTGATTAGCGTTGTGTGCCCGGTTCATGAGCCGCAGGTCTTCTTCATAAAAGGATTGTATGCCAATGCTCAGCCTGTTTACAGGTGTTGTTGCGAGCGCTTTTATACGCCCGGAAGATAAATCGTCAGGGTTGGCCTCAAGAGTTATTTCAGGATCATCGGTAACTTTGAAAGAACTATATACCGTATCTATCAGGAAAATTATTTCTGCATCCGAAAGCACCGAAGGCGTACCTCCGCCAAAATAAATGGTCTGTATGGCAACATCGCCCAATTCGCTTTTCCGCAGAGCTATTTCCTTAGCCAGTGCCACTACCATTTCTTCCCGTTTTTTAAGCGAGGTAGAGAAATGGAAATCGCAGTAATAGCAGGCCTGCCTGCAAAATGGTATATGGATATAGATACCCGCAGTTTCGGTATCAGTATGTATATATGAGCTTTTAGCCTCCATTTTTTAAACTGCCTTTTGCCGAAGGTGTAACTACCCTGCTTTCGTTTTGCTTTATAAAAGCATCCCAGCCACTATAACTTTTACCGGCAATTTTTTTTCCTGAATTGAAAAAATGGCAAACTGCTGCGGCAAGTCCGTCAGTACTGTCGAGGTTTTTAGGCAGTTCACCTATATTCAGTAACTGCTGCAGCATTTTTGCTACCTGCTCTTTGCTGGCATTACCGTTACCTGTAATTGCCATTTTTATCTTCTTAGGCTCATATTCGGTTATTGGTATCTGGCGCGAAAGCCCCGCCGCCATAGCCACGCCCTGTGCCCTGCCCAGCTTTAGCATACTCTGTACGTTTTTCCCGAAAAAAGGCGCTTCAATTGCTATTTCGTCCGGGTGGTGGGTATCTATAAGTTCTATGGTGCGTTCAAAAATTACTTTCAGCTTTACGTAATGGTCATCATACTTGCCCAACTGCAGTTCGTTGAGCTGCAAAAAGCGCATGGTTTTGTTTTCCACCTTTATAAGGCCAAAGCCCATAATAGTAGTGCCGGGGTCAATTCCTAATATAATACGCTCGTGTGCCAATTTAATTTCTTTATTTTGCAGCCATGCTGTCACGCAAAGCTAAACAATTACTTACGGTTATTATCAAAATTTTGGTAGTGGGCGGCGCATTTTATTTTATTTACAACCGCCTTACCGGAGAGGAAAGTCCAGACTGGGAACAGTTTACTATTGTACTGACGCAGAAAAAGCCCCTAGGTTTGCTTTTGGGAATACTGATACTGACCTTTTTAAACCGCTTTGTTGAAATACTGAAATGGCAAAACCTTGCAGCTACTGTAAGGCAAACCTCATTAGCCAAAGCTACAGAAGAGGTGCTTGCCGCAGTTACCGTGGCACTATTCTCTCCAAATGGTATAGGCGAATATGCCGCAAAAGCTTTATATTACAGCAAAGCACAAACTAAAACCATTATTTTCCTGAACCTGGTTTGTAACGGTATCCAGCTTTTGTTTGCTGTTGCGGGCGGAATAACAGGACTCGTTATACTTAACAGCATCTATCCTGTTTTTACAGCTACAACAATGTTACTGGCCTTAGGGGTTATCATTGCTCTTGCCATAACTATTTTTATGAGCCGGAATATAACTGTGAAAGGATATTCATTGGGTAGGTTGGGAGAAAAAATAAACAGCCTGCCTAAAAGCGTACACCGCAAAAATATACTGTTAGCGCTATTGCGCTACACCGTGCTTATGCACCAATACTATTTGTTGTATTTAGCTTTTGATGTTAATCTTTCCTATCCGCTTTTAATGGCTGCCATTGCAGGCACTTACTTATTGGGTTCGTCGTTACCGTCTTTCCAGTTTCTTGATTTTGCCGTTAAGGGCAGTGTGGCAGTTTATTTTTTCGGGCTGCTTGGTATTAATGAGTGGATTGTAGCACTTACTGCAACCTTAATATGGCTTTTAAATACAGTACTGCCTGTTACCATAGGCAGTTATTATGTGTTCAGGTTTAAAGCAGGTACTAATTCACATTAAGCACTACCGGCAGTATAAACTCAGTAGTAACAGGAACGCCTTCTTTTTGTGCAGGCTCAACCGGAGGGAAGTTTACCAGGCGGCTTTTAATAATACTGTCAATAGCGACTGTATCATAACGCACGCTGTCTTTTTCGAAGCCGGGCTCAAACTCAACCCTTGCGTCTGCATGTACTTTTACTTTCACCTTAATGGTATCCAGCCCCGGGTATAGCATACTGATAGTGTCGTTATCCAGCCGTTCCTGAACCAGCCTTGCCATAGTTTCAAAAAAGCATTCTTTGCGCTGTTCTTTATCAATAATAACATTACATTCCGCAACAGACGGATAGCTGCTCACCTCATTCCAGTTGATTTCTTTTAGGCGCTGCTGCAAGAGCTCCTCTTTATCGGGAGCCTTGGCATCAAACCATTGGCAGGATTGTAAGAGCAAAAGTGGTATAAGCAATGTTATTTTCTTCATTAAGCACCTTTAGCTTTAAAAACCAAAAATAAGAAAGTTTTTATGACATAAGGCAAAACAAGCCCTGGTAAAGAAAAGACTTTGTAAATATTGGAAAAGAACTTTCATTTTTACTATATGATAAACGAGCAATTAGCTACATCATCCACTTTAAGCTAAACCGACTATATACAAACTTTTAAACCACATCCTTTCAAAATTTATATATTTGAATCCTGAAAAAATTAAATATGAACATTTACATCTCTGCTCTATTATCATTAGTTATATACTTTCTTTATTTCTCCTGTGTTTTTTCTTTTACAAAAGAGCTGAGAGGCGCCATAATTAAAAATACAAGCTTATTTCCAAGAGTTATTTATATAGCAGGGCTTTTGCTTCCTGGTATCATACTTTTATTACTTCTTAAAAATGAAAGGTTTATTTATTTCTGGGATTATGCCGGATACTGGGTAAAGTCTATAGACTTTACTAAACTGTATTTTGAAAATCCCTTCGCAGCTATGAAACAAATATACAGTTCCATTAATCATGATGAGTACAACACACTACCTAACTTATTACTTACTCCTGCAAATAAAATTTTAGGATTGAGTTTTGGCAGTTATGTATTTAGCATCTATTTAGTATACTGCTTACCTTTCGCTTTACTACTTTCTTCTTTAATTATAAAATTATATCCTGATATCAATCAGAAATTAAAATTATTACTTCCCTATATTATCATATTCTTTACTCCTTGCCTAATACCTATGCGCTACGGGTTTGTAGACATAGCAGGTTTGGTATTCATAGCATTAGTGTTATCCATTTTTGTAAACACTAATTATTTCAGGAATTTAAATATTAAACAAGCTGTTATAACAGGTATATTAATGCTTTTACTCATTTTTACCCGAAGATGGTACGCGTTTTGGTTTGTAGCATTCTATTGTACCGCATTCCTGATTAATTTTATTTACAGTATTAGGGCAAAAAGTTTTATAACAATAAAAAATACTTGCATAAACTTATTCATAGCAGGTATAATACCAACTGTTATAATGTTAGTTTTATTTTTCCCGTTTTTTAAAATGAGCGTTTTAAAAGACTATAGCGATATATATTCCGCTTACAGACAAGCTTCGTTATTACACCAATTAAATGTTTCCAATTTATTTTTCGGCAGCTTAATTTTAATAATTTCAGGTCTCGGACTTATAAAAGGTATTATAGAGAAAAGAACCCTTTTCTATTTTCTTTTTATAAGCACTTCTATAATTGTAGTTTTATTTATACGTGTTAACGATTTTGGCGGACTTCAGCATTATTATCTTTTAATACCCCTTATTATTGTAGGCTTTATAATAGGTACTATGTTTTTATATAAACATAATAAAGTTATTGGTATAGCTTGTTTTGCTATGCTTTTAGTAAATAATTATTTTGTTTTTGGTTATAATACACCTGAAAAAAAAGTACCGCTTTTTTCTTCAATTGAAGGACAGCCAATTTACAGAAGCGATTATTATGAAATTGACAGAATGGCTAATGTAGTAAACGAGCTGCACGAAAAGGGCAAGAGAGTATATTGCCTTGCCAGTAATGATGTTTTAAATAATGATATTCTTAAAAACATAAAACTGCCTGATATTAATAATAGCATCTTTAAACTTTTACCTACTGAACATGTAGACAAAAGAGACAGGTTTCCTAACGCATTATTTTTAGCAGATTATGTTATAGTTACTGATCCTGTTGCTTTACATTTAGGTGAAGATAACCAGCAGGTCATATCTTATTTTAACAACCAGATTTTAAATGGGTTTTTAAAAGACCACTATACTACTATAGAAAAGTTTCCGCTTAAAAACAGCACGACAGCTATTTTACTTCGAAAAGATAAAGCCGTTAGTAATGAAGAAGTTGAGATAATGAGGGACCATTTTAAAAACTTGTACCCTGATTACCCTAATATGTACGACATTAATACATCTATAACTAAAAGTATTAATATAACAAGAGGTGATGGCTATGGAGAAGTACGGTTTGAAGGAGATGAAACACTTTTTTTATTTCCCGGTCACGGCAGGGAAAGCACTATCAGCTTTAAGGTAAATGAAAAAGAGAAATTTTTAACTTTTACAGCTACATTTGACAATAAAGAAGTATTATCAGAAAACTGTAATCCTGCTAAGGACGGAGAAGTGTACCTAACAATGTACAAAGACGGTGTTTTAGAACAAAAACTATACATAACCCACAAAAAGGATTCGACAATAACCTTACCTGTTGAAAATTCGAAAATTATTACTTTAAGCGCAGATAAAGGTAAGAATGAAGATTATTGCGACTGGTTTAAATTAACCCACCTACATTTTCATTAGCACAGGGAAGGACAAGCAAAATAGCCTTAGTTTAAGCTATGTTTAATTTTATGGTACTATCCAAACTACATGACAGTACCCTTTAACCTATTATTTAAACATAGTTTAAACTTAAAAACAACATAGGTGCATCACAAAAATGGATGCTCTTATTTGCTTTATAAGTAGTAGTATGGTATCAGGAAAATTATTGAAAGGTATATATAATCAAAAAAGCCCTCCAAACTAATGGAAAGCTTTTCATTGGTCTAACTACTAAACCTACCGCTCGCGCGGTATAAACAACACAACTATCGTGATACCCGAAAAAATCAGGTAATATATCTTGGCGCAAAAAGCCCCGCATAAAGCAGGGCTTTCTTTGCTACTGGCGGTCTGGACGGGACTCGAACCCGCGACCCCGTGCGTGACAGGCACGTATTCTAACCAACTGAACTACCAAACCAGCGTTCTTAATGATTAGCAGCTTATCGCTGTTTGTTTCATTATTACGGGTGCAAATATACAACCGTTTTTCAATTCTGCAAGTGTTTTCAAAATTATTTTTTACAATAATTTAATATCATTAACCAAACTTTTGTTTCTCAACAAGGTAGGTTGTCAGTATTTTTTCAAACTTCTCCTCTACCGATACCGGAACATACTTTATTTTGTACTGCATGCAGGTCTCCGCCACTTTTTTAAAGTAATTGTCAACCTGCTTTTCATATTCATCCTTTACATTTTCCGCAAACAGGTTTACCTGTTCCCCCGTTTCCATATCAATAAACTTTTTGGGCGCGTTATCAAAATCAAAGCTGTATTCCGTTTTGCGGTCGGTTACATGAAACAGCACAACTTTATGCTTATTGTGCTTAAGGTGTTGCAGCGCGTTAAATAACGCACTGTTATCGCCTGGCTGAAACATATCAGTAAATAAAACAATCATAGACCGGCGGTGCATCTTTTGCGCTATCTGGTGCAAAAAGGCGGTTGTATCTGTCTGTTTTGCGCGCGGGGGTGTTTCAAGTACGCTTTCAAGCTTATCAATAAGCATCCTGTGGTGCCTGCCGCTGCCCTTCTCGGGCGCGTAGAACTCATAATTATCAGAATAGATACTAAGTCCTGCCGCATCGCGCTGGCGTTTCAGCAAATCCATTAATACTGCCGAAGCCAATACCGAAAAGCCAATTTTACTTTCATAAAAAGGCTGCCCGTCTTTTAGTTTAGGATAATGCATTGATGATGAATTATCCAGTATTATATGGCAACGCATGTTGGTTTCTTCTTCAAACCGCTTGGTATAAAGCCTGTCGGTACGCGCATAAAGCTTCCAGTCAATATGCCTTGTGCTTTCGCCGGGATTATACACTTTATGTTCGGCAAACTCTGATGAGAACCCATGAAAAGGGCTTTTATGCATGCCCGATATAAAACCTTCCACGATTTGGTTGGCTAAAAGCTCCAGATGCGAAAAAGCCGATATTTTTTGTAATTGTCCTTCCAGCTTCATATATCAAATATAACGAATGTGATTGATAGAATTGATTACACTAAACATTAATCTGTACAGAAAAGCCTTCATAGGCACGCACATTCATAACAGTGCCATCTTCAAATATCAGATACTGCCCTTTAATGCCAATAAGCTTACCCGAATATACAGGAGTTGTAACAAGGTTGAGGCTTTTAATCTTAGCGGGATACTGCAACACCGGATATTCCAGCACATATAGCCTTTCGGGCGTACTATCAAAAAATTCTTTAACTTCATGGGGTAAATAAGTACGCATCTCTTGGCGCTTAGTGGCAAGGTCAAAATCAGTAACCTGGTTTAAAAGCATTTTTTTCCAGTTTATCTTGTCGCCCAGGTGTTGTTTTAACGCTACCTCTGTTATACCGGCAAGGTATCGGTTAGGCACTTCTACAAGCGGCATGGCGCTGCATGCCCCTTGATCAATCCAGCGTACCGGCACTTGTGTCTTTCGTGTAACACCCACCTTTAAATCGCTCGAGCAGGCAAGGTACACTACATGGGGCTGTAGCTGTACCCGTTTTTCATACTCAAGGTCGCGGTCTGCCACATCAAGATGCGCTGTGCTCAGTTCGGGGCGCATTATCCAGTCGCCTGCCGCAGGAATGCTGTAAAAACAATCGTAGCAATAGCCCATGCGGTATATTTTTTTCTTTTTAGAACAGTTAAGGCAACTGTAGCCCATAAAATTAATTTCTACATCGCGGCCCAGTAACTGGTTCACATTCAAAAAGCTGTTTTCAAATACCAGGTAATATTGAATAGGACTTCCTGCCTCAGTTTGCATTTTTGTCAGTACGCCTTCGTATTGCATGTAATTTTCGTTATTTTTATGGCAATAAAGATACTATAATTATGCCGTTGCCCATAATCAACTCAATTGCCACGTGGTTTCTTAAAAAGCGAATCCATGACATGGAGCTTTTCCTTAAATATCCTAACGAAGTTCAGGAAGAGCTGCTCATGAACCTGATTCGGGCGGCAGAACATACTGTTTTTGGCAGGCAGTACGATTTTTCATCTGTTAAAAACTACAACACATTTTCTGAGCGGGTACCTGTTTCGGCTTACGAAGACCTTGAGCCGCTTATAGAGCAGGCACGCCGCGGGGCGCAAAACATCTTGTGGCCGGGGCAGATAAAGTGGTTTGCCAAATCGAGCGGAACAACAAATGCCAAAAGTAAGTTTATACCCGTAAGCAGCGAAGCGCTGGAAGATTGCCACTATAAAGCCGGTAAAGACCTGCTCTGCCTGTACCTCAACAACAACGAAGATTCGCAGTTGTTTACCGGCAAAAGCCTTCGCCTTGGGGGCAGTAAACAACTATATGAAGACAATAATACCTTTTTTGGCGACCTTTCAGCCATCCTGATAGACAATATGCCGATATGGGCTGAATTCAGCAGTACTCCAAGCAATAAGGTTTCCCTTATGAGCGAATGGGAAACCAAACTGGATGCCATAGTTAAAGAAACCATACAGGAAAATGTTACCAGCTTTGCCGGTGTACCTTCGTGGATGCTGGTACTGATGAACCGTGTGCTGGAAACAACAGGACGCGAGAGCCTTACCGAAATATGGCCTAATATGGAGGTTTACTTTCATGGCGGCGTAAGCTTTGAGCCGTACCGCGAACAGTATAAAAAGATAATACCAAAGGCTGACTTTCGCTATTACGAAATTTATAATGCCTCTGAAGGCTTTTTTGCTATACAGGATACCAACGAAAGCAATGAGCTGTTGCTGATGCTGGACTATGGTATTTTTTACGAATTTATACCGATGGACACTTTTGGCACACCTAACCAAAAAGTGATTCGCCTTGCCGAGGTAGAGCCGAACAAGAATTACGCCGTAGTGATAACCACAAACTCCGGGTTATGGCGCTACCTGATTGGTGATACAATACGATTTACCTCTGTAAACCCATACCGCATAAAAATTACCGGGCGCACCAAGCATCACATTAACGTTTTTGGCGAAGAACTGATGGTAGAGAATACAGACAAAGCCATAGCCAAAGCCTGTACCGAAACCGGACTGGAAGTAATAGATTATACCGTTGCCCCTGTATTTATGGAAGGCCGGGAGAAGGGCGCACATGAATGGGTTATCGAGTTCAAGGAATCACCCCAAAATCCGGAACATTTCAGGGAAGTGCTGGATAAGGCGCTTCAGTCTGTAAACAGCGATTATGAAGCAAAGCGTTACAACAATATGACATTAAACCCGTTACTTCTGAATGTAGCCCGGCCCAAACTTTTTTATGACTGGCTGAAAGCCCAGGACAAGCTTGGCGGGCAGCATAAAATTCCGCGCCTAAGTAATGAAAGGCATTACGTTGAAGAACTTAAGGCCATAAACGAGCGTAATGTTATGGCACAATAGTTGCACTGTATAACTTAATATAAAACAGTAATTTACGTTAAAAATGAAGCTGAACAAAAAGGTGATGATGAAGAAAAACTATTTTATAATGTTAGGTTCGGCGTTGGTGTTGCTGGCTTCGTGTAATGCGCCAAAGCGTTACGGCTGCAACAAAAGGCGCTGTATAGTGATGCAGACAACGGCTGATGATGCCGCACAAAAATCAGCAATGACAGTTAATAAGAAGAATGCATAATAAAGAATCCCGCTTATGGCGGGATTTTTTATGTTTGGTAAACAAGGCTTACGAGGCCGCTTTTAAGCGCTTCAGCAGCGTTTTGTTTAAATGATGTTCTACATACTCCCTGTCAATATATAACTCTGTTTCGTCAGAGCTTGGCAGTTCATACATGGCTTCATTCAGTATAGCTTCGCAAAGTGAGCGCAGCCCCCTTGCTCCCAGCTTATATTCTAATGCCTTATCTACAATATAATCAAGCGCATCATCTGATACGGTCAGCGACACATCATCCATTGTAAATAGCTTTTGGTACTGCTTTATTAGCGCGTTTTTAGGCTCGGTAAGTATTGCCCTTAGTGCATCCCTGTCAAGCGGATCCATGTGTGTAAGCACCGGGAGCCTGCCTATAATTTCAGGTATAAGACCATAGTCCTTCACATCTTTAGGTATGATGTACTGCAACAGGTTTTCCTTATCTATATTGTCAGTGTTTTTAGAGGCACTGTAACCCACTGCCTGGCGGTTAAGCCTTTTAGATATTACGCGGTCTATGCCATCAAAAGCGCCACCGGCTATAAACAATATGTTTTGCGTGTTAACCTCTATAAACTTTTGGTCGGGGTGCTTACGGCCGCCTTTAGGCGGAACGTTAACCACAGTACCTTCCAGCAACTTAAGTAGCGCCTGTTGTACGCCCTCACCTGATACATCGCGGGTAATAGATGGGTTATCGCTTTTACGGGCTATCTTGTCTATCTCATCAATAAACACTATACCACGCTCGGCTTTTTTAACATCATAATCGGCAGCCTGAAGTAAACGCGTAAGTATGCTTTCAACATCTTCACCTACATAGCCTGCCTCGGTTAATACTGTTGCATCTACAATGGTAAGAGGTACGTTAAGCATCCTTGCAATACTTTTAGCCACAAGGGTTTTACCGGTACCGGTTTGCCCTACCATTAAAATATTACTCTTTTCTATCTCAACATCATCATCACCCTGCTGCTGCATAAGCCTTTTGTAGTGGTTATATACCGCAACAGAAAGCACTTTCTTGGTCTGGTCCTGCCCTATGACATACTGGTCCAGAAACTTTCTTATTTCTTTAGGCTTTTTCAGCTCCAGCTCGGCTGTAATAGCCGATGAGCTGCTTTGCCTTAGCTCTTCCATAACAATGCCGTGCGCCTGCTCTATACACCTGTCGCATATATGGGCGCTTATACCTGCAATAAGCAGGTTAGTCTCCGGCTTTTTCCTGCCACAAAACGAGCACTCTAAAACTTCTTTTGCCATATTAAAAACGGTTATCCATAAACAGGGATTCAGCAGCCTGCTTACGGATAACGCAAAAAATATAATTTATTATTCTTATTATTCCCTTACAAGCACCTCATCAATCATGCCATACTCTTTGGCCTCTTCTGCCTTCATCCAGTAATCGCGCTCGCTGTCTTTGTGAACCCTGTCATATCTTTGCCCAGAATGTTTAGAGATAATCTTATAGAGCTCCTCTTTCAGCTTAAGCATCTCGCGCAGGTTGATTTCCATATCGGTAGCAACACCCTGTGCACCGCCCGACGGCTGGTGTATCATTACCCTAGAATGTGGCAGCGCCGAACGCTTGCCTTCTGCACCTGCACAAAGCAGCACAGCACCCATACTGGCAGCCATACCGGTACATATTGTAGCCACATCAGGCCTTATATACTGCATGGTGTCATACATACCCAAACCGGCATAAACGCTTCCGCCCGGAGAGTTAATGTATATCTGGATATCCTTGCTGGCATCTGTACTTTCCAGGAACAATAGCTGTGCCTGAACAATGTTTGCCACCTGGTCGTCTATACCTGTACCCAGGAAGATGATCCTGTCCATCATAAGGCGCGAAAAAACGTCCATTGCAACGGCGTTCATCTGGCGCTCCTCAATAATGTTAGGCGTTAGGTTTGTTGGTGTAACGCGTGTTACAAGCTTATCATAATACAAGCTGTTTACGCCGTGGTGCTTAGTAGCATATTTCCTGAATTCTTTACCGTAATCCATTTTTTTAAATCAATTTCTTTTAGCTGTTTATACTATTTTGAGAAACAAAAAGCGCCAACCGGACGGCTGACGCTCAAAGATACTCAAATTTTATCAGAAATTATTCACCGTACATTTCTTTAATAAAGTCTTGGTAGGTAATTTCTTTCGTTTTGTATTTTACGTTTTCTTTGTACAGAGCAAGCATCTTTTCGCTCATTATCTGCTCAGAAAGCCTTTTCACTTCGTCTTTGTTAGAAAGCACCCTTGCAACAATGTTTTCTACATCAGCATCGCTTGGGTTTGTCTGCCCAAACTGTGCCATTTGCATTTTGATAAGGTTAGAAGTATAAGCTTTAAGGTCTTCAAAATTAACCTGAAGGTTATTGCCTGTTACAATTTTACTTTCTATAAGCTGGTAACGAAGTCCTTTTTCAGATTTGGCATATTCTTCCTCAGCCTGCTCCGGTGTAAGCGGGCTTTCACCTACAGTCTGTATCCATTTCTTAAGGAATTCAGCCGGAAGCTCAAATGAAGTGCTTTCAACAAGCCACTCCGTTACATCGTTAAGGAACTTCTGGTCGGCCTGCTGTGCAAACTGGCGTTCTGCATCTTCCTTAATTTTTTCTTTTACCTCTTCTACAGATGTTACCACACCTTCGCCAAAAAGCTTATCAAAAAGTTCCTGGTTAAGCTCAGCTTTTTCTGTAGTGGTTATTTCTTCAATAGTAAAGTTAACTTCTATGTCAAGCCCATGTACCTCATCATGGCTTACTTTAAGGTAATCCATAAGCTTGTGGTCGTCATCAAAAAGCCCTTTTGTAGAAACAGTAACTACATCGCCTACCTTTTTACCGATAAACTTCTTAGCTACGGTTTTCGTTTTAAAGTCGGCAGTATTAAGGGTAACTTCATTGTTTATGCCTTTTTCCTCGTTAGAGAATATACCGCGCATATCGTCACCTTCCTCTACCTTATCTTTAGAAATCATTTTGCCATACTGCTTCTGGATGCGCTCTACCTGCTCATCAAGCATTTTGTCATCGGCAACAATGTTATATTTGGTTACTTTGTTTTTACCGGCAAGGTCAACAGTAAATTCAGGAGCAAGGCCAAGTTCAAATTCAAAAGAATAATCATCAGCATCCCAGTTAAAATCTTCTGTAACTTTAGGAAGCGGGTTACCCAGTATATCAAGCTTCTCCTCTACAAGGTAATCGTTTAATGACGATTGAAGCAACTTGTTAACCTCATCAAGAAGCACAGCCTTGCCATACTGCTTTTCTATAAGGCTCATTGGTACTGCGCCTTTCCTGAAACCAGGTATGCTGGCGTTTTTCCTGTAATCCTTTAATACCTGCTCAACCTTTGGCTTATAATCTTCTTTTGTGATAGCTACTGTTACAACAGCATTAAGTGCATCAACCTGCTCTCTGGTAATATTCATCTATTTGATTGTTTAAATAAGAAAATTGGCTGCAAAATTATTGTTTTTTTACAACCTGCACAAGTTTTTAATGTATTGTGTTGCAAGTACTGAAGCGGTAAAAAAGAGTGCTATTTTGCATCGCGTTCGGAAACGCCTGAAACCAGCGACTGGCAAATTGAAAGCACTATGCTAAACAGCAATGCACTCCAGAAGTTACGGACATCAAACCCCGGCACCAGCGCATCGCACAATACAATAATTATGGCATTTATTACCAGCAAAAATAAACCCAGTGTAAATATGGTTGCAGGCAGGGTAAGTATTATAAGTATCGGCTTAACAAAGATGTTGAGAAGACCCAGCACCAGTGCCACCAAAAGGGCAGCCTCCCAGCCTGTTACCCTTACACCCGGCAAAAGGTGCGACAGTATAAGCACAAAAATGGTAGTAAAGAAAATTTTTATAAGCGTTTTCATACTGTTCAATTTATCGTAAAATTAAAAAAAGCACCCTTTTTACAGGGTGCTTTTAAGAAAAATTTATTTACAGGTATTAATTTGCATTGCTTGGCAATACCGTCGCACCCGGGTAATTACCCGCGCTTACAAGCGGCAGTTTTGCATTATAATGGTCATTGATAACCTTAAGCACTTCATTAGCTATAACCGCATAGCCCCTTGCGTTAGGGTGGATACCGTCAAGCGAGAAAAGCACCGTACTGATTGTAGAGGTACTGAAATAATCAGCAGTATAAATCTGTCCGTCTTCTGTCCTTAAGCCTGAAACCAACTGGTTAAGTATCTGGTTCATATCGGCAACAGCAAGGTTTTTAGAAGCAGCAATCTGCCTTATCGACTGGTTAAAGCTGGCGGTAGCAGTTGCCACAACCGAAGTTTCTGAAGGAATAAGTATGTGCTGGTCCTGAAGCGGGTAGGTTATACCGAACAGGTTGAATGGCGCAGGTGCACCCTGAGGAGCCGCACCGATAGCTGCCCTTGTAGATAAAAGTACAAGATCTGAAGCGGTGGCCTGGCGTGCACGCCCGTATGCATTACCTAAAAATGCTGCAAGCTGCGGCTCGAACCCTGCCATTGTTAAGGCTGCTGTTAGCTGCGGGGCAAGGTTAGAAAGTGTTTCGTCGGTAATTAACAGCGGGTTATTGCCGTTAGGGTTTAACAGGTTTATCCTGCTGCCTTGCCCAAAGGCTGTAAGTGCCTGCTTTAGAGGCCCATATAGCTGCTGGTTTAACTGTTGTATGGTAGCCTGGCCTACAGCCGCGTCGCCATCGCCGATAACAGAGGCTGAAAGCGGGTTGTATGGTACCGTTGTAAAGAACGGTATAGAGGTAACATCCGGTATTGTAGCCACAACACCTTTAGCACCGTTTGATGTAAGGGTATTTATTATTTGGGAATATACTCCTGCAAAAACAGTTGGGTCGGTAATATCATTAGAGCCGTAAGTAGCAGGGTTCATGTTACCCTCCTGGTTAACGCCCGTTCCGCCAGAGGTTGCAAATGCAAGCACATCGTTGTTACCAATCCAGTTGGTAAAGAAAGTCGGGTTTTTAGACATGGCATCGCCCAAAACAGTAGCAGTAGGCGAAGTTGCCGTACGTGCAAAATAAGGGTTAGCCTGCCCCAGCGGCACACCTGCTATGTTACCATACCCTTCAGCCAACAGGTGGAACGATTTAGCTCCCGGCACACCCATATTGTTATATGCCATTGCAAACTGGTTGGTTATATCTATCGTTGGTGTACCGGCAATATTTTCAGGGCCGCCGTCTCCGGCATCTATAATAAGCCTTGTAGGCTGTATAACGTTTCCATTGAACAAAAGCCCGCCAAGGTTATCAACATCGGCATCAAAAGGAGGCTGTGTAAACTCTCCGCCACCCACTACGGCAAACTGCTGTGCCAACAGGTTAGGGAATGAGTACTGCTGCCCTACGCGCGACATGGTTCCGTCCATAAATCCGGCGGTAAGCGAGTTGCCTATAGCCACATAAGAACTAAAGTCGGCATCGCCTGCGCTGTAGTTGCTGTCGCTCAGTTCATTTTCAAATTCCGGTTCGCAGCCGGCAAACACAAACGCCAGCACTGACAGGTATATAAATTTATTTTTCATCATCACTATTTTTTAGAAGCTGTAGGTTAAGCCAATACCCGGAGAAAACACAACGTTTTTATATGTACCGCCAAATGTTACATCATCCTGTGTACCTTCGGTATAATGGTCGTAAGAGTTATCGGTTTCGTCAAAGTGCAGGTAAAGGAAAGAAACATCCACACCCAGTTTGTTTGTTACCTGATAGGTTAAACCACCTGTAAAGCCCATAGAGTCGTTACGCGGGGTTTCAGGAGCAAAGTAACCATCCTGTACCGGGCTTTCATCAAAGTACCAGCCGGCACGGAAAGCAAACTTATCATTAGGCTTAAACTGTGTACCTAAACGGTATGTGCTTGCATCTTTATAATTACGCGGGTTAACCGATGTGGGTATACCGTCTGCACCAAAATCTACAACAAGCGCATCATATACATTCCAGTAAGCACGGTTGTAATCGAACGCCACAAGCCACTTATCGCTGAACTTATATGATAAACCAACTGTAAGCTCAGCAGGCAATGGCAAGTCGGCGCTAAAAGTTGTATTAGGGTAAGCCGCCTGTGCAAAAGCAGGCAGGTCATTAAAGGTAGCATCGCCATCGCGGGCTTCCATAGTAATTTCAGAACGGTAGTTAAAACCTATCATTAAAGGATCGATAGGATTAAACATAAAGCCTGCGGTATAACCCCATGCATTTACGCCGGTGGCATCAATAGTAACGTCAGAGCGTTCTCCCTGCTCGTTGGTAAGGCTCCTGGTAAGGTTCCTGTTAAACTCTACACTACCGGTAACATATATTGGGCCACCGCCAAAGCTAAGCCTGTCGCTGATTTTAAATGAAACAGTAGGCTGTATATATATAGCCTGAAGGTCGATATTATTTACAAGGTGAGAACCCTGCCAGTCCTTGTCCCACTCTACGGCGCTGCCGTATGGAGTATAGACCGCAAGGCCCGCCGAAAACCAGTCGGTTACCTTATACGATACATAAGCATTAAACGGTGTACCCACATTTTCTGTAGAAGCTTTCCAGTTATACGTTTCGTTCTGGAATTTGGTACGTGCAAAAAGGGCGTTGCCCCCTACCGATACGTTAAAGCGGTCTTCTAAAAACGCCATACCCGCAGGGTTAAAGAACAGGACCTCTGCACTGTTAACCACCGCTACGCCTGTATGGCCCATAGCAAGCTGCTTTTGCCCCTGGAGGGAAACACGGTATCCTCCCGCAAAGGCAGAAGACGCTGACAAAGCCGCAATTGTTAAGGATAAAATTTTTCTCATTGCTATTAATTAGTGTTAGTTTTTGATTTTAAGAATCTCTTATTCAAAATTACTATAAAATATGAATTACACAACTTTTCAGCTTAAAATATTATGAATGCATAATATATATTATTTAACATTAAAAACCTTTAATTGATTTTTAGTTAAGCAAAACTGTTAAAATACAATATTATCTGTTAACAATTACCTATTTATTATGTGGAGCTATACTTTAAACTCCTAATAAAAACTTAAACCTTAATACGTTAGACGTTTAATGCTTATCTTTCCTCTACTAAATCTTTTTTATGAAATTTTTGAAGAGGCTCGGCATCACGTTGATAGTAGTACTAGTACTACTTGTTGCGGTTAATTATGGTGCTGCATGGTATATAGAGAAAAAGCTCCCCGAAACGCTGCAATCTGAGAAAGATTTTCCTTACAACATTAATTACAAAGATGCCGACGTGCAACTGCTTAGCGGCAGCATTACCATTACCGAAGCCTATATAGCACCCAAAGACACCGCGGCAGCCAGCATGAACAGGGGTGCCTACGGAAAAATCAAGTCTATAGAAGCTAACCATTTTAATCTTTGGGGCATTTTGTTTGAAAACCGTATAGAAGTTAAAAATGTCACAATTGATACCCCTGAAATAATACTGTACCCACGCGAGAAAAAATATAATGCGAATGATGACCTTGTACAGCCATTTAAGCAGACTATCAAAACCGAAAGTGTAGCCGTTAAGAACGGGCGCTTCAGGATGCTTGACACCCTTCATGAGTTTACAGCGAAAGCTGATAATATCAATTTTGAAATAAACAACATAAGCATCGACAGCAACACTGTAGAAAAAAACATACCCCTGCGCTACCGCAATTATACGTTTAGCTGTGACAGCATTTTTTACCATGTCAACGATTTCTATAACATTACAGCAACGGGGCTTAACGCTACCGACAGCAGCATGACAGCCAAAGGCTTCAACCTTGTGCCACTGCAAAAACGCCTGCAGTTTAACCGCATGATACCTGTTGAGCGCGACCAGTTTACCATTTCTGCGAAAAGTATAGCTATCCCTTCTACCGACTGGGGTTTTGTGAATGACACGCTTTATTTTCATGCCCCGGAGGTAGTACTGGATAAGGTGAATGCAAATATTTACAGGGGAAAAATGGTTAAAGACGACCCAACAATAAAAAAACTGTACAGCCAGATGCTGCGGGAGCTTAAATTTGACCTTAAAGTTGATAAACTAATGCTGAAAAACAGCAGTATTGTATATGAAGAGCAGCAATCGTATGACAGGAAACCAGGCAAAGTTTCATTTACCAGTTTTTATGCGAGCATATATAATGTTTACAGCCCCATCCGCAAAGAAAAATTTCCTGAAACCAATATAGATGTGCAATGTAAATTTATGGGTACTGCCCCCCTTAAAGTAAACTGGCATTTTAATATTACTGATAAAACCGATGCCTTTACCATAAAGGGACATCTGCAGAATATAGATGCCTCGCAAATAAATACCGTGTCGGGGGCACTAATGAATGTACACACAACAGGTAACATTAAAGATGTTATGTTTACCTTTCACGGCAACAGAAATAATGCACACGGCAGCTTTGCCATTGCTTACAACAACCTTAAGCTTAAAGTGCTGGAGAAAGACGGTAAAGGTAAAAGAGGCCTGCTGTCGTTTTTGGGTAACCTTGTGGTTAAAAACAAGAGCGGCAACAGCAATAATGAGACCGGCCTGAAAGAAGCTGATGATGTAAAAACCGAAAGGGATAAAACAAAATCGGTATTTAACTTTTTGTGGCGTTTTGTACAGCAGGGCTTAAAACAAACCATACTGCCCAAAGTGGTACAAAAGGTTGCCGGTTAATATAAAAGCCCCCGCTGCCATGCAGCGGGGGCTTGCTTAACTAAAAACTACAAAATCCTCTTACGGATATTAAGGAAGAGTGCTTAGCAGGCTGATAAGGGCAGGATCTGAAACCGAAGCGATATCAGAATTATTAATAACAATTACATCGTTACCCACAATAGTTACCTGCTTAACTGCTATCAGCCAGTTATTGCCCGATCCCGAAACAAATATTACATTAAACTGGGCGCCAACCGGTATATAATTACCAAGCTGCTCGAACATATCAATACCATAGTTGAATGACTGTATATCGAACAGCATGTTTTGAGAACCACCCTGATAAGAAAGATATACAGATGAGTTTGTATCGTTAAACCCATCAGGAACATCAACCCATATATCAGTACGCTCGCCTTCAACTTCCATCAGCTTGTCAATATTGCACCAGCCGAAAGAAAGCATTTCCATGATGTATTTACCGTCTTCAACCCTTACGTCTCTCGGATTGCCGTCTTCGTCGGTGTCTTTTTCCCACACAACATCGCCGTTTTCATCTTCCTCACCTGTCCACACAATCATATCATTGGTGTCGGTCTCTTCGCCGCCGCCTGTAAGCTCTGTAGGTACTTCTAAAGTATAAGAAGCGCCATCATCAACAACCTGGCCTTCCTCTGTAGTTATTTCTACAAAAAACTCACCTCCGGTAATTAATGGGCTAACTTCAGAGTCAGGTGTAACTTCTCCCTCTTTAACGCCTACTGTAGGCATACCGGTTGCAACCATGTCGGCAATACCAAAAATTTCAATAAACTCAATTTGTACTGTTCCCCGAACAGGCCTGCCGTTTGCTGTTAGTGTGCGGGTATCCACATTAATTTTCACTCCTTTTTCAGAAGCAACAGTTGTACGTTCACCATTAGCTTCAATAGTAAAATACTGTTTCAGGTTGTCGCGGTTGCTTTGCCTTAATTCGGCAAGGTTACCTTCATTAAACTCGTTTTTAAGATTGTCGGAGTTGCCCGATTTAGAAGAGTCTTCGCTGCTACAGGCAGTAAAAATCAGTGCCGCCACGGCAGCTTTTAATAATAGTTTAGTTTTCATAAATTAATTGGATTAAGTTAAACGTTTAGTAACAAATAGCCGGCCTTAGTTGTTGTCATAAAGTTAAATAAACTAAAAATGCTGACTCAAAAACAACATTATAATCGATAAAAAGCATTTTTTTAAGTTAAAATGCATAAATTTCGTAAAATATGTAATTATTTTACTGTTAAGATATTCTTAAGAATTTATATATTTGATGATATTATCAATAAAAATCAATAAATACACCTGTTGGAATAATATTTTACAGCAAACAGCGCATATTGTTTAAAGAATAAAAATTATTTTGTAATTTTTTTAATAATCTTTTTGCTACTTGATAAATAAGTTTACCTTTGGTGATTATTAATTTATTTTTTATTACAAAATGCGAACAGGCAAAATCAAATTCTTTATTGAATCCAAAGGTTACGGATTTATAACAGACGACGAAACAGGCAAAGATATCTTTGTACACGCATCCGGCCTTAATGGTGCCGAGCTGCGTGAAGGCGACAGCGTTAGCTATGAAGAAGAAGAAGGAAGAAAAGGTAAAGTAGCAGCAAAGGTAGCTGCTATTTAAGGATATACATATTTCTTGTTACCTGGTTAAAAAATCTGCCGCCCATCCGGGCGGCTTTTTTTTGAGATACTATTAAATAAACAACAAGGATCTTGCTTTATTTTGCAGCAGATAAACCACATTATTACAATAAAAATATTTTTTTAAGAGTTCAGGATTTTACATTGTTTGTAATTTTTATTCGTTCTAAATAAAAATTAAACCTGTGCAATCAATACATTTTAAAAAGGATTATTCATTTTAAAGTTTCGCGTGTATATTTGTGAATTATTTACTAAAATTAGCTGACAAATGGAGACTACCCAGGTAGACTATTTCCCGATACTGATGCAATTGCTGCTGGCTGTAGGTTTTGTGGGCGGCACAATCGCTGTTTCTAACTTTCTTGGGCCAAAACGCAATTCGGTTAACAAAGACAAAAACTTTGAGTGCGGTATAGAATCTATAGGTAACGCACGTATACCTTTTTCAGTAAAATATTTCCTTGTTGCCATACTTTTTGTTTTGTTTGACGTAGAAGTGATTTTCATGTATCCGTGGGCGGTTAACTTCCGTGCAATGGGTATGGAGGGCTTCCTTAAAATGGGCATATTCATGCTGCTGCTTGTGGTGGGCTTCTTCTATGTTATGAAGAAAAAAGGGCTTGAGTGGGAATAAATTGAAATACTGCGTGTTCGGAACGCTTTTTGCACCGTTACAACAGTAATCAAAAATTAAAGAAAATGAGCAAATCAACAGATATAAAAATGGTTGGCGCACCTGCCGGTGTAGAGGGGCAGGGCTTTTTTGCCACCAAGCTTGACGAGGTTGTGGGCCTTGCCCGTGCCAATTCGCTTTGGCCGCTGCCTTTTGCAACTTCATGCTGCGGTATAGAGTTCATGGCTACAATGGCATCGCACTATGATGTGGCACGTTTCGGTTCAGAGCGGATGAGTTTTTCGCCACGCCAGGCCGACATGCTTTTGGTAATGGGTACCATTGCGAAAAAGATGGCACCGATATTACGCCAGGTGTATGAGCAGATGAGCGAGCCGCGCTGGGTTATAGCCGTAGGCGCCTGCGCATCATCAGGTGGTGTGTTTGACACCTATTCAGTGCTTCAGGGTATAGATAAAGTTATCCCTGTAGATGTTTATGTACCGGGTTGCCCGCCAAGGCCTGAGCAGATATTGCAGGGCATCATGGAGCTGCAGGAAATAGTAAAATCCGAATCGGTAAGAAGAAGGAATTCACCGGAGTATAAAGAGCTCCTTGCATCATATAATATTTCATAAAGACAGTATGGCTTTAGAAACATCTGTTATACAAGACAGGCTTACTCAGAAATTCGGCGAAAACGTAACCGGATTTATTCAGATAAAAGATATTTTTTCTTTCGAAGTAGCTGCATCAAGCGCTAACGAAGTTCTCCGTTTTCTTAAAGAAGACCCGCAAATGCGCTTTAATTTCCTTACAGATGTATGCGGCATCCATTATCCGGATAATGATAAAGAAAGGCAGTTTGCCGTAACCTACCACATGCACAACTGGGTAGATAACGTGCGCATAAGGTTTAAGAGCTACCTTAACGGAGACAATCCTGAAATTGATACTGCTACCAACCTGTTTTTAAGCGCTAACTGGCAAGAACGCGAAACGTATGATTTTTACGGCATTGTGTTTAATGGCCACCCGCAGCTTAAGCGCATACTGAATATGGATGAGATGGATGTTTTCCCGATGCGCAAAGAATATCCTCTTGAAGATGGCGGAAGGACCGATAAGGATGACCGTTTCTTTGGAAGAACAATAGACAATAGATAATAATGAACCTGAAATAACTTTGATATAAATGTCAGACCTGTTATTACCACCGGAGCACCGCTATGCCGAGATGATCAAGAAAAGGCAGAATGAGGATGGTAGCGAGCTGTCGATACTTAACCTGGGGCCAACACACCCTGCCACGCACGGTATTTTCCAGAATATACTGCTTATGGATGGCGAAAGGGTACTGGATGGCGAAGGCACAGTGGGCTACATTCACCGTGCTTTTGAAAAAATAGCCGAGAACAGGCCGTTTTACCAGATAACACCGCTTACCGACAGGATGAACTACTGCTCTGCTCCCATCAACAACATGGCGTGGTGGATGACACTGGAGAAAACTCTTGACATTGAAGTACCTAAAAGGGTGCAGTACATGAGGGTTATTGTTATGGAACTGGCACGTATTGCCGATCATATAATATGTAACTCGGTACTTGGTGTAGATACAGGTGCACTTACAGGTTTCCTTTACGTTTTCCAGTACAGGGAAAAAATTTACGAAATATATGAAGAGATATGTGGTTCCAGGTTAACAACCAACATGGGCCGTATTGGCGGTTTTGAAAGGGACTGGAGCCCTGCTGTATGGAAAAAGCTGGATGAGTTCCTTAACGAATTCCCCGGTATTTGGGCAGAGTTTGAAAACCTGCTTAGCCGTAACCGTATATTTATGGACCGCACCATTGGTGTTGGCCCTATCTCTGCCGAAAAGGCAATAAGCTACGGCTTTACAGGCCCTAACCTTCGTGCAGCCGGTATAGACTATGATGTGCGTGTTATGACGCCGTACAGTTCTTACGAAGATTTTGAGTTTGATATCCCGGTTGGAGAATCGGGCGATACATATGACAGGTTCTGCGTGCGTAACGCAGAGGTTTGGGAAAGTCTAAAAATTATCCGCCAGGCAATTGATAAGATGCCTGAAGGGCCTTTCCACGCTAATGTACCTGATTATTACCTGCCTCCTAAAGAAGATGTTTACAACAACATGGAGGCACTTATTTACCATTTTAAAATAGTAATGGGTGAAGTACCGGTACCAAAAACCGAAATATACCATGCGGTAGAAGGCGGTAACGGGGAGCTGGGCTTTTACCTGATAACCGACGGAAGCCGCACACCTTTCAGGCTGCATTTCCGCAGGCCGTGTTTTATATATTACCAGGCATTTAATGATATGATAAAGGGCCAGATGCTGAGTGATGCCATTGCAACACTATCGAGCCTGAACGTTATTGCCGGAGAGCTTGATGCTTAAATGTAATTTTAAATTATAAATTCTGGATTTTACATTTTAAAGTTCAAAATTCAAAACAGAAAATTAACGTATGGAAGTTAGTCACATACACCAGGACATAAATATTACACCTGAGCTTCAGGCAAGGATAGACGAGCTGTTAAGCCACTACCCTGCCGATAAAAAGAAATCGGCTTTGCTGCCGGTATTGCACGAAGTACAGGATGCCCACAATAACTGGCTTAGCGTTCCGCTTCAGGACAAGGTTGCCGAAATGCTTGAGATACAACCTATAGAAGTATATGAGGTGGTAACGTTTTACACTATGTTCAACCAACAGCCTATCGGCAAATATATGTTCGAGTTTTGCCGTACATCGTGCTGCGCGGTGCGCGGTGCCGAAGACCTTATGGAATATACCTGCAATAAACTTGGTGTAAAAGTTGGCGAGGTTACGGCTGACGGCCTGTTTCAGGTAGTGGGTGTTGAGTGCCTTGGCGCGTGTGGTTATGCACCAATGCTTCAGCTGGGCGACTACTATTACGAGAAGCTTGACCAGGCAAAAATGGACCAGCTTATAGAAGACTGCCGTGCCGGTAAAATAGATTTACATAAAATGACCATTACACAATAACAATGGGACGCAAAATATTATTAGAACACATAAATGTACCGGGTATAAAAACCTATGAAATATACCGCAAAATGGGCGGGTATGCTTCTGTGGAGAAAGCCCTTAAAAGCATGACGCCGGACGAGGTAGTGGAAGAAGTGAAAACTTCGGGGCTGCGTGGCCGTGGCGGTGCGGGTTTCCCTACCGGTATGAAATGGAGTTTCATCGACAAGAAATCAGGTAAGCCAAGGCATTTGGTTTGCAATGCCGACGAGTCGGAACCGGGTACTTTTAAAGACCGTTTCCTTATGGAGTACATTCCCCACCTTTTAATTGAGGGAATGATAACGTCGAGCTACGCACTGGGCTGTAACTTATCTTATATATATATCCGTGGCGAATATATGTGGGTTTTCCGCATACTGGAAAATGCCATTAAAGAAGCCTATGCTGCCGGATGGCTTGGCAAAAACATAATGGGTACAGGCTGGGACCTTGACCTGCATGTACATTGCGGTGCCGGAGCCTACATTTGTGGTGAGGAAACCGCACTTATAGAGTCACTGGAAGGTAAAAGGGGTAACCCGAGGATAAAACCACCATTCCCTGCGGTTAGCGGTTTATGGGCTAACCCAACTGTAGTAAACAACGTAGAGAGTATTGCCGCCGTGCCGTGGATAGTGAACAACACCGGTGCAGAATATGCTAAAATAGGCATAGGCCGCTCTACAGGAACAAAATTAATATCAGCTTCGGGGCATTGCAAAAACCCGGGTGTGTATGAAATAGAACTGGGCCTTGGTGTAGATGAGTTTATGAACTCTGATGAATACCTTGGCGGAATGATGGATGACAGGCCATTAAAAGCATTGGTTCCCGGAGGTTCTTCGGTGCCGATTTTGCCTGCCAACCTGATATTTAAAACTGCTGAAGGCAACGACAGGCTTATGAGCTATGAATCGTTGAGCGATGGCGGTTTTGCAACAGGCTCTATGCTGGGTTCAGGTGGGTTTATTGTGTATAATGACACTACCTGTGTAGTGCGCAACACATGGAATTTCTCACGGTTTTACCATCACGAAAGCTGCGGGCAGTGCTCGCCGTGCCGCGAAGGTACAGGCTGGCTTGAAAAGGTGTTGCACCGCATAGAAACAGGCCACGGCCGTGAAGAGGATATTGAACTGTTATGGGACATACAACGCAAGATAGAAGGTAACACCATTTGCCCGTTGGGCGACGCGGCGGCATGGCCGGTAGCGGCGGCAATACGCCACTTCCGCGATGAGTTTGAGTACCACGTGCGTTTCCCTGAAAAGATAAAGAACCGCGACCACTTTGTAGCCGAACCTTTTGAAAAGGTAAAGCACCTGGTAGCGAAACAGGAAGTATAACAATTAAGTCAAAAAGTCTAAAGTCGTAAAGTTTAAAGTAAACGCTTTAGCAAAATAAGGTTGTAATGTTAGTGCAAAGGGGAACCTTAAACATGAAACATGAAACTTTCAAACAAAATTGAAGATGAAAGTAACAATAGACGGCCAGAGTATAGAAGTAGAACCGGGAACAACCATCCTGCAGGCTGCGCGAATGATAGGCGGCGAATCCGTTCCGCCGGCAATGTGCTATTATTCCAAACTAAAAGGCAGTGGCGGTAAATGCCGTTGCTGCTTAGTCGAGGTTAGCAAAGGTAGTGAGGCCGACCCAAGGCCGATGCCTAAGCTGATGGCATCATGCGTAACCGGTGTTATGGACGGTATGGAGGTAAAGAGTATCTCATCTGAAAGGGTATTGGATGCAAGGAAATCGGTTACTGAATTCCTGCTTATCAACCACCCGCTGGATTGCCCGGTGTGCGATCAGGCAGGCGAATGCGATTTGCAAAACCTTAGCTTTAAGCACGGCGCTGCCAAAACACGCTTTATAGAAGAGAAGCGCACATTCGAGCCTGAAAATATTGGCCCGTACATACAACTGCACATGAACCGTTGTATTCTTTGCTACCGTTGCGTAATGACTGCCGACCAACTTACAGACGGCAGGGTGCACGGTGTAATGAACCGTGGCGACCATGCGCAGATTTCTACCTATATATCAAAAGCGATAGATAATGAGTTTAGCGGCAACATGATAGATGTTTGCCCGGTAGGCGCGCTTACTGATAAAACGTTCCGATTTAAGCAAAGGGTATGGTTCAATAAGCCATACAATGCGCACAGAGATTGTGATAAGTGCTGTGGCAAAACTACGCTTTGGATGTTTGGTGATGAAATACAAAGGGTAACTGCCCGTAAGGATGTGTACCACGAAGTGGAAGAATTCATCTGTAACGAGTGCCGCTTCGAACATAAAGACCCGGCTGACTGGGTTATTGAAGGCCCGAGGAAATTTGAGAAAGATTCGGTTATCAACCAGAATAACTATACAAGGGAACTTAAGCCGGTTAAAATCGAGACTGAAAAGAATATCCTTTTAGGGCGCGATATAGACAGGAAGAAGATCAGTATGAAAGATGTTCCGCTTGACGCCGAAGAAATGAAAGAACTTAAAGAAGGAAACGTATAGGTATGGATCAGGCTATAATTATAGAGAAAAGTGTTATTATAATTGCGGTATTTGCCCTTACCATGCTAATGGCAATGTACTCTACCCTTGCCGAGCGTAAGATAGCCGCATGGTTACAGGACCGTATAGGCCCTAACCGTGCCGGTAAAGGTGGTATATTACAGCCGCTTGCAGATGGTTTAAAGCTGTTTGCCAAAGAAGAGTTCTTCCCTAACACGCCGAACAAGTTCCTTTTTATAGTAGGCCCGGGCATCTCTATGGCTACTGCACTTATGACGAGTGCTGTTATACCATGGGGTGACAGGCTGCACCTTTTCGGGCGCGACATTATATTGCAGGCTACCGATATTGATGTGGCAATACTATATGTATTCGGTGTATTATCTGTAGGTGTATATGGCATTATGATAGGGGGCTGGGCTTCTAACAATAAGTTCTCGCTTATGAGTGCCATGCGTGCCTCGTCTCAAATGATATCATATGAAGTTGCAATGGGCTTGTCTATTATTGCACTTATTATGATGACAGGAACGCTTAGCCTTCGTGAAATTGCGGCAGGGCAAAGCGGCATGAACTGGAATGTATTTTACCAGCCGGTAGGCTTCTTAATATTTTTAGTATGTTCGTTTGCGGAAACCAACCGTACGCCTTTTGACCTTGCCGAGTGTGAGGCCGAGCTTATTGGTGGTTACCACACTGAATATTCGTCAATGAAAATGGGCTTTTACCTGTTTGCGGAGTATGCGAGCATGTTTATATCGTCTACTATATTGGCAGTACTTTACTTTGGTGCCTACAACTATCCGGGTATGGACTGGGTAGAGAACAACTGGGGCATCAACATTGCAAACATATTGGGTATAATAGCTTTGTTTATTAAACTTTGCGGTTTCATATTTTTCTACATGTGGGTAAGGTGGACAGTACCGAGGTTCCGTTACGACCAGCTTATGCGCCTGGGATGGAAAATGCTTATTCCGCTTAGTATAGCTAACATTATTATAACCGGACTTGTAATTTTATTAGCCGACTAACCGTAAGATAACAGATTACAAACACCTGCATTCAGGTTAAACAATATTAGAAATGTCAATAGAAACCGTATCATTATCGGGAAGGAAGAAGGAGGTATCTAACAAAAAGATGACCTTTGCAGAGAGCCTTTACCTTGTTGCCATCTTCAAGGGGCTGATGATTACCATAAAACACCTTTTCAAGAAAAAGGTAACCATACGCTACCCGGAGCAGGCAAGGCCGCTTAGCCCTGTTTACAGGGGCCAGCACATGCTTATGCGTGACGAGGAAGGCCGCGAGCGCTGTACTGCCTGCGGACTTTGCGCGCTATCGTGCCCTGCAGAAGCCATTACAATGAAGGCTGCCGAAAGGACTCCGGAGGAGAAGCACCTGTACAGGGAAGAGAAGTATGCCTCTATTTACGAAATAAACATGCTGCGCTGCATTTTTTGCGGGCTTTGCGAAGAGGCATGCCCTAAGCAGGCTATTTACCTTACCAAAAGCAGGGTTATGGTTAAGCCAAGCAGCGACAGGGAAGACTTTATTTATGGCAAAGACAAACTGGTTATGCCGTTAGAAATGGCTATTAAGAACACTCAAAACCAAGCGGCTAATTAATATGATAACAACATTATTTTATATTTTATCGGCCTTTACATTAGCGACTGCGTTTTTAACCATCTTCAGTAAAAACCCTATTCACAGCGCTATTTACCTTGTGCTTTGCTTTTTCTCTATTGCCGGGCATTACCTCATGTTCAATGCACAATTCCTTGCTATAGTACACATTATAGTATATTCGGGGGCTATCATGATATTGATGCTCTTTACGATAATGCTCATGAACCTGAATAAGGAAGACGAAAAAAACAAAACCCTATGGTCGCGGCTTGCGGCTGTTATATCATTTTGCCTTGTAGCGCTTGTACTGCTTGCCGCTTTCATAAAAGCACAGCAAACAGGATATACTTATGAAGTATCAGGAGAAGACTACCAGTCAATAAAAGTGCTGGGGCAGGTATTGCTTAACGACTATATGGTTCCGTTTGAGTTTGCCTCTGTACTGCTGCTGGTATCTATGATTGGGGCAGTACTATTGTCTAAAAAAGAACACATCAACAACTAATATGGAAAATATCTTACAGGAGATAGGCATCGACAATTATATATACCTTTCTGCATTATTGTTTTGTGTGGGTGCCTTTGGGGTTCTTTACAGGAGGAATGCCATTGTAATGTTCATGTCTATAGAGATTATGCTGAATGCCGTTAACCTTTTGCTGGTAGCTTTTTCTACTTACCACCAGGATGCCGCAGGGCAGGTTTTCGTCTTCTTCTCTATGGCGGTTGCAGCAGCCGAAGTAGCCGTTGGGCTTGCCATACTGGTAGCTGTGTACAGGAACATCAGTAACATTGATATCGATAACTTAAAGAAACTAAAAGGATAACGCCTGATGGAGACAAATTTGGCATTACTACTACTATTAGCGCCCTTAGCCGGGTTTTTAATCAACATATTTGCAGGGAAAAAGCTTAGCGGTAATCTTTCTGGCACTCTTGGCTCGTTTGCTGTTGCCGTATCGTTTGCTGTAACCCTGTTTTTCTTCCTTCAGGTAAACAATACCGGAGAGCCTGTAATGGTTAACCTGTACACCTGGATGAAAATGGTAAACTTCGACATTAATTTCGGTTTCCAGCTCGACCAGCTTTCTTTACTATGGCTGATGTTTGTTACCGGTATCGGTACGCTCATACATATATACTCTATTAGCTACATGCATGATGATGAGAACGTCCATAAGTTCTTTGCTTACCTAAACCTGTTCGTTTTCTTTATGATGATACTGGTTATGGGCAGCAACCTGCTTATTATGTTCATCGGCTGGGAAGGCGTAGGGCTTTGCTCTTACCTGCTTATCGGCTTTTGGTATAAGAAACAGGAATATAACGATGCCGCTAAAAAAGCATTCATTATGAACCGTATCGGTGACCTTGGTTTCCTTATTGGGATATTTATAGTTGGTTACCTGTTCCACAGTACGGATTACGTGGATATTCAAAATGCCATAACATCAGGAAGTTTTAATTTAACCGGCATATCATCAAGCGGGATACCTAATACAACATGGCTTAGCGTTGCTACCCTGTGCCTGTTTCTTGGTGCCTGCGGTAAAAGTGCACAAATTCCGCTTTACACATGGCTGCCCGATGCAATGGCGGGGCCAACTCCGGTATCGGCACTTATACACGCTGCAACCATGGTTACGGCCGGTATATTCATGATAACAAGGCTAAACTTTGTTTTCGACCTTACTCCGGATATCCAGCATATTATAGCCATTGTAGGTGCCATTACATCATTAGTAGCGGCAACCATTGGCCTTGCGCAGAACGACATCAAAAAAGTACTTGCATACTCTACCGTATCGCAGTTAGGGCTTATGTTCATGGCTCTTGGCTTCGGTGCTTATGAGGTAGCTGTTTTCCATGTGATAACACACGCTTTCTTTAAGGCATGCCTGTTTTTGGGTTCAGGTTCGGTTATACATGCTATGCATGGCGAGCAGGATATGCGCAACATGGGCGGACTTAAAAAGGTTATGGGCATTACCTTTGCCACCTTTATGATTTCTACTCTTGCCATTTCGGGATTGCCGCCTTTCTCGGGCTTCTTCTCTAAAGATGAAATTTTAATGACTGCTTTTCACCGCGATAAAGTATTGTGGATAATAGGCTCATTAGCTTCTATAATGACAGCATTTTATATGTTCCGCCTGGTATTCCTTACCTTCTACAAAGATTTCAGGGGTACAGAGGAGCAAAAACACCACCTGCACGAATCGCCGGGGTTGATAACGTTCCCGCTTATAGTCCTTGCTATACTGGCATTAGTGGGTGGCGCTATAAGCCTGCCGGGCAGCAGCTGGCTAAACCACTACCTTGCACCTGTAATTGCTAACCCGGCACAACACCATGCGCTTGGCACTACCGAGTATATGCTTATGGGAATAGCTGTTGTGGGAGCACTTATGGGCATTGGCCTTGCTTACGCCAAATACATCAGTAAAGCGCAGGTACCGCCACAGGACAGCGAGATTACAGGATTCACAAAAGTGGTATATAACAAGTTTTATGTAGATGAAATATATATGGCTGTTATAGTTAAGCCTATTTATGCCATAGGCAGCTTCTTTAAAAATGTTACCGAGGCAGCCATTAGCGGCTTCGTATTTGGGCTGGGCCGTGCCGCCACACTTATAGGCGCGCAGGGCAGGTACATACAAAACGGAAGCGTAGGCTTTTACCTGCTGATATTTGTACTGGGCATGTGCTCTGTTATAGCTTATATTTTCTTAAAATAATCATTACCTGATGGACGTATCTTTTATACTTATTACTTTACTGTTCGGGGCGGCTGCTACCTACTTTGTCGGCGATAAATGGGCCTCCAGGGCTGCATTGATTTTCAGTACGGCGGCATTTGCGGCAACCCTTTATGTAATTTACCGTTACAATTTGGGCGAAGGCGTAAGTTATGCCCAGAAATGGATAAGCAACCCACGGGTAATATTAGGCTTTCAGGCAGACGGCATGTCGTTATCAATGGTATTGCTTACCACAGCACTAACACCAATTATAGTTCTTACCTCTTTTGGTAACCTGTTCCCGAAAAGCCGGGCCTTTTATGCGCTTATACTTTTCATGGCATTTGCAATGGCAGGTACCTTCCTTGCGGTAGATGGCATGGTTTATTACATCTTCTGGGAATTATCATTAATACCAATATATTTTATTGCACTACGCTGGGGCAGCGGCGATGCCGAAACCAGGAAAAAAGATGTGGTTAAGTTTTTTATCTACACTTTTGCAGGCTCACTTTTTATGCTTGTAGCGTTTATATACCTTTACACAAAAGCAGGCGATTTCCTTGATATCCACCTTTACAATATTCAGCTTAGCAAAACAGAAGAGTTGTTGATATTCCTTTGCTTCTTTTTGGCTTATGCGATAAAAATACCGGTTATACCTTTCCACACATGGCAGGCTAATGTGTACCAGAAAGCACCTGCTGCGGGTACCATGCTGCTGTCAGGTATCATGCTTAAAATGGCGTTATACAGTATCGTTAGGTGGCAGTTGCCTATTGCGCCAAACGCCGCTAACGAGTACAAGTACTTTTTTATAGCGCTTTGCGTTGCGGGTGTTATATATGGCTCTGTACTTGCGCTTAAACAAACCAACCTTAAAAAACTGCTTGCCTATTCATCTCTGGCTCACGTTGGGCTTATTGCAGCGGGCGCTTATACGCTTACGCTTGATGGGCTTCGCGGCGCGTTCCTGCAAATGATTGCGCACGGCTTTGTGGTTGTAGGGTTGTTTTATGCCGCAGAGATTATATCGCGCAGGTATGGTACCGAAGAAATTTCAGAAATGGGCGGTATAAGGATACAGGCTGCAAAATTTTCCAGTATGTTCATGATACTGGTAATGGCATCGGTAGCATTGCCTACAACTTTTAACTTTATTGGTGAATTTGAACTTTTATATAGCCTTGCACAGGCCAATATATGGCTGGCAGTATTGGGCGGTACTACTATTATACTGGGTGCTTTTTATATGCTGAGGATGTTTCAGCAGGTTATGCTTGGCGATAAAGGAGTTAAAGTATTTGCAGATGTTACGTTTGGCGAAGGCTTTACATTCATAATCATTATTGCCGTACTGATCTTTTTCGGTCTGTACCCAAAACCGATAATAGACTTTTTAACACCTGCCTTACAAAAGGTATTACTGAACATTAACCCGATAAATTAAGCCAAGATATAAAATGAACACATTAATAGCTATTGCGGGATTAGGGATTGTTTGCCTTATAGCTGAAATTTTCAACCTCAGGAAAGCCATAGTACCCGTTACTATTATAGGGCTTATGGCAATACTTGGCCTTACCGTAAATGATTATTTTGGGCTTGGGCTTGATACTGCAAATACAGAGCGGACTGAAGCATTTTACAACAACATGATTGTAAACAACAGCTACGCCATGGCATTTACCGGACTGTTTATAGTGCTAACAATATTTCTTGTTGCCCTTACACCTGAATTCCATAAAAACCATAAAGCAAAATTATCTGACTTTGTTGCCATAAAGCTGTTCCTGCTTGCAGGCGCTGTAGCAATGGTATCGTTCGGGAACCTTGCCATGTTCTTTTTAGGTATAGAAGTGCTTTCTATAGCATTATATGTACTTGCCGCAAGCGAGCCTAAAAACATAAAGAGTAACGAGGCAGGTATGAAATACTTCCTTATGGGTGCATTTGCATCGGGCATACTATTATTTGGTATAGCGCTTATATATGGCGCAACAGGTTCATTTGATAATACCGCCATATATGCAGCCGTGCTTACAGGCAACCTGCCGGGCTGGTTCTTTATGGGTATAGTAATGCTTAGCATAGGACTGCTGTTTAAAATAGCCGCAGTGCCATTCCACTTTTGGGCGCCAGATGTTTACCAGGGCTCTCCTGCGCTAACTACCGCTACCATGAGTACACTGGCAAAAGTTGCTGCTATGGCAGCTTTCTTTAAACTCATGAGCAACCTTAACCATACTGTTCCGGGTGCATACATCACTATTATTATAATTGTTTCGATACTAAGCATGACTGTGGGTAACCTTATGGCATTAAAGCAGGACAGCGTGAAGCGTATGCTGGCTTTTTCGGGTATATCTCATGCCGGGTTTATGCTGATGGTATTCTTAAACCCTATGGTAATGAAAGGCGTGCTGCTGTATTATGCTGCAGCCTATGCCCTTGCCGGTATTGCAGCTTTTGCAGTAATACTATATGTAACTTCAGGCAAAGAAAATGAAGATGTGTACCAGTTTAACGGACTTGGCAAAACCAACCCGTTGATGGCGGCAGTACTTACCTGCTCGCTGCTTTCTATGGCGGGTATCCCGATATTCTCAGGCTTCTTCGGTAAGTTCTTCCTGTTCGAAAACGTACTTGAAAACGGTTTTGTATATGTAGTTATAGCAGGTGTAATAAACTCTATAATAAGTGTAGGCTATTACTTTAAACTTATACTGGCTATGTACAACAAAGATGCCGTAGGCGAAGCCGTAAAAGTACCTGTATCATACAGCATTGTTGCCGTTGCGGCAATATTGCTTAACCTTGCGATAGGCCTTTACCCTGATGCAGTGCTTCATCTTATAAAATAAAACAAACACATATAAACACTAAGGGCTGCCAAATGGCAGCCCTTAGTGTTTATAGTATCAGCTATTACACAGCGGTATATCCGCCATCAGCGATTATATAACTGCCTGTAGTAAATGATGACTTATCCGAACTCAGGAAAACCACCAGGTCGGCTATTTCTTCCGGTTTGCCCAGACGGTTCATGGCTGCCTTACCCTTAATTGCGTTAAGAGAATCCTCGTCAAGGTTATCATCCAGCAGCGGCGTATGGATATAACCCGGGCCTACTGCATTGCAGCGTATGTTCTTTTGTCCATATTCAGCCGCTATGTTTTTAGTTAGTCCCACAACACCATGCTTGGCTGCTGTATAGGCGGCACTCATGGGCGCGGCAACAGTCCCGTGAATAGAAGCCATGTTAACTATACTACCGCCACCGTTTTTAGCCATCTGCTCTAACTGATAGCGGCAGGCATAAAAAACACCGTTAAGGTTTACTGCAATAACCTTATCCCATCCTTCAACCGGATATTCGCCTGTAAGGGCAGCAGGGCCGCCTATACCGGCATTGTTACAGGCAACATCGAGCCTGCCATATTTTGCTACAATAGCGTCAACAGCTTTTTTATTGTCCTCTGCCTTTGATGAGTCCGCATACACAAAAAAAGCTTCCCCACCGGCATCTTTAATTAGCTGTACAGTTGCTTCGCCGTGTTCATTATTAATATCGCTAACGGCTACTTTTGCACCCTCGCGGGCATAGGCTACTGCTACGGCACGCCCTATACCGGAACCCGCTCCGGACACAAAGGCCACCTTATCTTTAAGTAATGACATAATATATATTTTTGGTTATTTCATAAAATTACAAATACTAACATTAAACACTTGTATATACAAATATTAATTAATATTTATTTAAGATGTTGATATTTTAATCATTGTTTGATAAGATTATTTTCTTATATTGATTATATTTGCTCTTATGTTTGCCCTGATTGACTGTAATAATTTTTATGTTTCCTGTGAGAGGGTTTTTCAGCCCGAGTGGAACGGCAGGCCCGTTGTGGTACTCTCCAACAACGACGGCTGTATCATTTCGCGTTCAGAAGAAGCAAAGGCAATCGGTATTAGCATGGCTTCACCCGAGTTTAAAATTCGCGAACAGTTAAAGAAAAATGGCGTAAAAGTATTTTCAAGCAATTACTCGCTCTACGGCGATATGAGCAGCCGTGTGATGGGTATAATGGAAGAATTTACCCCAAATGTAGAAATTTACAGCATAGAAGAAGCCTTCCTGAATTTTGAAGGGATAAGCATACCCGATTACTATTCCTATGGTATGCAGATGCGCGAAAGGGTGCTAAAACAACTCAGCCTACCCATATGCGTGGGCATAGCCCCTACCCGCGTACTGAGCAAAGTCGCCAACAGGATAGCCAAAAAGTTCATGGAAAAAACAAAAGGCACATATGTAATCGATACTGAAGAAAAACGCATAAAAGCCCTCAGGTGGATAAAGATAGGCGATGTATGGGGCATTGGGCGGCGGTATGCCCGAAGGCTTGAGGCACGCAATGTAAAAACAGCCTATGACTTTATTCAGCCGCAAATGGACAGTTGGATAAAGCGTGAAATGGGCGTTATCGGCATGCGGCTAAAAATGGAACTCGAGGGTCTGCCGGCACTGGAACCCGATCCGATAACCGAGGTAAAGAAAAGCATTGCCACCACCCGCAGCTTCCCGAAACAGTTAGAAGATTATGACCTCATCCGCGAGCGTGTATCTACCTTTGCCACAGTAACCGCCGAAAAGCTCCGTAAGCAGGGTTCGCTTTGCCATACAGTAATTACCATGCTGGTGGCAGATAAACACCGTATAGAAGACATAAAATACCACCACAGCCGCGCCGTTACGCTGCCCTATGCCACGCAGAGCGCCATTACCATAAACACCGCCGCCATCCAGCTATTAAAGGAAATTATGGAAAGCACCGATACCCGCAGGTTTAAAAAAGCAGGGGTAATTGTAACGGGCTTAATTCCACAAGGGAGCAAGCAGTTTAACCTGTTTATCGACGAGAATCCCCGGCACAGCGCCCTGATGCGCGCCATAGACAACACCAACGGCAAAATGGGTACGCGCATAATACGCTTCGGGGCGCAGGCCTACAAGACATGGGACATGAAACAGGAAATGCGCTCACCACGCTATACTACCGATATTAACGATATACCCACAGCAAAATGCAGGTAAAAAAACTACACAGCCCCGGGTTTACCTTTTTTAAGCCTGAAAAAGAGAACACGCTCCGGCTTCCGTTTGTGCCGGTAGGCGTTAAGGCGGGCTTCCCCTCGCCGGCGCTCGATTTTATGGAATATACCATAGACCTGAACAAGTATGTGACAAAGCACCCGCACACCACGTTTTATATTAAGGCCGATGGGCACTCGATGCGTGATGCGGGAATAGATGACGGCGACATACTGGTAACCGACCGCAGCCTGGAACCCGCCAACGGCAAAATAGCCATTTGCCTGATAGACGGCGAATTTACCGTTAAGCGCCTGAAACTGGAAAACGGCAGCCTGTTCCTGATGCCGGAAAACCCGGCCTACCCCCCGCTACCCGTAACCGAAAACAGCCAGTTTAGCGTTTGGGGCATTGTTACGTTTGTAATTAAAACACTGTAAGCCAGCAGATTTAACACCAACCTAACCGATTATAATTGTACATTTGCGCCCTTTAAGCCAAACTGCCATATAGACAGGCAGTTATAACACGGAGTATATGAACATGAAAAAAATTGTTGAGTATCGCAAGCTGCTCAACGTTACTAAGGCAGCCACTTTAAAAGAGCTGAAGACCATTTACAGGAACAGCATGAAAGAGTGCCACCCGGATACCTGCACTACCGATGAGGAAGCTCGTGCCGCCGAAGAGCAAAGCAAGGCTATTATTGAAGCCTACCACTTTTTGATAAGCGTTGCCCCGGAAACACTGGATAAAACCAAAGCCGAATATACCAAGACCACAACCACCAGCGGCATACTGGACTTTTATATGGACAACCACGTGCTATACATAAACTTTGTTGAGGGTAGCTGCTACGAGTATTTTGGCGTACCTAAAAACACCTACATAAAAATGATAAACGCCGAGTCGCCGGCACGTTTTGCCCGCAGGCATATATATGGCACCTACCTGTACCGCAGCGCCGTTAAAATTGTAGCGGAGGTTTAATTAGCCGTTGTAGAGAATTATAGAAACACCCCAAGCGGTTTTCTGCTTGGGGTGTTGTTACGTTTGTGGTTAAAGGGGTTTTATAGTTCTATTTACATAATATCTAAAAAGTTTCTAGTTGCTAATTTTGAACCTTTTATCTAAATGTTCCTTAAATCTAACCTGTATTAGCTTACGGGCTTCCGAAACCGGATTGTCTTTATCCACCTCAAAACTGTTCACAACTCTTTCAAATTTACGTATTGTTGAAATTAAAGTTCCAGAAGTATGATTTAGTAAATATAGAATGTAAAAAACTTTTTGGTCGCTAGATTTGTATGACATTAAATCATATTGCTTCTTTATTTCGAAATACTGCCTAATTTGTGATGGGCTTTCACTTATCTTTAAGCTATGAATTCCAAAAATATCATCATAATATTTATCGAAAATTTGCTTTTTTTGATTTGATGCTTTTTCAGGATTTCCCTTTATTGCAAAAAGAATTTGTCCAAAGCGTTCCATACTAATCTTCAACTCATAATGTTTATCTAAAGATAAGCCAGTGTCTCCAGATTTTCTTGAATATACAATATTATGTTCATCAAGATATTGTTCTAATTGAATCTGTTCTGATGTAAGAGATTTAAGATCGATATTTGATATAGAATTTTGACTATTTGTGTATTCAGCAATTTTATTAGTTAATTTTTGATCAATAGTTGTTTTAAAAACCCGTACCAATATCTCACTATTAGATAATGAAAGAATGTTATCCTTATCTTCTCTATTGAAGTTGTGGATTGTCCTTAGAGTTTGTCCACCATTTAGAACTTGCAAATCCTTAATAGTTATTTGAACTTTCCTTGAAGCCTTTGAAACTTCTGCCTCCACATCTGTAGCAGCAATCGTAATTCAATTATTATACATAAAAAATTTGGTTGGCTCGTCTTTCAAAGTCTTTGAAATATTCTTATTAAATTTTGAACGCAGCACTAACCCCCTAACATTATCAAACAAAACTGAATAATCAATATTACAATTAGCTATTTCATAAATGTTCTCAACATTAAAATTATTTCTTAGAGTGTCATCATCACTTGTAATCCTAATCAATTCACTTGTTGTTAGACGTAAAATATATGATTTTGAAGAAGATAAACTATTTTCAGAAAAAGACATAACTGCGTCATCATCTAATACGATAGTTGCGTTTATTGGCTTAGGTCTTATCGACATATATTCTCGTATTCTGTTAATTCCAATAGGAATTATTTCAAGCCCATAATTTTTCTCAAGTTGTTTTAAGTCATCATCATCTTTACTTAATGTGACATTTTCGTTGCTAATAACATATAAATTTAGCTTCCAAATTACTTTAGTCTTGAGTAATTTCTCCGAAATATCTTCAGCATACTCTCTTAATTTACCCTTAAGATGCTTAAAACTTGAATTCATCAAAGCGTTTATAAATTTTGTAGATAAAATTGTCTCATTTATACTCTGCTTTTTGTCAGGATTAAAGGTTTCTCTATATTTAAAGTTGAAGAGGTTAATAGCGGTCTCATCTTCATCAATATAAATTGCATCAATACCATAGTCATCAAACGATTCTCCAAAAACCTGTTTATTAAAATCTGTATCGGTAATTTTTTCCACTAAATCTGAGATATCTTTTATTCCGCATATGTTCTCTAACATATATAAATAAAAACCAAAGCGTTCTTTATCTGTAGATTTGGAGAGTTTTATTGAGCTTCCAAGATGGTTTTGCAATAATTCAAAATACTTTTCACTCTTAATTGCAATTAGCTTAAAATCATTTAAAGTAGACATATATATATGTAATTTTTCAGTTAGAATTCAAATGATAAATATAAAAAATAATTTAACATATTTTTATCTAATCTCACTTCCCAAAACTCCCCTTTCCTCAAACGTTTTCTTTTGCCTATCTTTACGGCACCTAAACATTTTGCACATGAGTAACGCTTACAAACTTACGGTAAACGGGGGCAACGCCTTTGATGTTACCGAAGAGGGGCTTTCGCAGCTTGACGCTATTAGCACAGGGCCCGCGCACTACCACATACTTAAAGGCAACAAGCCTTATAAAGCGGCAGTTACCCACGCCGACTTCCTCGCAAAACAATATACCGTAACCGTTAACAACAACTCCTACACTGTAGATATTGCCACCGCGCTCGACCAGCTTATAAAAGCTATGGGCTTTGAGGTGGGCGCATCTAAACAGGTAAACGAAATAAAAGCACCAATACCGGGGCTTATACTGGAGATAAACGTTACCGTAGGTCAGGAAGTAAAAGAAAACGACAACCTTTTAATACTGGAAGCCATGAAGATGGAAAACACATTCCAGTCACCGCGCGCGGGCATTATTAAGTCTATTGCAGTGAGCAAGGGCGACGCGGTAGATAAAGGCCAGTTACTAATAGAATTTGAATAGCACCATGAAAAAGATACTTGTAGCCAACAGGGGCGAAATTGCCATAAGGGTAATGCAAACGGCAAAAAAAATGGGCATTAAAACCGTTGCCGTTTTCAGTACTGCCGACAGGAATGCGCCCCACGTAAAATTTGCCGACGAGGCGGTTTGCATAGGCGAAGCGCCATCGAGCCAGTCGTACCTTTTGGGCGATAAGATAATAGAAGTAGCCAAACAGCTTAATGTTGACGGCATTCACCCCGGTTACGGCTTTTTGAGCGAAAACGCCAACTTTGCCGAAGCGGTAGAACGCGCCGGAATCACCTTTATAGGCCCACGCAGCAAAGCCATTAAAATAATGGGCAGCAAGCTTGCCGCCAAAGATGCCGTTAAGGCATATGACATACCCATGGTTCCCGGCATAGACGAAGCCATTACCGATGTTGAGAAAGCCAAAAAGGCCGCTGTAGAAATCGGCTTCCCGATACTGATAAAGGCATCGGCAGGAGGCGGCGGTAAGGGTATGCGTGTAGTTAACGAAGAAAAAGATTTTGTTCCGCAAATGGAACGCGCCATAAGCGAGGCCACCTCGGCCTTTGGCGATGGTTCTGTTTTCATAGAAAAATATGTAGGCTCGCCACGCCATATCGAAATACAGGTTATGGCCGACAGCCACGGCAACATACTCTACCTGTTTGAGCGCGAATGCAGCATTCAGCGCCGCCACCAAAAAGTGGTGGAAGAAGCGCCAAGCGCGGTACTTACACCGGAGATCCGCCAAAAAATGGGTGAGGCAGCCGTTAAGGTAGCCAAAGCCTGCGATTATCTGGGCGCCGGTACGGTTGAGTTCCTTTTAGATGAGAACAAGAACTTCTACTTCCTGGAAATGAACACCCGCCTGCAGGTAGAGCACCCGGTTACCGAAATGATAACGGGGCTAGACCTTGTAGAGCTTCAGATAAAGATAGCCCGTGGCGAAAAAATGGACATCCAACAGGAAGACCTGAAAATAAAAGGCCATGCACTGGAACTGCGCGTTTATGCCGAAGACCCGCTTAACGACTTCGCACCAAGCGTGGGCCACCTTGATGTGTACCAGCTTCCTGTGGGCGAAGGCATACGCGTGGATAACGGTTTTGAGCAGGGAATGGATGTGCCTATTTATTATGACCCGATGCTGGCAAAACTTATTACCTACGGTAAAACCCGTGAGGAGGCTATAGAGCTGATGATAGAAGCCATTGCAGATTATAAGGTTGAAGGCGTGAGCACTACACTACCGTTCGGTACGTTTGTGTGCGAGCATGAGGCTTTCCGCAGTGGCGATTTCGATACACATTTCGTAAAGAAATACTACGATGCCGAAAAGCTGAAAGGGCAAATGGATACCGAAGCTGAAATAGCGGCTTATATTGCCCTGAAGCAGTACCTGGAAGACCGTAAAGTGTTAAGACTCCCAATACAGTAAACCCATGGAAGACAAAATAAAAGTATTAAACGATAAGATAGCCGAAGCCCGACTGGGCGGCGGACAAAAAAGGATTGAGAAGCAGCACGAAAAGAAAAAGCTTACAGCCCGCGAGCGTGTAGAATACCTGATGGATGAAGGCTCTTTCGAGGAAATTGGTATGCTGGTTACCCACCGCACTACTGATTTCGGGATGGAGAAAGAACAGTATTTGGGTGATGGCGTTATTACAGGCTATGGCACTGTAAACGGCAGGCTGGTATATGTTTTCGCCCAGGACTTTACCGTTTTTGGCGGGGCATTATCAGAAACGCACGCCGAGAAGATTTGTAAAGTAATGGATATGGCACTGAGAAACGGAGCACCTATGATTGGCCTTAACGATTCGGGTGGCGCGCGTATTCAGGAAGGCGTACGCTCGCTTGGCGGGTATGCCGATATTTTTTATCGCAATGTGCAGAGCAGCGGTGTAATTCCGCAAATATCCGCTATAATGGGTCCTTGTGCGGGTGGCGCGGTTTACTCTCCCGCCATGACCGACTTTACCATGATGGTAGAAAACACCAGCTATATGTTTGTTACCGGTCCCAACGTGGTAAAAACTGTAACTAACGAAACCGTAACCAGCGAAGAGCTGGGCGGGGCGAGTACCCATAGTACAAAATCGGGGGTGGCACATATTACCTCAGCTAACGATGTAGAGTGTTTGGAAGATGTAAAAAGGTTATTGAGCTACCTGCCGCAAAACAACAGGGAAACTACGCCAAAGCTGGAGTTTAACCCGGCTGATGAAATACGCGAACAGCTTTCGGACATTATACCGGACAGCGCCAATAAGCCGTATGACATGCACAAGGTTATAAGCGGTATTATAGATGAAGATTCGTTTTACGAGATACATAAAGACTACGCAGAGAATATTATTGTAGGCTTTGCCCGTATTGGCGGCCGCAGTATTGGCATTGTGGCCAACCAGCCGATGCACCTTGCCGGTGTGTTGGATGTAAACAGCTCGGTAAAAGCGGCGCGCTTTACGCGTTTTTGCGACTGTTTCAACATTCCGCTACTGGTGCTGGTAGATGTACCGGGCTTCCTTCCGGGCACTAACCAGGAGTGGAACGGCATTATTGTACACGGAGCAAAACTGCTGTATGCACTTAGCGAGGCTACCGTGCCGCGTGTTACCGTAATTACCCGTAAGGCTTATGGTGGTGCGTATGACGTGATGAACTCAAAACACATTGGCGCTGATATGAACTTTGCCTGGCCAACAGCCGAGATTGCTGTTATGGGTGCCAAAGGTGCGAGTGAGATTATTTTTAAAAGAGAAATATCAGAAGCGGAAGACCCGGCAGCCAAATTATTGGAAAAAGAAGCAGAATATGCCGAAAAGTTTGCCAACCCATACAGGGCAGCGCAACGCGGCTTTATAGACGAGGTTATCCTGCCGAAAGATACCCGCAGGAAGCTGATAAAAGCTTTCAGCATGCTTGAGAATAAAAAAGTGGAAACGCCGCAACGCAAACATGGCAACATTCCGCTGTAAAAATAAAAAAAGCTGTTTCTAATGAAACAGCTTTTTTTGTACCTGGAGTGGGAATCGAACCCACACACCGTAGTACACGAGTTTGAGTCGTGCGCGTCTACCAATTCCGCCATCCAGGCGTTAGCATTAAGTGGCTGCAAATGTAAAAAATATTATTTAATTTCAGGAAAATAACATGATAAATTACTTCCGTACTTAAATTAAATTTCTAAATTTGCACCTCGTTACACAACACAACACTAACTAACTACAAAACAAGCGATTAAAAATGTCATACCACGAGCCGGAAGCAAAGATATTTGCATGTTCTCAAAGTGTGTACCTTGCCGAAAAAATAGCTAAAAGCTATGGTGTTGAGCTGGGTAAAATTACAATTTCAAAGTACAGCGACGGTGAGTTTCAGCCATCGTTTGAAGAGTCTATCAGGGGGCTAAGGGTATTTTTAATATGCTCTACCTTCCCGAGTACGGATAACCTGATGGAACTGTTATTAATGATTGATGCCGCAAAAAGGGCTTCGGCAAGGCATATTACCGCCGTTATACCTTATTTTGGATGGGCAAGGCAGGACAGGAAAGACAAGCCACGTGTGCCGATAGGCGCCAAGCTGGTTGCCAAGCTGCTTGAAGCGGCAGGCGCAACAAGGATAATGACAATGGACCTGCATGCCGACCAGATACAGGGCTTTTTTGAAAAGCCGGTAGACCACCTGTTTGCATCAACTATATTCCTGCAGCATGTAAGGGATATGAAACTGGACAACCTGACGATAGCTTCGCCGGACATGGGTGGTTCTAAGAGAGCTTATGCGTACTCTAAGTTCCTCGGGTCTGACGTGGTGATATGCTACAAGCACCGCAAGGCTGCCAATGTGGTAGAGGGCATGGAACTTATTGGCGAGGTTAAGGGCCGCAATGTAATACTGGTGGATGACATGGTTGACACCGGAGGCACACTGACCAAAGCAGCAGACATGATGATGGAAAGGGGCGCAATAAGTGTAAGAGCGATATGTACGCACGCCATATTATCGGGCGATGCTTATGAAAAGATTGAAAAGTCGCAGATTACGGAACTTATTGTTACCGACAGTATTCCGCTGAAAAAGCAAAGCAGCAAGATACGCGTGGTTACCTGCGCCGACCTGTTTGCCGATGTTATGCACAAAGTGCACAGCAATAGCTCTATAAGCGGCAATTTTTTAATGTAGAATTTTTATTTATTAACTATATATTTTTTGTAATGAAATCAATTACGATCAAAGGATCTGAAAGAGAAAGCGTGGGCAAAGCGGCAACGCGTGCGGCACGTAATGCTGGAATGGTTCCTTGCGTGTTATACGGAGGAGAACAACCAGTACATTTTGTAGCAGAAGACAAGGCTTTTAAAAACCTGGTTTACACTCCTAACGTGCACACTGTGGTAATTGACCTTGAAGGTGGTAAGCAATTTAACGCTATCCTGCAGGATATACAGTTTCACCCGGTAAACGACCAAATCCTGCACATCGATTTCTACCAGCTTCACGAAGACAAAGAAATCACTATGGATGTTCCTGTAAAAGTTATAGGTAACTCTAAAGGTGTTATGGCCGGTGGTGTACTTCGCCTTAACCAGCGTAAACTTAAAGTACGTGCGCTTCCTGCAAACCTTCCTGACTTTATAGAGGCTGATATTACAGACCTTGAAATGGGTAACAAGCTTTACATCACTAAGCTTCCTCAGGAAAACTACAAACTGCTACAGCCGGAAAACACTGTTGTAGCTCAGGTACGTATCTCTCGTGCGGCTATGAAAGCTGCCCAGGAGGCTGCAAAAGCTGCAAAAGGCGGACCAGCAAAAGGAAAGAAAAAGTAATTTATCTTATCCGATATATACAGAAAGCGCTCCATTACAGGGCGCTTTTTTTTATGGATTTGCATTACCGGGCGGTATAGCATCCTGCTGATTTTAAAATAAAATGAAACTATTATCTTTGCCCACATGAAATGGCTTACCAATCTTTTTAAGAAAGAAGCACAAGAAGAAGCAGACCCAATGAAGAAATATCTTATTGCAGGACTGGGCAATCCCGGCGCTGAATATGTAAACACACGACATAATATAGGTTTTAAAGTACTGGACAGGCTTGCACAACAGGAAGGCTCCGACTTTAACACCGCTAAACTGGGCGCAATGGCAGAAATAAAGCTAAAGGGCCGTACAGTTTACCTGCTCAAGCCCAATACGTATATGAACCTTAGCGGTAAGGCCGTAAAATACTGGCTCGACCAGGAAAAAATACCTTTAGAGAATTTACTTGTTGTTACTGATGACCTTAACATACCATTTGGCACTATACGTATTAAAGCCAAAGGCAGCGATGGTGGTCACAACGGCCTTAAAAGTATTCAGCAGGTACTTAATACTACTGAATATGCACGCTTTCGTTTTGGCATTAGCGACGCATTTAAGAAAGGACAACAGGTTAACTATGTCTTAGGTGAATGGGATGAAGAAGAAAAGGCTAAACTTTCGGAAAGGCTTGACACCTCATCTGAAGCAATAAAATCTTTTGTACTGTCAGGGCTGCCTAATACGATGAGTAGTTTTAACGGCAAGTAACCTGCTGTTGCCCAAAATAAAAAGCGGCTCGAAAAATTTCGGTCCGCTTTTTTTCAAACTTTACATTATCTAATTTACTATCACTTTCTTTGTAATGCTCCTTTCACCATCCTGCAGGGTTACAAGATAAACTCCTGCTTCTGCATTTCCGAGTGAAACAACCTCTTCCGTTTGCGCGGTATATTTCTGATTCACCAGTTGCCTTCCCCTAATGTCATAAACGGTTACAAAAACATCATTCTGACCGTTTGGAATATATTGTATTGTAAAGTTTCCGTTGTTAGGGTTAGGATACAATACAAAATCTGTAGTCTGCTTTTGCCCGTTAGCAAGTGGTGCCTGCTGTACAGTACATATAGTAAGGCTCCAGTTGTTAATAGCACCGCCATCTGCAGCAAAACTGTCAGATACCTGCAACGTCCATACACCCGCTGCCGGCTCACCGTTTAATACAGAGAGCGCTTCATCCGGCGCAATGATACCCGATATAGCAGGGTTTGTAGCGCAATTCAGCGGATTTCCGTCATCATCAAACGTAGCAAAAACATTATCCTGGTCGCCACACTCATCACTGAAAAGCTGGACTGTTGTACCCTGCGGGCTAACCAGTACCGCGGTAAGGTCGGTTACCCAGGTATGGGTAATATCAAGAGTTACACTAACTTTTTGTACAGAGCCATCAGCAGTAAGCGCAAGGACAGAACTCACATCTCCTGCATTCTCGTCCGGAATTACAACAGGCACATCGGCAGAGGTATATTCATTACACTCGGTTATACCGGTTATAAACATATTCGCTTCGCCATAGCTCCCCGCGCAGCCTTCGTTGAGAGGGCGAACACGCCAATAGTATATGTTAGCTTCCTCAAGCAGCGCTTCATAATTAGTTTCCTGAATTGTTGCAGTAGCCACAATATCTTCAAATGCTTCGTCACCGGCAACCTCAATTTCATAACCGGTTGCATTTGCAGCAGCTGTCCAGTTAAAAGCTACCTGGTTAAATACTGCGTTATCACCGTTGGCAGGTGCCGTAAGTGTAATAGTCCCAAAATTAGTATCAAGCAGGTCGAGATATACATTGGCTGCTTTAATAACACTGCCCGAAGTTGCCAGCACATTTAATGTGTAAAGGCCGGGAGACGCACTTTCAGGAGCGGTAATGGTCATGGTTACCAAAGTTCCGTCAGCGGTTGCGGTTGCCGGGTTAAATGTAACGGTAGAGCCTTCTGGGTTACCTGTTGCTGAAAACGTAGTTGTACCGGCAAAACCTGCATAAGCATTATAAACAAACGTAAAGCTGGTTTGTGTGCCAACGCAACTTGTAATGTTTTGCTGCCCCTCAACAGTTATTGCCATGGTTTGTTCGGGTGCGACAATAGTAAAGTTACTGTTGCCTAAGTCGTAAAAAATATTTTCATGCCCCTTAACCATAATCCGGTTATCTGTGCCTGTACTGTTAGGAATGGTTACTATTTCAGTTCCGTCATTTGGTACTTTAGATGCCAGTATTACAGGATAGGTAAAGCCTCCGTCTGTAGAAAGGTATATATCAACATAAGGTGTGTTAACACCATTGGCTGTAGTCCCGGCTACATTCCATGTTACACTGTGGTTGCTGCCCGCAAGCCACGAAACATTATTATTAGGCGATGTAACCGCAAAAGGCCCCGCACTACCAGATACATTTACCTTCATAAAATCAGTTACTACCTGACCACCCAAAACATTATTATCGCGCACGGTAAAAGCGAAGTTATATTCGCGTTCCACGTTTGCTATAACTTCCCATGTCGGGGTAAGGTTATTATTAAGTACTTCTTCTATATCCGGCATGTAGCGTTGCGGTACTTCTTTGCTTGGCAATGAGCGGAAGTTTGGCCCCTCATCCGATTCAGGCACCGGGGGCTGCTCACTGATTTCATTATCCATCTGTTCCCAGTTGTAGGTCATGGCATCATTATTGGCATCTGTTGCGTTACCCGAAAGTATAAATGCAGTGCCACGCGGAATGGTATAATCAGGGCCTGCATCAACAACAGGCGGAACATTGCCTGTTACTACGCTTTCGGCACAGTTGCCGCCCGTACTTATAAAAGCCGACATTTCGGCAATACTGTTGGCATGAAAGTGGGCATCACTATTGCTCTGCACATTAGGCGGACAAATACCTGCATAAGCCATGATGGTTGTACCACTCCCGGGTTCATAGGCATTCTCGTTGCTCCTGTTGCCACTGCACGAGTTATTAAAGCTATGGTTACCGCCAAACTGGTGCCCCATTTCGTGCGCTACATAATCTATATCAAAAGGGTCACCCACAGGAGAAGGCAGGCCTGTAATACCTCTGGCCTTACTGCCGGAACAAGGTGAGAATAACTGGGCTACGCCACCGCCGCCTGTACTTACTGTGTGCCCTATGTCGTAATTATCAAAACCAATTACCTCATCTATAACCTCCTGGCTTTGGTCGAGCAGTACAAAGCCTTCGTTTTCATTGTTAAATTCATCCGATTCTATAAATATCAGTTCATCATTGTTCGGAATCAGTTCTAATGTTATAGAAAGGTCGCGTTCATATACACTGTTAACCCTTGTAACGGTAATGTTCATTGCGGCAAGTACAGCGGCCTTCTGCTCTTCAAGCGGTGCATCTGTAAGGCCTGCAGCATTTATATGAAATGCGGCATACTCTATAGTACACGCCATTGCAAGGCGGTAGGTGCGCAGCACTCCATCGGTAGATTGTGTACTTAATGGCGTAAAGGCACTTTTAGTATTGGACTCGGCTGTATCGGTAACACCACAGTGAAATGAGCGCGATGTACTCAAGCCTTCTCGCTTGTACACAATATAGTACTGTAAATCTGTTGTATAAGGGTCGGTGTAAGTGGTACCGCCTGTAGCCAGTGCCATATTATGAAGCCCGAAAGGTGTAACGCTAAAGCGTATTGTAGCAGCAGCTTCTTCTACTCCCTGCCCCACATAGCTTTTTAAACCGGGATATTTAGCTGATAATGCAGTATCCATAACCGGAGCCTCATAAATACGGTATTGTTTTATTACGCCATCAGCATCCGGAAAGGGCAGCACAAGCTGGCTTATCCCACCGCCGCCCCTTAAAGGTGCCTGCTGCAATAGCTGCTTAAGGTTATTTAAGTTTAAATGATAAATACTGAAATGCTTCGGCACAGATGCCCTTTCCAGCTTTTGAAGCCCCGAAACATCTTTATCGGAAGCGCGCTCCCAAAGGTTTTGCTGCGCCACAGCCGGAAGTATTGCCATCAGGCAAATTGTTAAAAATAATTTTCTGATCATGTTTCCCGTTTGTTAAAGTTCACGAATATAATAAATTATGACATGCCTAATGCTTTGGCAATATTGATATAACAGCATAAAGTTTAAATGTTAAATTTTTGTTTGGCTTTAAATTTGTATTTTAGTAAACATTAAAACAACCGTATGAAAAACTTTGCTGTTTTAAGCCTTGCGTTCCTGCTTGCATCCTGTGCGGGCCAAAACCTGCAGCAGGCACTGGATAAAAATAACACCTCGCAAACCTGCCCGGAGACGGGGAGCTGTACCGTAGAAATTATGCGCAACACAGCATTAATAATTAAAGATGATATAGAAGGCAAGTTTTATTATAAAACAGAAACTAATACAGATTTTACTGTTATACGCTACAAGTATGTAAAAGACACCAATCCGGCACTGGCTGATGCGGGCTATACCGAAGAGGTAGTTTTTGAAGTAGATAACAACACTAAAATTTTAAGCTATACCGGCAAGGATATGCAAAAAACAAAGATGCTTTTTGGCGTTATGTGCTTTTGCAAAGGCAAAGCGGGCTTTTATAAAGTTGAAGGCGGCAGTATTGATTACAAAAATGAAAAACTAATCATAATGCTTCCCGATATTGTAGAGGGGCAAAAGCTAAAAGACATTACCATATCTTTTTAATAACAAAGGCGCTTTTAAAGCGCCTTTGTTATTAAATTCAGTTTGTCTTACTGAATTACAATTTTACGTACTGCCCTGGCAGCACCATCGCTAACTGAAACCAGATATACACCCGACTGTAAATCCTGTTCATTTACAGTTGCTGTAAACACACCCCTGTTTTCATATTGTTTTTGGTACACCTCGCGGCCGCGCATATCATAAATTGCAATGGTAATATCGTTTTCACCGTTAGGTGTGAATGAAACCGAGAAAGAACCATTGTTCGGGTTTGGATATACAGTAAGGTCGCTCAATGAAACATCATTAGTACCCGAAGTCCCCTGCCTGCAAATATTTAAAGACCATGCGTTTAAAGTACCCGTGTCATCCTGTGCGCCATCTCCGTAAAGCAGTGTCCATGTACCCTCAGCTTCCTCGCCGGCAAAACCTGCAAGCTGCTCTAAAGGCAAAACTATACCTGTGGTGGGCGAAGTACAGTTTATCGGGCTACCCTCATCACTAAAGGTTACATTAAGGTCATCCTGGCTGCCGCAGTTGCCAAAATAAAGCGGAATTATAGTTCCTGCAGGGCTCTGCATCAGCAATGCAAGATCCTGAATATAAGTATGGGTAATATCAACGCTTACTTCTACCGACTGTACCAGTCCCTCGTCAGTAATTTCAATTTCTGACACTGAGTAAACTGTTCCGTTATCCGGTATCGGGACATTGGCTACATTCTCATAATCGGTACAAATGGTAGTAACTTCAACACCCACAGAAAAAGTTTCATTATTTACGGCATAAAAGATATTGCCCGCCCCTTCAATCATTATACGGCAAAAAGGAGCCGATAAATCAGGAACGGTAATTGTTTCGCTGCCGTCATTAGGGGTGTTAGCTGCCAATACAGTATCAAAAGTAAGCCCCGCATCTGTAGAGAGTAATATATTTACATTAGATGTATTCACATTATTGGCTGTTGTGCCTGCAACATCCCATGTAATGGTCTGCTCACTGCCACCCTCCCATGTAATGCCGCTTTCATTTTGGGATAATACCCTGAAAGGCCCTGCATTACTGCTCACGGTCACGCTTATGTTTTCACGGCTTGTCTGCCCCCCGTTAGGTGTCTGGTTATCGCGTACCGTAAGTGCAAAGTTGAATACACGCCCAAGTGAAGATGTTACCTCCCAGGTTGGTGTTAAATTACCGGCCAGCACACTTTCCAGCGCAGGCATATAACGGTTTGGCGATAAAGACGGCGGCAGCGAACGGAAGTTAGGCCCGCTGGTATTGAATGGGTCAGGTACTTCATCTACTGTGGTGAATGAACCATTGGCATTGGTTTGCTCCCAGCAATAGGTAAGTTCATCACCATCGGCATCGGTAGCGTTACCCCTCAGTACAAAGGCGGTTGCTCGTGGTATAGTATAATTAGGTATATCTGTAATTACTGGAGCCGAATTGCCGTTAGGTGTTTCAACAGGGCAGTTGCCACCGGCACCATTTATAAAATTTTCCATTTGTGCTATACTCACGGCATGGAAATAATCATCAGAATTATTCTGCACATTAGGCGGGCTGATACCTGCATAAGCCATTATAGTGCTTCCGCTGCCCGGCTCTACCGCTGTTGGGCCATTACGCTGAAATGAATTATTAAAAGTATGCGAGGCGCCAAACTGGTGGCCCATTTCGTGGGCTACATAGTCAATATCAAACGGGTCTCCAACAGGTGCAAAGCTGCCTGTTACACCTCTTGCCTTATCAGAGGTACACACACACGCCAGAGAAGCAAGCCCTCCGCCACCTGTAGATACCACGTGGCCAATATCATAATTGGTAAAGCCTATAGCATTGTTTATTACAGTTTGTATCTGGCTAATCAGCGTACCGGCGTTATCATTGGCAAGATTGTCTGATGTTATGTATATGATATTCTCATTATTGGGCACTATCTCCATTGTAATAGCCATGTCACGTTCGTAAACCCCGTTAACGCGGGTCATGGTAACATTCATGGCAGCCAGTACTGCCGCCCTTTTTTCGGCTGTTGTGGCATTATTAAGTCCCGCAGCATTAACATGAAAAGCCGCATACTCAACAGTACACGCCATTGCAAGGCGGTAGGTACGCAAAATACCGTCACTCGCGTTAACCGACTTCGGCTGTCGCTGTGCAGTGTCTTCTTGCTGCATCTCTTCATTCACAAGGCAACCGAAGTTTCGCGGGCCTTTCAGGTTTTCGCGTTTGTAGGCAATATAGTAGTTACCGTCTTTCGTGTAAGGGTCTATATAAGATGTGCCCTGTGCAGAGAACATCATGGCGTGCAACCCGAAAAGCGTTGTACTGAAACGTATGGAAGACGAAGGGCTTTCAATACACTGCCCCGCATAGCTCTTTATGTCCGGATGCTGCGCAGCAAGATCAGGGTGCGTAACTGATGCCTCAAATATCCTGAAATGCTTTATGTTACCATCTCCGTCAGGAAACGGCACTATTACAGACGAGCCTGTAAAACTGCCCCTTTGCGGTGCGCCTTCAAGAGCTGCTTTCAGCGCAGTAATGTCGAGGCTGAAAACACTACTTTTGGTAGGATAAGATACTCTTTCTGTTTTCTCGGCAGTTGCCAGTTTATCCTTATCGGCTCTGTTCCAGAAGTTTTGTGCAAAGCTGTTGGCAAACAACATGACCATGCAAACAACAAGTAAACCTTTACGCATATTTTATTGTTTTTAAAAGAATTACTAAATTATTAATTTATGTTTTATTAAAAGCCACATCGTAGCAATATTTATAGGTAAAAACTGAAATATCACAATTTTATGCAAAGAAAGGCTGTTAAAACAAGAACGGTTTCTACTATATACGGCAAAAGGGTAATCTGCAGATTAAAAACAGGTGCATTTCTCTTCATTTTAAAAACAGATATTTAAATTTGCTGTTCAAAACTTTTCAGTTTGAAAATATACAATTCCATACAAGAGTTTGCGCCATCAGGAAAAACAACTGTTACCCTTGGCACTTTTGACGGCGTGCACAAAGGGCATAAAAAAATCCTGGATAAGCTGCTTAACAGCAGCAGGGCTACAGGACATGAAAGCGTGGTGCTTACATTCTTTCCGCACCCGCGCATGGTGTTACAGCAAAACAGCGATATTAAATTGCTGAATACTATGGCTGAAAAAGCTGCGCTGTTAGAAGATTACGGTGTAGAGAATCTTATAATCCATCCTTTTGACCATGCTTTTTCGCGCCTTACTGCCGAGGAATTTGTAAAAGACATACTTGTAGGAAAGCTTAATATCAGTAAAATAATTATAGGCCACGACCATCGCTTTGGGCGTAACCGTACCGCCACTATTACCGACCTGCTTCAGTTTGGGGAAGAATATGGTTTTGAAGTAGAGCAAATTTCGGCTTTAGAGGTAAACGAGGTTTCTGTCAGCTCTACCAAAATACGCCACGCCCTGGAAAGCGGCGATATAACCACTGCTAATGAATATTTGGGCTATAATTATTTTTTAACCGGCACTGTGGTGCAGGGCAGGCAACTTGGGCGCACTATCGGTTTCCCCACAGCTAACATACTTATAAAAGAAGATTATAAGCTGATACCTGATAACGGCGTATATATTATCAGTAGCAAGATAGACGGCGAAACAGTGCAGGGCATGATGAATATTGGCAACAACCCGACTGTGGGCGGTACAGAGCGCACCATAGAAGCTAATTTTTTTGATATTGATAAAGACCTGTATGACACTGAACTTACAATAAGCCTGCATAAAAGGCTGCGCGACCAGGTTAAATTTCCCTCTGTTGACGTTTTAAAGATGCAGCTTGAGCAGGACAAAGCTGCGGCGCTTGATTACTTTAAACAATCTGACTAATGAAAAACCGCCTTTTTGCTGAAATTGACAATGCCCCTTTAGTAATTTTCAGGATATTCTTCGGTTTCCTGCTGGCCTGCGAAACCTATGGAGCCATCCTTACAGGCTGGGTTAAGAGTAATTTTATAGACCCTGAATTCACCTTTTCACATATAGGAATGGACTGGCTGCAACCCCTGCCGGGCAATGGTATGTATTACTACTTTATTGCTATGGGCACGCTGGGGCTGCTGGTAATGCTGGGTTATAAATACAGGCTGTCGCTGGGGTTGTTTACACTGCTCTGGACAGGTGTCTATTTTATGCAGAAAACATCATATAACAATCATTACTACCTGCTGGTACTTATCTGCCTAATTATGCTGTTCCTGCCCGCGCACAGGTATGCCTCTTTAGATGCAAAGCAAAACCCTGCCCTTAAAAAACTTACTATGCCTGCGTGGTGCTCGCTGGTTATGATAGTGCAGGTAGCCATAGTATATTTTTACGCTACTATTGCCAAGTTCTACCCCGGCTGGCTTACAGGCACATTTACTAAAAACCTGCTTGATGCAAGCACAAGCGGCTTTTTTCATGAAATAGCCATTAAAAAATGGTTCTATCTTTTTATTGCCTATGCCGGTATAGCGTTCGACTTACTGGTAGTACCGTTGCTGCTTTACAAGCGCACCCGCACCTGGGCGCTGGTAGCCTCGTTGATTTTTCATATATTTAATTCCATAACGTTAGAGATAGGCATCTTCCCTTATTTCGCATTAAGCTTTGCGGTATTCTTTTATCCACCGGAGATGATGCGGAAGATATTTTTTAGGAAAAAGCCTGCTGTAGAATCATACGGAGTTACTACCGAAGGCAAAAACATACTGTGGTACTTTTTTGTGCCTTATATGATAATACAGCTCTTATTGCCCATAAGGCACCATTTTATCAAAGGTGATGTTCTATGGACGGAAGAAGGCCACCGCCTTAGCTGGCGTATGATGCTGCGCAGCCGTAGCGGCTTTACCACATTCAGGGTTGTAAACAAAGCTAATAACGAGCAACTGCCCTACCGCCTTGCAGACGACCTTACGCAGAAGCAGATAAACAGTATGGACACCAAGCCAGACATGATATGGCAGATGGCGCAGCGCATAAAGCAAAAGTATAAGAAACAAGGGATTAATGTAGCGGTATATGCCAATACAAAAGCAGGCATTAACGGAGAACGCTATAAAACACTTATAGACCCTGAAACCGACCTTGCCGCTGCTGAGTGGGATTACTTTTTCCACTGCGACTGGGTACTGCTTTATGACGAAGAAGGCAATGTAATTCAGTAACTTATCTTACACTTTTAATCATACTTCTTTTATTAAAGTTTTATTAATTGATATTCACCTTTTCTATTTTATAGCTAAATTCGGGTATGAATCTTTTACAAAAAAACCTTTGCGCAAAAGGGAGGCAACTAAGTAACTGTAAAATAATTTATTAAACGAACGATAACCTAAAAACAGAAAAGCTATGAAAGTGTCGAGGATAGTAATTAACGGCTTTATTATTTACATAGGCATTGCACTATTCTTTGTGATAATGGAAGCATTAGGCCTCTCAGACCAAATTTACCTGAGGCTTGTAAACTTTGTATTTGTAATTTATGGTGTTAACCGCACTATAAAGCAGGATTATAACGATGGCACCTATGGCTACTTCACCAATCTTGGCTCGGCATTCCTTACCGCCTTTACAAGCCTTGTGCTTACCCTGGTAAGTTTTCTTATATATGTAGAGGTACAGGGGGGCGAAGCCTATCTTGACCGTTATGTTGCCAGCTATATTTTTGGTGGCGACCCATCATTACCGCAATTTGTTATGGGGCTTATGATAGAAGGGCTTGCGGCCTCTGCCATAGTATCTTTTGCACTTATGCAATGGTGGAAAGACAAGGTGGAAAAAATTAACCAGGTAGATGATGCCGACCACACCAACCAAAACACATAACAGGTTAATGCGGTAGTTATAGCGGAATTTGCTACTTTTGGAGCAACAATAAAATTCCGTTATGAGTATAACAAGGCACAATTGGACGAAAGAAGAAATAATTGAGCTATACAACCAGCCGCTTATGGACCTGCTATACAGGGCCGCAACCGTTCACCGCGAATATCATGACCCTAATGTAGTGCAGGTTTCTACACTACTGTCTATAAAAACAGGGGGCTGCCCCGAAGATTGCGGCTATTGCCCACAGGCAGCACGTTACCATACGCATATAGAGGGGAACGACCTTATGAGCGTTCAGCAGGTAAAGGCACAGGCGCTTCGCGCTAAGTCTTCGGGCTCATCACGCGTTTGCATGGGTGCAGCATGGCGAAATGTAAAAGACGGCCCTGAGTTTGACCAGGTACTGGAAATGGTCCGCACCATCAACAAACTGGATATGGAAGTATGCTGCACCCTGGGCATGCTTACTGAAACGCAGGCAAAAAGGCTTGCCGAGGCAGGCTTGTATGCCTACAACCACAACCTTGATACATCTGAAGAGTATTATAAAGAGGTAATTTCTACACGTGGTTATGAAGACCGCCTTAAAACCATAGAGAATGTAAGGAAAACCAACGTTACTGTTTGTAGCGGGGGGATTATAGGCATGGGCGAAAGCATAGAAGACCGGGCAGGCATGCTGGTTGCGCTTGCATCGTTAAACCCTCAGCCGGAATCGGTACCTATTAACGCGCTTGTAGCGGTAGAAGGCACACCGATGGAAGATGAAAAACCGGTAGAGATATGGGAAATGATACGCATGGTAGCTACTACACGTATTGTTATGCCTCAAACACAGGTAAGGCTTTCGGCAGGGCGTACGCAAATGAGCCGCGAAGGCCAGGCCATGTGCTTTTTTGCAGGGGCTAACTCTATCTTTGCAGGTGACAAGCTGCTTACCACCCCTAACCCGGATGTGAACGAGGATATGAAGATGTTCGAAATGCTTGGCCTTATTCCGCAAAAGCCATTTACAAAAGTATCTCAGCCGCAAACAGTGGAAGCGGAAGAATCGCAGTACCTGCCGCTTGGCGAAAAGCCAAAATGGTCAAGGCCCGCACATAAAATCGAAAGAAACCTGAAGGCTTCAGGAAAAAAATAACGTTGATTTAGAGCTAAACCCTAAAGGCTGCCGAATGGCAGCCTTTTTTGATTTTTATTGTTAATTATGCATATACCAGTGCAGGTTTAACATAATTTAACACCTGATGCATTTATCTTCTTAAGATAATGTTATATTTGCCTTACATATTGCTCTTTAACCCATAAAACCATGAAAAAATTATACTTTGCTACCCTGCTGGGACTGTTAGGCCTTGCGGAGAGCACGGCCCAGCAGGACCCTCATTACACACAGTA
>CEQG01147224.1_pt1 | contig 121691 bp, 116 predicted proteins | sample 350301 | NCBI WGS metagenome assembly CEQG01 (sample SAMEA2621242, study PRJEB7988) | marine metagenome | isolation source: saline water (ENVO:00002010), including | reverse complement strand
GGTTTGCCGTCTACTGCTTGGCAGTGGGGATCATTGCAATCGTAGTAAGTTTGGTATCATGACGGCAGAAGATTACAAAAACGGACAAGTTCTTTTAATCGATAAGCCTTTGGAATGGACTTCCTTTCAGGTGGTGAACAAGGTGCGTTGGTTACTGAAAAAGGAATTTCAGCTTAAAAAAATAAAAGTAGGGCATGCTGGCACTCTAGACCCTTTGGCCACGGGATTATTGATTCTTTGCACCGGAAAATTCACCAAAAAAATAGAAACTTTCCAAGCCCAGGTGAAAGAGTATACAGGTGCGTTTACTTTAGGAGCTACCACACCCAGTTACGACTTAGAAACCGAAATTGATCAAACTTTTGATATTTCATCCCTTACGGAGGATCAAATTAAACAAGCGACGCAAAATTTTATTGGAGACATACAACAACAACCCCCTGTTTTTTCGGCTCTAAAAAAAGATGGCAAACGATTATATGAATTTGCAAGAAGTGGTCAAGAGGTAGAAATTCCCACTAGGACCATCCACATTTCAGTATTTGAAATCACTCAAATAAAGTTACCCAATGTACATTTTCGAGTCGTTTGTAGTAAAGGAACCTACATTCGTTCCCTTGCGCATGACTTCGGAAAAGCACTTAATAACGGGGCCCATCTTTCGGCACTTCGCCGCACTAAAATCGGGGATTTCTCGGTAGCAGATGCTCAATCCATAGAAGCATTTCAGGAAAATTTATAAGCTAAAACCTTCACTTTTAAGCGAACGAAAACTTTTCGTTAAATTCTTATTTTTATTTATTCTAAATAAGAATAATTTATATATTTGCCTCCAAATTAAAAAACCCCATGAGTTCCTTTCGCTATTTCATAGTGCTTTTAAGTTTCCCTTTTTCGGCCTTTTCGCAAGTTCCTAAGCTTCAAGATTCTTTAGACATGGAAACTTTAAAGGAAGTAGTCGTCACCGGACAAATCAATCCGCAGGCAGTAGAGAAATCGGTTGTAGAAGTAAAAGTAATTTCCAGAAACGACATTGAACGGCAAGCTGGGAACAATCTAGCCGATGTATTAAATACCACGCTCAACCTCAACATTACGCCGAACACTTCCACCGGAAAAAGCGGTGTAAGTCTTTTTGGGTTGGACAACCAATATTTTAAAGTCCTTATTGATAATATCCCCATCATTAACGAAGAAGGCTTAGGAAACAATACCGACTTAACCCTGATCAATCTAGACGACATTGAGCGTATTGAGATTGTAGAGGGCGCCATGGGAGTACAATATGGCGCTAATGCTGTTTCAGGGATCATTAACATCATTACTAAAAAATCGTCTCGAAAAAATTGGGATATCTCTGCTTATATTCAGGAAGAAACGGTTGGAAATGAATACGAATGGTTCGATAAAGGTCGGCATATCCAATCCCTTAAAATTGGACACAACTTTACCGAAAACCTCTATGCCAATGCTACCTACACCCGAAATGATTTTGGAGGGTTTTGGCAGGATCGATTAGGGAAAAACCATGCCGTAAACGATAGTTTGAGAGGGCATGAGTGGCTTCCGAAATTGCAACAAAACACCAAGGCACTAGTAGCTTTTGAAAAAGAGAACTTTAAGGTTTTCTATCGTTTTGACTACCTCGACGAAACCATTGAAAACTACAACGATATAGTAGACGAGAATTACAATTCGGCTACACAAACCACCAATCCTTCAGCAAATGATGAAATTTTCACCAATAAGCGTTTCTATCATCATTTAAATTCGACTGGAAATCTATTTAGTACAATAGCATACAATGTCTCTGTTTCCTATCAAGAACAAACCAAAGAATTGGAACGATATACCTATCGCATCCGCACTGGGGAAAAAGAGAATGTAGAAAAAGGCGAATACCAAAGTAGAAAGGCTTTCTTTTCGAGAGGAACTTTCAGTAATCTTTTTCAAACTGAAAATTTCAATGCGCAATTGGGCTATGAAACCACCCTTGAAAACGGACAAGGTTCTTCTGCGGCGATTGTTATTAATCCTGGGGAAGAGCTGATTGCCCAAGACTTAAACAACTACGATTTTTTTGCAGCTTCCGAATGGCAACTAAGCGAACGTTTTTCTTTACGCCCTGGAGTCCGGGTTTCTTTCAGTAATTTGTTTGGCCCTCAATACATAGGTTCTTTAAGCGCTAAACAAAATCTTGGAAATGACTGGGAACTTAGGGGGGTACTGGGTTCTGCCAATCGCACGCCCAATTATGACGAACTGTACACTTATTTTGTGGATGTAAACCACAACCTTCAGGGGAATCCCAATCTTGCTCCAGAAAAAGGGCTTACGGCTTTCCTTCACCTTAAGAAAAGTGAGCAGTTTTTAGAAGGCACTTTAAGATTAAAACACAAACTTAGCTTCAACTACCTCACTCTGAATGATCGTATTGAACTGATTGTGGTGAATACGTCCCCATTGGAATTTCAATACAATAACATCGATCGTTTTAAAAATATGGGGGCTTTTTTGGAAAATGAAGTGTACTATAAAAATTTTAAAGGAAAGATTGGGGCTTCAGTTCAAGGGATTTCCAAAGTATTGGACAGCAATACCCAATCCAATGACGATTTTCTATTCAATTTACAGCTCAATGCCAATCTAGCCTATACGCTTCCGAAGCACCAGACTACGTTTTCCCTTTTCTTCAAACATATTGGGCAACAGCCTCAATTTGTAGAAAAAACAAATGCCGAAGGTAATCAAGAGTTTGTTCGCGGAGAGACCGACGCCTACAGCATGCTGGATGCAACGGTAAACAAATCCTTTTTCGATAATAAGTTCATCACTACCCTCGGCACCCGAAACCTATTGGATGTGACTTCGGTAAATACCTCTGCCTTTTCAGGGGGCACCCATAATGGCGCTCCATTACAAGTGCCTTTAGGTTACGGAAGATCTTACTTTTTAAAACTCGTTTATAATTTAAGTATATAGTTATGTTATTTCCTTTTAAAAGATCCTTATTACTTTCTTTGTCGTTGCTACTTCTGGCGATGGTTTCTTGTAGTGAAGATGACAATTCCACTACGCAATCGGAACCTTTTGTGGTGGCTTTTGAAAATCTTTCTGCCAACCTATCGCAAATTGAAAACAGTACTGAAATCGCTTTGGTTTATTCTACGGAAGCTTCCGAGAGTGGAGCTATCACCATTAACGTTCAAGCGACCAATGCCGTATACGGACAGGATTTTATTACCGAACCCGAAATGAGTGGCGACCTACTAAGCCTTCCTATTACACAAGGGAGTAACGCGAATGGTTTCACTTTTACGAAGCTCAATCCCGATCTGGATGAAACCACCGAAATTGTTTTTACCATCACAAATGTAGACCACCCCGCTTCTCAAATACAGGGAAACACAGCCTTTACCATAAATGCCTCTGCCTCTTTGGGAAGAAGCTTTGCACCCACCCTAGGAGGTCCCAATCAGCAAAATCAGGTGTTTATCGATTTAAGCACCGAAACGGAGACAACGGCTCAGCGGGACCATTGGGATTTAGGGTTTTATTCGGGAGCACAATTTCGAGTAACCATTAATGGAGCAATTTATATGGCAGCAGCCGAATTGGAAAGCACCAATATTGATGAAATTTCGGAAGCGGATGTCAATGAGCTATTAGGTCAGGTGGCTGTAGGAACTTTCGATCCTATTAATGAAAATTATATAGATCACCCAGATGGGGATATCAATAAAACCGCAATGGCGCCCGTAAGTGCAAACTTGAGCGAAAACAAAGTGTATTTAGTGAATTTAGGTTATGAAGTAGGCACTGAAACCCCTGAGCCTGGTAGTGTGGCCGTTGCTGGAGAAGCCAGAGGGTATAAAAAGATAAGAGTGTTACGAGAGGGAGACGATTACCTGCTACAATTTGCCGATTTAAACGATACGAATCATCAAGAAATTTTAATTGAAAAATCGGAAGGTCATAATTTTACTTTTTTCAGTTTTAATACAAATTCCATTGTCCCCATTGAACCAGAGGCTTCCAACTGGGACATCGTTTTTACGGTATTTACCAACCTTATTGAAGGATCTGGCTCTTACGGCTTTTCCGATGGCGTGCTTCACAACAGAAAAGGAGGCGTGCGAAGCTATGAGGTTTTAACTAGCAATGGTGTTGCTTACAATGATTTTTCCTTAGCCAATTTAAATGCTTCCCAATTACAACAAGATCAGGGAACCATAGGGAGTAATTGGAGGGATGTGTTTGATGGAGTGGTTTTCAATGACCGTTTTTATATTATTGAAGACCCCAATGGCAATCACTACAAATTACGCTTTTTGGCATTGACCAATGACAATGGCATTCGAGGTTTCCCTGAATTTGAATACCAATTATTACAATAAAATGACAACCCTAAAAAACGATTGATATGAAACGATTTTTACAAATAGCAACCATTTTCTTTACGGCAAGCTTTGCTTTGGCGCAAGAAACCATCACCATTTCTATGGGAGCAGGTTATACCGAAGAAGTATATTACAAACTATCTACTCAAACCCAGCAAACTTTTACGGCCAATAGCTGGGATGTGGCTTTCCTAAGAGAGGATCCCATGAATCATGGTGTGCGTGTGAATGGCGGTATAGGCATTCAAGTATTTGAAGCGAGTAACAATCCTAACGATTGGAACGCTATCGACATTGCAAATGAAGGGTCTTGGACCCTACTTTACAACGATGACACCAACTGGGATAACGGCGCCTTTATGCAAGGATCTGCCACCTATGGTTGGGGAGAATACAACCCGGTAACACATCATATTGAAGGCAGTATTATTTTTGTGCTGAAATATGCAGATGGCACCTATCGAAAGTTTATCATAGATGAGTATTTTAATGCGTATACATTCCGCTATGCTACTTGGAACGGCACGAATTGGATAAACGAGAACAATGTCACCGTAGACAACACCAATAATCCTAACAACCGGTACAATTATTACTCCTTACAAAACAACCAGGAAGTAATTGCCGAACCTGCTGCTACCGATTGGGACATGGTATTCACAAAATACTATAGCTTCCTGAATCCTCCAGGATCTTACTACAATGTTTCGGGAGTACTTCACAACCCAAACGTTACCGTAGCTCAAAATGAAGAAACCACGGCCAGTCCCGATCCTAACGGACTTACCTATTCCGAAGAAATCAATACTATAGGTTACGACTGGAAAAGCTTTAATGGAAGTGGCTACGATATCGACGACCAACAAAAGTATTACATACGGTACGAGGACAATTCCATCTACAGAATCTATTTTACCGATTTTGCGGGTTCGGGATCTGGGGATTTGACTTTCGTCATGGAAGATGTTTCCGACCTTCTTGGGTTGGAAAATGTTTCTGAAGGAGTCACTTTTGGAATGTACCCAAATCCTTCCAATAATGGGATGGTAAACATCGTATATGATATCCAAAATACTTCCGAAGAAAATAGCATTGAAGTATATAATATGACAGGAACTAAGGTATTTTCCACAAAGGCAAATGCGAGTAACGGATTTTATAACAAAACCTTAAACCTATCGCAACTACCCGTTGGAGTATATGTAGTAAGCTTCATTTCTGGAAGCAAAAGTGTATCCAAAAAGCTAATCATTAAATAAATAAGCAATGAAAAAAATATTCTTAACCAGTATCATGGCTCTGTTTGTATGCTTCGGAATGCAGGCACAGTCCAAAAAAGAAAAAGACATCAACGCCATTAAAAGCATGTGTGGTTGTTATGAAGTAACTTTCAATTTTACCGAAACCTTCAACTACAGTGAAGATTCCACCTATATTCCTTCCAAGAATAAAATCGCCCACGGATTGGAATGGGCAAATCTTATTGAAGATGAAAACAACAAGCTTTCCATTCAGCATATTTTGATTGTTGGAAATCCTGCCGAGCCCATGATTGTGAAACATTGGCGCCAAGATTGGTTGTATGAGAATACTAATTTTTATATGTTTAACCACGACAACCAATGGACGTACCAATCTAAGTCTGCTGAAGAAGTAACAGGACAATGGACTCAAAAAGTGTATCAGGTAGATGACAGTCCTCGTTATGAAGGATCGGCAACATGGGTACATGTAGATGGAAAAAGCTATTGGGAAAATACCACTCCAGCACCACTACCTAGAAGGGAATACACCCAACGTAGTGATTACAACGTAACCCTACGTGGCAACCGTCAGGAAATTACCGATTACGGCTGGTTTCACGAACAAGACAACGAGAAGATTATTCGTGAGGCAGGAAAAGAAGACATCGTTCTTGCTAAGGAAAAAGGATTTAATACCTATAAAAAAGTAGCCGATTCGCGTTGTAAGGCAGCAGCAAAATGGTGGACTGAAAACGAAAACAAATGGGCTGCCGTTAGAAAGAAATGGGATCAGGTATTTTCTGAAAACCAAGATTTGGAACTAAAGGATAAAGTAGACAACAAACCTCTGTTTAAACAGTTATCTGAAGAAACTCTAAATGAAAGCCTGGAAATTGAAGAAATCATTGATGCTTACATCGTAAAAAAATAAAACCATGATCCGCCTAAAAAATATAGTGTTTTATCATTTGTTCCTTCTCACCACAATTGCCATTGGTCAAGAAGTCAATCCTTTTTTACAACGGGAGTTTTGGAAAACGAATCCCAGCATAGCTGCTGTAGAAGAGAAAATAAAGGAAGGACATGATGTTTCGCAATTAAATGCCAATTCTTTTGACCCTGTGGTGTATGCAATTTTAACAGCTACTGAAAATAGCACCATCAAATATCTTTTAACGAAAGAAGGAAATGGCACCAATAAATTGACCCACGACGGAAGAACCTATCTTTTTTGGGCGGCTTATAAAAATAATCTGGAAATCATGGAGCACTTACTTCAACTAGGTGCTAAAACGGATGTGATTGACGACCATGGAAATACCGTCTTAACGTTTGCCGCCGGTTCAGGGCAAACCAACCCACAATTGTATGATTTCCTTATCAATAATGGCGCAAGCCTCCAAGAGACCAATAAATCTGGTACAAATGCAATACTCCTTCTAGCCCCTAGTGTCAACTCACTGGAAGAACTGTCTTATTTCCTATCAAAAGGGCTCTCCCTAGATACTCAAGATGAAAAAGGCAACGGACTCTTCAATTATGTGGCAAGAACTGGAAATATAAAACTTTTAAAGGAGTTGTTGAGAAAAGGTATTGCTCCTACGATCAATAAAGAAGGGACCAATGCCATGTTCTTTGCCGCTCAAGGTTCTCGAGGGCATACCAATGGTTTGGAAGTGTACCAATACTTGGAATCGGTGGGGGTAAACCCTAAAGCAACCTCAAAAGAGGGATTGACGCCCTTGCATGTATTGGCATACAGAAACAAAGAGCTCCCCGTTTTTGAATATTTTCTGAAAAAGGGTATCGCTATAAATGCTATGGACGATGAAGGAAATACGGCTTTTGGAAATGCCAGTGGCAGAAATACCCTAGAAGTGATTCAATATTTGGCTGAAAAAGGCGCAGAGATCAACCTTCAGAATAAAAAAGGGGAAACGCCCATAATGAACGCTGTTGGCAATAATTCTACCGAAGTAGTGGCCTATTTACTGAAACAAGGGGCCAACCCTCAGGTAAAAGACCAAAAAGGAAATACCTTGGCCTATTACCTCTGGAATTCCTATTCCGATAGAAACAAAGAGCCTTTTTTGGAAAAACTGAAGCTGTTACAGCAGAATGGGGTATCCCTAGAAAGGCTGCAAGCGGGCAGCCAAACCCCTTTTCATTTTGCTTCGGAAAAACAGAGCACCGAACTTTTAAAAATCCTTATCGATTTAAAAATTCCCGCAGCGTATTTGAATAGCAAAAATAACGACGGACTTACCCCTTTGCATTTGGCAGCCATGAAAGCTTCAGATGATGCGTTCTTAAAAAAAATGATATCCGCTGGGGCCAATCTTAAAGTCACTACCGATTTTGACGAAACGGCCTTTGACCTTGCTTCAGAAAATGAACTTTTAAAAGAAAAAAAGATCCCAATTAACTTCTTAAAACCATGATTAAAAAAATAGCAGTAGTATTTTCCATCGTCTTCTTGGCCACATTATTTGCCTTCACTGGCTCCAATGGAAAAAGTAAATACAAATGCATGATTCAAATGACCAACTACACAGGCGAAGGTGCCTATGTGGTGATTTCATTATTGGATCCCGAGGGCAATTATGTAGACACGCTTTATGTGCAAGGAGAAGATGACGAATGGTATTTCGACATTTCGCAATGGTGGGATTTCTACGGAAAAAAACGAAACAACATAGACGCTATCACGGGTGCGACGATTAGTGGAGGAAACCGTGCGATTAGCGTGATTGAAATTCCGGATGATAAGATTGATGCTGGCTACAAAATTCGTTTTGAAACTGCCGTGGAAGATCAAGAGTACTATCCCAGTGATGTAGAGTTTGAGCTTACCACAGCTTCGGTAAATGGAAAGGTGGCTGGAAAAGGATTCATTCGGTATGTGCGTATGATGCCTCAATAAATTGTAAGTTAACAAGTGAATTTATGATGCTTTCCATTTGGAGATATAGTCACTTAACTTTGGCTATAGCTTCTTTTGTTTTTATACTTATCGCTTCGGTTACGGGGATCATTTTAGCGTTCGAACCTATTTCGGAACAGTTAAAACCTTATGCGGTTACGGAAGACATCAGCCTGGGAAAGACCCTTCAGCAACTACAAAACAATTACGAAGAAGTATTATTCATTGAAATAGATCAAAATGGATATGCCTCGGCCTCGGTGATTACCGAGGCGGGTGAAAATGAAACGTTTTACATCCATCCGGAGACGGCAGAAAAAGTAGGGGACATTTCGCCACAAAAAGAAATTTACCGTTTCGCGACCAATCTACACCGAAGTTTATTCCTAAAAAGCTTGGGACGCTTTTTTGTAGGCTTGGCTTCCTTTCTTCTATTGCTAATTAGCATCACCGGAATTTTCCTAATCCTAAAAAGACAAGGCGGCATACGACGGTTTTTTTCAAGGATTTCCAAGGAAAACCGAACGCAGCACAACCATGTGTATTTTGGAAGGCTTTTCTTAATTCCTATCGTTATTATTACGGTAACCGGAACGTACTTATCCTTAGAAAAATTTGAGCTAGTACCCGCTTCGGAAAGTTCCCATCAAATAGATTTTGAACGTATCGAAACCATCCCGGCGTTACCGCTTAACGAATTTGCCCTATTTAAAAGTATTTCCCTTTCAGAAGTAAAACGAATTGAATTCCCGTTCTCCCCAGATCCTGAAGATTATTTTACCGTAACCCTAAAAGACCGGGAGCTACTCGTGAATCAAATTAATGGCGATATTCTTAGCACGGTTGAATTTCCCCTCGTTAAATTATTTTCCAATTGGAGCCTACGCTGGCACACGGGACGGGGAAGCATTGTTTGGTCTATTATTTTAGGCTTGACCTGTATTTCCCTCCTCTATTTTATGTATTCAGGTTTTGCCATGACTTTTGAAAGGCTTCGGAAGCGAAAATTGATTCAAAACAAATATCCTCCTGAAGCAGCCGAAATAGTAATTCTGGTAGGTTCTGAAACTGGAAATTCGTACCTCGCTGCCTCACAGTTGCAAAAAGCATTGTTAAAACGGAAACAAAAGGTATTTGTGGATTCGATGAATCATTTCAAACCCTTTAAAAACCTAAAGCACCTAGTCATTTTAACCGCTACCTATGGCGATGGGGAAGCCCCTTCCAATGCCTCGCAATTTTTAAAATTACTGGAACAGTCCCCTCTCCATAACCCGGTTAGTTTTTCGGTCGTCGGATTTGGCTCCTTGGCTTATGAAAACTTTTGTCAATATGCCATCGAGGTTAATCAGGCTTTATCCAACCAGCCGTTGGCTACCCAATTAATGCCCCTTCGTAAAATCAACAATCAATCTTTTGAGGATTTTAAAGATTGGACAAAAAAATGGGGGCTTCAAATACACCTAAACCTCACTTTGGAAGCAACGAAAACTTCCGTTAAGAAAGCTAAAGAAAAGCGTTTCGAGGTCATTGAAAGGACGGAATGCAATCTCGACAATACTTTTTTATTACGCTTACGACCGCAAAAAAAGCTGAAATTTGAGTCGGGTGACTTATGGGCCTACACCCCACCTTTGGAAACGGTTGCCAGATTGTATTCCATTGGGAAAATAGAAGGAGACATCGTCTTGAGCATCAAAAAACATGAAATGGGAAAAGCTTCCAAACTATTAAGCAGACTAAACCCTGGAGACCGTTTAAACGCTTGCCTACAAAAAAACCCTTCCTTTCATTTTCCGAAGCAATCCACTGCGTCTCTTCTAATTTGCAACGGAACAGGCATTGCTCCTTTTTTGGGAATGCTTCAAAAGGCAGCGACAGAAACCTATCTATTTTGGGGCGGAAGAACACCAGCTTCCTATTCCATTTACGAACCGTACCTTTTGGGCAAAGAATCACAGGTTACAAAGGTTTATTCAAAAGAAAAGGAAAAGCAATATGTGCAAGATGTTTTGCTTCAGGAGAAAGCTTTGGTTATAAAAACCCTTAAAAAAAACGGAGTCGTTCTTATTTGTGGAAGTGTCGCCATGCAAAAGGGAGTAATCGAGGCACTTCAGAAAATCATTACAGAAAACAACTTGCCCAGCTTTTCGAAGCTCCAACAAAAAGGGCAGATTTTGATGGATTGCTATTAAACAACGCCTTGGGGTAGGGTGTTTTTCTTCTAAAAGAACCTTAAAATTTTAGAATTTTAGTTAACCTCTTACCAATTTTTGTATGGGTGGTTTGAGATTTGCGTTTTATTTAATTACTTGCATGCGTGAATTTTAACTATTCGTATAAGGCTTTTTTAATTTCCTCCCTTTTGGTGGGAAATTTGATACTTATTTTAGTTTCCATAAAGCTCGGGGCCGAAAAGCAACCTCAGGAAGAAACTGTCCCAATTGAATACATAGAGACGCTTCCGGAAGAAGTGATGGCCCTAAACGAAGCGACTTCAGAAAAGGCAGACATAAAGACCAATACAGCTTACAACGAGGCAGAACAGTTTATCAAGGAAATTGAAGAAGGACGGAATGAAATTACTTCCGAAGAGAATGAAGTTTCCACTAATGATCCCTTCTCGTTTGAAAACACCGGAAACGTCAATTTTGAAGAAACCCAAAAAAGACTAGAGGAAGCCAAGAAAAAACTGGCTTTAGCCTCCTCCAAGAAACCAAAAGCTTCCCAATCGGTAAACCGAAAAACCACCATTAGTTATCGTTTGGTCGATCGAAAAGCACTTTATTTACCCAATCCTGTATACACCTGTAATTCTGGTGGTAAAATTGTTATTTCCATTGAAGTGGATGACCGTGGAAACGTCATAAAAAAAGATTACAACCCTACCCTATCCACTACCCGAAATGGCTGCCTCATTGATGCCGCCCTAGCCTATGCGGAATCTGCTCAATTTACGACCAAAGCAGGAAAACCAAAACAACTGGGAACGATTACGTACCTATTTCCAGGACAAGAATAATTTGTATTTTCACCAAAAGATTTTTTATGAAAACAAGATGCCCTTGGTGCGGTGACGACCCCTTGTATGTAAAATACCATGATGAAGAATGGGGGGTTCCCGTAAAAGACGATGGTAAGCTATTCGAGTTTTTAATTTTGGAAACTTTTCAAGCGGGATTGAGCTGGATTACCGTACTTCGGAAGCGGGAAAACTTCCGTAGGGCTTTTGATGAATTCGACTATCAAAAGATAGCAAAATACGATGATGCCAAAATAGAGCATCTTTTACAAGATGAAGGCATCATAAGAAATAGATTGAAGGTGAAAGCAACCATTACCAATGCCCAAGCGTTTATGGAAGTACAAAAAGAGTTTGGCACTTTCAGTAACTATATTTGGGGATTCGTGAATCATACACCCATTACCAATCAACTGAAGCGTCTCAAAGATGCCCCAGCGACTACCCCTTTAAGTGATGCCATTAGCAAGGATTTAAAAAAACGCGGATTCAAGTTTGTGGGATCTACCGTGGTGTATGCCCATATGCAAGCTACCGGAATGGTGAACGACCATTTGGTGGATTGCTTTCGCTATAAGGAAATTTCATAATGCTACGCATCAACCTATACATACTACTCTTATTCACTTCTTTTTCCTTGATGAGTCAAGAAAAAAAGGAGTATGAGAAACGTATTTCAAAAGACTCATTTCCTGCCGAAGCGTTGGAACTACTGAACCCATTTTTACCCAATACCAAACGCTTACAATTCTATCAAGAGTTTGATGGGGAAAGTGAAAGCTTTGAAGCAAAATTTAAGATTAAGAGAAAATGGTATAGTGTTGAATTTTTTCCCAACGGGAACCTTCAGGATATTGAAATGAAAGTGAAGCTTAAGGAGCTCCCTGATTCCTTGTCCCAAAAAATAAGCAACTATTTCAAGGAACAATACGATCAATGGAAAATTGAAAAAACACAACTTCAATACAAGGAAACTTCAGTACTGAAAAAAAACTTCCATAAAACAGACTTCACTGGAGTGGAAATTATTGTAGCAACCAAAACCAATGGAAAACTCACAAAGTATGAACTCAACTTTGATTCAGAAGGAAATTTTGTTTCAAAAAGAAAAGTGGTAAGACGCACCTATGACTTCCTCTTGTTTTAAATTTTCCTTTCTTCTTTTACTTTTTTTCCCGTGGCAGAGCATTGCACAAGCCCCTGTTCTATGGGAAGTAGAAGCAGAAGTGAATTCAATTATCAAAGATCGATGGACCTATACTGCTGGGGTGGCCAATCGAAATGTGGCAACTTCAGATTTGGAAAATGCCCCTTTACAAATAGAGGCGAGGCATATCCAGATGGAAGTAAATACCGCTTATGAAGTAGGCTTCTATACTAAGTTAGGAGGTGGTATTATGTATCGCTTCAACACCTTAGGAGATAGCAATGCTGAAAACGAACTTCGTTTTACGCAGCAATTCTCCATAGCTAGCTATGTGAATGCGGCCCGATGGGTTCACCGATTTAAGGCAGACCAACGTATTGAGGAGTCCCGTACCGAACACCGACTGCGATACCGACTCTCAAACGATTTTCCATTACAGGGATTAAGCCTAGACACCCGTGAGTTTTATATGGTATGGGCTACAGAAAGTCTGTTTAACTATGGAAATAAACTTAGACCTATGTGGGACCAGCGATTTACCATAAGCTTCGGAAATCAAATTACTGACGCCATGAAAATTCAACTAGATCTAGAATATAGGAAAGACGACTATTTTAAAACCTCTGGCTCTAGGATATTTGTAGTAACCGGGATTTTCTATAAAATTTAATGTTGCACTATAGCAAGGTATTTATTGTTCTTGAAAGATAGTTTCAAAGCCTTCAAACTTTGTTTATATCGAAATAATACAACCCTATTAATGAGTGTTTTCTCCGTTTCAAAAACTTTCTCATACCACTTTTTGGCGGAAGCGTAGTTTCCTTCAAAATAATGGGCATTTGCAAGGTCTAGATATACTTTAGGCGTTCCATAGCCTTCCTTAACCACTTGTTCATATACTTTGGTGATGGCGATGTCCTTATTTACATCGACCGTTTTTTCTTGGGCACTTGCAGTACTATTCCAGCCCAAAAAAAACAGTAATATGATGGCAACTAACTTACTCATAAGCAACAACTTGGGGGCAATTATTTTACTAAAGTGATAATTTTTCATGTAAAATGCAAATAAAATCGACCAACGCACTTTAACATTGCTCCCAATCCATAAAAAAAGGCCACTGTAAAAGCGACCTTTTTAGTATATTCTAAATGAGCACTTTAGTATTTCACCACTTTACGGGTAATTTTGCCAAACGCTCCTTCGAAAGTAACAAACAGTGTTCCCTCCCAAGCAGGTTGAAGTTGCAAACGCACCACACCGTTTCCAGACTCTAAACTTCTTTGGTATAGTGTTTGGCCCAACACATTCTGAATCGTGATTGCTATATCTCCGGAAATCTGATTTAAATTAAAATTCACTTCCCCTTTGGTAGGGTTAGGATAGGGTAATGATATGTTTTGTTCGGCCCATTCATTAATCCCAAGCAATTCCAGGTTAATAGTCCAATATCCTTCGGGAGCTACCAACGGCCTGTTCAATGTCTTTCCCGAATTAGCTTCTGCATGTATATAGTATTCAATGTTAGTGTTGGTTGTGGGCATGGTAAGTGTAGCTGTCCAATTATCATCGCTCACCAAAGTCATAGGTGTTTCCGTAAAGGTAGTTGTTCCTTCTTCCCTCCAGAAGACAGAAGCAGTATTAATGCCTGAAACATGTTTAATTAGGGCATCCAATTGTACATTGGCATTAGGTGTCGACTCTGCTACGGGTTGGTGCACAATCCATAAAGGCTCTGCTACCCCTATACTATGGGTAATGCAATGAATAGCTCCTAATAAGGATATCAAGTTTTCCCCAGCATTATCCACATCAATCCCAACAATATTATACCCAGGAAGCATTTCTTCCCATTGTGCAATCGCAGGATTATCTACTTCAGGGCGATAGGTAGGAATAATAACCGTTTTGTTTATAAAAACGGCATTAGTAAATGTTCTATAATACCCTCCTGTATCTGGGTAATTTCCAGATGTACTGGGAGGTGCATCAATCCATTTAACTTTATAGGGAGTTCCAAAAGCAGAATTAAAATTACTCAATACATAATCTATATTCGCTTCAATTTGAGGGCCATCGGCCACTCCTTCGGGATATTTGCTTACCAGTAAGGTTTCCTCATCCAATAATTTCATGTGCATATCGATGTGATGAATCCCATCATACGGAAGGGTTTCCATCTTTACATAGCGATCGATTCCCATATAAGTGCTCATTATGGCATCTATATCGGCTTCATCTTTAACGCTCACACCATAAGGGTTGCCTGCATCATTTTCATCAAGAATCAATTCCGAAGCAAAGGCATTTCCAAGTCCATCACTCATAAAGTTCCCCCCCGTATTTACCAAGTCACTTGGAGCTGTTAGTGTTCCGTAGTAAGGCATCCCTACCAAATTAGCATGCGATTCGGGCATGATATCGTCGTTCGGCCTAGGGCGATTATAGATCCAATCCACTAAACCTCTTTCCCCTACGTCGTCGGTATAAATGGTATTTCCAGCATAATCCCGAATCCAAATACTATCCCAGTTCTCATCCATAAATATGATATTGGTGAGATCAATTCCATTTGAGGTAAGATAATTTGCTACTGAGGTTTCATTTTGAGTGGTGATAATCACTTTACACTCTATCACAGCCGCTTCCACAATCTGTCTTAAAATATTCTGAAAGTTAGGTGCCCAGGTGATCACCAGATATTCTATTTCTTCCCATTCGGCCATAGTTCTTACATCTCCAGAAGGAGGAATACTAATTCGGGAACTTCTAAAATTGAAATCGGTAAGAAGTTCCTTTTCATTTTCTGTAAGACCTTTTGGCAACACTTCCTGTCCTAGAGCAGAAAGACTAAAGAAAACAACTAATAGGGAAGTAATTATTGAAGTATGTATTTTCATATTTTAATTTTTGGCATGGCAATATAAGAAATCCTAAGGCTTGTTTCTAATTATATGCGTTAAAGCCCTAAATAACTCATAAACATATCTCTAGGAATTTCTTCAGCACCCAAACTAGCAAGGTGCTGGGTATATACTTGGCAGTCAACCATACGATATCCTGTATTTTTAAGATGGGTTACCCAGTGATAGAAACCTACTTTGGAAGCATTACTTACCTTAGCAAACATACTTTCTCCACAAAATACTTTTTGATGGGGCAAATCGATCCCGTACAAACCTCCCACCAAAATTCCTTCTTGCCACACCTCCACACTTTTGGCAACACCTATTTGGTGGAGATTCATATATGCGGCAATCATTTTACTTGTAATCCAAGTGCCTTGCTGTCCTGGCCTTTGCACAGTAGCGCATTGATTAATTACCGCTTCGAAGGCTTGGTTAAAGCTTATTTGAAAAGCTTGTTTTTTGAGTAATTTCTGAAGGCTTTTAGATACTTTAAATTTCTCAGGGAACAAGACCATTCTAGGGTCGGGACTCCACCATAAGATAGGCTGGTTCTCTTCATACCAAGGAAAAATTCCAGAGGCATAAGCCAATTGCAGTCGTTCGGAAGACAAGTCCCCTCCTAAAGCTAACAATCCCTCTGCTGAAGCTTCAGAAACGGGAGGAAACCATAATTCTTTTGAAAGGTAAATCATTGTCTGTCAACTACAAGGCATGTTAAAAGTCTTCTTTCTATTTGATAAAAGTTTTTTTTTGCCGAAATTTATATGCTTTTATGATGGCAATCGTTAGATTTTGTTCATCATTGTTTAATTTTTTAGCCAAAAGCAACCCTAAGCAAACCTCGTTTTTCAACCAGAACGGGGTTTTTCTTTTTTAATACAGCAGCAATAAACCCAAAACAAACACAATTATTCCTACAAACATTAGAAACAAGGTATAAGGAAGGATTTCCTTAGCTTTTAAGCGAGTAATACCTAAAAGTGGTAGGGCCCAAAAGGGTTGTAACATATTGGTTAACTGATCTCCATACGCCAAGGCCATGATCGCTTTATTTAGAGGAACTCCCAATTTTAAAGCCGATTCTACTACGATAGGCCCTTGAACGGCCCACTGGCCTCCTCCGCTAGGAACAAAGATATTCACTAATCCCGCACTCAAAAAAGTAAAAAGCGGTAAAGTAGTTTCATTTGCAATCGATACAAAAAAATCAGAGATCTGAACAACCATACCACTCTCCCGCATGATGCCCATAATTCCAAAATACAGCGGAAACTGAATTAAAATACCAGAAGCCCCTTTGATAGCTTCTTCTAAGGCTTTCAGAAAATTAAAAAAACTACCATGTAACAGCAGCCCCAACCCCAACATTAATAGGTTCAACATATTGGGGGTAATGATCAATTGTTTTAGTTCTTCAAAATACTGATACCCAAAAGCGGTTAAAATGAGTACTCCGAAGCCGATACCAAAAATCTTAGAATGGTCCAATCGTTCGGCTCCTTGGCCTTTCTTTTCTGAATGGGTTGTTTGATAAATAGGAAGATTGACAGGAGTAGGAGCTACTTTTTTGGAAATCATTTGTAGCATCATTGGTATCATTACCAGTAAGACCCCAAAGATAAGAAGATTAGAAAAACTAAAAACCGTTTCAGAGTAAGGCAGTAACTCTGGAAGTTTTTCAGATACCGACCTATCGCTTACACCGTTCATCAAACTTGCCAGATGCCCGCTTTCACTTACTTTGGAAGGAGCAGAACCACTAATGCCACCGTGCCATATCATAAGCCCTGAGTAACCCGCAGCTCCTACTAAAGGATAATTTATGGAAAACCCACGCGCTTGTGAAGCTTCTGCTACTTTTCGGGCTAGAATCGCTCCAAAAATAAGCCCTAGCCCCCAATTAAAAAACGACACCAAGAGTGTGGTCACACTTACCAGGACTACAGCATTTTGAGTATTTGACGCAAAGGAGGTTAACCGTTGAATCAAATGATTCATAGGATTACTTAACACCAAAATATGCCCCAACACCAAGATAAGCATCATTTGGTAGGCAAACACCAATAATCCCGTATTCCAAACACCTCTCTCCCAATAGGATAAAATTGCTAGAAAATGGTTTTCATTCGCAGGAGCTTCAGTAAAGAAAAATGCCAGTACCATGGTGAGCAAAGTCAGCAAAATGGCAATGGCAAAAGGGGAGGGTAAAAACCGCTTAAAAAATGTTTCGATGCCCTGGGTAATGTTCATGGCCTAATAAATAGGAGGCATGAAGTCCTAGAACGGCAAATCGTCATGATCTTCCTCTTCGAAGTCTGATACGGGTTCAAAAGCATCTTCTGGAGGCATGGGCGGCATGTCATTATTCATGCTTTGATCTAGGTTTTCAATACGCCATCCTTGGATAGAGTTAAAGTATTTGGTTTCACCTTGTGGGTTTACCCATTCGCGACCACGAAGGTTGATACTTATTTTTACGTTTTGTCCAACTTGATAGTTATTCAATAAATCGGTTTTATCTTGTACAAACTCCACCAAAATATGCTGTGGGTATTGCTCTTCCGTGGTTACCACCACTTCCCTTTTGCGAAACCCATTATTTCCATAAGTTTTGGTTTCATCAATCATTTTAATCTTTCCTTGTACTTCCATCGGTATAAATAATTCTAATTAAATTTTTGTCTTTAAAACGTCCCACGCCCCGGAAACGTCTCCTTTTTTTAACTTTTCTTGAGCTGTTTTATGCACCAAAGGGTCTCTGGAAACTTTATCTTTGACCCAATTAGGCAAGGCTTCAATATTCCCTAGCATGCCCAAATCGTTCCCACTGAAAATTTCACTATTCCTAATCGCTTCAGGAAGCGCATCAATACCAATCCCTAAAGTTCGCAAAGGTTTGGGCACTTCAAAAAGCCCATCTTTGGCCCTGGAATACCAGTTCCCGCCCATTCGGGATACGGCATCAATTTTAACTGGGTCGATACTTCCATTTTCATCTAAAACCCTTTCATCTATATGCAATTGCACTACTTCACAAACAATCAAGTTTCCGGCGCCCCCTTCTTTCCCTAAGGCAATGACCTCATTTACTTTACATTCAAATTGTACTGGGGCTTCCTTCACACGTGGAGGTTTCACCTTTTCAGAAGGTATTTCCGTAAAACCTGCTTTTACAAATTCATTTACTCCTTTCGGATATTCTGTAGAAGAAAGGCTCATTTGCTGCACCATGTTATAATTTACAATATTTATAACTACCTCTTGGGTTTCCAGAACATTCTCCAGCGTATGCTTGGTGGTGTTGTCACGAACCCTTCGAGCGGGCGAGAAAACCATAATGGGCGGGTTGGCCCCAAAAACATTGAAAAAACTGAAGGGGGACAGGTTGACATTTCCGTCTTTATCTACGGTGCTGGCAAAACAGATAGGTCTTGGTGCCACAGCACCTAATAAATACCCATGCAATTTTGGGATGGCAAGTTCCTTGGGATCCATACTTAACATAGCTACAAAAATAGCAGAATCGCATTGGGCTGAAAAATTTATAAGCACAATAATATTAACAGATTTCCATTATATTTAAACGATAAATCCCATATATGAGAAATAAGACGGTTTTTACACGTTGGTTCTTTATAATTTCCTCCATTTTCATTATTAGCTTGATTCTCTGGAACACCTATCAGTTTTTTACCCAACTGAAGGAAAACGAACGGAATAAAATGGAAATTTGGGCGGCAGCTCAAGAAGAGTTTCAACAGGTAAGCACCAATGAAAACTGGAATAGCAAGCTCATTTTGAAAATTCTTCAAAGTAATACTACTACTCCTATGATTTTGTTTACTCATAGGGAAGGGACTTACACCAGTAACAATATTGATCCAGAGTTCGTAAAGGATATAGAAAAAAGAGAGGATTTAATACAACAATATGTTTCCGAATACAAACCCATTGATATTGTATACAATGGAGAGGTGTTGCAAACTATTTACTACGGAAACTCTCCAATTATCAATAAGATAAAATACTACCCAGCCACCCTTATTGTGATTATTTTACTTTTCTTCTTAGCGGTATTTTTCTTCTATCAAACTTCAAAATCTGCCGAACAGAACAAACTTTGGGCGGGAATGGCCAAGGAAACGGCGCATCAAATTGGGACGCCTTTATCATCTCTGGTAGGTTGGGCCGAAATTTTAAAAACTGAGAATGTAAATCCCGAATATATTTCAGAAATAGAGAAAGATATTTCCCGTTTAAAGACCATTACCGAACGATTCTCCAAAATTGGCTCGGTACCCACCTTACAGAAAGTAGATTTGGTGGCCGAAACCAAATCTTCCTATGATTATTTAAAGAGCCGTACTTCGAAAATGATCGAGTTCCATCTTACCATCCCTAATGAGTCCATAGAGGTACAACTTAATCCTCAATTATACAGTTGGACCATAGAAAATTTGGTTAAAAATGGGATTGATGCCATGAGAGGACAGGGGTCCATTTCCGTAGAAATTATGGCTACTCACAAAAAGGCTCTTGTGCATATATCGGATACTGGAAAAGGCTTGGCCAAAAAAGATTTTAAGAAAATTTTTGTCCCTGGTTTTACGACTAAAAAAAGAGGATGGGGCCTAGGATTATCACTTTCCAAAAGGATTATCGAAGATTACCATAATGGAAAAATACAAGTCTTGAAGAGTGTGAAAAATGAAGGAACCACTATTGAAATTGCCTTACCCCTTACCTAACTATGGAAACCACCAAACATATACTACATACTGCTAAAATTAATAACAACTGTCCCGAATGCTTCGCGAACAATGGGCTGGAATTTACCTTTTCCCAAAAGGAAAAAGAAAATAAATTTTATAGCCAAGCAAGTAAAGAAATTGAAGAAGTATTGTATTGTCACAACTGCCAGCAGACTATTTACCCCGTTAATTGGACAGACGATATTGAACGAGTATATGCCTATCAAAGAAAGCTAGCAAAGCCCATAAGTACTATGATAAAAGTGAAGCCTTTGTTATATGGCATTATCTTTTTCGATGCCATCGTACTTGCGGCAATTATTTACTATTTAAATTCTTAGATTTCTTTCTGAATTGCCTCGGCAAGGGCTTCAAATTCGGAAGATTCCATGGAGACCTTATGCTGAAAGGTCATATCCTGCATGGCGTTTATAGGAATTAGGTGCACATGTACATGAGGTACTTCTAAGCCTACTACCGCCATACCAATTCTTTTGCAGGTCACTGTTCTTTCTAAAGCTTGGGCGACTTTATGGGAAAACTTCATGAGTTCCAAATAATGGCTTTCCTCCATCTCGAAAATCTTATTGATTTCCTGTTTGGGGACACAAAGTGTATGTCCTTTGGCGTTCGGATTGATATCCAAAAAAGCGATAAAATGTTCGTCCTCGGCTACTTTGTAGCAAGGAATCTCGCCATTAATTATTTTGGTAAATATAGAAGCCATTAGTCACGACTAATTTCTAAAATTTCAAATTTCATTACTCCGTTGGGGACTTGAATTTCGGCCACATCACCTACCTTTTTTCCAAGTAATCCCTTCCCAATAGGAGAATCTACGGAAATCTTTCCACTTTTCAAATCGGCTTCACTTTGTGCCACCAATTTGTAAGTCATTTCCATTCCATTGGTTTGGTTTTTAATCTTTACCGTAGAGTGCACCAGCACTTTTGAGGTGTCCAGCTGGGATTCATCAATTAGTCGCGCATTTGCTAGGGTTTCTTCCAATTTGGCAATACGCATTTCCAGCAATCCCTGAGCTTCTTTAGCCGCATCGTATTCAGCATTTTCACTTAAATCCCCTTTATCCCTAGCCTCTGCAATAGCCTGAGAAGCCTTAGGGCGTTCTATATCCTTGAGCTTGTTAAGCTCATCTCTTAACTTTTTTAGTCCTTCGGCAGTGTAATAAGATACTTTACTCATAACTTCATCGTTTAAACATATAAATTCCCCACGAATGCCTATTTTTATGAAATTTGTGTGGGAATGAAAAAATCCCATGCGAGACGGGATTTACATACAAATATACTAAAAAATAACAACTCAAGTATTTTTGTATTTTCGTTATCGAAAAAAATTTATTGATGAAGCGACTCTTTTTTACTGTTTTAATGCTTTGCTTTCTAAGTTGTGATAAAAGTGATGACAACAATCTGAATGGAAACAACCCCTATGTAACATCCCCTATTGTAAACTTAACACTGAACCTAAATCTTCCAGAATATAATCCGTTAAGGTTTCCTGGGAACTCTGTAGTGTTGACTCAGCAAGGAATTAAAGGGATTATTATATACAATGTAAACAATTCACTATACACAGCGTTCGATCTTACCGATCCCAATCACATTCCCAATAATTGTTCAAAAATGGAAATAGAAGGAGTGATTGCTACTTGCCCTTGTGAGGATGATAACAGCTACGATATTGTCACGGGGCAGCACCAAGTGAACAACCAAGCGTACCCCATGTTTCAATACCGTATACAAAGAACGGGTGACAACATCACCATTACTAATTAAAAATGCAGTGTCGCTCCCACTAAGAAGTTAATCGTAGCTTGTGGATAATAGCCGGCTCCTTCAATAGTGGTGACGGTTCCTGGATTTGAAAAATCATCATCGTAGGTAAAAAAGTATCCGTTAGATACATATTCTACATTGAAGAGGTTATTGACCAAACCAGACAATTCCAAACGATCACCCACAGGAAATTCTTCCAAAGTATACACTACGTTAAAGTCGTTCACAAAAAAGCTCTCTAGTTTTGAAGCCTCACTGTCTATATTTCCCATATATTGTTCCCCCACATATTTAGAGAGAAAAGCCAAATACAAGTTATTTAGAGGCGTATAGTTTATGTTGCTTCCTGCAACCACCTCTGGAGAATATGAAATAGTGGTATTCCCTAAGTTCTGCAATACCCCATCCCTTTGAAAAAAGAAATCCCTATTTTTATTGGTACTCAAAGCTATGTTTGGCTGCCATTTTATCTTTGGGGTAATTGCGATATTGGCATCAACCTCCAGCCCCAATCGATAGCTACTTCCGCTGTTTGCTCTAATAGGAGCCCCCACATTATCCAAGGCTCCAGTTAACACCAACTGATCACGATAATCCATATAAAATCCGTTGACACTTAACGCCCATTTGCTGGAAGAATGCCTCCATCCCAACTCAAAATCATCCAATCGTTCCGGTTTCGGATTACCGTTTTCGAAATCGGTTCTATTGGGTTCTCTGTGGGCTCGTGCATAAGAAGCATATAGTTGATTCTGATTGTTGAGTTTATAGGTAGCCCCTAACTTCGGATTGAAAAAACTATAGTTTTCATCCACGATAAAATCGGCCACATCCGAATTTTGTCCCGTAGTAGCATAGTCGATGAACCTACCTTGTAAATCCACATAAAACCGCCACTGATCATTCAATCGGTAATCGGCCTTCGCAAAAGTGGAAAACTCATTTTTGGTGCCTACCCCAAAGTAATATCGATCCCCTATTTCAGAATCACTTGCATACCGTGCCCAAATTACTTCCCCAAAATGATCTCCTTCATAATGGCTGTAAAACACTCCTGATGTCACTTCAAGTTGATGGTCTTTGTAGTTTACATTTCCGGAGAACACATAGTAATCGTTATCCAACCAACGTCTTCTAATGACATCCGAAGCAGTGATTGTTTCCTCTCCAATCACTACCGGCATCAACCCATAAAAAGCCAGTTCGTCATCATTTTCATATTCCTCAAAAAAGCCCCTTCCGTAGGTATAATTAAAACTTACGTTAGAACTCCACTGCTTCGAATAGCGCTGGGTCCAGTGCAATTGATAGTGATCCTGAGTATAGTCGTCCACCTGGTTGGGATGAAACCCCTCCAAGTTTCCTTCTGCATCATAACGGGCTCCGGCTGGATTAAAGGTTCGGTCACGCTCCAAAGTGGTAGCATCAATTCCAAACCAAGACTGATAGGTGACTTCCCTCCCCGCAAAGTGAATCGCTTTTACCAAGGTTTGATCGGTTTTGTAAGCGGCTTGCAGGAAATACGATTTTAAATCGGACGAAGCCCGATCGATATAGCCATCCGATTTAATTTGGGACAATCTACCAGAGACTTCAAAATGATCACTTAACAATCCCGTACTAAACTTTACATTATGTCTTCGGGTATTAAAAGAACCCAGGGAGTGCGAAGTACTGGCGTAAGCTTCTTCAGCTACCTTATCGGTTAAAATATTTAAACTCGCTCCAAAAGCCCCAGGACCATTGGTGGAGGTTCCCACCCCCCGTTGCAATTGTAAATTTTCAACAGAGGACGTAAAATCCTGAAGGTTTACAAAAAAAGAGGTCGCACTTTCGGCATCATTGTAAGGAATTCCATTAATGGTTACGTTAATACCTTGATTGGCGGTACCACGAACCCGAAAACCCGTATAACCGATTCCGGCGCCAGCATCGCTGGTCGAAACGACTGAAGGTAAAAAATTGAGCTGGATTGCGATGTCCTGCCCGAGGTTTCGCTTCGTTAATTCTTCTTTCTGAAGATTGCTGTGGGTAATGGGAGAAGTCGCTTCTACCCGAACGGCTTTTAACAATACCTCATCGAGGGTTTCCACTTGTGTGGTGTCTACTTTCGTTTCTTCTTGAGAGAGTGCCGCAGCACCTAACATCAAAAAGAATACTGACATACATAATTTTTTCATTCGTAAAATGTTACGAATAAAAGGGGTCATTATTCTTGGTTACTAATTGATTTTTAAGCCACGGTATCGTTGATTTCCAAACCGTGCTGTTACATTTCCCTAAACGGCATTACCCGTTCTAGGTTCTATGGGTATAATCTCAGCCTCTTCTATGAGAAGCACCCCTTTTTGAGATGTGCCGCAAAGGTAAAAAATCAATCTATAGTAGGAGGCCTACGCTGCTTTTTTTTTAGGGCTTGTGATTTTTTTTCTTTCAAACGTTTTTCAATGGCTCCTTTGGAAGGTTTGGTTTTTTTACGAACCTTTTTAACTTTTAGGTTTTCATGTAGAAGTTCCAAGAGGCGGTCAATGACCAATTTTTTGTTGCGATGCTGACTTCGGGTTTCTCCACATTGAAGAATGAGCAAGCCTTCAGAAGTAATCCTGCTTTTCAAACGATTTCCAAGCCGGTCCTTTTCAGAATCGGAAAGCCCTTCTGAAGCCTTTACCGAAAAAGACACTTCTACTTTACTAGCGGTTTTATTTACGTGTTGCCCTCCTGCCCCACTACTTCGAATGGCTTTAAATTGTAGTTCTTGTAAAATTTGCCCTCTGTCCATCACGCATTGGGCCTATGTTCCTTTTTTAGAAGGTCGTTTACGGTTTTTACCGGGTTAAAAGTAATAAGAGGCACTTCTATAAACACGGTATTCCATTTTGCCATCGCACCATTCCAAAGTCCAGGTAGCTCTAATGCCTTTAAAGGTTTTCCGTTTTCAAATTTATTGGAAATAAACCCTGTAGTTGGATCTGAAAAATCTGTTAAATTGAATTTATTCCCTTGAAAATCACGCAACCCACAGACCAAATCCACTGGATTGAAATGCGTAGCTTCCTTCAAAATGGACTTTTGGTGCGTATCGGTTACGTCTATTTGCGAAGCTTCCACAATTTGAAGGGATGTTGCCCCATCGCCATCTTTCACCCAAAAAGGTCCACCACCAGGAGCTCCTGTGTTTTTTACTACCCCACAAACCCGTATGGGACGATGAAGCACTTCTATTAAATCGGCCCTTCCACTAGGGATATCTTTAATGTTCAATTCATTCCAAATAAAGCTGTGCATCTCCTTCATCTGTTCTATGGTGACTTCTTCCTGGAGGTCATTCAAATACCCAAAAATCTTGCCTTGTAGCCAAAGTAATTTCCCGGCCAATACTTTTTTATAAAAAGCAATTTCTTCTACATACTCTTCTGCAGCCACATTATCAATGTTCTTTATGAAAACCACATCGGCATCTACTTCGTTCAGGTTTGGAAGTAATGCTCCATGACCGGAAGGTCTAAAAACCAATCGATCCTCTTCATTTCGGAAAGGACGATTTTGATTGTTGACTGCAATCGTATTGGTTTCCTTTTTTTGAAAGGAATAGGAAATATGGAAATTTTTTCGGGTTTTCCTACTTACCCGATTCTTAATGTTCTCAAACTCTTCCCTGAAAAACTTCAAGTGCTGTTCCGAAAAAGTAAAATGCAGATACACATCGTCGCCTACCGCTGCGTAGAAAGCAGATTCATAGAGTTGCTCTTCAAAAGCGGTGGTACTGTATTTTTGGTATTTGTGAAATGGAATGAGCCCTTTGGGAAGATTTCCAAAATTAAGTCCCTCTTCTTCCAATAAGGCCTTAACAAACATATAAAACCGTTCCCCTTTCAAAGATTTCTTGTATTCAGGATACAGTTCCCTAATTTTAGCCCGTACCTGATTCACAAAAGCAAAATCTTTCATTCCATTAAAAAAGATTTCCACCTGCTTATTATTGTGTTTTTTTATAAAGTCTCGAAAATGTTCTTCAGAAGGCTGGTATTGATCCAGAAAATCATATAAAAACCTGAACATGCGTGTAGCCGCTCCTGATGCCGGGACAAACTTTACGATTTCCCTTTGATCTTTGAGACTTTCATACAATTGTTCATATTCTTCCTTTTCTGAAAGAGAAAGCTGTTTAATGCCATTTCCAACTGTGGCAGAGGTCACAATATGGAGGGGCGGGATCCCTATTGTAAAAAACTCCAACTGTTTGATAACCTGATTAATTGTGAGGCCTTGTTCTTTTATTTGACCAACATCCTTTTCCTTAAGCATACTAGTTTCTTTTCAATTCTTTCAAAAAATGCAACGCTTTTTCAAATCGTTCTTCCTTATTTCCTGAAAGCTTGGTATAGGGCAAATTTAAATTTTGTAATTCTTTTTCAAACATACGAAATAGGGTAGACCTATCATAAGGGCGATCCCTTAAATTGTCGGCCTCCCAAGGCACATCAATATCGGTTAAAAAATAATAATCGTACCGATGGGTAAAAGCCGCTTCCTTAATAGCATAAGGACAAAACCCTTCATAATAATATTCGCAATACACTTTTAGTTCTAATAAATTAGTGTCACAAAAAAGATACTTAGAAGCTTGAAAGGTGGCTTTATTTTCTGAAGAAATTTGTCCATTGGCAATAGGAATAAGATCTTCTTTAGAAATATTTTCTCCCTTTTTCTCAAGATATTCTCGCATATACTCTGGCACCCATTCGGTATTAAAATGAGCTGCCAACTGTTTGGCCAAGGTAGTCTTTCCGGTAGACTCTGGACCAAAAAGTACAATCCTTAAGCAGTTTGCGGGCTGTTGTTCAAGCTTTTTTTCCATGTAAGATATCCTTGAATGGCTAAAATCGTAAAAATTAAATATTGCAAAGAAAGCACCCCTAACCCTCTATAGGCATACAGAGGAACGGTTATAAGGTCAGCAAAAATCCATAGCGTCCAGTTTTCCAATTTTTTATTTGCCATGTACCACATAGCGGTGAAGAAAATACCGGAAGTAAAAATATCCACATAATTCGCAAATTTGAGTTCATAATCAAACACCTTATACACTATAAAAGTAACCCCCATGGTAAAAACAAAAAGCACCAAGCCAATTAGTTTTTCCTTAAAATTGGTTCTTGATATAGGGACCAAAGCTTTATCATCCTTTTTCCTTGCCCAATTCCACCAGCCATAGACACTCATGACCGAATAATAGAAATTCATCATCATATCTCCAAAATATTCAGCTTTATATAAAAGATAAACCGTAATAACGGTAGCTACTAACCCTGTTGGATAAACTAAAATATTTTCCTTTTTAGCATACCAAACACTTGCTATTCCAAAAACAAACACAAGTGTTTCAAGAATGATATCCACCGTTGAAGCATTTTTGTAAGCCTCAAGAAAAAAATCAAAAATGGGGTTCATAGTCGCTTCGGTCGCTTTTTACGATTTTAATATAAAGAAGTCCGCGTTCTATTGCCTCGAAGGCTATTTTCATTTCTTTCTGAAGTACCTTCATTACTTCATCATATTCTCCATACACCTGAGTGCTTAAAGGATTCTCCAACACGGTAAGACCGCTATTTCGCAATGATTTTATAAAATTGATAATCGCCGGTTCATAATCGTCCTGTAACGGCGTTAAGGTAAGCTCTACTGAAATATCCATAATACATTTTTCACAAAGGTAAGAAACCTATTCCCGAAACTCATTCAAAGGCAGTACCCATGACTACCATTTGAGCTCCTGCACGGTAAGCCGCCTCAAGTTGGGCTTCCGTTTTAATTCCTCCCCCCACAATAATTGGAATAGACAGTTCCCTTTTTACAGCGGCAATAATCTCTGGAGCAACGGGAACCTTGGCACCACTCCCTGCTTCTAGATATACTAGTTTTTTTCCCATCCATTGGGCTGCCTTTGCCGTATGGACAATTTCAACCAGGTTTTCCTGTGCAATGGGGTTTGTTTCGGTCACGCGTGCGACAGCAGAGGTATTTTGCCCATCAACCAACAAATACCCTGTAGGTATGATCTCCAATTGGGTTTCTTTCAGAAAAGGAACCGCCTTGATCTGTTGCCCTACCAGGAACTCTGGATTTCTTCCTGAAAGTAAACTAAGAAATAAAATTCCATCGGCAGCAGCTGTAATTTGAGACACATCGCCCGGAAAAAGCAAGATGGGTTTTGCGGTATATAATTTTAAAGCCCTAACGACAGTTTCAGTGTAACCATCTGGGACGCTACTTCCCCCCACCAAAATATGTGTTGTTTTGGAAGGAAGTTTCCGAAGGAATTCAGCAGCAGTCTCCACATCAAATTTATCGGGATCAATAAGTATGGCCAAGAGTTTCTTTTCTTTTTCAAGGGCATCCACAAAGCTGTCGTATAATTTTTGCATCCCAATACTTTTATGAATGGAGAAGTGCATAAGCACAGGTAAAGCCTTCAAACTCCATAAACCAAACTTGATACTCCTGTTTTTTATGCTGAAATTCCACTTGAGCAGTCGTCTCTAAATCTTCCATGTCAAAATCTTCCACATAGATGTTTTTTAAAAAAGCCACTCCTTTTTCGGCAAAGCTCTTATAAAGACTCTCTTTAGCTCCCCAAACCATTGTTAATTTCCGAATAAGGGCCTCCTCATTGGCTAAGGTTCGGTATTCTTCAATCGGCGTAAATTTAGGAGCGATTTTTAAAATCTTGGGGCGTTGCATTTCAATATCAATCCCTACTTCAATATCACTTACTATAATGGCTGAAAAAGTAAAAGAATGGGTAATCGAGATTTTTTTTCCGTCTTTTAAATGCGGTTTTCCTTTTTCGTCATAATACAGGTCAAAATCGGTATAACCCATTTTTTTTAAGAGGTGGCGCACGCTCATAAAACCTCTTTGGTGTAGGTCACTTTTCATTCCAGCTACCCTATTCGCACAGTGATCGGTAAGGGAGATCCCTTCGGAAAGTACTTCAAAAGGTTCTTCTATCTTCCATATCAATACGTTAGTAGTAGGATTAACTGTTATTGTTTTGTAAAGAGGCATGTATTTTGAAGGATATTACGTAATTTTGCATCCTAAAATTAGGAACACAAATTATTCAAATATACTAATATGTCTACGAAAACCACGACTTACGTACCTTATAAAGTAAAAGATATTTCCTTGGCAGATTGGGGAAGAAAAGAAATTGAATTGGCCGAAGCCGAAATGCCTGGCTTAATGTCACTTCGTGAAGAATACAAAAACGAGCAACCCCTAAAAGGAGCCCGTATCGCTGGATGTTTGCATATGACCATTCAAACGGCAGTCCTCATTGAAACCCTAAAGGAATTAGGCGCCGAAGTTACCTGGAGCTCTTGTAATATATTCTCAACCCAAGATCACGCTGCGGCGGCCATCGCCGATGCCGGTATACCCGTATATGCTTGGAAAGGGATGAACGAGGAAGAATTTGATTGGTGTATCGAACAAACCCTTTTCTTTGGGGAAGATCGCAAGCCTCTAAATATGATTTTGGATGATGGTGGGGATTTGACCAATATGGTTTTCGATAAGTATCCAGAATTGGTGAATGGCATTAAAGGTTTAAGCGAAGAAACGACTACAGGAGTACATCGTTTGTACGAGCGTATGGAAAACGGCACGTTACCCATGCCAGCCATCAATGTAAACGATAGTGTAACTAAATCAAAATTCGACAATAAATTTGGATGCCGTGAGAGTGCCGTAGATGCCATTCGTCGTGCGACCGATATCATGATGGCCGGAAAACGAGTAGTGGTTTGTGGGTATGGAGATGTAGGAAAAGGAACAGCTGCATCCTTTAAAGGTGCCGGTGCCATCGTTACCGTTACGGAAATTGATCCTATATGTGCCTTACAGGCTGCTATGGATGGTTTTGAAGTGAAAAAATTGGAGACCGTTATTGAAAAAGCCGATATCGTTATTACCACTACCGGAAACAAGGATATTGTACGAGGCGAGCATTTTGAAGCCATGAAAGACAAAACCATTGTTTGCAACATTGGGCACTTCGACAATGAAATTGATGTGGCTTGGTTAAAAAATAACCACGGAAGCACCCATGTGGAAATCAAACCTCAGGTAGATAAATATACAGTTAACGGAAAGGATATTATTCTTTTAGCGGAAGGACGCTTGGTCAACCTCGGTTGTGCTACTGGACACCCAAGTTTTGTGATGAGTAACTCCTTTACCAACCAAACTTTGGCACAAATTGAGCTTTGGAAAAACAGTGATCAATACGAAAACCAAGTGTATATGCTTCCGAAGCATTTAGATGAAAAAGTGGCTAAATTGCATTTGGAAAAAATTGGAGTAGAACTTACAGAACTTCGTGAAGACCAGGCCAAATACATAGGCGTGAAAGTTCAAGGCCCCTACAAACCTGATTATTATAGATATTAATAGTAAAGGAAATCGATCCGTAGTTCTTTTAAAGAAGCGCTTTCTAAAACCCCGCAGAAATGTGGGGTTTTTTATTATTGCTCCAAAAACTGAAGCTCGTTGTATTGGGCCGTTATTAAATACTCTTGGCGTAAACTTTGGAGGTAGGAAACTGCTGATTCGTGATGCGGGTGATCTTCCTGTAAAACGTCCTGATATTCTGAATCGGTTAAGGTCATAACAATATACCAATGGCCTTTCCTGCTGCTATACTGGTTTTCCAATACAGGGCCTATATTTGCAGTTTCTAAGGCCTTATCGGCCAAAACAGGTAAAAGATTATACGTTTTCGTGGCTTTCTCTACTTCATAGAAGGTAAGATACATCGTGTTTTGAGCAATTTGAACTGGTACATTGCCTGTATCATCATCGTACACTAGTTGGTATTTTTCATTAATGTAGGTGTAAAATTCATTTGCTTCTTTTGGGTCGTTAAAGGCAAAAACCTGCTGACTCTTAAAAACCTTGACAAACTTCTTTCCTTTTACCACTTTTCCATGCTTATAATTTGGTGCTATTTTTAACGGAATACAGCTAGCCAATAAGAGAAATAAGCCAAAGAAAGTTATAGATTTATAAGTCATTGTGTTATTCATTTCTTAGAAATACGAACTTGGCACTTTCCCCTTTTTTGAGGTTTGTGACCGTTTCTATTTTATTTTTAGCATCCCTAATCTCCAGCATCACGGTATTTCCTCCAATAGTTCCGTTAGTTAAAGCCTTTACCGAAAGCTCTGTTTTTGATTTTTTTAAAGGAATTTCAATGACCTTTTTTTCTGAAAGAGCCTCTAAGTTTTGATAAAGAGGAGTCCCATTTACGGATAACGCAATCTTATCACCGTCTTCCTGCCCTGCATCGTAAACAGTAAGAAATATGGTTTTCCCTTCAGCAAACATAGAAAGGGTCTCGTTTTTATTTAGTCTATGCGTATTGATGCTATCCAAGTCCCGAAGCAGGTGTACCTGGTCTTTTTTCTCCTGACTAATTAAAATGCTTCGTTCAACTTTTCGGTCTATTTTCTTAGCACGTTTTAAGATTTTTCCGTAGTTCTTTAAGTGAATTTCGCCATTTATACATTCTTTTCCATCACTATACAGGCCCTTAAATGCTCCTGAAATATGTTGCTTTTCATTGAGCCGTTTCAATTCTCCGGAATAATGCAAAAAACAAAAATCATTTTGGTTAACGAACGATTTCGTATAAACAATTCCACTTTCATAAAACTCCAATACATTGCTTTTCTCGTCATAATAGCCAGAGAGATACGATTTGGTTTCATGAGGGCCTCCCATGTCGGTAATTGTATGCCCGGTCAAGGTACCTTTTTCTTCCGTAAAGGAAATTTTATAAGAAATAAACGAATCTTCCTGCAATTGAATCACACCCAAAAATTCATACTCACTTTGGGCTAAACTCATAAAACTTTGTAAAAAACAGAGAATAAATAAGACAGTTCTCAAGAAATTTATTTTTTTTAGTTAAATTACAATATAACACAAATCCAATCATTTATGAAAACAAAAATTATTCTTTCACTTTTGGTAATGATTATGGCGGTAAGTTCAAGTTACGCTTCATTTCCAGTAACCCGAACAGCCGCAACTAACACCACTACTACTGTAGCCGTAGACACGGAAGACAATACGGTATTGACTTCCCCTGCAGCAGCAGCGGCAGACGATACGTTTGTGATTGCCCTTCTATTGTGGTTCTTTTTAGGAGGACTTGCCGGGCACCGTTGGTACTTGGGAAGCCCTATTGGATGGAACATTTTGTTTATCCTAACATTAGGCGGACTTGGTATTTGGTGGATCATTGACGGAATCGATATCCTTACCAAAAGATATCCTGGACTATAATCCAGAAATTTAACAATAAAAAAACCCGAGTAAATTACTCGGGTTTTTTTTGTTTTCAAAAGTTTGATTTATGCTTCTCCTTGAGGCACGATAGAAACGAAGGATTTCCCTCCTCTTTTCTTTTCAAACTTAACAACACCGTCTACTTTGGCGTGTAATGTGTGGTCTTTACCTAAATACACATTTTCACCAGGGTGGTGTTGCGTACCACGTTGTCTTACGATGATATTCCCTGCAACAGCAGCTTGTCCTCCAAAAATCTTTACGCCTAGGCGTTTCGATTCAGATTCCCTACCGTTCTTAGAACTACCAACTCCTTTTTTGTGAGCCATTTTCTTTCGGTTTTATTTTGTTATACTTCAGCGGGCGCTTATTTAGCTACACCACCATCTAATTTATCCTGTAATTCTTTTAACTCGTCCCACTTTCCATCGGCAGCCAATTGAGCTTGCTGTGGCCAAGTATCTGGAACGTGATTTCCACGAACACCTGAAATAATTTCAGCGATATCCTCTGGCTTTGATTTTGCCAAGTCTGCATAGGTAGCGATTCCAGCTTCCACCAAAGTTTCAGCGATTTTTGGACCAATACCTTCAATCTTTTTAAGATCGTCTGCTTTTCCTGAAGCTTTCTTTGGAGCGGCTTCCTTTTTAGGAGCTGCTGCTTTGGTTTCAGTTTTGGCTGCTTCTTTTTTAGGTTCAGCTTTTTTAGCAGGAGCCGATTTCTTAGCTTCTTTACTTTCAGCTTTGGTCGCTTTTACAGCGCCCGAAGCCACAATGCTTTCAATAACGATTTCAGAAAGATACTGTCTGTGTCCATTTTTAACACGGTATCCTTTTCTTCTTTTCTTTTTGAAAACAATCACCTTATCTCCTTTAAGGTGCTTTAAGACTTTTGCTCCAACTTGAGCTCCGTCTATAGCGGGGGCGCCTATGGTTACTTTGTCACCATCGCCAATAAGAAGTACATTGTCAAAAGCAATGTTATCACCTTCTTCTACGGCCAAACGGTTTACAAAGACTTTTTGGTCTTTTGCAACTTTGAATTGCTGCCCTGCTATCTCTACAATTGCGTACATAGCGTAAACGTTTAAATTAATTTGATACACATTATGCCTTACCTACGGTAAAAGCGGGTGCAAATATAATTTTTTAAATTGAATTGGGCAAAGGGTTTTTCTAAATAAAACCTTTCTGAAAATCAGTGTTTTGGATTCCAGCTATCCTTCAGTAGTTGCATAAAGGCCAAAGTAAGCACAAATGTAGTTGAAAACCCCATAATCACTAAAGAAACAATTAAGATGAGTGAACCCTTATTAAAATTCAGTTTCCAGGAATCCAATACCGCGTTCGCAAATTGATGATCAAACTGAAAAATATAGACCGCCATAAATATAGAAAAGACAATGGTAGCCAGCCCTCCGGTAAACAAACCTATTTGAAATCCATCTTGGTATTTAAAATCGTTTGTGGTCGTTTTATATGCTTTAAGCGCATAAAAAATACCCACCCCAAAGAACACTGCATTAAGTGCGCTCAAAATAGGGTATTGATGCAAGCCTAGCAATTTGGTTAGAAGAAAATAGAGAATTAATACAATCGCTGTCCCTATTCCGTATTTTGTGTAATATTTACCCATAATTTCTTGTTTTCCCTTAAATTTCGTGAAAATTCTTCAGAAATTCCTGGGCATTAACAGTTTCTTACAATTTTCGTGGGGTTTTTCGGTGTGACAAAAACACTCCGAACAGAATGATTGCCGCTGCCACAAGTTGAAAAATACTAAAACGCTCACCATCTAGGATTCCCCACAAAACCGCTACGATTGGCATGGTATACGTAACAGAAGAAGCAAATACAGGACTCGATATCTGCACCATTTTATTGAAAAGTACTTTTGCGATTGCTGTTCCGAACAGTGAAAGAATTACAATATAAGCAGCGGCCTCCTGCATTTCCTTGGAAGTTGCAATGGCTTCAAAAAAACCACTGAAATAGAGCACCACTACAGCTGGTAGAAAAATAAAAAGGAAATTCCCTGTAGTTACCGCAAGGGCACTAATATCTGATAAATGCTTTTTGATGATATTTACATTAAAAGCATATCCTAAGGTAGCAATTAAAATAAGTGTACTATACCAATAATTCTGATTGGAATGTATTTTTGAACCAGCCAAAATCAAAAAAACTGTTCCTAAAAGTCCGACAAAAACCCCTATAACTTGTCTTTTGGTATTTATAATTCGAAATAATACCACTCCTACAACTACTGTTGCCAAGGGCGTTAAGCTATTTAAGATAGAAGCCACTGCGCTATCAATATGATTTTGTGCCATGGCAAACAAAAAAGGCGGAAAAAAAGAACTCACAAATCCCGAAACAGCAATCCACATCCAATGCTTTTTTTGAATTTGACGCAGACTTTTAAAGCCTACCGGAAAAAGCATCAAAGATGTAAGTACAATGCGTAGTGATCCCAATTGAAAGTAATTGAGCCCCACCAACCCTTTCTTTATAAGGATGAATGAGCTTCCCCATATTAAGGAGAGCACCAATAGATATAGCCATTTTTTATGCATACCGAGGGTCCATTTTTTCCCCTGCAAAGTTCTTACATTTCACGCTACTGTGCTATAAAAATTTATTCCCAAGAAATGGTTTCCATTAGAGTCCTAATATCATCCCGTAAGTATTTTACAGCAGGATAAATAGAATCGAAGTTCGGTTTAACTTCAAAATACAGGGCCCCTTTCAGAAAGTGATTGGTACTGTCTGTAACGTAAAACTGTGATTGGGTCGCCGCATCCCCATTAATCATATAATACATTCCATACACTTTATGAATACTATCCACCCTGGGCTGCTCAAATATTTCATTAGCTTTTGCGGTATGATCATAGGTTAATTTTTGAGCATCCTTTAGAAGTGCTTCAATGTTTTCCCTAACGGGCTGGTAGGTTAAATAGATCGTTGCCTTCATTTGTGGATAATTCAAATTGATGGCGCAACCGTTTTTCTGTTCTACTTGAGCTATCAGGTTTTTTTCAAACGAATAAGGGCAATTTGTGGTTACTTTTTTGTATTGAGGAAGTGGGTATTGTAACCGAAGCATTGCCGAGGGCTTCACTACCGTATCTTCTCCACAAGAAGCAAAAATCAATAGCAAGAAAAATATCCCGAAGGCCCTTAGGCTATTCATGAATGGAAAGTTTTATTTGTTTAATCCTTTTGTTATCAAAAGACTCTATGGTAAACGAATAATGGTGGAAGTTTAGTATTTCATCTTTTTTAGGGAAACCTTTCGAGACCTCCAAAATAAATCCAGCCAGGGTTTCGGCTTCACCTTTAGCCTCCTCGAAAAGTTTAGGATCTTCCAATTTTATAACCTTATAAAAATCCTTTAAGGGCGTTTTGCCTTCAAAAACAAAATTTTGGTCATCCAGCTTGGAAAAGATGAGGTCTTCATCGTCAAACTCATCACTAATTTCCCCTACAATTTCTTCAATGATATCTTCCAAGGAAATCAATCCACAGGTTCCTCCATATTCATCTACCACAATCGCTAAATGCATCTTCATTTCCTTAAATTCATTCAGCAAATCGTCCAATTTTTTATTTTCGGGCACAAAATAGGCCTCCCGTTTCAAGGGCACCCAATCGAAATTTTTCCGATCGAAATAAGGGAGCAAATCCTTTACATAGAGGATCCCCGTAATATTATCGATACTGTCTTTATAAACAGGTATTCTAGAATAACCATGCGAAATGATTTCGGGCATAATTTCCTTATATGGGGCTTCCTCATCCAAGGCAAAAATATCCATACGGGGTTTCATGACATTTTTAGTGTCGGTATTTCCAAAAGTAACAATCCCTTGCAGTATTTTCTGTTCTTCATGGGTAGTATCCTCCCTCGAAGTAAGCTCTAAGGCTTGCGATAATTGATCAATACTAATCCCAGATTTTTGCTTTCCAAATTTATTTTCAATATATAAAGTGATGGAACGCATGGGGGTACTTATGGGTGAGAAAAGCGTGAAAAGCACATTTAAAGGATATGCCATAAAGGAAGAGAAGGACAATTTATTCCTGCTAGCATAAATTTTGGGCAAAATTTCCCCAAAAAGCAAAATAACAAAGGTAACCACAACCACTTCCACAATAAAGCGGACTTCGGGGGTTTCAATACCTCCAAATAATAATTCCCCTAAAGAAGCAAACAACAATACAATCGCTATATTAATCAAGTTATTTGCTACAAGAATCGTCGCTAATAGTTTCTTGGGTTTTGATAAAAGCTTCTTCACCAATTCCATTTTCTTGGAGGCTGCATTGCCTTCAGAATCTTCCAAATCGCCTAAAGTAAGGGAAAAGAAAGCAATCTCGGCACCAGAAATTAAGGCCGAGAAAAACAACAACACAAAAACAAAAACAATACTGGTTACCTGGGGTGCGGTAAGTAAAGAAATGACCAATAAACTCGGGGGTTCTAAATCCAAAATTTCACCAATTGGTTATACATTAAAATGGCAAATCATCATCGTCTTCGCCAATGGCCTCTTGCACCTGCTGGTTTTGCTGAGGCTTTTGTGTAGGCTGTGATGAAGTACCTTGAGTACCTTGACTCATCCCGCCGCTTTCATTTTTGGGGGTTAGGAATGTGAAATCGGTACATTGGATCTCGGTACTATACCGATCGTTTCCATGATCGTCCTGCCATTTCCGGGTTTTAATCCTGCCTTCCACATAAACCTTATCGCCCTTTTTCAAATATTTTTCACAGATTTCTGCAGCCTTGTTACGCACTACTATGTTGTGCCATTCGGTATTCGAAACTTTCTCTCCTGTAGTTCTATTGGTATAGGTTTCGTTGGTTGCAAGAGGGAATCTTCCAATACAACCTCCTCCTTCAAAATAATTCATTTTTACTTCATCTCCCGTGTGCCCAATTAGCATCACTTTATTCAATGTTCCACTCATCTAATACGTTTATTTTATGCAAAGGTAAATTTTGTAATTAAATATAGGTAAAATTTTATTGCTGAAAAGGCCCAAAACTTGAAATAAAGTTTTCAATTAGAACAGGAACGGGAAAAGTATCGACCTTTTGAAATGGAATAGCATTAGTAGGCAATGATTCGGTTTCAAGAATCCAAAACGTCGCAAATAGATGTTTGTGGGACAATTTATGGATAATGGGCACATCATTAAATGAAGCTACTGTAGTTACTTGAATATTCTTTAACACATCCTGAAAGGCCTTATGTTCCTTCAGGGATGTAACAGTAAGCTTTTCATGGCTTTCAATTAGGGGAAATTGATACAGGTTTTGCCAAATACCCTTCCCTTCCCGTTTCTCCATAAGGGTTTTACCATCTTCAGATAGGAAAACCAAAAAATTGTAAAAGTGTTTCTTTACTTTGGTTTTTTTCAACTTTACGGGCAGCTCGCCTACTCTTTTTTTGTTGAATGCTTCACACTGCGTTTCAAAGATACAATGTCCACAATCGGGACTAGAAGGGATACAATATCGGGCCCCAAACTCCATGAGGGCTTGATTGTATGTTCCTGGATCTTCTGAAGGAATCAACTCCTGCGCTAGGGATTTAAATTGCTTAATGCCTTGGGTTGTATTAATAGGAGTATCGATTCCGAAAAAACGGCTCAGCACACGGTATACATTTCCATCAACCACGGCAGCAGACTCGTTAAAACAAATAGAAGCAATGGCACTGGCAGTGTAATCGCCTACACCCTTTAAGTTTAACAGCTCCTTATAAGTATTAGGAAAAACCCCTTGATATTCATTGACAATATATTTTGCCGTGAAGTGTAAATTTCTTGCTCGGGAATAATACCCGAGACCTTGCCATAATTTAAGTACTTGTTCTTCGGAAGCTTTAGCAAGATCAAAAACGCTTGGAAATGCCTTTAGGAATTCCTCATAATAGGGTAATCCCTGCGCCACTCTCGTTTGTTGCAGGATAATTTCTGAAAGCCAAATGCGATAGGGATCCTTGGTTTCCCGCCAAGGCAAAGCCCGGCTATTTTCTAAATACCATGTAATGAGATTGTTACTAAAAAAATGAGAGCGTTTTGACATATAGCAAAAATATACTTTATGTATTTATTTTTTAATAGGTTACGATTTGATTATTTGTTTTTAAAATCCTTATATTTGCCGTCTTGAAAAAAACAAACCTAGATTAGTACTATAATATAATTTTAAAATTTTTTTATAATGACGAAAGCAGATCTTGTAGCAAAAATTTCCGAGAAATTAGGAATGGAAAAAGGTGATGTACAAGCTACAGTAGAATCCTTTATGGAAGAAGTGAAAAATTCACTTGAAAATGGAGATAACGTTTACTTAAGAGGTTTCGGTAGTTTTATTATTAAAACAAGAGCCGAAAAGACCGGAAGAAATATCTCTAAAAATACTACAATTAAAATCCCCGCGCACAATATCCCTGCATTTAAGCCTGCAAAAGTTTTTGTAGAGGGTGTAAAAACAAACGTGGAAGTAAAGTAATTAATAATCCCGTCCCGTCTTTTTTAGGCGGGGCCTTATAAAAATCTCTTTAATATGCCAAGTGGTAAAAAAAGAAAAAGACATAAGGTAGCGACACATAAGCGTAAAAAAAGAAGACGCGCGAATCGCCACAAAAAGAAAAAGTAGTTTTTCAAACTACTTTTTTCGTTTAGAAATGTAAATACCAAGTTCTTTGAAAATGAAATTCCTAAACCTATTGGTTTTTGAAATTTCTTCAGGAAATATTCTCTGAATGATACATTCAGAAAAATCCTGTGATAAAATATTGTTTAATCCATCAGCCCAAGGCTGATAAAAATTAATGTAACGTGAGCTACGAATTATTTGTAAGATCCAGTTCACAACAAGTTGATTTTGCCCTTTTAAAAGATGGAAAACTAGTCGAATTGCACAAGGAGAACGAGGACAACAAGTTTTCGGTAGGCGATGTATTTCTCGCCAAAATCCGGAAAACAGTTCCTGGTCTTAACGCAGCCTTCGTTAATGTAGGCTACGAAAAAGATGCTTTTTTGCATTACCACGATTTGGGACCCAAAGTATTGTCCCTCCTTAAATTCGTAAAACGTGTAAGCACAGGTAAATTAAAAGATTATTCTTTAAAAGAATTCCCATTCGACAAAGAGATTGATAAAAACGGCACCATCAACAATGCCCTTAAAAACAATCAATCTATTCTGGTACAGATCGTAAAAGAACCTATTTCCACCAAAGGACCTAGAATAAGCTCTGAGCTTTCCATTGCTGGGAGGTACATTGTCTTGGTTCCTTTTTCAGACCGGGTTTCTATTTCACAAAAAATAGAATCCAAAGAAGAAAGAGATCGGTTAAAACGCTTAATTATGAGCATTAAACCGAAAGGATTTGGAGTGATTATACGAACCGTAGCAGAGGGTAAAAAAGTAGCCGAACTGGACGGAGATTTGCAAAATCTTTTTGATCGCTGGACAGCGATGTGTAAAAAGCTACGAGGGGCGCACCACCCTAGTAAGGTGCTAAGCGAGTTAAATAAAGGAGCTTCCATTATTCGTGATATGTTTAACGACTCATTTTCGGCGATACATATTGATGATGAAACCCTTTATTTACAAATAAAAGATTATGTGCAAGGCATTGCACCTAAAAAAGAGAATATTGTAAAGTTTTATGATTCTAAAATTCCCATTTTTGAAAAATTTGGGATTGAAAGACAGATTAAAACTTCGTTTGGAAAAACCGTCTCCGGAGCCAAAGGCACCTACCTCGTGATCGAACACACAGAAGCGATGCACGTAATTGATGTGAACAGTGGTAACCGAAGCAATAAATCCAAATCCCAAGAAGAAACCGCTTTGGAAGTAAATATGCTAGCTGCTAGTGAAGTAGCCAGACAGTTACGATTGCGCGATATGGGTGGAATTATTGTGGTCGATTTTATTGACATGGGACGTGCCGAAAACCGTAAGAAACTCTACAATCACCTTCGTGATGAGATGAGTGACGATAAAGCGAAGCATAAAATTTTACCCCCTAGTAAATTTGGGCTCATCCAAATTACCCGTCAAAGGGTTCGCCCCGAGGTAAACATTAAAACCCGGGAAGAAAACCCCAATGGCAATGGTGATAGTGAAGAAATTGAAGCCCCAATTGTACTGGTACAAAAAATTACCGAAGAGCTGAAACGGCTTTTCAAAAAAGACTATAAAAAGCTAACGCTTAATGCGCATCCTTTTATAGCAGCCTTTTTAATTAAAGGTTTTCCATCTGTGCGAACCAAATGGTTCATGGAGCACAAAAAATGGGTGAGAATTCAACCTAGAGACGCTTACACGTATCTCGAGTACCACTTTACCGATAAAGATGGTAACGAAATTAAATAACCTGAAAACCCCTTTTGCACAAAAGGGGTTTTTTTATTTATACCTTTGCCAAAATCGTTTTACTCTTTGGACACCTATAAAACCTATACTGTAGAAGAAGCTAAGGCAAGGATGCAAAAATACTGTGCTTACCAAGAGCGATGCCATAAGGAGGTACATCAAAAACTTAGGGACATGCGAATGATTCCCGAGGCGATTGCCCTCATCGTAAACGATTTAATTCAAGAGAATTATTTAAACGAAACCCGTTTTGCCCAAGCCTTTGCCCGTGGAAAATTTAAAAACAAAAAATGGGGGCGAAACCGTATTGTCCAAGAACTGAAATTTCGTGAGATTAGCGCCTATAATATCAAAAAAGCGCTTCAGGAAATTCCGGAAGCGGCCTATTTGGAAACTTTTGAAGCTTTGGTGGAAAAAAGACTGGCACAATTAGCCTCCGAAAAAAGCCTTCCGAAGAAAAAAAAGAAATTGGCCGATTACCTTTTTTACCGTGGATGGGAACCTGAACTGGTGTGGGATGCGGTCTATAAAATTAATTAAGCCCTTTATAGATCATTTCAGGCATAGGCTCCTCTTTTATGGGGTTTAAGGCACCCGTAGCAACATCAAAATCTAGATTTACCAAGGTAAAGTACGTTTCAAGCTCTTTTCGATGAATATGCTTTACTTCCGTGCCATTGCGGAGGATGATTTCTTCCAAAAAAATGGTCTTATGAAAATCTTTTTTTCTGTTCCACAATGTCAGTTTCCAAGAATCTTCCAAAACAGAATCAGGAGCCTTGAAATACCCGCCACCGGTCTTCTCGTCTCCTTTTACTAGGCTATTTTGTGGATGCTGAATCGTTTCCCCTTTCCGATTCAAGAAAAACAACTTTATTTGTGTGCTTCCGGAAAACTCTCCAATAATAGAGATCGAAGGCGCTTGCGCTTCAAACGTGTCCAACTTTAAAAGCTGTACTTCCGTAGCCTTGGGGATATTCAGTTGAAAGTGCTGCTCACAAGAAGTGAACAGCCCCAAAACCACGATATAAAAAATCCAGTTGTGTTTCATCATCGCATGATATTTCCATAATCCGGCTGAAAGAAAATAATATCCTTTACTTTCAGATCTTGTTCGTCAATCGTTAAATTCAATGCTTCCACTTCCAACGCTTGCGTATAAAGAGGAAGCTCAAAACAAATGATATTTGGATATTTTTGATAAAAGTCAGGACTTTGTTTCATTTTTGTTGCTGCTGAAAATACCATGGTTTCAGATTTGTTCTGAAGAAAATGTTTTCCATGAATGGTTACCCTCAAGTCTTTGAGTTTTTCCTTTTCTGAAATGGCATCCTTAGTTTGGAAAGCCAATACTTTTAATGTGGCATTATAATACACTTGAACCCCTTCATGTTCAGCAACAGGTCGTAGCTTGTGATTCTTAATCAAAAAGGTCGTCGTAAAGCTTCTCGGGGTGGGTAAGCTTTCCGAAGAATGAATGGGGATACTGTTATTAAACCGTTTGTAATAATACCTAGGAATGAATTGCCTATGGGCTCCATCCACTTTTCCCTGATAAGCTTTGGAAAGTGCCGGAATGGTTTTTTCTTCATAGTGATGGTAGGTTTCCATCAAGTATTGCCTACGGGCCAATTCATCAAAATAGGGCTTTTGAATATCCCCACTTTTCACTTGACGGTACTGAAAATACAACTTGCTTTTCGTATCGTAAAAAAAACTATATAATATCCCCATAAAAACTAGTAAGGCAAGAACTCCTGTTATGGGAGCCACCCATATTGTTTTCTTTTTGGGGGAGGCCTTCAGGAAAAATGCCATAAAATAAGCTAACAACAAAACTGAAATCAATACCAAAAGAGCAAAAAGATTGTAAGCCTTCGGCATTCCTACCAATCCGTTGGACCCCACATATCCCAGTAAAAGGGGGGTGATGGGAAGCAATAAAATACATACTAGGAAGAGTAGCCCATTCAAGCCTTTCAGTTTTACCCTCCTAAACCGAAAATTACTTGAGTTAAGGAATAAGAAACATGAAAAGATAAACACTGCTAGGGAGACCCAAGTAAGGTTTAGCACTAGCTGCTCTCCTAGGGTATCAAAAAATGCGTTAAAATCAATGGAGGCATCTTTCCCCAATCGTTCATTCCGTAGAGCAGTTTGCTCCCGCCTTAATCGCAAGCCTGGGGAAAGTAAGGTAACGACACTTCCAGCGACATTCAGAATAAAGAAAAGCAAAATCCCTTTATCCCATTTCTTTTGCTCCAGCCACTTAAAAAGCAGTAAGAATGCTAGGATGGCAATATTCAGCAAAAACAAGTGCTCTACCAGTCCCGTTAGGAAAACAATCAAAAGACCCAGTAACCATGTATGCGGATTCTTAAAATGATAGGGGAATCCTTTCCGTAGGGCATAGCCATAAAAACAAAAGAGCAGTCCTTCCCCAAAAGTATAGGAAAGTGAGGTGTTCAATAAGTACGCTATTTGGTAGAAATTGATGCTATTCAGTACAAATGCTAGATAAAAAATAGTGGCCATTACAAAGTGCCATTTCTTTAATAAACCCTTAAAGAAATACCATATCGATCCAAAAAAGAATAGGTTTAAAAACAAGGTAGTGGTCACTCTATAAATATAAAACCGATGGTCATTCGTAAAGCCTTGCGCCCAACGACCATTGAGGTAATCGAAATTGAGCTTGGCATTGGTATACCAGGTTTCATTGAAAGAATAATAATGGGCATCTACCGTTGAAGCATAGAGATAGTTACTTACATACCCAATGATCCCTAACATGAAAATCATGATAAGAACATAACACACCGTAATCCCTATTCTCATTATTTTCATGTTATAAAGTCCTCCAGATTTTAATCAATTCCCAAGGCGCTTTTAAAAAATCGGTGAATTTCAATTTACTACCCCCTACTTCCTGCCAACTATTTAGAGGGATTTCCAGCAGGGATGTACCCGTTTTTTCGAGGCCCAATTGTTTTTCCATTCGGGCGATAAGTTCCACATCGAACAACCATTTGGTGAGTAACGGCTCTTGAAACAAATCAAAAACAATGGAATGATGAATCAATTTGGCTCCACACTGCGTATCATACACAGGAAGTTTTAAAACGTTACTCACAAACGTCGCAAACACCCTTCCCAAATAATGACGATGTGCTTTTCGGTCTATCGTGGCTCCCATACGTGCCACGCGGGATCCCATTACAAAAAGCGGCATGGGGTTTCTTTTTTCTATTTCTGAAATAAAATAAGGAATCTCGGAAAGTGGTGTCGCCAAATCGGCATCAAAATACCCTACGTATTCGTAAAGGGTTTTATTTTTTACCTGAAGTACCCCTTGCCGTATGGCGCCTGCTTTTCCTTGATTTTCCTTGAGTAGTAAAAAAGAAAACCTATCAGAAGTAGCACAAAGCTTTTCCAACATAGCGGCTGTTCCATCTGTGCTCCCATCATCCACAAAAAGAAAATCGACAGTTTCCGAATTTTTAATAAATTCTGAAAACCGGTCCACGGGTAATCTCTTTGCTTCGTTATAACAAGGTATGATTACCAGAATTCTCTTTGTTAACATATGTTCCATAAAGCGACTCCCTTACGGCAAAGGAACTAAATAATGGAATAGAAAAAAATTTTTGTTTAAAATATTCTTTTAGGAAATCCCCAGCTTCGCATGCGTTTTGGTAATGGCCTTTTCATTTTTTTGATCGATCCAATCCTGCCCTTTCCAGCGGCGCATGACATTGTCGAAGTGGCGCATAACCAATATATTATATAAGGCCTTCCCTAAGTTTTTAGGATTTCGTGCAATGGCACGTAAACTCATGGAGAATCCGGGAGTGAGGTAGCGCATATAATGCCAGTAGCCTTCGGGCATGTAGAGTACTTGCCCATGTTCTAAATTCCCTATATAACCTTCCGCTTTTTTAAGGGCGGGCCACTTTTCGTAATCGGGATCGGCAAAATTGATGTCCTCTCTAGTAATGAGGGAATGCGGAATTTTATAGAGGTAATCGTTTTGTTTTTGGTCGAATAAAATAACTTGTTTTTTTCCGTGGAAATGAAAGTGGAAAATATTGGCCAGATCAATATCGTAATGCATGAAGGTGTAGCTATCCTCTCCACCAAAAAATAACATGGGAAGTCCTTTCATAAGCTTCAGTCCAAAATCGGGATAGGTAAAATCTTGCTGAAGCTGAGGGACTTCCTTCAGAATATTCCATAGGAAAATGCGATAGCGGGTGGGTTCTTTTTTCAGCAACTCGATGTAGTCTGCCATTTTCATTTTGGCATGAGGCTCGTTGAACCCATCTTTATAATCCACGGGCCTATCGTCGTACAAAGGCACTTCCTTATCTCCTGCCACTTCCTTCATATAGTCCAGGTTCCATTTTTCAAAAGCCGGCCAATCTTCAATAAAGCGCTCAATAATCAATGGTTTTTGAGGCTTGAAATAATTTTTCAGAAAGTCTTCTTTGGAAATGGTGGTTACTCGGTCTATCTGTGCTAACTTCATGGTACAAAGGAAAAGGTAAAATTACGAAACTTTCCTTAACGATTTCTTAAAATACCATAAGATGATTCTATAGGTGCATTGGAAACCATCCTTGTCATTTCAAAAGTAGTTTTAACGACAACCATAATAATTGCGATTTGATTTTCCATCATTTTATAGTACCTTCAATGAGAATTTCAACCAACGTCTTTTCAGAAACACATTTCATTGATACAACGAGAAAAACTAATCTCCCAACTTGAAAATACAAAAGATTGGGACGTAATCATCATTGGCGGTGGCGCCAGCGGCTTGGGAATTGCCGTAGATGCTGCTTCCAGGGGATTTAAAACCGTACTGTTTGAAAAGTACGATTTTGCCAAAGGTACTTCCAGTAAAAGCACTAAATTACTGCATGGTGGAGTTCGCTATCTAGCCCAGGGTGACGTAAAATTGGTGATTGAAGCTTTGGAAGAGCGCGGCCGACTCAAAAAAAATGCGAAACACCTTTTCAAAAAACAGGAATTCATCATTCCCAATTACCGTTGGTGGAAAGGGCCCTACTATTTAATTGGGCTAAAACTGTACGATTGGCTGTCCAAACGCTTAAGCCTTGGGGCTTCTAAATTTGTAGGGAAAAAGAAGGTTCGTGCGGCTTTACCCACCCTTAAAACCGAACATCTTGCCAACGGGGTGTCTTATTTTGATGGACAATTTGATGATGCGCGCTTGGCATTAAATTTGGCGCAAACCGCTCTAGAGCAAGGTGCGCTTGCTATCAATTATATGAATGTTACATCTTTTGAAAAAGGACAAGACCATCTTATTCAAAGTGTTTTGGTGGAAGATGTGGAAACCCAAAAGAGGTATTCCGTAAAAGGAAAAGCCATTATTAATGCAACAGGAATCTTTACCGACTCCATTCTGAAGAAATTCAATCCCAATCATAAAAAAATGGTAGTCCCCAGTCAAGGAATTCACTTAATGGTGGACGGCTCTTTTCTACAGAGCAAGAAGGCGATCATGATCCCCAAAACCTCCGATGGTCGAGTGCTCTTTATCATTCCGTGGCACGATAAGGTGATTGCGGGAACTACCGACACCCTCATTAAAAAACCTAAGATTGAGCCCACGCCTTTACATGAAGAAGTGGATTTTATCCTAGAAACCATGAATCAGTATTTGGAAAAAAAAGCCACCCGAGAAGATGTGCTTTCCGTATTTAGTGGCCTTCGCCCTTTGGCCAAACCAAAAAAAGAAGAAACCAGTACCAAGGAAGTCTCTAGGAGCCATAAAATTATTGTAGATGAAAATTTGATCAGCATTATTGGGGGCAAATGGACGACCTATCGAAAAATGGCCGAGGACGTGGTAGACGAAGTAATTCGTTCGTTTCAATTTGAGAAAGTACCCGTAAAAACCACAAAACTTTCCATTCATGGGAATATTTCAGAAAAAATGAGCGCTCCCGATCATGAATATTTCTACGGAAGTGATTTATCAGATTTCAAGAAACTTGAAGCCTCAAATCCTGCTTTTCAGAAAAAAATTCATCCAAAATACCCTTACACAAATGCTCAAGTAGTTTGGAGTGTTCGAAATGAAATGGCTCGCACGGTGGAAGATTTTCTCTCCCGAAGAATCCGGCTGCTATTATTGGATGCAAAAGCGGCCAAGGAAGCGGCTCCACAAGTGGCGCGTCTCATAGCGCAAGAACTGAAAAGGGATAAGGAATGGGAAACACAACAAATAGAAGCTTTTCAAAAGCTTTCAGAAAAGTATATCTTACAATAAAAATTGCGTATGGACTCTTACATTTTATCGATAGACCAAGGAACTACTTCCTCTAGAGCAATTCTGTTTAATACATCTGCAAAAATAAATGGTTTGGGGCAACAAGATTTTCCTCAAATCTTTCCAGAACCCGGATGGGTAGAACACGACGCCAATGCCATTTGGAAATCGCAGTGGAGTGCTATAGAGAGAGCCATTGAAGATGGAGGTATTACGCATGATTCCATAGCAGCCATTGGAATTACCAACCAAAGGGAAACGACCCTTCTTTGGGATAAAAACACTGGAGCACCTATTTATCACGCTATTGTTTGGCAAGACAGGCGAACCGCAAAATATTGTGATTCTTTGAGAAATGACGGTCATATTGAGACTTTTAAAAAGAAAACCGGGCTGGTGATAGATGCCTATTTTTCAGGGACCAAAATAAAATGGATTTTGGATCATGTGGAAGGCGCCCGTGAAAAAGCGGAGCAGGGAAGTCTCTGCTTTGGAACGATTGATTCTTGGATGGTTTGGAAATTAACCGGCGGAAAGCATTTTGTGACCGATGTGAGCAATGCTAGTAGGACTTTAATTTTTAATATCCACACCTTGGAATGGGACGAAGAATTACTGAAAATTTTATCTATTCCGAAAGAAATATTGCCTAAAGTAGTTTCCAGCAGTGAAGTGATTGGACATACTAAAAAAGGCCTGTTTGATGTGGAAATCCCAATTGCCGGAATTGCAGGAGACCAACAAGCCGCTTTGTTTGGGCAGCAATGTACCAAAAAAGGGATGTTGAAAAACACCTATGGTACGGGTTGCTTTTTGTTAATGAATACCGGTCAAAAGCCCGTGTATTCTGAAAACAATTTATTAACTACGATTGCTTGGAAAATAGGTAATGAAGTCACCTATGCTTTGGAAGGTAGTGTCTTTGTGGGAGGAGCTGCCGTACAATGGATTCGGGATGGTTTGGGACTTATTGAAGATGCTTCAGAAATTGAAGATCTGGCAACCAGTGTTAAGGATAATGGGGATGTTTATTTTGTCCCCGCACTCGCAGGGCTAGGAGCTCCGTATTGGGATAGTTATGCGCGCGGAACCATTGTAGGGATCACCAGAGGAACTACAAAAGCGCATTTGGCAAGGGCCGCCTTGGAAGGAATTGCTTACCAAGTACACGATATTGTAAGAGCAATGGAAGCCGATGCCAAAACCAAAGGGAGTGAACTTCGGGTAGACGGAGGAGCCACGGCCAATAACTTTTTGCTACAATTCCAAAGTGATATTTTCGAATTTCCAGTAGTTCGTCCCAAACAATTAGAGAGCACCGCATTAGGAGCCGCTTATTTGGCGGGATTGGCAGTTGGCTATTGGAAGAATTTGGAGAGCTTACAAAATCAATGGAATAAAGATCGCGTTTTTACTCCTGAAATGTCTTCAGAAAAAACCAAAACCTTACTTTTAAAGTGGCGTCGCGCCGTACACCGAAGTCAGAATTGGGTAGAATAACTTAAAGAAAAAACTATGACTCCTTTTATTGCTGAAATTATAGGCACTTTTATTCTCATGCTGCTAGGAAACGGCGTCGTTGCCAATGTATTATTAAACGAAACCAAAGGGAATAACTCTGGGTGGATTGTGATAACTACCGCTTGGGGATTGGCAGTATATGTGGCAGTTTTAATTGCAGGACCTGTAAGTGGTGCCCATATCAATCCTGCGGTAACTTTATCTCTAGCCATTGCAGGGCTTTTTGAATGGTCCCAAGTGCCCCTATATATTTTGGCACAATTTATTGGTGCCATGTTGGGAGCTTTATGTGTATACCTGTTTCATAAAAAACACTATGATATTACAGAAGATGTTCCCACTGTGAGGGCTACTTTTTGCAACACCCCAGCCATTGAAAATACTGTTTCCAATCTTTTCTCTGAAATTGTTGGGACCTTTGTGCTCTTACTGGCTGTTTTCTACATCGCTGGGCCCGAGTTTGTATCCGAGAATGGAGAAACAGCTATTATAGGATTGGGATCGTTAGGAGCGCTCCCAGTAGCTTTGGTGGTTTGGTCCATTGGACTTTCATTGGGGGGCACTACAGGATATGCGATAAACCCTGCTAGGGATTTAGGACCACGAATGGTGTATGCCCTGCTCCCAATAAAAAATAAAAATGCCAACTGGAAGTATTCATGGATTCCCGTTATAGGTCCTTTAGCAGGAGGTGCCTTGGCAGCGATATTGTATCTTCAGTTTAGTTGATCTAACTAAAAATAAAAAAGCCCAAACAATGTTTGGGCTTTTCCAATAATCTAATCGTAAAATAAATTAGTCTGCTAAGACTATAACCTTATTATCGTTCATTTGTACTGTACCACTCGTAATTTGAAGTTCCCATTTGCCATTCACTTGTGAAAACTTTTTTTCAAAGCCTTCAGCAATGGTAGGGTTTCCATCAAATTTCACCTTTCCTTCCCCTAATAGGGAAACTATAGCGGCGTGATTATCCAACATTTGGAACTCCCCATTTACTCCGGGCACTGTAACGCTGTTTACTTCGCCACTTACTAAGGATGCTTCTGGTGTTACTATTTCTAAGTACATATATTTAGTATTGAGCTATGAGTGGTGAGTAGTTAGTTATGTTCCCTGAACAACTAACCTCTCGGGCCTTCTCACAACTAATTTTAAGCTTCCGCTAACATTTTCTCTCCAGCCTCGATTGCTTCTTCAATGGTCCCTTTAAGGTTGAAGGCTGCTTCAGGAAGGTGATCCAATTCACCATCCATAATCATATTGAATCCTTTGATCGTTTCTTTGATATCTACCAATACTCCAGGAATTCCCGTAAACTGTTCTGCTACGTGGAAAGGCTGAGACAAGAAACGTTGTACACGACGAGCACGAGAAACTGCAAGTTTATCTTCTTCGGAAAGTTCTTCCATCCCTAGGATAGCAATAATATCCTGAAGCTCTTTATAACGCTGCAATAACTCTTTTACTCTTTGGGCACAGTTATAGTGTTCATCCCCTAAAATGTCTGCTGTCAAAATACGAGAAGTAGAATCCAAAGGATCTACCGCAGGGTATATACCTAACTCCGCAATTTTACGTGACAATACGGTAGTTGCATCCAAGTGTGCAAAGGTCGTTGCTGGTGCAGGATCGGTCAAGTCATCCGCAGGTACATAAACTGCCTGTACCGAAGTAATAGATCCCTTTTTAGTAGAAGTAATACGTTCCTGCATGGCACCCATCTCGGTAGCCAATGTAGGCTGGTATCCTACCGCTGAAGGCATACGACCTAAAAGAGCCGACACCTCAGAACCTGCTTGTGTAAAACGGAAGATGTTATCTACGAAGAAAAGTACATCTTTCCCTTGGCCGTCTCCAGCTCCATCACGGAAGTACTCGGCAATGGTTAACCCAGAAAGTGCCACACGAGCACGAGCCCCTGGAGGTTCGTTCATCTGACCGAACACGAAAGTTGCTTTTGATTCTTTCATGGCTGCTTTATCAACTTTAGAAAGATCCCATCCGCCTTCTTCCATAGAGTGCAAGAAATCACTACCATATTTGATAATTCCAGATTCCAACATCTCTCGAAGCAAGTCATTTCCTTCACGTGTTCTTTCCCCTACTCCTGCGAATACGGAAAGACCACCGTGTCCTTTTGCAATATTGTTAATCAACTCCTGGATCAATACTGTTTTACCTACTCCAGCACCACCGAATAATCCAATCTTTCCTCCTTTTGCGTAAGGCTCAATCAAGTCGATTACTTTAATTCCGGTAAATAGTACTTCCGTAGAAGTTGACAAGTCTTCAAATTTAGGTGCCTCACGGTGAATAGGAAGCCCGTTAGCTCCTTCTTTAGGAAGGTTCCCAATTCCGTCGATGGCATCACCAATTACATTAAAAAGGCGTCCATAAACATCCTCGCCAATAGGCATTTGGATAGGAGCCCCTGTTGCTACAGCATCTACCCCACGGCTTAATCCATCGGTAGAATCCATAGAAATGGTTCGTACGGTGTTTTCCCCAATGTGAGATTGTACTTCCAGTACCAATGTGCTACCATTGTTTTGTACTTCTACAGAATCGTAAATTTTAGGAAGCTCTACTCCGCTAGCGAATTCAACATCCACTACTGGACCAATAATCTGTGCAACTTTTCCTGTAACTTGTGACATTATCTAAGTGTTTATTTTTTAGAACAATTAGGGCTAAAAAAAAGCCCCTTAAAAATCGGTGCAAAGATATGTTTTTCTGAATTAAAAATACAACGTAAAAAAGGAATTTTTTCTTTCCAGAAAATCATAAAAAAATCCCTTTTGGATTTCACTCCAAAAGGGATCTTATTTATTTACATAAATTTTTTATTGCAAATCGGGGGCGTAAGACATTGGATAATCGTTAGCATTTGCCTTTTGTCCTGCCAAAATAAAGTTAGATCCATAAGTGGCATCAATAGCTTCCAAGAATTTATTGGCCATTAAGGCATACCCTCTTGCAGTAAGGTGTATTCCATCTAAACTTACCAAACCTCCTACAACTAAATCGGTGGTCATTGTAAAATCATCAAACATGATTCCTGTAGTGGAAGCTTGTTGAAGTATTCCGTTTAAATCTACCAAAGCCAAATTGGAAGAAGAAGCCGTACTTTCAATTACAGCATTGTATGCGTCTGTAGCATTAATCACTGAAGTGGTTTCAATATCGGTAAGTACCCATTGATCCCGAAGAGGATAGGTAACCCCATTCACCGCTAATTGTCCAGCCGTTTCAGGAGGTACTCCCAAACCAACCAATTGGTTGAAATACTCTTCATTTAAAGTAGCAATCACTGCAGAGCTAGGCAGTACTAATAAATCTTCAGCAGTAGCCTGTCTGGACTGTGCAAATTGAGTAGAAAGCAATTGTGCGGTTAAAGGGTCGACTCCACCCGCCTGAAGCACTTGAAATAACTGAGCTTGGATGTTAGGAAGGTCTTCATCAAAGATAAGCACTGGGCTTGGTTCGGTTTCCGAATAAACAATAGAACGCTCGGGAACACCTAAAAATGCAAAAGCTTGATTTAAAGACGCAAACGTACTATTTAATACAGGGATTTGCGGTCCAAAGTCTGGGTTGTTAGGATCTAAAGGATTGTAAGGTACCGTAGTGAAATAAGGCAAGCTAGTTACATAGGGTACGTTTGTAACAACCCCATCGGCTCCATTAGCCGTCATGGCTCCTACAAGGTTTGTAAACACACTGGCAAATACATTTGGGTCGGTAATATCATTAGGACCGTAGGTAGAAGGATCTAAGTTTCCTGTTTGATCCACACCACTTCCACCAGAAGTAGCAAAACCTAATACATCATTTCCACCAACTTCAGAGAGGGTAAAAAAGGACGGCTGTTGTACCGCGGCATCTTCCAAGATTGAGGCATTGGAACTAGAGGCCATTCTTACATAATACGGATTGGCATTGGGTAAAGCCCCTATGTTTCCGTAGCCATTGGTTACAAAGTGAAAACTTTTGGCTCCTGGCACTCCCATATTACTGTATGGGCCCGCCATGATATTTCCAACTTCGGTGGTTGGCATGGCATCTAGTCTTACTGGGCCCGAACCATCAAAAATAAGTCTTGGCTCGGCAACAACATTACCACCCAACAACAAACCTCCTACATTATCACTCACTAAAGGCTGACTAAAATCGCCACCGCCTACTGCAGAAAACTGTTGCGATAAGATATTAGGGAAAGAGTTTTCCTGAGAGGCAACAAACAATGCTCCATCGCTAAAACCGGCTGTAAAGGATGCTCCTACAGCAACGTAATTAGAGAAGTCTGCACTCCCCGAAGTTAGCTCAACCACTGGTTGTTCATCTGTCATATCACTATCATCGCTCTCACAAGCCACAAAGCCGAAAGCTAGTAATAGTAGTCCTATATATTTAAGTTTCATATTCATGAATTTTAAAGATTATAAATTATTAATTGTCCAGGAAACATAATATTGAGAACCAATAAATCCTGTTCCAAATGCCGTATAATATTCATCTCCCAAAATATTGGTAGCCCCTACTTTGAAAGTAGATTTCAAGAATTTAGGCACACGATAGTTAATTTGCGCATCCAATACATTAAATGCAGGAATTTGTCCATCTCCAAAGGAAGCTTCCCAGAAATAAGTATCACTCCATCTCCAAGCCACGTTAAATCCGAAGTTTTCAAAAAGTTCGGTATTCCCAAAAGTAGCTTTCACTTTATGTTCTGGGGTATTGAAATTGGTTCTAAAGTCTGGATTTGCTTCTGTATCAAAATCTAACTTGGCATACGTATAATTACCTCCCAAGTCGAAATTCCCCAGTATTTTTGTAGAAACCCCAATGGAACCTCCATAAGAATTTACTTCAGCATCACTATTCGTGTAGGTTTGAAATGCCTGGAAGTCACCATTAGCGATTGCAGCCACGGCCAATGGAGTTTGCCCATCGGGAGCAACTTGGCTTAATTGCACGTCTCCATAAAAAGGAGCGATTACCGTTTCATTTGCTAGGAAATCTTGGTACATATTATAATACCCGCTCATGTCTACGGTAAATTTTCCAAGTTTTCCACGATATCCCAATTCAAAAGAAGTTACTTGTTCTGGTTTTACAAAATTGGAATTTGCTATTTCCAAACTAGCAACATCTCCAGTTTCAGAAAAATCGGTTACCGAACTTGCAAAGAAGGAATTGGTATAAGCTCCTTGACCATCAAACTGAATGGTTGGCGCCCCTAGAATAGCCTGTCCTGTATTACTCACCCCATAGGTACGGATATCACGAGCTGGATTGTCTTCTGCTCCTCCTATTAAAATGGCTCTTCCAACATCCAAACCAATATAAAGGTCTTGCGTGGTTGGGTTTCTGAAACCTGTTTGAAAAGAAGCTCGAATATTATGATCATTATTGATGGTAAAACCTGCGGCTAACCTTGGAGAAAAGAAACCATCAAAAAGTTCCGATTTGTCATAGCGGATAGATCCCGTTAGTTTTAAATCGACACTTTCAGAAACTTGCAATTTCTTCTGAAGTTGTGTGTAAACCCCTACTTCCGAATAGTCGATTGGACCATCGTAGTCGGTATAAATCGTTCCGAAGGAATTTAAACTATTTTGTCTGTAAGAACCTCCCACTTGTACTTCAACTACGTCCCATAAGTGACTGAAGTTATAATTGACATCGGAATGGTATATTTTTGAATTATCCTGAAATCTAGACCCTGTAGACAAGTCTGGATCGTTGGTCGTTCTTTCAAAAGCTCTTTGAAACTCTGGCGTTCCTGGCTCATAACGACCCATGTCGGCCGTTTGTCTGGCGAACACGTGGGCTTGATCTGGGGTAAGACCTTGTAGTAACTGACTTTGAACAAAAGCCCCTACATACTCCCCAAACCAAGTTTGATCGTCTTTCCAAGCACGGTTAATGTTGATACCGGTAAAAACCATATCATAACTGTCACCCGCTTTATCTTCAGTAATATAACCTCTTACAAAAAAGTTATCGTTTCTTATCTCTAATTTATGTTGCTGAAGGAAAAAGTTTTTGATCGAATACCGGTTAGATCCTTGATAGATGGTAGACCCTGTCCCTACTTTCCCTACATAAGCAATTTCGAAATCATTTGCCCAAGGACGAAAGTACAATCCCCAATCGGCTTTAATGCTTTCTGCATTATAATTGGTGAGGTCCACTTCATTATATCCTGTTCTACTTACATTCATAGAAGGCACTAATGCATCGGCTCCAGCAGGCAAAATACCTAAACCTACCAAAGTTTGGGCTACTCCATTGATATTGGTGCTTACCTCATCACCATACACATTGATACCGTCATAATCTGGGGCACTTCTATCAAGGCCTCTATTCAACTTATCTTCTGTATTGGTTGCAAACCAATCGGTACCGGTAAGCAATCCAAAATTCACTTTAGCCGCAAAATGATCGCTAAACTTATAAGCTGCACGAATACTCACATCGGTATAAGGATTATCACCCGCAGCTTCTTGGCTGGTAATTCCTTGCTTTAAGGAAACGCTAATCCCCGGATAGTCGAACGGATTCTTACTTCTCATAAATAAAATACCGTTAAAAGCATTAGCCCCATACAATGCTGAAGCGGCTCCTGGAAGTAATTCTACACTTTGGACATCGGTTTCTGTCATCCCCAACAAATTCCCCAAGGGGAAATTTAAGGCAGGTGCGGCATTGTCCATTCCATCTACCAACTGCATAAAACGGGTATTGGCAAAAGTTGCAAAACCACGAGTGTTAATGGATTTGAACGTTAAACTGTTTGTATTGATATCGACCCCTTTTAAATTTTCCAATCCATCGTAAAAATCGGAAGAAGCCGTATTTCTAATTTCTTTAATCCCCATTCTTTCAATTGTCACGGGAGATTCAAAAACTCTTTCTGGGGTTCTGGAGGCAGAAATTACTACTTCGTCCAATTCAGAACCTTCTACTAAAACAATACTGAGGTTTTGATTATTCGAAGTCACCTCAACTTCTTGGGAAGCATACCCAATACTTGAAATTTGTAAGGTAAAGGGGGGTTCTTGGTCTACCATAAGGGAGAAATTCCCATCAAAATCTGTTGCCGTACCTGCTGAAGTTCCTACCACAATTACGTTGGCACCTACGACGGGCACAGAAGATTCATCTACCACATTACCACTTACATTAGTTTGTGAAAAAGCCATAAAGCTGAAACACAAACAAAAAGCAAAAACAATAGTTCTCATATTATAGATTGATTAATTATTCCCTAAATATATAGATAAATTTTAGTGAGTATCTACTTTTAGAGGGTTTTTTTAAGAAATTGTTAAAATTAATTTCACGTCCTTTCTTACAGTTTTTCGCACAAGGTTCTTACCTCTTCTTTGAAGAATTTAAGCAGTTGGTTCATTAATAGGTGGCTAGAAGAAATGGATCTCCCGTCAATTTCTATCACAGGAGTCAATTCGCCCATAGTGCCTGTCGCAAAAACACCCTCGGCATTGTAAAACTGAGACAATGTTAAATCTGCTTCAATGATTTCAATTTCATGCTTTTTGCATAGCTGTACTACGCTTTCCCTAGTAATCCCAGGAAGACAAGCATGTGCAAATGGAGTATATACCTTCCCATGTTTCACCATAAAAAGGTTACTTCCATTTAACTCGGCTACAAAACCCTTCTCATCCAACATTAAACCCGCATCTTTACCGGCAACATTCGCTTGTATTTTTGCCATAATATTGTTTAACAGATTGTTATGATGTATTTTACTATCTAAAAAATGCGGGGCATTTCTTCGTTGACTTACACTAATCACCTTAATCCCTATAGCATTATCGTAAACCAATGGTTTCCATTCGGCCAAAACAATCAATGTCGTTCCATTTTGGTTAAGCCTTGGGTCCATTCCACTGGTAATTTTTTCTCCCCGCGTAAGTGTTAATCGAATATGGGTCTCATCATTCATCCCATTGGCATCGAGTGTCTGTTTAATGGCTTTTTTGATAAAATCCTTCGATGGAATATCTTCAAAAGCCAGTGTTTTAGCAGATTCCTGCAATCTTGTTAAGTGTTTATCCAAACAGACAATTCCTTCGGGATAAACCCTCAAGCCTTCCCATACAGCATCGCCTCCTTGCACAGAACTATCAAATACCGATACTTTAGCTTCAGTTCGAGGGTATAATCGGTCTTTAACGAAAACCTGAATATTTTTGTTTCGGGAATCAAATTCTTGCAGCATAACTTAGGGGTTTTTTAAAACATAGGGTTGAAGTGATTCGTAAAAGGGCATTGCTTCCTCCAGCAAAGGTTCCAGATAGGTAGGAAAGGCACTATTCTTATTTTTTTGCTGTATCTGAAAGCCAGATGATGCATGTACATTTTGATACCAGTGTTTTGCCCAAACTCCATCTTCTGGAATTCCGCCTTTATCCCACTGTAGCATTTTTTCCGAAAAGGGAACTTCAAGAGCCTCACAGAGCGTGATTAAATAATTCCGTGGATCGTACATTAACTCATCGCTATCGATTACTATGGGTGTTTGGTTTCGGCTTTTTAAAAATATAAAAATCTCTGAAGCTTTCTTAACACCAATATCCTGAAGGGAAGGCTTTGGAATCACTTTGGCAAAAGAAGTTATCAATTTCTTGGGGTGACGAATCAACAATATATTTTTCCAAGGAAGGATAAAGTTAGGCTCTGGCACTAGGATATGATGGCTCATTCCTTTCAGAAAAAGGTTTTTGCGGACTGCTTTTCCCCGAATGGTTTCTAGAATTTCAGAAAGACTGCATTGCATGGATGCCCTCACTTCGTCATGAGAAGGATGGGTTATGGAAAGTGTAGCATTAGAAAGGTAATATCCATAAAATGGCTCATCCAACACTTCAAAATCACTGCGTTGCGCAAAGGCATACATTAATGCAGTGGAAATATTCCTTGGACCAGATAACAAGTTTATAATTTGTTGCATCCATCCAAAGGTACAGTAAAATCACATGTAATTATTCTACCGTAACGGACTTTGCTAAATTTCTAGGTTGGTCGACATTTTTGCCCAACATCACTGCAATATGATAGGATAGTAACTGCAACGGAATGGTCGTTACGAGAGGACTTAAAGATTCCACTGTTTTAGGAACTTCCATTATATAATCGGCTAGTTCTTTCACTGTGGTATCCCCTTCGGTAACCACTGCAATAATTTTACCCTTCCGAGCCTTAATCTCTTCAATATTGCTTACCACTTTTTCGTAGTGATTGCTATTTACCGCAATGACCACTACAGGCATTTGCTCGTCGATAAGTGCTATGGGGCCGTGCTTCATCTCGGCAGCAGGATATCCTTCTGCATGGATATAGGAGATTTCTTTTAGTTTTAAAGCACCTTCCAAGGCAACGGGAAAGTTGTAACCTCTTCCTAAATACAGGAAATTAGCTGCATCTTTAAATACTTTAGCAATAGCTTGTATTTTTTCATCACTTTTAAGAGCTTCTCCCACATGATCTGGGATTAATTCAAGCTCATGAAGGTGTTTCATGTAATTGCTTTGGGAAATGGTTCCCTTTTCCTTCGCCAATCGAAGGGCTATCATGGTCAATACGGTGATTTGCGTCGTAAATGCTTTGGTAGAAGCCACACCTATCTCGGGACCAGCATGGGTATAGGTACCGCTATGGGTTTCCCTGGAAATAGTAGAACCTACTACATTACAGACACCATAGACAAAAGCTCCCTTTTGCTTAGCCAATTTAATAGCCGCAAGGGTGTCTGCCGTTTCCCCACTTTGAGAAATCGCAATAACTACGTCTTTTTCGGTAATAATAGGATTTCTATACCGGAATTCGGATGCATATTCTACTTCTACGGGGACACGGGCCCAATCCTCAAAAATATATTCGGCCACCAATCCAGCATGCCATGAAGTTCCACAGGCTACAATAATAATTCGGTTGGCATTTACGAACTTTTGGATGTGATCTTCCAATCCGCCCAATTTTACAATTCCTTTCTTGGCAAGGAGTCTTCCACGATAGGTATCCTTAATTACAGAAGGTTGTTCATAGATTTCCTTCAGCATAAAGTGATCGTACCCCCCTTTTTCAATTTGCTCTAAATTCAGTTTTAATTCCTGAATGTAAGGATCGACAAGTTTGTCATTTTTCAACTTCCTAACCCGCACTTCCCGGCCTAACCGAATAATGGCCATCTCTTCATCTTCCAAATAGATTGCATTATTGGTAAACTCTATAAAGGGAGTAGCGTCACTGGCTACAAAAAATTCATCTTCACCTATCCCTATGGCTAATGGACTTCCCAATTTGGCAACTACAATTTCATCGGGCTTGTTTTTATCAAATACCGCAATAGCATAAGCACCCACAACTTGATTTAGGGCAATTTGAACGGCTTTCCCCAGTTTTACATCCTCTTGCTTTTTAACCTCTTCAATTAAGTTTACCAACACTTCTGTATCGGTATCACTTTGAAAAGTATAGCCTCGTTTAAGCAGCTCTTTTTTAATGGAAGCATAATTCTCAATTATTCCATTATGGATAATAACTAGGTTGCCACTATTAGAATAATGGGGGTGCGAATTTATGTCGTTAGGAACCCCATGGGTTGCCCAACGTGTGTGACCAATCCCTAAGGAACCTGTAGTGTTGATATGGGAAGAAACCTTCTGTTCAAGATCACTTACCTTACCTTGTGTTTTACAAAGTTGGATGCCCGAACCATCATACAAGGCAATTCCTGCACTATCATACCCTCGATACTCTAACCGTTTTAATCCGTTAAGGATAATAGGGTATGCTTCTCTTTTACCAATATAACCTACAATTCCACACATAATTTATTCTGGATCAGTGTAATAGATTCTTAATTTAAGTCTTTTATTGATATTATTGGAAAGATTTCCATGTAAAATAGTCCCTTCCGGAGAAATTACACTTGTACCGGGAACTTCATCCAAATACTCTCCCGCAAGATTGTTTCTCAATTTTTGAAATTCTAATTGGGTGACATTCTGAGACACCATTAAGCCAAGTGGTATATTGGTAGAGTCTCGATTGATTAGGTTACTTAAGTGAGTAGTGATTTTGATTTTATAAAAATCACCATTATTGTCACTTCCTCTTTCAATTCTTCCAAGGTGTTCTGTCAAAGCATTCACAGTAGTTTGCCCAGATGTGATGTCTAAGGAATAATCTGCAAGTGGCGTATTATTTTTTGTATCGAAAATGACAATTCGCTCTGGTTCTTTTGCTCCACCTGCAACCTTATCCTGATCCACGTAAAAAATAAGATTGGCTTCATTGATCAACCATTTTTTAACACGCAATTCATCCAGCTCGTCGGGCACGCCATTGGAGCCATCGGTAAGGAAGCTTTCTCCATCTACTTCGGTAATCTGCTTGACATCTTCTTCCCCGAACAATTCAATAATACCGACGGATCCTTCCCCTCCTTTAAGGTATAGGGTTTCTTCATTTTTTTGGAATCCGCCGCCAGCAGCCACACTTTGACCAGGCAATAATTGCTCATTTTCAAAAACATTGACCCGTATTGCATTAAAAAGCATCTGGACATCTCCATCAAAAACATCAGAAGTAGTATTTTCACAAGTTTCACTACCTGTTAAATCCTTAAAAGTATAATACATCGTTAGATTGGCAGGAGTGGTTGAATTTTCTAAATCGAAAAAAGTAAGGTTTCCTTCCCCGGAAGCTGCTTCCACTTTAAAATAGATCCCTCTGAAATACTCACGAAAGTTATTGTTATTGGATAATTCTTGAGACCCCTCGCGATCGATGATTTTTTGTTCGAAAAAAGCAGTGGGCAACTTTACCCTTAACCCAGGAGCCAAGCTCACGGTATCGTTTAAAACAATGGCTCCTGCTTTAGGGGTAAAATCTTCTATTTCATGGATTAATTCCCCGAGATTGCTCTCAAAAATAGCCCTTTCAGAAGAATAGTAATATTGCGGATCTTCAAAAGAGGAATTGGGATCACTCTGTCTTAAATAGTAATTCGATTCGTACAAGGAAATATTGATAGGCTCAGTTCCGAAGATAGAATCTAAGGTATAAGTGGTTTCCTCATCCACAATTTCAGACTCACTGAAAAAAGGCAAATAGAGCACCACACTGTCCAGTTGGGTACAGTCACCAAAATCCGGCTCTAAATCTGCAGACCCAAGAGACACCTGTGCCAGCAAATGAGCTTTGGATTTCCCATAAAAAGGATCGGTATAGGTTCCCATTTGATAAATGGGCAACCCATTACTTTGTACTCCATTTAATGGCCTACTATAAGCTACTACGGTTTTTGAGGAATCTACATCGGTAGAAAAATTTTGATCAATAATATCGGTTTCCAGATTGCTGAAGTCTTCTTCACAAGAGGCAAACGCACATAACACCAAAAAAACAATTCCCAGTTTAGGGAGGGTATTTAAAATCTTCATCTTATAAGTTCAAGCAATTTTATTAGGACAATACTTTGGTCCGGTAAAAGTCTAAATATGCTTCAGAAAATTCTTCTTTATTATGAAACTTTAACACAGGTTTATCAAGTGTGTTAAGGTACTCCTCAAACTCTGCTGGCAACTCTTCCGAGCCAACCACCACAGCATCTGAATTTTCCATAGCAGCTTTCATTACATTAAAATAACTAGGCTCTTCCAGATAAGCAATCCTTTCTTTGTCAATACCATCGAATGCTATCTTTCCTGCCAATCCATTATCTAACGTTCCTTGAAAGCCTTGATTGTATACAGAGGTCACTATTTTACTATTTTCAAAAAGTGGTTCGTTGTTATAGTAGGTTTTCAGGTACAAGGGCAAGAAGGAAGCCAGCCAGCCATGCACATGGATAATATCTGGCGACCAGTTTAATTTTTTGACGGTCTCGATCACCCCTTTGGCAAAGAAAATAGCCCTTTCATCATTGTCTGGAAACAAGTTCCCATCCTCATCGGCATAGGTCGCTTTTCTTTTGAAGTAATCTTCATTATCAATGAAATACACTTGCATCCGCTCTTTAGGAATAGAAGCCACTTTTATAATGAGCGGCATATCCAAATCGTTGATCACCAAATTCATTCCTGAAAGGCGAATTACCTCGTGCAATTGATGACGACGTTCGTTAATATTTCCGTAGCGGGGCATGAAGATGCGTATTTGACCTTCATTGTTGTTTACCATTCTGGGAGCTTCAAACGACATTGAAGAAATCTCGGTCTCTGGGAGGTATGGTATAACTTCAGAAGACACATACAAGATTCTTTTATCTTTCATAAATTTTTTCTTTACTGGCTTGTTGTTTAAAAACACGCAAAATTACGAAATTTTATGCAGATTAAGCTTAATATCTTAATTTTGCTCGATTTTCATCCCGTATCCATGTTTCAAAAACAAGACCTACTTGCCAAAGAGATTAGTCGCTTAAAGAATGAAGGAAATGAAATAGGTTTCGTTGCCACTATGGGCGCCTTACATCGCGGACACCTTACTTTGGCCGAGAGGGCCCTAGAGGAAAACGATGCTGTTGTGGTGAGTATTTTTGTAAATCCTACGCAATTCAACAATACCGGAGACCTTGTAAATTATCCTAGAACACTAGAAGAAGATACCCAACTGCTGAATACCCTGCCGGGAAATATTATCATCTATGCCCCAGAACCGAAAGATCTTTATGGCGACACTGTCGCTTCTACCCACTACAATTTTGGAGGTATTGAAAACCAAATGGAGGGAAAATACCGGGAAGGTCATTTTGATGGCGTAGGCACAGTACTGAATTTATTGTTTCGAGCCATTGCACCCCATCGCGCCTATTTTGGCGAAAAAGATTTTCAACAATTACAAGTCGTTCGGAAATTGGTGGACATTGAAAACCTCCCTATTGAAATAGTAGGCTGTGCTATAGCACGGGAACCCAACGGACTTGCTATGAGTTCCCGAAACAAACGACTAACCCCCCTTCAATTTGAAGAAGCAGCCATCATCAATGAAACTTTGAAAATCGTTCAACAACATTTTAATCAATGGAGCATTCCAAAACTTCAAAAATATGTGGAAGAAAGGTTTTCAGAAAACAAACACATTACTTTAGAGTATTTTGAGATTGCCAATATTGAAACCCTTCAGCCTGCTTTAAGAAAACGTAAAGGCAACACCTATAGGGCCTTTATAGCAGCTTTTGCTGGAGACGTAAGATTAATAGACAATATGGCTTTAAATTCGTAATTTTGCAGCATGTTTATAGAAGTAGTAAAATCGAAAATACACCGAGTAAAAGTTACAGGTGCAGACCTTAACTATATAGGAAGCATTACCATAGACGAAGATCTTATGGATGCGGCCAACATTATTAATGGCGAAAAGGTTCAAATTGTAAATAACCATAACGGCGAACGTTTTGAAACCTATGCCATTCCAGGACCTAGGAATAGTGGGGAAATCACTTTAAATGGCGCTGCAGCGAGAAAAGTGGCCCCAGGCGATGTGCTTATCCTTATCACCTATGCAATGATGCCCATTGAGGAAGCCAAGCAATTTAAACCTTCGTTGGTGTTTCCCAATGAGGAAAATAACCTTTTAAGGTAAATTGAAACGTCTTTCAAAATTTCTTCAAATTTTCCTTCCCTTAGCGTTGGGGATTTTTCTTATTTGGTATTTCTACTCCAAGTTTTCAGAAGAGCAGTGGAACGAAATGGTGCGGCAATTTCAGAAAGCCGACTACTTTATGGTGGTACTTTCGGTAGTCATGAGTATGGTAAGCCATTTGGTTAGGGCTCACCGCTGGGGATTAATGCTACAGCCTTTGGGCTATCAACCCGGAATGGTCAATAAATTTCTAGCCGTCTCGGTTGCCTACCTCATGAATCTTTTTATTCCAAAAAGTGGCGAGGTTTCCAGAGCAGTTGTATTAAAAAAATACGAAGCTGTTCCTTTCGAGAAAGGTTTTGGAACCATTATTTCGGAACGAATCGTAGACTTGGTATTTTTAATGCTCTTTACGGCAGTGGCTGTCATCTTGGAGTTTCAGCAGCTTTTCGATTATGTGAATGGATTAATACCCTTTCAAAAGTTAGTGTGGTTACTAGTATTTGCCATGGGGTTACTTTTCGCTGTGTTTCTTTATTTAAAAAAATCGACTGGAAAAATCTCCTCAAAAATCAAGGATTTTGTTAAAGGCTTGAAGGAAGGGGTGTTCAGTATTTTCAAAATGAATAAAAAAGGGGCTTTTATCTTTCAAAGCTTTATTATTTGGGGATTGTACATCCTATCCTTTTATACAGCCACCCAAGCCTTGGATGAAACGTCCCAGATAGGTTTTGGAATCACAATCATTACGTTTGTTGTGGGCAGTTTTACTTTTGCCTTTACCAATAGCGGGGTAGGCTACTATCCTTTAGCGATTGCTGGAATTCTTTTTATCTTCGGAATCCCCGAAACTACAGGAAGTGCTTTGGGATGGATTGTCTGGACCTCCAATATTATCTATATCATCATTTCGGGCGTTTTGGCATTCCTCATTTTACCTGTTTGGAATAAAAAAAGAATTGCCCATTCTTAGTTAGGGTGCTGTTCCTAAAATTTGCTATCTTTCGTTTTCTTAAAAACTGAATTATGAGAACCCTTCTCTTCTTATGTATAGGTCTTATTTCATCGACTGTTCTACTAGGGCAATCCAAAATCATTTATGAAGAATTTCCTTCTTCTAAATTAGATGAGACCCGGAGATTAAAGATACAATTACCTCGTGATTATGACGATAATGTAGAAAAGTCGTATCCCATTGTGGTGGTTCTGGATGCCAATTATCTTTTTGAGCCCGTGGCTGGGAATGTGGATTATTTTGGTTATTGGGAAGACATGCCCGAAGCTATCGTCGTAGGTATCATGCAGGGCGATATGCGCTACGAAGATTGTAGTTATGACGACACCAATTTTATGCCGGCCGACAAGGGGGCCGATTTCTTTGAATTTGTTGGTTTGGAACTACTCCCTTATATCGATGCCACTTATCGTACCGCTAAATTCACCATTTTGGTAGGACACGATTTTACGGCCAGCTATATTAATTACTACCTTTTCAAAGACCCACCACTATTTAATGGTTACATTTCCTTAAGCCCAGATTTGGCACCCATGCTGGACGAACGCATTCCGCAACGAATCCCTGTTTTGGAACAAAAGACCTTTTACTATTTAGCGACCGGTAGTGACGACATCAAAGACCTTAAAGAGATTACAGAAAGCTTGAATACCTCCCTTCAACCGCTTAAAAGTGATAATTTTGCCTATTATTACGATAATTTTGATGGAGCAACACACTATTCTTTAGTGGCCCGGGCCATTCCTTCAGCATTGGAAAAAATCTTTTCGGTGTACCGCCCTATTTCCAAAGAGGAATTCAATGAAAAACTTATGAAAACCGAGGAGCCCATTCATCAATACCTTTTAAACAAGTACAAAACCATTGAAGACCTTTTCGGACTTACCAATCCCATTCGTGTAAACGATTTCATTGCCACCGCAACCGCCTGCGAAAAAAGAAAACAATGGGAATCCCTTAGGGAAATCGCGGCCTTGGCGCAAAAGCAATATCCCGATACGGCTTTGGGCGATTATTATTTAGGCCGTTATTATGAAGAAACCGGTGACCCCAAGAGGGCCATGAGAACGTTTCAGGCAGGTTTTGATAAAGAGGAAGTCGATTTTATTACGGTCGATTTGATGCTGGATCGGGCCGATAAGATTAAAGAAGATTTCGGGTATTAATGGCAAAAGTAAAAACCACCTTTTTTTGTCAGAACTGTGGCACCCAATTTTCAAAATGGCAAGGGCAATGTACCTCTTGCAAGCAATGGAATACCATTGTGGAAGAAGTGGTTCAAAAAGCGGAAAAAACCAGCTGGAGAACCGAAACGGGTCCTTCAAAAAAGGTTTCCAAACCTTATAAAATTTCAGAAATACCCGTCAATCCGGAACAACGCTTAAATACCCAAAACGAAGAGCTCAATAGGGTTTTAGGTGGCGGATTGGTCCCTGGTTCTTTAACACTTTTGGGAGGGGAGCCTGGTATTGGAAAAAGTACACTGATGCTTCAGGTGGCTTTGCATTTACCGTATAAAACCCTATACGTTTCAGGAGAGGAAAGTGCCCAACAAATCAAACTTCGGGCAGAACGCATCACCAAAAATGCCGAAAACTGTTTCATCCTTACGGAAACCAAAACACAAACGATATTTCAGCATATCGTGAATTTGGAACCCGATATTTTGGTTATCGATTCCATTCAAACGTTACAAACCGATCATATTGACAGTACCGCCGGAAGTATTTCCCAAATTCGGGAATGTACTGCAGAACTTATCAAGTTTGCCAAGGAAACCCATACTCCTGTAATTTTAATTGGACATATTACCAAAGATGGAACCATCGCAGGACCTAAAATTTTGGAACACATGGTCGATACGGTACTTCAGTTTGAAGGCGATCGCAATCATGTATACCGAATCCTTCGGGCGCATAAAAATCGCTTCGGAAGCACTAATGAACTCGGAATTTACGAAATGCAGGGCAACGGACTTCGGGAGGTTTCCAATCCTTCAGAAATACTCATTTCCAAAAACGATGAAGACCTTAGCGGAACTACCATTGCAGCAACCCTAGAGGGTATGCGGCCATTGATGATTGAAATTCAGGCATTGGTAAGTACCGCCGTTTATGGAACGCCTCAACGCAGTGCCACGGGCTACAATGCCAAACGTTTAAATATGCTGTTAGCCGTTTTGGAAAAGCGTGCCGGATTCAAATTAGGGGCAAAAGACGTGTTTCTTAACATTACAGGAGGAATTACCGTGGACGACCCTGCCATCGATCTTGCGGTAGTCGCTGCTGTGCTTTCTTCCAATATTGATGTGGCGATTGACAAGTCCATGTGCTTTGCTGCCGAGATTGGACTGGCTGGAGAAGTGCGCCCGGTAACCCGAATCGAACAACGTATTTTGGAGGCGGAAAAACTGGGCTTCGGAAGCATTGTGATTTCCAAATACTGCAAAATTCCTAAGTCGAATAACAACATACAAATTATTAAAGTGGGAAAAGTACATGATGTGGTACACCACCTCTTTGGTTAAAATTTCCCTAAAGCATGGATTGCTGCCTATTTTTTATTAGTTTTACACCCAACATGAGAAATACACAATTACATCATCATCATTTTCATACTGGCTATCAGGCGAGTGGAGAATGATATGTAGTTAATTTATTCACATATTTACAAACCCGTCTGAGCAAATCAGGCGGGTTTTTCTTTTCCATCAGGTTTGCTCAGGTTTTATCGAAAAAGAAAAATGAGCCTATTAAAAATTGCCATTCAAAAAAGTGGCCGACTACACGATAGTTCTTTAAAGCTATTGAAGGATTGTGGCATTGTTGCCGATAACGGAAACGACCAACTAAAGGTAAGCGCACAAAATTTTCCATTAGAAATATTGTACCTCCGCAATAGTGATATTCCACAATACTTGGAAGATGGCGTTGCAGATATCGCCATTGTGGGAGAAAATCTATTGGTGGAAAAGCAGAAGGAAATTGAAATTGTAGAGAAATTGGGGTTTTCAAAATGCCGGGTTTCTTTGGCCGTTCCAAAGGAAGTTTCCGTTAGCGACCTATCCTATTTTAATGGAAAAAAAATTGCCACATCCTATCCCAACACTTTAACTCAATTTCTAAACAAAAACAACATTTCCGCAGACATTCACTTCATATCAGGTTCGGTGGAAATCGCCCCTAACATTGGTTTGGCAGACGCTGTTTGCGACATTGTGAGTTCGGGATCTACTTTGTTTAAAAACGGATTGAAAGAAGTTAAGACGATCCTTACTTCGGAAGCTGTTTTAGCTAAATCCAAAAAAATTAAAGCTGATAAAAAGGTGATTCTGGACCAGCTTAGCTTTCGTATTCGAGCTGTATTGAAAGCACAAGACACCAAATATATTTTGATGAATGTTCCCAACGATAAAATCGAGTCCGTAAGTGCCATCCTGCCTGTTATGAAATCACCTACCGTCTTACCACTGGCTATGGAAGGCTGGAGCTCGCTGCACTCGGTCATTCAGGAAAATCAGTTCTGGGAAGTGATTGATGAATTAAAATCTGCCGGAGCCGAAGGCATCCTTATTGCTCCCATCGAAAAAATTATTTTATGATAAAATCCTTTGTAAATCCGTCACCTGAAACATGGGAAACGCTTTCCGAACGGCCAAAGTTGGAAAATGATTCTGTTGATAAACGTGTTTCCGAAATCCTTCAAAAAGTTAAAGAAGAAGGCGACTCTGCCTTAAAGTTTTATACGCAGAATTTTGATGGCTGCGATCTTTCTTCTTTATGGGTTTCCCCGCAGGAAATCACAGAAGCATCTCTATATGTTTCTAAAGAATTGAAAAAAGCCATCAAAACTGCAAAAGCAAACATCAAGGCTTTTCATAAACCACAATGCAAAGAAGAAAAACGCATTAAGACGACCAAAGGGGTAGCTTGCTGGAGAAAACAGGTCCCCATCGAAAAAGTGGGGCTTTACATCCCAGGAGGCACTGCCCCGTTGTTCTCTACCGTGTTAATGCTGGGAATCCCAGCCAAACTGGCAGGTTGCAAAGAAATCATCGTTTGCACCCCTCCCCAAAAGGACGGATCGATTGCTCCAGAAATCTTGTTTACCGCAAAACTACTGGGCATCGAAAAAATTGTAAAATGCGGAGGGGCGCAGGCCATCGCTGGGCTCACTTATGGCACTCAAAGCATTCCTAAGGTATCTAAAATATTTGGGCCCGGAAATGCGTACATAACGGCTGCTAAGCAAAAAGTGCAACAAGAGGGGGTTGCTATCGATATGCCCGCAGGGCCCAGTGAAGTACTCATCATCGCCGATCGTTCCAGCAACCCTGCTTTTGTAGCGGCCGACTTACTTTCGCAGGCAGAACATGGGGTGGATAGCCAGATTGTATTGGTTTCCAATGATCCTTCCACTGTTGAAAAGGTAACCGTGGAACTACAAAAACAAATCGAATTGCTTCCAAGAAAGGAAATCGTTGAAAAGGCCTTAACGAATAGTTTTTCTGTAGTATTTGAAACCCTTAAAACCTGTTTTGAATTTAGCAATGCCTATGCACCAGAGCATTTAATCATTGCTTCCAAAAAAGCCGAAAGTTATGCAAATCTTGTCGTCAATGCCGGCTCAGTTTTTCTTGGAAATTATAGTTGTGAAAGCGCGGGCGATTACGCTTCGGGTACCAACCACACCTTACCTACTCACGGATTTGCCAAAAGTTACAGTGGGGTTTCGGTAGATAGTTTCTGCAAAAATATCACGTTTCAGAAAATCACCAAAAAAGGGATCGAAAACCTCGGTCCTACTATTGAAGTCATGGCAGCCGCAGAAGGCCTGGAAGCACATAAAAATGCCGTTTCAATCCGATTAAAATCCCTAAAAAAATGATGGAATTGGCAACTCTTGTTCGAAAAAACATACAGGGTTTAACGCCCTATTCCAGTGCGCGGGGAGAATTCTCAGGAAGTGCAGAAATATTCCTAGATGCTAATGAAAATCCCTTTGGAACCTTCAATCGCTACCCAGATCCTTATCAGCAAGCATTGAAAAAGGAAATCGCACAATTAAAAGATCTTCCTGTGGAAAATATTTTTATAGGAAATGGCAGTGACGAAGCGATCGACTTGTTATTTCGTGTTTTTTGTGAGCCCGGAAAAGACAAAGCCCTCATTTTTCCCCCTACCTACGGAATGTATCGCGTTTCGGCTCAAATTAATGATGTGAGTCTTATTGAGGTTCCCTTAAACAATCAATTTTTGATTTCTGAAGCTTCCGTTGCGCCTTTCCTGAAAGACCCCCTTTTAAAGCTTCTTTTTGTGTGTTCGCCCAACAACCCCACGGGAAATTTGATTCCGCATAAAACCTTACTAAGACTATTGAAAAACTTTTCGGGAATTGTCGTAGTGGATGAAGCCTATATCGATTTTTCTGAAGGCCCTTCGGCCCTGGAGTTACTTCCGGAATTTCCAAATCTGGTAGTACTCCAAACCCTCAGTAAAGCATGGGGACAAGCGGGTTTGCGTATTGGATTTGCCTTTGGGGCTTCAGAAATTATTTCCTACCTCAACAAGGTGAAACCACCCTACAATGTTAGTTCGGCCAATCAGCAACAGGCATTGAAGGCACTTCAAAACAGCGCACAATTTGAAAAGAATAGACAACTTATCCTTTCAGAAAAAAAACGAATGGAAAAGGCCCTGGAAAAAATACCGGGCGTGCAAAAAATATTTCCTTCGGAAACCAATTTTCTACTGCTACAAATAGAAAATGCCCCAGAAATTTACCGACAACTCATCGCACAAAAAATCATTGTCCGAAACCGGGATCGACAAATCGAAAACACCTTACGGATTACAATAGGCTGTCCTTCTGAAAACGAAAAACTATTACAAACCCTTCAAAATATCACTTCATGAAAAAAGTACTGTTTATAGACCGTGACGGCACCTTAATTTTGGAGCCTCCCATCACCGAACAGGTAGACTCCTTGGAAGCATTGGAGTTCTATCCTGGAGTTTTTCAATGGCTCTCCCGAATCGTTAGGGAGTTGGATTATGAACTCGTAATGGTGACCAACCAAGACGGTTTGGGTACCGAATCGTTCCCAGAAGAAACCTTTTGGCCAGCACATGAAAAAATGCTCACCGCCTTTAAAAATGAAGATATTGTATTTCAGGAAGTGTTCATTGACAGATCGTTTGCTGAAGAAAAACTACCTACCCGGAAACCCGGTACGGGAATGTTGCAGAAATACCTTTTCGGAAATTACGACCTCCAAAACTCGTTTGTAATTGGCGACCGGGAAAGCGACGTGGTATTGGCGGAGAATTTAGGAGCACAGGGAATTTTTCTGGGAGAACAATGTAATCGAAAAACTGCCTTGTATACAAGAAGTTGGGAAGCCATCTATCGTTTTTTAAAAGCTATGCCAAGAACTGCCCAAGTGGTGAGAAATACCCACGAAACCCAAGTACAGGCAATGGTAAATCTGGATGGAAAAGGAAAGGCTTCTATAGAAACCGGACTGCCCTTTTTGGATCACATGCTGGAGCAAATAGCCAAACACGGTGCTATCGATTTAGAGATTAAAGTGAATGGCGACCTCGAGGTAGATGAGCACCATACCATCGAAGATACTGCCTTGGCGCTAGGTGAAGGTATTTTAAAAGCTCTAGGAACTAAAAAAGGAATGGAAAGGTATGGGTTTTTGTTACCCATGGACGATTGTTTGGCTCAAGTAGCCTTGGATTTTGGCGGAAGGCCTTGGCTGGTCTGGGAAGCAAACTTTACCAGGGAAAAAATTGGAGATGTCCCTACGGAAATGTTCTTCCATTTTTTTAAATCGTTTAGCGATACGGCTAAGTGCAACCTCAATATAAAAGCCGAGGGAACCAACGAACATCATAAAATTGAAGCGATATTCAAAGGGTTTGCAAAAGCCCTTAAAATGGCCGTTCAAAGAAATGATACCTATACCCTTCCAAGTACTAAAGGAACCTTATGATTACACTATTGAAATACAATGCCGGAAACATTCTTTCGGTACAAAATGCCTTGAACAGACTAGGATACGATTCTGTCGTTACCCATGATAAAAAAGTATTGGAAAAAGCCGAAAAAGTTATTATCCCCGGAGTGGGCGAAGCAAGTTCTGCCATGGAGTACCTAAAAGCGCATGAATTGGATGTGCTCATTCCGAAGTTACAACAACCCGTATTGGGGATTTGTTTGGGGCTTCAGCTATTATGTCGCTCCAGCGAAGAGGGAAATGCTTTATGTCTAGGTGTTTTTGATAGTGAAGTGGTAAGGTTTCCTTCTACAGAAATGATTCCGCATATGGGTTGGAATAACTGTACTGAATTGGCAGGAACGCTTACTAAGAACATTCCCGAGACAGCCGACTTTTACTATGTGCATAGTTTTTATGCAACACGTTCGAAGCATACAAAATCGATTTGCCACTATGGCATTCCTTTCAGTGCTACTTTGGAAAAAGACAATTTCTTCGCGACACAGTTCCATCCCGAGAAATCGGCTTCGGTGGGTACTATTTTACTAAAAAACTTTTTGGAATTATGAAAATTATACCCGCTTTGGATATCATAGATGGAAAATGTGTACGCCTCTCGCAAGGTGATTATAATACCCAAAAAATCTATAACGAAAACCCACTGGAAGTAGCCCAGCAATTGGAAGGGGCAGGGCTTCAGTATTTGCATTTGGTAGATTTGGATGGTGCTAAAGCCCAAAAGGTTGTGAACTACAAGGTTTTGGAAACCATTGCCTCGAAAACGCGTCTTCATATTGATTTTGGCGGCGGATTAAAAAGCAGCCAGGATCTAAAAATTGCTTTTGAAAGCGGCGCACAACAAATTACTGGCGGTAGCATTGCCGTAGCACAGCCTGAGGTGTTTTTGCAGTGGCTTGGCGAGTACGGCCCAGAAAAAATACTGTTGGGGGCCGATTGTAAAAACAGGATGATTGCCACGCATGGTTGGCTAAAACAAGCTGGGTGGGAGGTATTGGATTTTATTAAAACCTATGAAAAACAAGGCGTCACACAAGTAGTTTGTACCGACATTGCCAAAGATGGAATGTTGGAAGGTCCTTCTTTCGGGCTGTACGAAGAAATCCTGAAAGAAACTTCGGTGCAATTAATTGCTAGCGGAGGGATAGCTTCCCTGGAAGACCTCAAAAAATTGAAGGAAATGGGCTGCGAAGCCGCCATATTGGGCAAGGCAATTTATGAAGGAACCCTTTCATTAACACAATTGGCTAGCGTATGTTAAAGAAAAGGATCATACCCTGTTTGGATATCAAAAACGGACGCACCGTAAAAGGCATTAACTTTAAAGGGCTCCGCGACGCAGGAGATCCCATTGCATTGGCCCAAAAGTATGAGGAAGAAGGGGCAGACGAATTGGTGTTTTTGGATATTTCGGCTACGGAAGAACGCAGGGCGACACTCCTCCCCTTGGTCCAGGAAATAGCCCACCATCTTAGCATTCCTTTTACTGTTGGGGGCGGCATTCAATCGGTTCGCGATGTCTCTAATTTATTACAGGCGGGAGCCGATAAAGTCTCCCTCAATAGTGCCGCTGTAAACAACCCAAAGCTCATTCAAGAACTTTCCATGGCTTTTGGGAGACAGTGTATTGTTCTAGCGATCGACTCCAAGGAAATCTTTGGAAAAGACACCGTATTTATCCATGGTGGTAAAAAACCCACGGAACTTGAAACCTTGGATTGGGCACGAAGGGGAATCGATTTGGGGGCAGGGGAGCTCCTCCTTACTTCCATGGATTTTGACGGCACCAAAAAAGGTTTTGACCTTCGATTGCTTCAAAAGATATCGAAAGCCCTACCGGTACCCATCATTGCTTCAGGAGGGGCTGGAAATACCACTCATTTTTCAGAAGTATTTACAAAAACAAACGTCACAGGAGCCCTCGCTGCCAGTATTTTTCACTTTGGGGAAATCGCCATTCCCGCATTAAAACAAGAATTACAACAACAAAAAATTCCCGTACGATGGATTTAGATTTCAGTAAAGAAAATGGATTAATTCCTGCGATTGTGCAGCATGCAAACACCCTTCAGGTATTGATGGTGGGATATATGAACCCGGAAGCCCTTCAGAAAACAAAGGAAACCGGACAGGTAACTTTTTTCAGCAGAAGCAAACAACGGCTGTGGACCAAGGGGGAGACCTCTGGAAATACTTTGTCCCTTGTCGAAATACAATCCGATTGCGATCATGACACGCTCTTAATTAAGGCAATACCCCAAGGACCTACCTGCCACAAAGGTTCGTTTAGCTGTTTCGGGGAACAAGAAGCAAAAGGCTTTTTATACGCCCTCGAGCAAACCATTCATGAAAGAATTGAACACAAACAGCAAGGGTCGTATACGTATGGGCTATTCCAAAAAGGACTCAATAAAGTCGCCCAAAAAGTAGGGGAAGAAGCTGTAGAACTTGTGATTGAAGCAAAAGACAATGACTCGAATTTATTTAAAAATGAAGCAGCCGATTTGCTGTATCATTTTTTAATTCTTCTGAAAGCCAAGGGAGAGACCCTTAAGGCGATAGAAACCGTACTGCAAGAGCGGCACGCAAATGGTTAAAAAAGCTTTGTGTGTTGTGTTTCCATTAACAGGTCGTGTAGCTTTACCGTGCGTTCCTTTTGCAGCCGCTTTAGGATCTTTTGAAAAACCTGTGCCGTAATAAGGGCATCCCCCAAGGCATTGTGTCGATCGTGCTGCGCAACTTTTAACTCTTTACAAAGTGCATCCAAAGAAACCGGTTGTTGTGGTTTTCCCAACAACATAGCGTATAATTGAGCCGTATCTATTAGACGGTTTTTGAGTTTGGGCAGTTGCATGGATTTCAAGGCCCGGTTGATCATGGTCACGTCGAATGGCGTATGATGTGCTACCAATATGGAGTTTCCAATATACTCCAAAAAGCGTTGTACTGCTTCGGCTTCAGGGATTTTTTGAAGGTTGCCTTGTTTACGAATTCCGTGGATTGAAACCGTTTCACGGTTAAATTTTTCTTGGGTAATAAACACCTCAAAGCTATTTCCAACGACAATTTTATTATTTTGAAGGCTCACGGCACCCATAGATAGCAATTTATCTTCGGAAGGGTTTAATCCCGTCGTTTCGGTGTCAAAAACCACAAAGCGATTTTCTTCAATTTGCTGCGGAAGTTTTTCTGAAAAGGTGCTTTCATAAGCTTTCCAAAATTCTGGATATTTTTTCTTTGAAAATAGACCCATCCTACATGATTTGAGAAAGTTGAAAACGTATCTTCAACAATTCCTGAATATCCTTCAAAGGTTTGAAACAGGCCCTTAACTGAAGCTTTTCCATTTTGTTTAAGTCTTCCAAAGGCAAATACCTTCCTGAACTTTCATCGGTAATACCTTGTTCGGTTCGAAAACGCAATAATAGCTTAAAAGCTTCTTCACAGGATTCAAAAATCGCCGCGTTCTGAGGTTCTTTTTCCTGCAATTCCCGGTACCGTGCTACCGTACTGTTCTTTCCACTAAGGTTATGGGAGAGAATGAGCACCCTTGCCGCATCAATTAGAGGCATTAGGGCGCGCGCCTTTAAGTCGAATTCATTTTTGTGCTGGGCGTCCTTTTCTACCACAAACTGCCGAAAAAAGCCTACAGGAGCTGGATTTTGAATGGCGTTCCGGGCCAGATAATTCAAAAATATTTCGAAAGAACCGATAGAAGAGAAAATATGCTGCGCCAATTGTTCCGAAAGGGACGCCGCTCCATATACTTTTTTAAAATCGAAGAAAATGGTACACAGCATGATCGAATCTTCGTCGGGTTGCGTAATCCATTGCTGAAACTGTTTTTTCCATTGAGAGAGCGACAAGCACCATTTTGGGTTACGGGCCATCATATCGGCTGGGCAGAATTCATACCCTAACGTGTACAAGCCTTCATTAACTTTTTCAGCCAGCTTCAAAAAATATTGCTGCGTGACTTCGTAGTTTGCTTCCGAAACATCTTCAAAAACCAAGGCATTGTCTTGGTCGGTTAACAGCAATTGTTCATTTCTACCTTGACTCCCCAAGGCCAGCCAAGTAAAGGGCACGGGAGGTTCCGAAGGCATTTCAGAAAGGGATATATCAATAATCCGTTGCGTTAAGGCATCGTTGATTGCGCCCGATATTTGAGTCACAAAATCCATCGAAGCATTTTGCTGAATGTATTTTTCAATAAGTTTGGATAGGTTTTGGCGAATGGACTTTAATTGATCCAAACTTGAGGCCCTTTTGATTTCCTTTAACAAGGTATACGGATTGTTACTGCGTAGGGCCACTATATCATGTTCGGAAAGGATCCCTTTTAAACTAGAATTAGACGTTCCCTTTTCGGTAATGCACAAATGAGTGATTTTATGTTGTAGCATTTGTATTTGAGCCTCGGCGATAGTGATTTCTTCGGAAGCGGTAACCACAGGTGCCGACATAATTTCAGTGACTTTTTTATCGATTGCCACCTTTCCCGTGGCGACTTTTAACCGCAAATCCTTGTCGGTGATGATCCCTAAAGGCTGTTGGTTTTCTTCAATAATAATAGACCCTACCCGATGCTTTTCCATTATTAAAGCAGCCTGTTGAATGCTACAATTACTTTTACAGCTAATGGGGTTTTTACTGAAATTTACCAATTGATGGTCAAAATACCCTTCGCTAAAGTCGGCTATCTTTTGTGGAAATGAAGCTTGGGAATTTTCAGGAAAATTGACTTGAAAGCTGGTAGTGATAAACTGTGCCAAGGCATCATTGGAATCCATAAACTGCAGGATTTCGATCACTGGAATACCATATACAATCGATTCTTCATTGGCTATGGCATGTAATTTATAGGCATCTTTTTCGATAATGGCCCGAAGCCCGAAAAGCTCTCCTTCATCACAAATATTAATCAGTAACTTATTTTCTGTACTAGTAGCATACAACCCAATAGCCCCTTCCTTCACAACAAAAAATTGATTTTTTGAGGCCTCACCTTGGTAAAAAATGGTTTCACCTTCGTCAAAATACAAGACTTCTGCAGTAAGGGATAGGGCCAGCAGTTCGCTTTCCTTTAAAATATGAAAAGGAGGAAAATTCTTAAGAAAATCGAAGACCCGTAAGGAGATGGTATTGTTCAACTCTAAAACTTTATGAAATTTCGCGTGTAACTTCTGTAAAACACTCGCCAAATGAAGGTTATCCCTTTATTTTTCTAAGACAAGTTAGAAAAATATTTTAGTATTTATTTAACAATTATTGCCAAATTAGTATATTTATGCTAAATATATATACATGAAAATTGAACTCTGCCCCAATTGTGGTTCCCAAGACTACGTGAAGAGTGGAATAGTTGCTGAAAGACAGCGCTACAAATGTAAAAAATGCAACTATTATTTTACGGTTAATAAGCTTGGAAAGAAGATAGACGATTACTACGTTAATAAAGCACTGCAGCTATATTTGGAGGGACTCACGTATCGTGAAATTGAACGTATTCTTGGGGTTTCCCATGTAAGCATCATGAATTGGGTGAAAAAGTACAATATTAAACGGCCTTATCATGGCGACTACCACCCTACCTACAAAATTTTAAATGCCTCGGAGCTATCCCTTTTCTTTCAAAAACCAGAAAACTTATCAGGTGCTGGAGTGATTATAACCGAGTTGGGGGATAAGTTTATGCTTATAAAATGGGAGCGTTTCAAAGATTAACTATAATTAGTTAGCAAAAATATATATTACTTTTTATTGCACTCATACTTTTTTGGAGATTAGTACTGCACACAAGACCAATTATTAATTCAAAATTAATCGACCAAAAATTATGAGAAAACGATCACTTATTCTGTTAGGGCTCTGTTTTTTTGCCTTTCAGAATGCCTTCGCTCAAGGCTCCCCGGATTATGGCGGCGGACTCAAGGTGAAGTTTGATGAGGAAGGCAATAAATACCTTCGCATCATTTCTTGGGCGCAAGTTCAAGCTACCTACACCGATGAGGTTCCCGACAATGTGAGCCATTTAGGTTTTAACTTAAGAAGGGCCCGTATTCTGGCCTTTTCACAAATCACCAAAGACTTTTTAATCTTAACACATTTTGGGTTAAATAGCCTTAACTCGAATACCTTAAGTCCGGTTGGAAAAGGAGAGGGCTCCCAGCTCTTCTTCCACGATGTTTGGGCACAGTATTCTTTGGGAAGCGACCATGCTGTAGGAGGCGGGTTACACTATTGGAACGGAATTTCAAGATTAAACAATCAAAGTACCCTCAATATGATGACGCTGGACAACAATCGTCAATCGTGGGCCACTATTGGATTATCCGATCAATTTGCAAGGCACATTGGGGTGTATGCCAAAGGAAAGTTTGGAAAGCTTCAGTACAGAGTAGCTATTAACGATGCCATTACCAACGGACTTGATGGTCGGGACCCTGAAGCTGGAGGTCCAGCTGTTTACGGCGGAAAAAGACTCTTAGGCTCTCAAGATGCCGGGTTTGCTTATGCAGGTTATTTCGATTTCAACATCTTGGATCAGGAGTCTAATTTTCTTCCCTTTAAAGTAGGAACCTATCTAGGGACCAAAAAAGTTTTCAATGTTGGGGCTGGTTTCTTTTTACATCCTAGCGGATCTGTAATGGTGGAAAATGGAGAACTGAAAGGCGAAGATGTTGCTATTTTTGCCGTGGACGCCTTTTATGATGCTCCTCTTGGTGAAAACGGAAGTGCGATTACCGGCTATGCTACGTTTCAGTCTAACGATTATGGAACCAATTACCTTTTTAGCGCCTACGGAACCGGAAGCATGATCTATGGCCATGCAGGCTATGCCCTTCCGGGAAAAGATAAGAAAGTGCGTTTTCAACCTTATGCTTCCTTTGCTTCTAACAGTTATGATGCAGTGGATGACAATAGAAATGTCTTCGGAATTGGTGCCAATGCTTTCTTTAGTGGGCACAATTCAAAATTAACCTTAGAATATCAAAATCAAAAATTTGGGGACAGCGAACAGGGTACTGTAACCTTGCAAGCCATGATTTACCTATAAGCTTTTCACTATGACAGATAAAAACAAAGCAGTAGCCTATTGGAAAGAGAACTTAAAATACCTCTTAATACTACTCCTCATTTGGTTTGTGGTTTCCTATGGCTGCGGAATTTTATTCCGCGAAGAATTGAACAATATCCGTTTGGGCGGTTTTAAACTAGGGTTCTGGTTTGCCCAACAAGGATCTATTTACGTATTCGTAGTACTCATTTTTGTGTACGTAAGACTAATGAATAAACTCGATAAAAAATACGGTTACAACGAGTAACCCTTAACTAAAAAAACTAACATTATGAGCGTTCAAGTTTGGACATGGATTTTAGTAGGGGTTACTTTCGCCCTCTATTTTGGAATTGCAATCTGGGCCCGTGCGGGTTCCACGAAAGAGTTTTACGTAGCTGGAGGAGGAGTTTCCCCTCTAGCGAACGGTATGGCAACAGCTGCCGATTGGATGAGTGCCGCTTCTTTTATATCGATGGCCGGAATTATTTCCTTTGCCGGATACGATGGGTCGGTATATTTAATGGGTTGGACCGGTGGCTATGTATTACTGGCCTTACTACTGGCACCTTATTTAAGGAAATTTGGAAAGTTCACGGTACCCGATTTCATTGGAGATCGCTACTATTCCAATACTGCGCGAACCGTTGCCGTAATTTGTGCCTTAATCGTTTCATTTACCTACGTGGCAGGACAAATGCGTGGCGTAGGGATTGTATTTTCACAATTCTTACAGGTACCTATTAACTCAGGGGTAGTTATCGGGATGGCAGTGGTGTTAGTCTTTGCCTTCCTGGGAGGAATGAAAGGAATTACCTATACCCAAGTAGCGCAATACTGCGTGTTGATCTTTGCCTTTATGGTACCGGCATTTTTTATCTCGATGCAGATGACAGGCAACCCAATTCCTCAAATTGGGATGGGAGGTACCGTAGAAGATGGCACCTATCTTTTGGAAAAGTTAGACACCTTACACACTCAATTAGGATTTAAGGAGTATACCTCAGGGACCAAAAGCACCTGGGATGTGTTTGCCATCACTTTGGCATTGATGGTAGGAACGGCTGGGTTACCCCACGTGATTGTTCGCTTCTTTACCGTACCCAAGGTAAAAGACGCTAGGAAATCGGCTGGATTGGCTTTGCTATTTATAGCAATTCTCTACACTACAGCTCCTGCTATCGCTGTATTTGCCAGAACCAACCTTATCGAAACCGTGAGCAATACCGAATACACCCAAGTTCCTGATTGGTTCAAAAATTGGGAAGATACCGGACTCATTGCTTGGAGCGACAAAAATGGGGATGGAAAAATTCAATATGTAGCGGGAAGCTCCATTGATGGAAAAAAACCAGAATTCACCAACGAAAGGGGCGCTCACGGGGAGCGATTGATTTCCAATGCTAATGGAGAAGCCAACGAATTGTATGTAGATCGGGATATCATGGTATTAGCCAACCCAGAAATTGCCAAGCTTCCCAATTGGGTAATTGCCTTGGTAGCTGCCGGAGGATTGGCCGCAGCACTTTCAACTGCTGCAGGATTGTTATTGGTGATATCGACATCTATTTCCCACGATTTAATCAAAAAACAATTAAAACCCGATATTTCTGAAAAAGGAGAGCTCTGGGCAGCACGTTTTGCCATCTTAGGAGCTATAATAATTGCAGGCTACTTCGGAATCAATCCGCCGGGATTTGTGGCAGCCGTGGTGGCTTTGGCCTTCGGGCTCGCAGCAGCTTCATTCTTCCCTGCTATTATTTTAGGGATTTTTGACAAGAGGATGAACAAACAAGGCGCCATTACTGGAATGATCGTAGGAATTGTATTGATGCTTTTCTATATGATGAAATTCAAGTTGGATATGTTTGGTGGAGGCACCCCAGACGATTGGTGGTTTGGTACCTCTCCAGAAGGATTTGGAACTATTGCCATGGTCGTGAACGTAGTGATTTCAGTAGTCATTTCAAGATTGACCCCTGCCCCACCACAAAATGTGCAGGAAATTGTAGAAAATATTAGGATACCTAGTGGTGCCGGTGAAGCCCATCAGCACTAAGTAAGGTGGTTTGGTTTTTAGCTGAATAAAACAGCGCCTTTAAAAGGCGCTGTTTTTGTAATTTTAGTATCTTTCAAAAACTATGAAAAAACGCCACGAACAAAAACTGGTCATTCTTTCCTTAGCACTTCTAGCAATGCTAAATGTCCCTATTTTATTGATTTTTAATTTTGAAGGAAGCATGGGAGGGATTCCTGTTTTTTATGTTTATTGCTTTGGTGTCTGGGCCATATCCATTCTCATTTCCTATATTGTTTTAAAGAGGCATTATGAGTAACTATGTGCTTTTCATAATTATTATTTGCTATTTGGCGGTGTTGTTTTACATCGCTTTTTTAGCGGAAAAAAATTCGAAAAGCAAGTGGGTAAACAACCCCTACATTTACACCTTGTCCCTCGCCGTATATTGTTCTGCTTGGACTTACTACGGAAGTATTGGCGTAGCCGCCAATTCTGGGATCAATTTCCTTCCCATTTATTTAGGTCCTGTTATTGCCTTTCCCTTATGGATTGTACTGCTTAGAAAGGTGATGCGTATTTCGAAGCAACACAAAATATCTTCCATAGCCGACTTTGTCTCACTTCGGTATGGCAACAGTCGCTTTTTAGGAGCGTTAATCACCCTTATTTGTGTGATTGGTACCGTACCCTATATTTCACTTCAGTTGAAAGCTGTTTCAGAAACCTTTCAAATTATTAGCGATGACAGTAGTTATGTGGCTTCAGGCATCTATGACGATTCCACATTGTATATCGCGGTATTGCTGGCGGTGTTTGCCGCTTTCTTCGGAACCCAACAAACCGATGCTTCCGAAAAACACCGAGGGATTGTTACTTCCGTAGCTTTCGAATCCATTTTAAAACTGGTCTTTTTCCTTGTTATTGGAGCCTATGTTACCTTCTACTTGTTTGATGGAACCTCCGATATTTACCAACAGATTTCTTCCGTAGAAAATTTTAAAAAACTTACCCACATCCAGGGAATGGAAGGTGGATTTAACTGGTTTCTTACAATGGGGCTCTCCTTTTTCGCTATTTTTCTACTACCACGTCAATTTCAGGTTTCCGTAGTAGAAAATAGTCGTGAGAAACATTTAAAAAAGGCCATTTGGCTCTTCCCGCTATACCTCATCCTCTTCAATGTTTTTGTTATTTTTATTGCATGGGGTGGAAAGATCACCTTTGGCGACACGGTGAATGCCGATTATTTTACGCTATTGCTCCCCTTGAAAGAAGGAAATACTTTTTTAGCAACTTTGGTCTTTCTAGGAGGATTTTCTGCGGTAATTTCTATGGTGGTGGTTTCTACGTTAGCGCTTTCCACCATGGTAAGTAACAACTTGGTGATTCCGTATGGTTTCCTTAGCAAATTCAGTGAAGGGGAATCAGAAAAAAATTCCAAATACATCAAAAACATCCGCCGAATTTCTATTTTCCTTATCATCATTGCGGCTTACCTTTTCTACGTGAATTTTTCCATTGAGCTTTCCTTGATTTCGATCGGGCTCATTTCCTTTGTCATCATTTCACAACTGGCCCCTTCTTTTTTTATTGGGCTATATTGGAATAGGGCTTCTTCAAAAGCTACGATCATTGGGATTTTAGTCGGTTTTATCGTGACTGCATATACGCTCATTTTGCCTTTTACGCTGGAAGCTTTCACAGGATATGCCAGCTTTACCCACGACGGCCCTTTTGGGATAGCTCTTTTAAAACCTTATGAGCTCTTCGGAATTGATTTTCTTTCACCGCCCGCACATGCTTTTTTTTGGAGTCTATTGCTGAACACCTTCTGCTACCTTACTTTTTCTTTGCTTCAGAAAGGAAATTATCGGGAACGTAACTATGCCGAAATGTTTGTGGACAGTAAAAACTATTCCTATCTACAGGACAGTGCTTTGGTATGGAAAGGGGAAGCCTATGTAGCCGATATTAGAAATGTACTTACCAAATTTCTTGGGGAACAGCGTACGCAAAGAGCCTTGAATCTTTTCTTTAATAAATACAAAATTCCCAAAGACACCCAAATGGCCGATGCCCGACTTATCAATTTTTCTGAAAAATTACTTACGGGTAGTATTGGAAGTGCCTCTGCCAAGATTCTTATTGCAGGAGTAGTGAAAGAACAAGAGATTAGCTTGGTGGAAGTACTGAAGATTTTAGAAGAGTCCAAGGACAATATCTCCAAAAATAAACTGCTCAAGGAAAAATCGGACGAACTTACCGAAATGACCCAGAAACTGAAATCGGCAAACCTAGAATTGGTTGAAAAAGACAAGCAGAAAGATGAATTCCTCGATACCGTGGCGCACGAACTGAAAACCCCACTTACAGGGATAAGGGCAGCAACTGAATTGTTATTGGACGACGAAGACATGCCTTCCGAAATAAAGGCGCAGTTTTTAAGCAATATTTTAAGCGATAGTGAACGGTTAGGGCGCCTCATTCACAACATATTGGATTTCGAAAAACTATCCACAGGAAGGGAACAAATCAATAAAACCAAAAACGATTTAAAAGTCACCATTTTGAAAGCTGTCAATAGCATGGAGCATCTGGCACAAAAAAAAGGCATCAAAATTATTTGTCATCCTTTGGAGAATGTTATTGTTAGTTATGATGAAGACCGTATCATGCAAGTAATGACCAATTTACTAGGGAATGCTTTGAAATTTACTCCTGAAGGTAAAGGAAAAATCACTTTAAGTTGTGAGGCTAAGAAAAAATGGGCGAAAGTCACTGTCACCGATAATGGCAAAGGGATTCCTGAAGAAGACATCCTCTATATTTTTGATAAATTTTACCAATCCAAAAATCAAAATACCAAAAAACCTGTAGGCAGCGGAATGGGACTGGCCATCTGTAAAAATATTATTGAAAAGCACCACGGAAAAATTTATGCCAAAAAGAACAATAAATCAGGTGCGACCCTTGTTTTTAAGCTGCCTTTTAAGTAAATTGCTAACTGAAAATCATGCGAAAGATTTTAATTGTTGACGACGAGCCCAACATTGTGATGACCTTGGAGTATGCCTTCAAAAAAAAAGATTTTGAAGTCTTTATTGCAAGAGATGGAAGTGAGGCCTTAAATATCCTCAAAAGTGAAGTCCCAGATGTAGTGTTGCTGGACATCATGATGCCCAAAGTTGATGGCTACGAAACTTTAAAATCAATCAAAGAAGATGCACGGTTACAAGATACCAAAGTAATTTTTGTAACCGCTAAAAATAAAGCTTCAGACATTGAAAAAGGCTTAAAACTTGGAGCAGATAAATATATTACCAAGCCCTTTTCAATAAAAAAAATAGTTTCAGAAATACAAGAACTCTTGAATTAATTCTTGGTCTGTGTGCAAACGACAAGTTTAATTTAAGATTGGTATTATGAAATTACGTATTCCTCCCTTGGCTTCAGACATTCTTATATGTCTTTATGCTGTAACTACCCTATACATTCGTTTCAAACTTGAAAATGAAACTCCTGTAAGCGCCATGAACTCTATTGTAATGGGAGCTTGCTTTGTATTGATTATTTGGGTTCTTATCAAATTCAAGGTGCTGAACCCCAATTGGTTTGGCCTTTTTGGTTCTAAAAAAGGGTAAGTTATGGCACATTCAGAATTCTATAAAGAAAGCATCGAGCAACCCGAAGTTTTTTGGGAAAAACAAGCTCGGGAATTAGCGTGGTATCAATTTCCTAAAACCATTCTTTCTAAAAATAAAGACGACTACTATCAATGGTTTGAAGACGGCGAACTCAATATAAGCTACTTATGTATTGACAAACACATTGAAGATGGTTTCGGGGAGCAAACAGCGATTGTTTTTGATTCTCCAGTCACAAATACGACCAACAAGATATCTTTTAATCAACTGAAAGAAGAAGTAAGTAAATTAGCCGGGGGATTGCAATCTTTGGGTTTGCAAAAAGGAGATACAGCTATCATTTACATGCCCATGATTCCCCAAGCACTTTATGCCATGTTGGCCTGTGCAAGATTGGGAGTGATCCATTCGGTAGTTTTTGGAGGTTTTGCTCCCCACGAGTTAGCGATACGGATTGACGACTGTCATCCAAAGGTGATTATCACCGCTTCCAACGGTGTAGAGATCGATCGTATTATCCCTTACAAGCCTTTTGTAGATCAAGCCATTAAAGAGGCCCATCACAAACCTGAAAAAGTAGTGGTCTTTGATAGGGAACTTGGAGTGGATATTGAATATCAACCTTACGATATTGATTACACCAGCTTGGTAGACAAATCCGTTCCTGCCGAACCCGTTTCAGTTTCTGCTACTCACCCCCTTTACATACTCTATACTTCTGGAACTACAGGAACCCCTAAAGGAGTGATTAGGGATTCGGGAGGCTATGCTACTGCTTTAAAGTTTTCCATGAAATATGTCTACGGAATCGAGGAAGGTGATACCTACTGGGCTGCTAGCGATGTAGGGTGGGTCGTTGGCCATAGTTATATAGTTTATGGACCATTACTTAATAGAAATACCACCATTTTGTTTGAAGGAAAACCTATTAAAACCCCTGATGCTTCTACGTTTTGGAGGGTGATTAGTGACAACCAAGTTAAGGTGATGTTTACGGCACCTACTGCTATTAGAGCTATCAAGAAGGAGGATCCACAAGGAAAACTGATGGAACCCTACGACCTTTCTTGTTTAAAATATCAATTTTTGGCAGGGGAACGCTGTGATGTAGCCACACTCAACTGGCTGGAAGAAAGACTTAAAGTACCTGTAATCGATCACTGGTGGCAGACCGAGTCGGGCTGGGCCATGCTAGCCAATATGGCCGGACTGGGATTACAACCTGTAAAGCCTGGATCTGCTGGAAAACCCGTTTGCGGATATGACATTCAGATTTTAAATGAAGAGGGGGAACCCGTGAGCTCCAATCAAGAAGGGTATGTGGCTGTAAAATTACCTCTTCCACCTGGCACTTTGGTAAGCCTTTGGGGAAATCCAGAACGATTTAAAAAGGGATATTTACAAAAGTTTCCGGGATACTATTTTTCTGGAGACGGCGGATATAAAGATGAAAGCGGCTATATATTTATTACTGGCCGAGTGGATGATATTATTAATGTCGCAGGTCATCGCCTTTCCACTGCAGAAATGGAAGAGGTTGTTGCCTCCCATAAATCTGTAGCCGAATGTGCTGTATTTGGAATTCATTGTGAACTAAAAGGGCAAAGACCCTTGGGATTAGTGGTTCTTAAAAGCGGGGAAAACACGCCGCTTGAAGACCTTCAGAAAGAAATTGTGTACGACGTACGTGAAAAAATTGGAGCCGTTGCTTCGTTTAAAGAAGTATTGGTGGTGGAACGGCTTCCGAAGACCCGATCGGGAAAAATTCTTCGTAAATTACTACGCAATATTGCCGACAATACCCAATATAATATCCCGTCAACCATTGATGATGTTGGTATTATTTTAGAAATTGAAACTATTTATAAACAACATAAGATTCTATAAAATTAAATACTGTAATCATGAGTAATTATCACATAAAAAATCTTGAGGAATACTATCAAGTATATCGAAAAAGTGTGCGTGATCCCGAAAATTTTTGGGAAGAAGTTGCTGAAGAGCATTTTGTTTGGCGTAAACGTTGGAACAAAGTATTGGAATGGGATTTTACCAAACCGGAAGTGAAATGGTTTGAAGGAGCTCAATTAAACATTACTGAAAACTGTATAGATCGACACCTCCCTACACGAGGTAATAAAACAGCCATTATTTTTGAACCCAACGACCCAAAAGAGGAGGCGCAACATATCACTTATAGAGAACTTCACGAGAGGGTTTGCCAAATGGCAAATGTGCTAAGGGATAAAGGGATTCAAAAAGGGGACAGAGTTTGTATATACTTACCCATGATACCCGAATTGGCCGTAGCGGTTTTGGCCTGTGCAAGAATCGGGGCTATTCACAGCGTGGTTTTTGCAGGCTTTTCAGCAACCGCTTTGGCCACCCGAATCAATGATAGCGACTGTAAAATGGTCATTACCAGCGATGGTTCCTATCGCGGAGCTAAAACCATCGATCTTAAAGGGATTGTTGATGACGCTTTAGAAAGTTGTGACTGTGTTACTACTGTTTTGGTAGCAAAAAGGATTCAGTCTGAAATTTTTATGAAAGAAGGCCGGGACCATTGGCTACAACCACTATTGGACAACGCTTATAAAGACTTTACTGCGGAAGTAATGAATGCAGAAGACCCACTTTTCATTTTATATACTTCTGGATCTACCGGAATGCCGAAGGGAATGGTTCATACTACCGGAGGCTATATGGTTTACACGGCCTATAGTTTTAAAAATGTATTCCAGTATCGGGAACACGACGTGTATTGGTGTACCGCCGATATCGGATGGATTACGGGACATAGTTATATTGTCTATGGTCCACTAGCCAATGGTGCTACCACAGTGATGTTTGAGGGGGTTCCTTCTTATCCCGATTTTGGACGTTTCTGGGAAATTGTAGAAAAACATAAAGTAAATCAATTTTATACTGCCCCTACCGCCATTCGTGCCCTAGCCAAAGAAAACCTGACTTTTGTTGAAAAATACGATCTTTCTTCTCTAAAAGTCTTGGGTACCGTAGGGGAACCCATCAATGAAGAAGCATGGCACTGGTATGATGATGTTATTGGAAAAGGCCAAACCCCTATTGTAGATACCTGGTGGCAAACGGAAACAGGAGGGATTATGATTTCCCCAATCCCTTTTGCTACCCCTACCATTCCTACTTTTGCAACCTTACCATTACCAGGGATTCAACCTTGCTTAATGGATGAAAACGGTCAGGAAATTAAGGGTAGACCTGCGAATGGAAGACTCTGTGTGAAATTTCCTTGGCCTTCTATGGCCCGTACTATTTGGGGAAATCACCAACGCTATAAAGACACCTATTTTTCTGCATTTGAAAATATGTATTTTACCGGGGATGGTGCATTACGTGACAACACCGGCTACTACCGAATCACCGGCCGAGTGGACGATGTGATTATTGTTTCTGGGCATAATTTAGGAACGGCCCCTATTGAAGATGCCATTAATGAGCATCCCGCAGTAGCCGAAAGTGCCATTGTAGGGTTCCCGCACGATATTAAAGGAAATGCGTTGTATGGATATGTAATCCTGAAAGAAACCGGCGAAGAGCGTAATCACGATAACCTTCGGAAGGAGATCAATCAGCTTATCACGGAAAAGATTGGACCCATTGCAAAATTGGATAAAATTCAATTTACTTCAGGTCTCCCCAAAACCAGAAGTGGAAAAATCATGCGAAGAATCCTTCGGAAAATCGCTCATAAAGATACTTCCAGCCTTGGAGATACCAGCACCTTACTGAATCCAGAGGTTGTTGAGGAAATTATGGAAAACGCTTTGTGATATTTATTGTAGTGAAATAAAAACAGTCTGGATAACACCAGACTGTTTTTATTTGTGAGCGGTCAATTTTTAATTACATTTGCCTTCAAACTGGCCTACTTTTGAAACAAATTTTAAGCATATTCCTATTGTGTTCCTTACTACTGCCTTCTTTAGGAACTTGGGTTTGGTTTAAACAGCAGCAAAAAAGAATCCGCAAAGAAGTAAAGCACCAATTTATTTCAGAAATAGATGTGGAAGCATTAACCTTATTGGTTTTCACGGAAGACGAGTTAACCGAAAAATTACGCTGGGAGCACGCCAAGGAGTTTGAATACCAAGGCAAGATGTACGATGTTGTAAAGCAGCAAATAAAGGATAATACTCACTATTTCTGGTGTTGGGAGGATGCTAAAGAAACACAACTGAATCAGAAATTAGAGCAACTTATCGCGAAAACCTTTGGAAAGAAAGATCCCTTGCAACCTCAAAAACAGCAACTCTTTCAGTTTTACAAATCCCTATTTTTTTTCCATAGCGCTTCTTGGACGATTCCTTCCTTTTCTAATCAAAATTCCACACCTATATTTGGGTATCATTTGGAATACCAATCTATTTCAAAAGAAATAAAAACGCCACCCCCCATTTTCATTTAATCTTTAGCACTGTTTTTGTGGCAACTTTATTTTGTTGCCAATAAGTATTAAATGAAAAATAAAACCAATGAAAAAACATATATTCTTTTGGGCAATTATTTTTATTGCTCAAGGGTTGTTTTCACAGGTCGTCACGGTAACCGATGAAGACTCTGGACAGCCCTTGGATTTGGTCACTTTAATGAGTTCCAATCCTAAAGCCTTTGCAACTACCAATGCCGATGGACAAGCCGATATCTCCAATTTTGAAGGTTCCGAAAAAATTGAAATCCGAACCCTAGGTTATAATACAGTGTATCGAAGTTATGCCGAGTTGCGAAATTCTAATTTTGAAATCGTGCTTAGCATTTCAAGCATCAGTATTGATCAAGTAGTGATTTCAGCTACGCGTTGGAACCAGTCTACTTCAGACATTCCTTCCAAGATTATTTCCATTTCCCCTGAAACCGTAGCATTACAAAATCCGCAAACTGCAGCCGATTTACTAGCAGCTTCCGGAAAAGTGTTCATTCAAAAGAGTCAGCAAGGTGGTGGAAGCCCAATGATTCGGGGCTTTTCTACCAACAGATTATTATACACCGTAGATGGAGTGCGAATGAATACGGCTATTTTTAGAGGCGGAAACCTTCAGAATGTCATCTCCTTAGATCCCTTTGCCATGGAACGCACCGAAGTGCTGTTTGGTCCCGATGCCGTCATTTACGGAAGTGACGCCATTGGGGGTGTGATGAGCTTTCAAACCTTGGTGCCCGAATTTTCAGTAAATGAAAAACCCTACATCACAGGGAATGCGGTAACGCGGTACGCTTCCGCAAACAATGAAAAAACGGGACATTTTGATGTGAATGTGGGATGGAAAAAATGGGCTTTTGTCTCGAGCATAAGTTCTAACGATTATGGCGACCTAAAGCAAGGAAGCACGGGCCCCGACGAGTTTCTCCGTCCCTTTTATGTAAAGCGCCAAGACAGTATGGATGTAGTGGTGACCAATGAAGACCCGAAGGTGCAAAACCCTTCAGGATACACCCAAATTAACATGATGCAGAAGGTACGTTTTAAACCGAATGAAAAATGGGACTTTCAATACGGATTTCATTATTCGGAAACTTCAGAATACAGTCGTTACGACCGTCATCAAAGACTAAGGGATGGGCTTCCACGGTATGGAGAATGGAAATACGGGCCCCAAAAGTGGATGATGAACAATTTGAGTGTTTTTAATACGGAAAGCACCCCCCTTTACGATGAAATGGCTTTGCGATTGGCCATTCAAAATTTTGAAGAAAGCCGAATTAGCCGAAACTTTAACGACGACAACCGGGAAACCAGGGTAGAAAAAGTAGACGCTTATTCTGTAAACCTAGACTTTACTAAAACAGTGGGAGAGAGCAATACCCTTTTCTACGGACTCGAAATGGTGTATGATGATGTGACTTCCACAGGCACCGATACCAATATTGCCACAGGGGTAAGCGCCAAGGGACCTGCGCGATATCCCAATGCCACTTGGGCTTCGTATGCCGCTTATATTTCCGATCAATTTAAAGTCAATGACCAACTGGTGCTACAAGGAGGCCTTCGCTACAATCATTTTGTACTGGATGCCGAATTTGACACTACTTTTTATCCATTTCCTTTTGAAACGGCAACATTGGACAATGGGTCCCTTACAGGTAATTTAGGAATGGTTTATCGACCTACCAACGATTGGGTGTTTAGTGCCAATGCTGCTACGGCTTTTAGAGCCCCAAATGTGGATGATGTAGGAAAGGTGTTCGACTCCGAGCCAGGTTCGGTGGTCGTTCCCAATCCCGATTTGGATGCTGAATATGCCTATAACGGAGATATTGGCGTAGCCAAAATTTTTGACAAAACCGTGAAAGTGGATGTTTCGGCATATTATACGCTGCTGAAGAATGCCTTGGTACGACGCGATTTTCAGTTAAATGGCCAAGACAGTATTGTGTATGATGGTGAACTTAGTAAAGTACAAGCCATTCAAAATGCTGCGGAAGCCAGGATTTGGGGAATTCAGGCTGGTGTGGAAGTAAAATTGCCACAAGGTTTTGGGTTTTCTTCAGACTTTAACTATCAAAAAGGGGAAGAAGAATTGGATGACGGCACCACCAGTGCTTCAAGGCATGCCGCACCTTGGTTTGGGGTGTCCCGATTCACCTATAAAACCCCAAAACTCCAACTGCAAATGTATGTGGATTATAGTGGGGAAGTCTCGTTCGAAGACCTTCCTGAAGAAGAAAAGGGAAAAACAGAAATATATGCCCTTAATGATAATGGAGATCCGTATGCCGCAGGTTGGTACACCTTAAACTTTAAGGCCAACTACCAATTAACGGAAATGATTTCCGTAAATGGAGGCTTGGAAAATATCACCGACCGTAGGTACCGACCCTACAGCTCGGGTATTTCAGGGGCCGGCCGAAACTTTATTTTGGCACTGAGGGCCAAATTTTAAGAATAATTTAAACCCGTCAGTTAATTGACGGGTTTTTTTTATCTGCTTTATTCCCTAACTTTAGGTCTTCAACTATTTTTCCATGAGACATACCAAAGAAGAGCGATTTCAGCAGCACGTACTTTCCAAGTACCAGATTTACAATAGTATTTTTATGACCCTTCCGTTTGATGCGATTACCCGAACGGGAGTGTTGCTTCCGCTGTTTCAGGAAATTTGTGAAAAAGGTTTTGAAGCACATAAAAACCCTACGGAAATTGTCGCTTCCTTTTTTAAACAATACCGAAACAATCCCTCTACGGAAGAACAGATTAATTTACTATTTCGCTTCATTCAGTATATTGAAAGACAAGTGGTATTGTTTGATGCGATTGAAGAAGCCACCTTCCCCATTATCAATAATATGGATGGCCGTGGGACTTTAAGAAACGTTCGGGAAGAAGCTGAGGATAAAAATAAAAAAGAAGCACTAAAAAGTTATTTGGAGCGCTTTAAAGTACGTCCGGTTTTAACCGCGCACCCAACGCAATTTTATCCGGGTACTGTTTTAGGAATCATTACCGATTTAGCCAGGGCCATTGAACGGAATGAACTGGAAAAAATGAAGGAGCTATTGGCGCAATTGGGAAAGACACCGTTCTTCAAAAAAACAAAACCCACCCCTTATGATGAAGCGGTAAGCTTAATCTGGTATTTGGAAAATGTATTTTACCATGCCGTCACCCATATTTTTGATTATATACAAAACAATATTTTTGAAGGCGAGCCTTTGGAAAATCAAGTGATCAATCTAGGGTTCTGGCCCGGTGGAGACCGTGACGGAAATCCTTTTGTGACTACCGAAATTACCCTAAAAGTTGCCGAAAGACTTCGACAAACCATTTTAAGGAATTACCACAAAGACCTTCGGAAGCTACGAAGACGCATTACTTTTAAAGGGGCCGAGGAGCTAGTGCTGGATTTGGAAAACAAAGTAAGCGAACATATAAATCTTCCGCAGGAAAAAGGAACCCTTACTTCCGAAGAAATCCTTGAAAGCCTTACCGCGATTAAGGACGTATTAGAAGCCCAGCATCAAGGGTTATTTGTAGATCGCGTGGTCGATTTGATGAACAAGGTAAAACTCTTCGGATTGTATTTTGCTACTTTGGATATTCGGCAGGATTCGCGGGTGCACACCCATGTCATGAATTCCATAGCGGAAGACCACCCCAAACTCTTCGGAAAGGAATATGAAAGCTTGGAAGATTCAGAAAAAATAAAACTACTTAGTTCAATTACCGGAAAAATTTCACCCGACTCCCTACAGCTTGAAATGGCTCAAAAAACCATCGCCTCCATTTATGCCATGCAAGACATTCAAAAATACAATGGCGAGCAAGGCTGTAACCGGTACATTATTAGTAACAACGGAAGTGTCGTGAATGTTTTGGAAGCTTTTGCGATGATTCGTTTGACCGGTTGGAAAAACCCAACGGTAGATGTCGTTCCTTTATTTGAAACCGTAGACGATCTGGAAGTTGCCAATCAAGTAATGGAAACCCTTTACACAAACAAAGAATATGCAGCCCATTTAAAGAGGCGGGGAAACAAACAATCCATTATGCTCGGTTTCAGTGATGGCACCAAAGATGGGGGTTATTTGATGGCCAATTGGGGGATTTTTACTGCAAAAGAACGTCTTACGGAGGTCTCCCGAAAATACGGTATCACAGTTATCTTCTTTGATGGACGTGGCGGACCACCGGCTCGAGGCGGTGGAAAAACACATCAGTTTTATGCTTCATTAGGAAACACCATTGAACATGAAGAAGTGCAGTTAACCATTCAAGGACAAACCATTAGTTCCAACTTTGGAACGATAGATTCCTGTCAATACAATATGGAGCAATTAATAAGCTCTGGTTTGGCCAATGAAGTGTTTCGGGATGAAGAATCGGTATTGACGAACGAAGACCGGAAAACCATGGACCGCTTGGCAAAAATAAGCTATGAAGCCTATAAAGACTTTAAAAGCCATCCAAAATTTCTTCCGTATTTGGAGCAAATGAGTACCCTAAAATATTATGCCAAGACCAATATTGGAAGCCGACCTTCCAAACGCGGAAAAAGCAGTGAATTGGTATTTAGTGACCTTCGAGCCATTCCTTTTGTAGGAAGCTGGAGCCAATTAAAACAAAACGTCCCAGGGTTCTATGGGGTTGGAATCGCCTTACAGACCTTTATGGAACAGGGCGAATTTGAAAAAGTACAATCGCTTTATGAAAACTCAGCTTTTTTCAAAACACTTTTAGAAAACAGTATGATGAGCTTGACGAAATCGTTCTTTCCGTTAACTGCCTATATGAAGGACGATCCCGAATTCGGTGATTTTTGGAAACTGATTTATGAAGAATCTGAAAGAAGTAAAGAATTATTACTGAAACTCACGGGGTACCAAGAATTGATGGAAGACAGTAAAGCCATGAGAGCTTCTATTGCTGTGAGGGAGCAAATTGTGTTGCCTTTGTTAACCATCCAGCAGTATGCTTTGAAGGAAATTCAGAAACTGAAAAAGGAAAACGGAGATCCACAGCTTATTGAAACCTATGAAAAAATGGTGACCCGATCGCTATTCGGAAATATCAATGCCGCCCGAAATAGTGCTTAATGAAATAATTGCTGTAAAACAGGTAATGATTTAGGTTTTCTAAAGCCTTGAAGGTGAATCTGGTAATATTTCAAAAGAAGGTCTAAGGTTTCCATTCGGTTTTGCTTTGAAATGTTCCATGAGGGTAGCTCTTCAAAAGAAAGGCGATCCAAAGCTTTCAAAGTTTCCACGACAGAGCCTTCTTCCGCATAATCTCCAGCCGAAAAAGATTGAAAGTTACCTTCCATCAGATTGAAATAGCGCTTTTCGTTTTCAGAAAAATCTGGATAAAAACCTAGGTAAAGCGATAACTTCAACAAAAATAAAAGGTGAAAATTCGCAACTTCATTGTGGGCATCTAGCCAAATCATAGATTCGGTGATATACTTAAAAAGCGTTGGATTGGGGGCTTCTTCTTTGATAGAATTCTTTAAAACTTCGGAAAGAAATAACAGCAATGAAGATTTGATGACATCTGTATGAAGCGTTTGGTAAGGGATCATTACTTTGGCTTCATTAATACGCTCCAATGCTCCTTTATCCTTATGAAATGCCTCCAATTGGAGCAAGGTTAAAGGCTGAAATAGGGAAGTACGCAATTTACCCTTTCGGGATTTTAAGATTCCTCGAAGCAAGTAGCTTTTGAGTCCGTAGGACTTTGTAAAGCAAGAAACAATGAGGTCTGCTTCAGCATATTTTAAAGAAGAAATAACAATGGCTTGGGTTGTAACCTGCATCTTACCGTACCACCATGATTTTAGTGATTTTGGTTTCCAGGTTGTCTTCCGAAGTAATTAATACCATATACACACCTGAAGCCACTCGATACTTCCCAAAGGCTGTGGTGTCCCAAAGTACACTTCCACCTTCACTGGTCGTTTCAAAAACCAGATTTCCTTCAATGTCGGTTATTTTTACATTGGCATTGGCAGTAAGTCCGTCGATCGTCACATTCCCCGTAAAATTTGGCCGTACGGGATTAGGAAAAGCGTACACATTTTCAAGGGTTTCGCGAGGCGCTGTAGAAGTTCCCTCGAAAGCCACAAGCCCATTTACTGTAGCAAAATACACCCTTCCCGAAAGGTCATCTATGGCAATATCCTGGACATTATTGGAAGGCAATGGAGAGTTATCTTTTGTAAACCTGAGCAATGTTTCCTGCCCGTTTGAAGACAAGTAAAATACCCCAGAAGTTGCCGTAGAAATCCATTTATTATTGGAGCCATCTACTTCAATATCTGTAATGGTTTGCTCAAACAATAGCTCTTGAGCGACCCCATTTTCTTCAATAATAATAGCTTGTGCATCGGTATTGGCCCCGCTATCGAAAAAAGCCCCAACATTAAACAAAACCCTTAATCCTCTAGTGGTTCCAATCCAAAGCCGGTTTTGATTATCCATTCTTAATGCCTTTACATCAGATCTTGGAAGGTTTCCTTCTCCTAGGCCTTCCGTAATCCTATTAAAAGAATTAGTGTTAGGGTCATAACCTATCACACCATTATTAACCGATCCAAAAAACACAAATCCTTCCCTGCTTATATCTAAGTCTGAAAGCGCTTGTTCTTCGTCGGTTTCAATGATACTGGTAATATCGATTTGTTGAATTTGCTGCGAAGGGGTAATTCTTGCCAGTCCTTCTTCCACAAGCGATTGCACGAACCACAGGTTTCCCTCTGCATCAAACTCGGAACCATAAATTCTTACCCCAGCATTAGCTGAATTAATCACTGGATTTTCTAAAGCACTATTATTTTCATTGTATAAAACTTCAGGTTCCTGATTATTAATTTTAAGGAGTCCGGCCACAAAAGAGCTTGCATAAACCTCACTAGGATTATTGGGGTTTATTCGAATGTTTACCAAATCGGAAGCTCCGAGAAGGTTCTCATAAGGAATGTTGAGCCAAGTATCGTCCCTAAAGTTTGAAATTCCCAGTGGGCTGATGGGAAAAGGGTTATTTGTTTGGGTAATATCCCCAAAGACTACCCAAAGTCTACCAAAATCCACATCCATTGCAAATGGAGTATTCAGGATAGGCCCGTCGGGCAGAATTTGTGTATAGGTATTGGTTCCTACGGGAACTTGCAGCAATCCATTGTCGGTAGTCCCTAAAAATACATTATTCTGAAAGCTCAAACCAGACTGTAAGGTAAAATCAATATCTGGCAAATTCGTGATTGTGGTAATTTGGTTAAATCCAATTCCGTAAGTAGTAATTCTATCTTCGGAAGTCACTGTTAACACATCATCCACCATTTCAAAATCGACTATAGGCGTATTAAAAGTAACCAATGGGGCTCCAGAGCCTAATTGGTACACTCCATTATCGGCCTTCGTATAGTAAACAGCGTTTCCCAAGGCCTGTATTCCTAAGATAAGTCCGCCGGCAGGAGAAGACCACTCTTCGTAATCAATTAAATTATCACTTTCTATTAAAGCTCGTTTAATCCCCTCTTCTCTAGTTCCAGCATAGATATAGGGTTCTAAAATGGTCGTCTGACTTACCTCTACCTGAGCTCCAAGATTGCCAATAAAATAAGTATCCCCAAACTCGAGATTGGGTATGCTGTATACTGAAATTCCATATTTTGTGGCGATGTAGAGACTCCCCTCATATTCGGTAAAATGGGTGATTTCCTTTCGGTTTGGTGGAATGGTAGGTTTTTCAAGTATGTCGACTACTTTTAAAACTTCTTCCTCTCCCTCTACGAGTACCTCCATGAGTCCGTTTTCATACCCTATAAATAACGCTCCATACTCTTGGCTGTAATGGATACTTGAAATAAATCCCCCGTCCAGTCCATTTACCGTAGTGGTGGTATTTATTTGAGAGGTTGAAAGATTTATGGAAAAAACAGCATTCTCTGAAGCTACAACCACTTCATTATCACCTTTCTTTGAAATATCCTTTACGGAAACATAGGAAAAAAATCCCTCCCATTGATCCTCAAAATTTTGAGAAAACACATGGAGTGTTATAAAAAACAGAAAGATTGAAACCAGGTATTTCATTGTAAATAAGGTCAATTACATCATAAACACACGAAAATACTATTTATTGCGGTATATCCATAAAAAAAGGTTGCTTTACAGCAACCCTTTTTTAAATACATTTACAGTGATTTATACGACACCTTGAGCGAGCATCGCATCGGCTACTTTTACAAAACCAGCAATATTGGCTCCTTTTACGTAGTCAACATATCCATCACCATCTTTTCCATATTTTACACAAGCAGCGTGAATATCGTTCATGATACCATGAAGTTTTTCATCTACTTCTTCACGGGTCCAGCTTAATCGTAAAGAGTTTTGGGACATTTCCAAACCTGAAGTTGCTACCCCTCCTGCATTGGAAGCTTTTCCAGGAGAAAACAGTATTTTTGCTTTGTGGAATACGGCAATGGCTTCAGGAGTACAAGGCATATTAGCTCCTTCCCCAACACACATACAGCCTTGGTCCACTAAGGTTTTTGCTTCTTCCTCATTCAGTTCATTTTGTGTGGCACAAGGCAATGCGATATCGCATTTTACAGACCAGGGACGTTCGTCTGCTACAAATTTTGCTGAAGGATACTTAGAAACGTACTCTTTAATTCGACCCCGTTTCACATTTTTCAAATCCATGATGAAAGCCAATTTTTCTTCATCTATTCCCTCCTCATCATAAATATAACCTCCAGAATCGGACATGGTCACTACTTTTCCTCCGAGTTCGGTTGCTTTTTCAGCGGCATATTGTGCTACATTCCCCGAACCAGAAATTACGATGGTTTTACCTTTAAAACTTTCTCCTTGAGTTTCCAGCATATTCTTTGCAAAATATACATTCCCGTATCCTGTGGCTTCAGGACGAATTAGAGACCCTCCGTAACTAAGACCTTTTCCGGTTAAAACTCCGGTAAATTCATTTCTTAGTCTTTTATATTGACCAAACATATAGCCTATTTCCCTTCCTCCTACACCAATATCTCCGGCAGGCACATCGGTATTGGGACCGATATGGCGGGAAAGCTCTGTCATAAAACTTTGACAAAAACGCATGACTTCTGCATCACTTTTTCCTTTAGGATTGAAATCACTTCCTCCTTTTCCCCCTCCCATAGGAAGGGTAGTTAGACTATTCTTAAAAACTTGTTCGAACCCAAGAAATTTTAGAATACTCAAGTTCACAGATGGATGAAAACGCAATCCCCCTTTATATGGCCCTATAGCAGAGTTAAACTCTACTCGGTACCCTCTGTTAACTTGGGTTTCACCATTATCATCGGTCCAGGGAACCCTGAAAATGATGGTTCTTTCTGGCTCTACCATGCGTTCGAGCAACTTTTTGTCTTGATATTTTTCATTCGCTTCAATAAAAGGAATAACCGTCTCGGCAACCTCGGTAACAGCCTGCATGAATTCAGGTTCGTTGGCATTCATTTCGGATACTTTTGAAATGAAATCTTGAATACTTTGCTTCACTTGAAAATTTTTAGAATTAACAATAAAATCTTAAAAAAATAGCTTTTTGATAAAAAACGCATTAAAATCGACTACAATATTACAATTTATCTATTCTGAAAACGTTTTCGTAACTGTTGGCAAATATAAGTTATATCCCATTATTTAATTATAAAATTAAGTGAAATAAGCTATTTAATTATAATATATTTCTCTGTTAGATATGTTTTTATATATTTGTTACGTCTCAATCTAAACCTAAAATCCAATGAATACCAGATTATTGCTATTGGTATTTCTTTTTTTTGCCATTGTTAAGCAGGAAATGCATGGCCAATTTGGCTTTTCCCACGAAGTAGGTATTATTACGGGTCCCGTAGTTTTTTACTCAGATTTTGGACAACGAAATGATTTTGATACCAACATTGGAAATGTAGGTTTTGGGGTTGGTCTTGTTCATTATTTAAATTTTTCCTACAGAGCCGATTGTAATTGCTACACTAGAAGTACTTATTTTAACGATCACTTTAAGGTACGAAGCGAAATTGATTTTCACAAAACCAATTTTGAACATTTTGGCGAGTGGGTAGAACCTGATAAAACTTCTATTACTGCAGACCAACTTAGAGCGATGAAAGGTTCTACTACCGTATTTGATATCGGTGCACAATTGGAATTTTTCCCTCTCAGTATTCGTGATTTTGCCGCAGGCTCATACAAGCTAGCCCCTTTTGGAAGCTTTGGAGTACATTGGGTCAGTTTTGATCCTGAAGTATATAGCGAGCTTGGCGATTTAAACACTCCTATAACCACACCACCTAAATATTTTAATTCTTTCCAGCAGGAAGGAGACTCTACTTGGAGTATTGTGATGAGTGCTGGGGTACGTTATAAACTAGGCCCCTTAAGCGATTTAATGCTGGATGCCCGTTGGCAGTATTATTTCTCCAACTGGGTCGAAGGTTTAAATCCCCAAGAAGATTTAAACGGTGGTATTCCTGTTCCTGAAAATAAAGCCAATGATTGGATTTTTTGGCTTAACCTAGGATACATTTACTACCTTGATTAATAGAATTTAATTTTTCTCCATAAAAAAAAGGCTCCTTTAAAAAGAGCCTTTTTTTATTTGTTTTAATAAGAGTTAACCGATGGCTTGTTCCAAATCTGCTATTAAATCGTCTACATCTTCAATCCCCACACTTAACCTAATTAAGGAATCTACTACGCCCGATTTTTCTCTTTCTTCCTTCGGAATGCTGGCATGGGTCATACTTGCCGGATGGCCCGCCAAACTTTCCACGCCTCCCAAACTTTCAGCAAGAGTGAAAACCTTTAGCTTTTCTACAATCTTAATGGCTTCTTCAAAATTATCGCCTTTTGTAACAAACGATATCATTCCGCCGAAATCCTTCATTTGGCGTTTGGCTATTTCATGATTGGGATGATTCTCCAAACCTGGCCAATACACTCTTTCAATTTTAGGATGTTTAGAAAGGTATTCGGCTATCGCCTTCCCATTTTCACAATGCCGTTGCATTCGCACATGTAAGGTTTTTAGTCCGCGAAGTACCAAAAAGCTATCTTGAGGACCACAAACCGCCCCGCTTGCATTTTGAATGAAATATAATTTGTCTGCCAAAGCTTTATCCTTTACCACCAAGGCCCCCATCACCACATCGCTATGACCGCCTAAATATTTTGTGGCGCTATGCATTACGATATCTGCTCCTAAATCCATTGGTTGCTGCAAGTAAGGCGTGGCAAAAGTGTTATCTACCGCTAAAATTAAATCATGTTTTTTTGCGACTTCAGCACATGCTTCAATATCGATGATATTCATCATGGGATTGGTAGGGGTTTCTACCCAAATCAACTTGGTGTTTTCATTCACATACCCTTCAATATTCGAAGCATTTTCCATTCCTATGAAATGGAATTTTATTCCGAAGTTTTCAAAAATAGACGTAAAAAGACGGTACGTTCCTCCATATAGATCGTTAGTGGAAATCACCTCATCCCCAGGCTTCAGTAATTTAATCACCGCATCTATGGCAGCGAGACCACTTCCAAAAGCCAATCCGTAGTTGCCATTTTCCAAACTGGCAAAAGCTTTTTCCAAAGCATTTCGTGTAGGGTTATGGGTTCTTGAGTACTCAAAACCCTTGTGCCCTCCAGGCGTAGATTGTGCATAGGTAGAGGTTTGATAAATGGGAGGCATGACCGCTCCATACGCTTTATCATGTTCTTGCCCTCCGTGAATCGTTTTCGTGTTAAATTTCATAGTGTTTTGTCTTTAAAACAAAGGTACATTTTCCTTAGGCATTATAAAAACTGTTGTATTTTTATGCCATGAGATTTTTGTCTTTCCTTTTTATCTTTTCAATCATAACGGTAGGGTGCGAAACCAAACCTTCCATTGCAATAAAACCACAGTCTTTTTCAGAAAAAGAACTCGCGATTTGTAAAAATGAGCCTTGTTCAGAAATTACTTTGGATTATCTTTTGGTAGAAGGGGAGCCTGAAATAGCTAAAAAGATCAATACCAAAATAAAAGATTTCCTAATTGCAGCCCTTTTTTTAGGAGAAGATGAAAACCCTTCGGCTAAAACGATAAACGAGGCTGCCAAACAATTTATCCTGGCCTATCGGGATCACAAAAACGAATTTGAATTTGACATGGCTTATGAAGCCAATGTCTCTGTGAGGGAAAGTTTCAAAAACGATCGGTTTTTAAGTTTGGAAATGCGAAGCTACCTCTTTACCGGAGGGGCGCATGGGTATGGGAGTGTGTTATTTCGGAATTTTGATCTAGAAACAGGAGCACTCGTCGATACCCAGTCCCTTTTTAACGATTGGGAAGCTTTTCAGAAACTCGCCGAAAAAGCCTTTCGGGAACAACATGAAGTCCCTTCCAAAGGTTCTATCAATGCCACGGGTTTTTGGTTTGAAAAAGACCGGTTTTATGTGCCCGAACTACTAGGGTTTACCGAAAACGGACTTATTTTTATATACAATCAATACGATATCGCCAGTTATGCTGCGGGCCAAATCACCGTTGAAATCCCTTGGAAGGAAATTCAGCCATTATTGAATAAAACCTATTTTCCATGAAAAAAATTTTTCACCTTTCTACTTGTAATACGTGCCAAAGGATTCTAAAAGAGCTGGATTTACCAGGTACTTTTGAAAAACAGGATATTAAATCTGATGAAATTACCGCTAAGCAATTGGACCATATGAAGGCATTGGCTGGGAGTTATGAAGCACTTTTCAGTAAAAGGGCAAAATTGTACCAAGAAAGAGGCTTGAAAAACGAATCCCTTTCCGAAGAAGATTACAAACAATTGATTCTAGAACATTATACCTTTTTAAAAAGGCCCGTTTTAGTGAATGACGATGAAATTTTTATCGGGAATAGTAAAAAAGTAGTCGCAGCTGCTAAAAATTCCCTCCACGCTTAATGAATGTTCGCGCCTTAGCCTTACTAGCGGCAACGGCTGCCAGCACAATTTATGGGATCAACCATACCATCGCTAAGGGACTCATGCCTGAAGTGATAGGGCCCTTCGGATTTATTTTGCTACGCGTAAGCGGTGCCGCCCTATTGTTTTGGGTGATTGGTTTTTTTCTCCCTTCAGAAAAAATTGACAAAAGAGATCTTTGGCGAATGCTAGCCTGTGCCCTCTTTGGAATGGTGCTCAACATGAACATGTTCTTTAAAGGCTTGGAACTTTCTACCCCAATTAACAGCTCGGTAGTGATTACCTTATCGCCCGTTTTACTATTGGTGCTTTCGGCTTTTTTACTGAAGGAACGAATGACCTTGCTCAAAATTTTAGGGATTGCCATAGGTTTAACGGGAGCTTTAATCTTAATTCTTTTTGGAGCACAGGAACAACCCAACGCACCTAACATTCCATTAGGAAATGCCTTGTTTATCGTGAACGCCGCTTCCTATTCCCTGTATTTGATTTTGGTGAAACCATTGGTGTTAAAGTACCAGTCCATCACTTTGATGAAAATTTTCTTCTTATTTGCAGTTGCCATGAATATCCCCATTGGGTTTTCACAACTCTCTGAAGTAGCTTGGACCAGCCTACAAGCTCCAGAAATCTGGCAAATGGTCTACGTGGTGGTAGGCACTACCTTTTTCACGTATCTATTGAATATTTATGCCTTAAAACAATTAAGTCCGTCCACCATAGGCGCCTTTATTTACCTGCAACCAGTCATTGCCGTACTCTTTGCCATTTTAGTAGGGGCCGATAGCCTAACGCCCATTCGCATTGTAGCAGCCATCCTCATTTTTGGGGGCGTCTATCTATCTTCACGAAAACCTAAGTTACAACGATAAATCTTTGGGTACTTGTCCAAATTTTCGGGTATCTTCTTTGGTGATGGTTTTGTAATCTTCGGTTTTGTCCATCTCATCCAGAAAATCCCATAATTCCTGAGGAGGGTGTGTTAGTTTCCGGGTATTAAGGTTGATCCATGCCCCTAACATTTCACATCGGGCCAGGTTCTTTCCTTTGGCATCATAGAAATTATGTACGAACGAAAAAAAACTTCCGTCTTCGGAAACTCCTTTTAACTGAAGCGATACCGAAATGGGTTTTCCTGGAAAGACTTCTTGAAAGTAAAACATATGCTCGTACAAAGCCACAGGGCCTAATTGTAATTCATGCAACCGATTCTGGTTAAAGCCCTTTTCCTGAAAGTAACTCATTCGGGTATGACTCATATAATCGATATAAGCACTGTTTCTTAAGTGTAAATTGGCATCTACATCGCTCCAACGGATTTCAAATTGTTTTGTGTACACGTTCTTTTTTGCCGTAAATTTAAGCCTCTAAAAACAAAATCACCCAAAATATTTCTTAAATGCCCTTGATTTCTTCCACCTATGCTCCTAAAGGACTTTTCAAAAACGGGCATTTTTCTACCATTTACTCGGCAAAACTTCGGAAGGCCCCTTCCCTCCTTCAGCATAGGGAACGAATGCAACTTCCAGATGGTGACTTTATGGACTTGGATTTCTCCTTTTCTGAAAAAAAGAGTCATCGTATCGCTATCCTTCTTCATGGTTTGGAGGGCAATGCGCAGCGTTCATATATTAAAGGGCAGGCCAAGTTATTATTGGAAGATAGATGGGATATCTGTGCCGTTAATTACCGGGGCTGTAGCGGCGAAAATAATGTATTGTACGAATCGTATAATGCAGGGAAAACCCAAGACTTAGATGAGGTAATAAAGTATGTGTTGGAAAAAGACCGGTATGATGAAATTATTTTGTTGGGCTTCAGTTTGGGGGGCAATCTATTACTGAAGTATTTAGGGGAGCGCTCCTCTCTTCCGAAGCAAATTACCAAAGGAATTGCCATTTCCACCCCATTAAGCCTCAAGGGCTCGCTTCAGAAACTCTCGCAATGGAATAATTGGTTGTACAGAACGTCTTTCCTATTAGACTTAAAAGGAAAGGTAAAAACGAAAATGCAGCAACATCCTGAAAAGATTACCCAGGAAGAATTCAAACAAATAAAAAGCCTCAAAGCCTTCGACGACCTGTATACAGCTCCAGCGCACGGATTTAAGGATGCATACGATTATTACGAAAAAAACAGCAGTTTGCAATTTCTGCCAAACATTCAAGTACCCATTTTTATTTTAAACGCCGAAAACGATAGTTTTTTGTCTTCTAATTGTTATCCTTTTTCCCTTGCGGAAAAGTCCAAAAATATCTACCTTGAAACTCCAAAATATGGAGGTCATGTTGGTTTTCATATCAATGATAAAATCTATTACAGCGAAGAGCGTGCTCTTCAGTTTTTAACATCATAACTATTTAAAAATGAAAAGATTATCATCCTTATTTTTGTTAGCTTCCCTTGCTCTTTTGGTAAGCTGCGGAGGAAAAGAAGAAAAGAAAGAGGAAAAAGAATCCCTTAAAATCGGCACTTCGAAAGAAGCAGAAAAGCAAGAAGATTCCAAAACTGTAGAAGTTTCCTTAACTGGAAATGACATGATGAAATTCAACAAAAACGAAATTCGTGTGAAAGCAGGACAGGAAGTTACCCTAACCCTGAGCCATGTGGGCACCATGAAAAAGATTGTGATGGGACACAATTTTACGTTATTGAAGCCCGGTACCAGTATTCAGGAATTTGCTTTAAAAGCCTCTGAAGCTGGAGAAGAAAAAGATTGGATCCCAGAAGATGGCAAGGAAGTCATTGCCCATACCAAAATGTTAGGGGGAGGGGAATCAGACTCAGTTACCTTTATGGCTCCAGAGCCAGGCACCTACGATTTCATTTGTAGTTTCCCAGGCCATTCTGCCTTAATGAAAGGAAAGTTTATTGTAGAATAAGCTTGCTTAAAATATTCTTTTAAAAAGTCGGTGATTATATAAAATCATCGACTTTTTTATAGGCTTCAATTACTTTTAGTTCGCCTTCTTTCCCTTCTACCGAATTCCCGTGCTCCATTCCTACAATTCCTTGGAAGCCTTTGTTATAAATGTATTTAAACACATTGGTATAATTAATTTCTCCAGTTGTGGGTTCCTTCCTTCCTGGATTGTCCCCAACCTGAAAATAGGCAATCTCGTCCCATGAAGCTTCAATATTAGGGATTAAGTTGCCTTCCTGGATTTGTTGGTGGTAAATATCGAAGAGAATCTTACAAGCTGGGCTATCCACCGCTTTACAAATTTGAAAAGCTTGTGGGGATTCCTTTAAAAATAAGCCCGGATGGTCCCTAAAATTTAAAGGCTCCAAAACCATGGTTAAGTTATGAGGTTCTAAAATGGCACTGGCACGTTTGAGGGCTTCAATCACATTCGAGGTTTGGTAATTGTTGTCTAGGCGTAAATCTACATGTCCTGGCACTACCGTCATCCACTTTGCATTGACCCTTTTGGCTACTTCTACGGATTTTTTAATATCCTGAAGGAACTCCTCGAGTTTGTCTTTATGACCACTGGCCAAATTGGGCTCATTCCAATATATTTTATGGGCAACAAAAACACCCATCTGCATTCCTAATGCTTCCAAAGTAGCAGCTATCTGAGACTGTTCATTAACCGGTCGATTGCGCATTTCATTATCTTCAAAAGCCGTAAACCCTTGGGAAGCCATAAACTCCAATTGATCGATGATATTGCTTCCAGCATGTGCTTTGAACATCCCGTCATGGGGAGCGTAATTTAGATGAAACGTGTGTTCACTTTGAAAAGGTTTTATTTGAGTTCTAGTCATTTCAGAAGCTAGGACACTTCCCCCTAAAGTAAAAAGGGAACCCGTTAAGGCTCCCTTTTGTATAAATTTTCTTCGGTTCATAGATGCTATGGTTATAAAGACATGACTTTACCGTTTCCAGCTTCTTCCAAAGGAATACAGCCTTTCATCTGTCCTGGAACCGGATCGTACCAAAGTACATTTTCACCAATCTGTTCGCTGGTTTTCCAACCCCAGATAGTCAATCCTCTAATAGAAGAAAGCAGGTAAAAAATCTGAGCATCCTTGTCGAAAGATGCCGAAGGATCTTTCTCTACCGCCTGAAGATATTCTCCCATGGCTTGGCTATAAGCCATTTGTTCTTCCTTGCCAATTTTTAGGTACTTGGCAAGCAATTCATCATACTCTTCCGGGGAACCATCGGTTAATTCTTTATCGAAAGTACTTTTGAAATGCGCTTCGTAAGTAGCAAAAGCATCTTTCACAAATTGTTGTTCCTTGGTGGGGGAAACCGCTGTGTAGGCATCTTCCAACTCACTCTTATCAGATGCCAACACTTCGTTCCAATAACGGTCTATAAATTCGTGAACGCCTACCGCAACAGCTCCAGGCACTTTCTCATCATTTGGAATAATGAGGTCAACCATGCTTTTTAGTGCAAAACCTTGTGCCGGGGTTAAAAATACGGGGGTAAACGTAGGCTTACTTTCACAACTTTGCAATAAACTCACAATGGTGGGAGTGGCCACTAAGGCACCAGCACCCCATCCTATATTTCGTAATGCTTGTCTTCTATCCATTATGCTTCTTCTTTTTTAATTTGATCTACAGCATGCTTGGCAGCTCTCGCTGTAAATGCCATATAAGTTAATGAGGGGTTTACGCAGCTGGCCGAGGTCATAAAAGAACCATCGGTACAATATACGTTAGGTACCGCATGCAATTGATTATGTTTATTACATACAGAAGTTTTAGGGTCGTTCCCCATTCGGGCAGTTCCCATCTCGTGGATTCCTAAACCGGGTGCTCCTGGGTCATCCCAAGGAATGATATTTTCATAACCAGCTTTTTCCAACATTTCTATAGCCTGTTGCACCATATCTTTACGCATCGCGTATTCATTTTCCTTCCATTCTACATCGAATGTAATAGTTGGCAAGCCCCATTTGTCTAGATTATCATAATCCAAGGTCATTCTATTTTCGTGGTAAGGCAAGCATTCTCCGAAGCCCATCAAGACCATGCTCCACTCGCCAGGCTTTTGAATTTCTTCTTTCAATCCTTTACCGTAGCTCAATTCGGCAATCACCTCATCGTAGTTAGACCTTCCAGCGCCTCCTTGGTATCCATAACCTCGTTTAAAAGTAGGCATTTCGGTATTACCCCCAACATTTCTGAAACGCGGTATGTACAATCCGTTAGGCCTTCTTCCTTTATAATATTTATCTTCAAAAGCATCTACCTTAGCTATAGCCCCAGCTTTGAAATGGTGGTCCATAATATTACAACCTAATTCTCCACTATCATTCCCCATTCCGTCAGGGAAACGATCGCTCTTCGACTGAAGCAAGATACTTGCCGTGGCAATGGCAGATGCACATAAGAAAATTACTTTGGCATTGAACACCATCTTCTCTCCGGTTTCGGTATCGATGACACGAACTCCAGAGGCTTTCTTCGTCGCTTCATCATAAATTACCTCATGTACTATAGAATTAGGACGAAGCGTCATGTTTCCTGTTTTTTCAGCGGCTGGGAGTGTAGAAGATACACTACTGAAATAGCCTCCAAAAGGACACCCTCTAATACAACGGTTTCTAAATTGGCAATTAGAACGGCCATCATGTGCTTTATTTCCTGTTAAATGCGCTGTACGACCAATGGTAAGCACTCTTCCATCGTCATAGTTTTTCATCATCGACTCCTTCAAGTCGATCTCGGCACAGTTTAATTCCATAGGAGGGGAAAAAACACCGTCGGGAAGTTGTTCCAACCCTAAAGCTTCTCCACTTACTCCTATATATTCTTCTACCTTGTCGTACCATGGAGCAATTTCTTCATAACGCACGGGCCAATCTACCGCAATACCTTCCTTTTTATTGGCTTCAAAATCGATGTCACTTAAACGATAACTCTGGCGTCCCCACATAATAGATCTACCTCCTACATGATACCCGCGAATCCAGTCGAAACGTTTGGTTTCATTGTATGGGTGAACCAAATCGTTAACAAACCAATGACGGCTTGCCTCGTCGGTCGTATAACCGGTTCTGTTCTGCTTCAATTGCTTTTTAACCTCTTCGGCAGGAAGTTGTCCTTTAAATTTAAAATCCCATGGGTCCATGTTCATGGTGGGATAATCTTCGATATGTCTTACCATGCGTCCTCGTTCCAGAACCAAGGTTTTTAAGCCTTGCTCGCAAAGTTCCTTCGCGGCCCATCCGCCACTAATACCAGAACCTACCACGATGGCGTCATACGTTTCATTTGGGTTTGCCATTGTCTTGTCTTTCAGTTTTTAAGATAAATTTTTGGTCTAAAAAAACTCACTAATGAAGTTAAAATGTTCAAGGTGAGAAATGTAAAGTTAACTACTAATGTCCTGTATTTTTTCCGATTATACAAAAATCCTTTCTTAAAAAAATAAGATTCCTAAGCGAAAACGTTTTCGGGTGAGAATTTTGCAATCGACCCCCTAAACCCCTTTATTCCTTTCAAAAAAGATTTATCTTAGAAGAAATTTTTTACGACCTTTAAATTAACCAATAACCTTTACCCTCCTGAAAATGAAAAAATTACTCCTTTTGGTCTTTACATTAAGCGCTTTTTTAGCTTGTAAGGACACTTCAAAAGAAACTACTGAAACTACACAAGAAACCGTAGATACAACTCAAACTGTAAAGACCTATCCTTTATCCCTTGCCCAATGGTCCCTTCACAAACCCATTTTTGCAGGCACCGAAGATCCCATGGATTTCGCGGAAACTGCCAAAGAACTGGGCTTTGACGGATTGGAATATGTGAGTCAGCTGTATAGGAACGAAAATGTAAACTTCCCCATGAAGGGAGAACCGCTCCAAACTATTTTAGATACTTTAAAAGTGCGAAGTGAGCGCCACGGAATGCAAAACGTATTGATCATGATCGATGGTGAAGGCGATCTTTCCTTTAACGATGAAACCGTGACCAACCAAGCAGTGGAAAATCATAAAAAGTGGATTGACGCAGCTCAATACTTAGGGTGTCATTCTATTCGGGTGAATTTGTTTGGGGAAGAGAACGCAGAAGATTGGGTAAAAAACTCCATTCGTTCTTTAAAAGCTTTATGCGAATATGCTGCTCCTAAAGGCGTGAATGTAATAGTAGAAAATCACGGCGGCATGTCCAGTGATGCCGAATTGTTAGTACAGGTAATGGAAGGTGTAGATATGGAAAACTGCGGAACCCTCCCAGATTTTGGAAACTTTTGCTTAAAAAGAGAAGGCGGTGCCCGTTGGGGAGCTCCTTGTATAGAAGAATACGATCGCTACAAAGGAACCGAACTTTTAATGCCTTATGCAACAGGGGTTTCTGCAAAGGCCTATGAATTTGGTGCGGAAGGAAATGAAACGACCATAGATTACTATAAAATGTTCGAGATTGTGCATGCGTCCGACTTCGATGCCTTTGTAGGAATCGAATTTGAAGGCCCTGAAGAGGATCCTATCGCTGGAATAAAAGCTACCAAAGAACTTGTTGAAAAAGCCGTAGCACAATCTAACCAATAACCCAATTTATGAAAACACTTACATACATTAGACTTTCCTTTATGATGTTCCTCGAATTCTTTATTTGGGGAGGTTGGTTTGTAACCTTGGGAACATTTTTAGGAAACAACCTTTCTGCTACAGGGGCAGAAACAGCCATGGCCTTTTCTACCCAATCTTGGGGAGCCATTATCGCACCTTTTATCATAGGGTTGATTGCCGACCGTTATTTTAATGCTGAACGTATTTTAGGGGTGTTACACCTTGTTGGTGCGTTTTTGATGTATCAAATGTCTGAAACAACCGACTTCAATGTTTTCTATCCTTATGTTTTAGGATACATGATTGCCTATATGCCTACTTTGGCCCTAGTGAATTCGGTTTCCTTTAACCAAATGAAGGATCCCGCAAAAACCTTTCCTTTTATTAGGGTTTGGGGAACCATAGGATGGATTGTGGCAGGGTTTACCATTAGTTTGATGGCGTGGGATTCAGAAAGTGGTATTGCTGCTGGAGACCTTTCCAATACATTCTTAATGGTTGCGGTAGCTTCCGCTATTTTAGGTATTTTCAGCTTTACGCTCCCTAGCACCCCCCCTTCAGCAAAAGGGGAAAAAGCAACCATTTCAGATATTTTAGGGCTGGATGCTTTAAAACTTTTGAAAGATCGAAACTTCTTGGTGTTCTTCCTTTCTTCAGTATTAATTTGTATCCCTCTCGCTTTTTATTATCAAAATTTGAGTCCGTACCTAGTGGAAATAGGCATGGCAGGTTCTACTGGAAAAGCAGCCCTAGGACAGGTTTCTGAAATTTTATTCATGCTGTTGTTGCCCTTCTTCTTTAAGCGTTTTGGGTTTAAAATGACCATTATCGCTGGAATGTTAGCGTGGGCCATCCGCTATTTTCTATTTGCCTACGGAAATGCGGGCGAACTGGTGTTCATGCTTATTATAGGAATTTTACTGCACGGAATATGTTACGATTTCTTTTTCGTATCAGGACAAATTTATACCGACAGTAAAGCGGGCCCTAAAGTTAAAAGTGCAGCGCAAGGATTGATCACTCTCGCTACTTATGGTGCCGGAATGCTTATTGGTTTTTACATCGCCGGAAAAGTAACCGACGCCAATTTATTGGAAGATGGGGGTCATGGATGGAACGCAATTTGGACTTTCCCAGCCTTATTTGCCGCTGGGGTCATGGTACTTTTTGCAGTACTATTTAAAAATGAAAAAATTGAATACAAAGAATAATTTATATGAGTCATAAAATAAGATGGGGCGTGCTTGGCGGTGGCGGTGATTCCTTGATTGGAGTCCTGCACCGGGTAGCAGCCAGTATGTTTGATGCGTACCAACTCACTGGAGCAGTATTTAATCCGGATTTTGAAGTGAATGTCGCCTTTGCCGAAGAAATAGGGATTCCTACCAATCGTATTTATAAAGATTTTGATACGATGGTGGAAGAAGAGTCCAAACTTCCCGAAAGTGAACGCATTCAAGTGTTTTCGGTATTGACTCCCAACTTTCTTCACTTTCCGATGGCCAAAAAGTTAATGGAGCACGGGTTTCACGTCATTTGTGAAAAACCTATGACCATGACCTATGCGGAAGCTTTGGAACTGGAAGCCATTCAGAAAAAAAACAACACCATTTTTGCCCTTACGCATACCTATACGGGATATCCTATGGTACGCCAAATGAAGAAAATGATTGCCAATGGCGAACTTGGGGAAATCCAAAAGGTAGACGTGCAGTATTATCAAGGATGGATCAATCCTATCATTCATGATAAGGAAAAGCGCAGTACCACTTGGCGCTTGGACCCTTCAAAATCTGGGATTAGCTGCTGTATGGGCGATATTGGCGTTCATGCCTATCAAATGTTGGAATATGTTACCGGAATGGACGTAGAAAGTATTTTGGCAGACCTCAACCATTTATACGATGACAACCAAATGGATATCGATGGAACGGTATTGCTTCGTTTAGGGAAATATACCAAAGGCGTGCTTCGGGCCAGTCAGATTGCTACTGCTGAAGAAAACAACTTCACCGTTGCCGTGTACGGTAAAAAAGGAAGCTTAAAATGGGAACAGGAAAATCCGAATTACCTATACCATTTGGAAGATGGACAACCCATCAAAACCCTAAAACCCGGAAATGCCTACAACAGTGATCTTTCCTTGGACGGAACCAAACTACCTCCGGGACACCCGGAAGGTATTTTCGATGCCATGGGAAATATTTACAAAGGAGTTGCCAAAGCCGTTCGTAATCAGTCGTACGACAAAGCCGAGTTCCCTTCTATGCGGGATGGCGTACGCGGCATGAATTTTATTGAAACAAGCGTTGCTTCCCATAAAGAGGGGAATGTTTGGAAAAACCTATAAAAGATTTCAAAAATGAAAACCATTAAAGGACCTGCGGTATTCTTAGCCCAATTTATGGACGACAAAGCACCTTTCAACTCGTTGGAAGGGATTTGTCAATGGGCGGCCGATTTAGGTTATAAAGGCATTCAAATCCCCACTTGGGAAACGCGGTTGATCGACCTTGAAAAAGCGGGTGAAAGCAAAACCTATTGTGACGAGTTAAAAGGTAAAATCAATAGCTACGGACTCGAAATTACCGAGCTTTCCACACACCTGCAAGGACAATTGGTAGCCGTGCACCCTGCTTACGATTTAATGTTCGACAACTTTGCCCCAGACGATTGCAAAAACAATCCGAAAAAACGTACCGAATGGGCACGAAGGCAATTGTTAAGTGCCGCAAAAGCCAGTAATCATTTAGGACTCAACGTACACGCTACCTTCAGCGGCGCGTTGCTTTGGCATACCTTTCACCCATGGCCACAACGGCCCGACGGGCTCGTAGAAATGGGATTTGAAGAATTGGCAAAACGTTGGTTGCCATTATTGAATGCTTTTGAAGAAAATGGAGTGGATGTATGCTACGAAGTGCATCCCGGAGAAGACATTCACGACGGGGTGACTTTCGAGCGATTTTTGGAAGCTACCGGAAATCACAAAGCGGTAAATATCCTCTACGACCCTAGTCATTTTGTATTACAGCAGTTAGACTACATTCAGTATATTGATCATTATCACGAATTCATTAAATCCTTCCACGTGAAGGATTCAGAATTTCTTCCCGATGGAAAAAGAGGTGCTTTTGGAGGCTATTCCGATTGGCGTGACCGTGCGGGAAGATACCGTTCCCCAGGCGACGGACAAGTGGACTTTAAAACTATTTTCAGTAAACTTACGGAATATGGCTGCGATGTTTGGGCCGTAATGGAATGGGAGTGCGTTATTAAAAGTCCAGAACAAGGGGCTCGCGAAGGCGCACCTTTTATTCAGAAGCATATTATTGAAGCTACCCAAAAGCGTTTTGACGATTTTGCCGGAGCCGAAATAGATAAAGAAAGACTCAGAAAAATTTTAGGATTATAACTTACCATTATGAAAAAAATCACCTTACTAATAGCTTGTTTAGGCCTTATGATTTCTTGTAATGAAGCCTCCAAAAAGGAAACCGAAGAAACGCCTTCAGAAACGATACAGGAAACAGAAGCTATTACTGAAAAAGAGCCTACCAAACCCGAGGAAACCGAAATTTGGGAACCGATTCCCGATAAAGTAAATCCCTCTGCTCAAAATGGAGCGCCTAGTGATGCCCTTGTATTGTTTGATGGGTCTGGATTCGATCAATGGATTTCTTCAGTAGATTCTACGGAAGTAAAATGGAACTTGAATGATGACGGTAGTATGACCGTAAAGGACAAAACGGGAGACATTCAGACCAAAAAGAATTTTGGAAGTGTGCAATTGCACCTAGAATGGCGAAGCAATCCCGATAATAAAGCCACCAATCAAAATAGAAGTAACAGTGGCGTTTTCTTTCAGAATCGCTATGAAGTACAAATTTTGGACAATAACGACAATCCAACCTACGTCAACGGAATGGTAGGTTCCATTTATAAGCAAGCCATTCCTTTGGTAAATCCTGCCAAACCGACGGGCGAATGGAACGCCTATGACATTATTTTTCATGCGCCTGAATTCGACTCGGAAGGCAACAAAACGAAAGCAGCGACGCTAACCGTTTTATTGAACGGTGTTTTGGTCCAAGACCATTTTGAGTTGGAAGGAACTACCGAATATATTGGCTGGCCAAAAAACGAAGCACACGGTCCTGCACCTATCAAGTTACAAGACCATCAGGACATGAGTGGGGTAAGTTATCGAAACATTTGGGTACGGGAATTATAAAAGACATAATTTAAAGAGAGATGAAAAAAATAGGAATGCTAGTCATCGCACTGATGGCTTTTACAGCTTGTAAAGAGAATACCACAAAACAAGAGGAAGTGGCGGAAGCCAACGAAGTAAATTCAGAAAATATGGATAAGGAAGCAACCCATGATTGGCAAATTCTTTTTGATGGAAGTTCTTTAGATTCCTGGAGGGGATATCTTATGGAGGAAATGCCCTCCGAATGGGCTATAGAAGAAGGTGCCATGGCTTTCACGCCGGGTTCTGAAGGTGGCAAAAACATCATTACTAAAGATAAATTTACCAACTTCATCCTTTCCATCGATTGGAAAATAGCGGAAGGAGGAAATAGCGGTATCTTTTGGGGCGTGTATGAAGACCCTAAATTTCCAGAAGCCTATCAAACCGGTCCAGAAATTCAGGTGCTCGACGATGCCAAGCACCCCGATTCGTTTGTGGGCGAAGGGACCCATAAAGCAGGTGCCTTGTACGACATGATTGCCCCTAGCGATTTAGAAGCGGTAAACCCCGCAGGGGAATGGAACACTTGTGTCATTGAAGTAAACCACAAAACCAATCAAGGAAAAGTAACCCTCAATGGGACCAAAATTGTCACTTTCCCAGTAGAAGGCCCAGAATGGGACTCAATGGTAGAAAATTCCAAATTTAAAGGTTGGGAAGGCTTTGGCGCTTACCCTACTGGGCACATTGCCCTTCAGGATCATGGTGACAAAGTGTGGTTTCGAAACATTAAAATTAAAAATCTCGATTAATCCATGAGTGAGGAGCAGCAACTATATGGCTCCTTAGGCTATTGCGCTTTTATGCTGCTATTGGCCTATCTATACAAATGGAACCTTCCGAAGAAAATTAATTGGTTGTATGGCTATAGAACCCGAAGGTCCATGGCCAACGAAACTATCTGGAAAGCAGCAAATCAACATTCTAGCTCCTTCATGGTGAAACTCTGTTGGTATAGTTTTATCATTCCAATAGTTTGCTATTTCGTTTTTCCAACGTATAATTTTATGATTACCCTAGGAGGGAACACCCTATTGGTTACCAGTACACTTTGGTTTACGGAAAAATACCTCGATAAGGATTTTGATAAGAACGGAAATCCTAAAAACTAGTAATTGCCCTAGGTTTCAAGCAAGTGTATTTCTTAAAATTGTACCTTTGTCATCCTAAAACAGCTATATGATTCAGTCGATGACCGGTTATGGCAAATGCATCCTGCAGTTGCCTTCCAAAAAAATCACTATTGAGATTAAATCCCTGAACAGTAAAAATCTGGATATCAACACGCGTATCCCTTCTTTTTACCGGGAAAAAGAACTTTCACTTCGCGATAGGATTGCCAAATCTTTGGTGCGCGGAAAAGTAGATTTTAATCTGTATGTGGAAATCTCAGGGGAAGAAACTTCCGCTACCATTAATGAAGAAGTGGTGAAGGCTTACATTGCCCAACTCAGAAACATTGTAGCCGGAGACGAAACGGAGCTATTGAAAATGGCGGTTCGTATGCCAGATGCATTGAAAACCGAAAGGGATGAGATTGATGATGAAGAATTTCAACAAATTATAGCCGCTGTGGAAGACGCTTTAAAGGAAATCAACCAGTATCGCAGTGATGAAGGAAAAACGCTTGAAAACGATTTTAAGATGCGCATTGAAAGCATTTCAGAATTATTGAAAAAAGTGGTAAAGATAGACCCCGAACGGGTGGAACATGTTCGGGAACGTTTGCAAAAAGCGGTAGCCGACCTTAAGGAAGAAGTAGATCAAAATCGCTTTGAACAAGAACTGATTTACTATTTGGAAAAATACGACATCACCGAAGAGAAAGTTCGGCTTCAGAATCATTTGGATTATTTCTCGAAGACGTTAGCTTCTTCAGATTCCAATGGAAAAAAACTAGGATTCATTTCACAGGAAATTGGTCGTGAAATCAATACCATTGGAAGTAAAGCGAATTACGCTCCTATGCAGCAAATCGTGGTGCAAATGAAGGATGAATTGGAGAAAATAAAAGAACAAGCCTTAAACGTATTGTAATGAACCAAGGAGGTAAACTCATTGTTTTCTCGGCCCCTTCCGGAAGCGGAAAAACCACTATAGTGAGACATCTTTTAAATGAGAAGGATTTGAATTTAGAATTCTCCATTTCGGCTACTTCCCGAGAGCCCAGAGGCGCTGAGAAAGATGGAGTGGATTATTATTTTATAAGTACGGAAGATTTCAAGAAACACATTAAAAACGAGGATTTCTTGGAATGGGAAGAAGTGTATCGGGACAATTTCTACGGAACGTTAAAAAAAGAAGTGGAACGCATCTGGGCCGAAGGTAAAAATGTAATCTTCGACATTGATGTAGTGGGCGGTCTTAGAATCAAAAAGAAATTTCCAGATAAAACCTTGGCCGTTTTTGTAAAACCCCCAAGTGTGGACGAATTGAAGATTCGCTTAAAAAAGCGACAAACGGAAACCGAGGAACGAATCAATATGCGCATTGCAAAAGCTTCCATTGAAATGGCAACTGCTCCGCAATTTGATCATATCATCGTGAACGATCGATTGGATAATGCGCTAAAAGAAGCTGAGGATTTAGTGAGACAACACATTTCCAAACCCCCTACTTCAGAAGAGGAATAAATGATACCTTCAAAAAAAATAGGACTGTATTTCGGCACGTTTAATCCCATTCATGTGGGACACCTTACTATTGCCAACCACATGGTAGAGTTCAGCGATCTGGATGAAGTTTGGTTGGTCGTCACTCCACATAACCCGCACAAAAAGAAAAAGACCTTACTGGATGACATCCATCGCTTAGCGATGGTGCAGATTGCGGTGGAAGAGTATCCCAAATTAAAGGCCAGCAATATAGAATTTGACCTTCCGCAACCCAATTATACCGTAAACACATTAGCATATTTAGAGGAAAAATATCCTGAAGCACAATTCTCGTTAATTATGGGGGAAGACAATTTGAAAAGCCTTCATAAATGGAAAAATTATGAGGTGATTGTAAATCGTTATGACCTCTATGTATATCCTAGAATTTCTGAAGGAAATGTAGAAAATGAATTTCTAGCTCATGGAAATATCCACCGAGTGGCCGCTCCCATCATGGAAATATCCTCGACATTCATAAGAAAAGCCATTAAAGATAGAAAGAATATCCGGCCGATGCTTCCTCAAAATGTTTGGGAATATTTGGACGAAATGAATTTTTACCGCTAAACCACACTCCAAAAAGAAACCGCCCAGCTCGAAGTATTGGAGCTAGGCGGGTTCAACTAAATAACCAACCAAAAGTCTTTATCTCTTAAAAGTTGCTAATCTTCTTAGTTTGCTTTGCTATTTCAGCATTGGAAATTCGCAACTTTCCTGTTTCACTATTTTTTAAGGGGATGAACCCTTTTCCAACAAATCGGTATAACGTACCCGATGGATTGTGGAACAACTCTATTGTTGTGTCATTAATAACGGTCAATTCAAAATATTCATTGCCCATAAAGTCATAATCTAATGTTAAATATTTTAGATACCTATTGCTAGGCACATCATCAACATTGTAAATTCCCGTGTAGTCCCAGTAAATATATGGTATGGAGGTTCCATTAACATCTTCAGAACTTTGGAAGTTTCCATCTCCTCCCCCTGGCAGGAACTGTAAAAAAGTCTCGTAGTCAAATGGGTTTGGCTCCCCATAAGGACTCGTATACGATTTTTCCCAAGCTTGGTATTCCTGTAGGAAATAATGAATGTTATCATAAAACAATCGGTCGTAATCAAAATTGCTTCGCTGGTACCCTTCCAAAACATACCGGAGGTTTAAATTGGGGTGATACAATTCAAGAGTATGATTGTTTAACTGAGTCACTTTAAATCGGTGGAAACCGTCAATATCATGCGTTACTTCCAACGTGTTTGAAAAGGTATCGTAGTACCCAATATCGGTTCCGAAGCCATATCCTTGATCACCAATCCCCACCAAATTGTTATTGGCAAACAAGGTCCCATTATTGAAAGACAGCGTAAAGGCCATTTGCATAAAAGGAATCTGCCCGTTCGCATTTGATTGGTGGATATCCACATACCAAAGTTCATGCGAATTCAGTATTTGCGATAAGGTTAATGCCGGAACAGGGTCGTTGATAGGTTCTTCTACGATCACTTCCGTATAGCAAGAAGTGAATAAGGTGATTAGTAGTGTAAATCCGAGTAATAGTTTCAGTGCTTTCATATCATTCATTTTGAGGATTACACTTTCAGAAAATCTAAAAACGTGCCAAAATTATATATAATTGTATTTCAGAAACTTAACAATCCCTTAAAAGAATTTAAACTTAGATCTTTAGCACTTCCCTTCCTATTTGTTTATTTTTGGATTATTGAATACATTCTATGTCGTCAAAACCAAAATTTGCTGTTTTCGGAGGTGGAAGTTGGGCCACCGCTATTGTAAAAATGCTTTGTGAAAACCTCGAAGAGGTAGGCTGGTACATGAGAAGCGTCTATGCCATAGAACACATTAAAAAAGAACAGCACAACCCCAATTATTTAAGTTCGGTTGAATTCGATATACACAAGCTGAAATTAAGTGACGACATCAATGAAATGGTAACTTATGCAGACTATCTCATTTTTGTGATTCCTTCTGCCTTTGTAGAAACCGAACTTCAGAAACTAACCAACCCTTTAGAAGGAAAAATTATTTTTTCGGCTATTAAAGGAATTGTACCTGAAAGCAGTCTCATTGTAGGGGATCATTTTTACACTAATTACAACATTCCTTTCAAAGATATTGGTGTAATCACAGGGCCTTGCCATGCCGAAGAAGTTGCTTTGGAACGACTTTCTTACCTTACCATTGCCTGTGCCGATGAAGAGAAAGCAAAAGCCATTGCGAAAGTTCTCTCTTGCGATTATATTAAGTGCACGACCAGCGACGATATTATTGGTACCGAGTATGCCGCCATGCTCAAGAATATCTATGCCCTAGCTGCGGGTATTGCCCACGGACTGGGTTACGGGGATAACTTTCAGAGTGTCTTAATGAGTAATGCCATTCGGGAAATGAAGCGCTACGTAAAAAAAGTTCATAAAATGAAGCGGGATATCAATGGTTCTGCTTATTTAGGTGATTTATTGGTAACTGGCTATTCTACTTTTAGTCGAAACCGAATGTTTGGCAACATGATTGGAAAAGGATATACCGTGAAAAGTGCCATGATGGAAATGAGTATGGTTGCCGAAGGGTACTATGCTACCAAAAGTGCTTACGAACTCAACGCAGCCAAAAAGAAGAAGAAAGCCAAAACACCCATTATCAATGCAGTGTATGACATTCTTTACGAAAACAAAAACCCGAAAAAGGTTTTCAAAAAACTTACCGATAAACTTGATTAGCAGCACCTACACCCTAAGGTTTTACCTTAATTTAATTTTCCTATAGTTTCAAATTTGAACACGTTCATTTATATTTGAAGTGATTAATCGATTTAACTTCAAATATGAAAAAAATTACACTATTGCTTTCATTAATGATTGCCTGTTTGGGACTTCAAGCTCAATCGGTTTTTATTAATGAAATTCATTATGACAACACCAGCGGAGACGTTAATGAAGGCGTCGAAATTGCTGGTCCCGCTGGAACTGACCTTACGGGATGGACCGTAGAGTTTTATAACGGTTCTAATGGGTCGCTATACGCTACTTTGAACCTATCTGGAACTATTGATGATGAGGGCTCGGGTTATGGTGCTCTTTTCTTTTTACAGTCAAATATCCAAAATGGGGCTCCCGACGGATTAGCACTCATCGACAACTCGGCAAGTGTGGTACAGTTTCTTAGCTATGAAGGGTCCTTTACTGCTGCGGGAGGTACTGCCAATGGAGTAACTTCTACCGATATCGGTGTGTCTGAACAACCTGCTCCTCCAATAGGAGAATCCCTACAGCTTATTGGGTCTGGAAGTCTATACACAGACTTTTCTTGGACGGGACCGGTAGCTGAGTCTCCTGGAGACATTAATGCAGGACAAACTTTTATGGGGGCTGTCGTGGGAAATCCTCCGTCAATTAGTTGTCCTATGGACATTGTATTGGATAATGAAGCAGGGACCTGCGGAGCTATAGCCAATTTCTTGGATGCCACAGCAATTGATATCGAAGATGGCCCACTTCCTACCACACAAACTGCGGGGCTTCCCAACGGTAGTGTTTTTCCGGTTGGAACAAATGTGGTTGAGTTTTCAGTAACCGATAGCGATGGAAATACGGCTACTTGTTCTTTCAATGTTATTGTGAATGATGTAGAAGTCCCTACAGTTACTTGTCAAGATGTTACCGTTGAATTAGACGCTTCAGGATCTTATACCCTAACAACTACCGAAGTGATTGCTTCTTCAAGCGACAACTGTGCAGTTACAGGAGCTAGTTTTGGGGCACCCCTCACTGTTTCTACAGGACAAGTTCCTTTCAACTTTAATGGTACGGGAATTATTGAAACCGATGCTGTAATCACGGCAGCACCCACTACTTTTGGAGAAGTTACCGTGGCTGTAGAATGGGGCGGGGATTTTGGACTTACTACTGAAGTATTGGATATTTTTGGCCCAGATGGAACGAGTGTTTATTTGAACAATGCTTCCTTAAGTGATTGTCAAATTTTTAATGACTCTTTTACCATCCCTGCCGCCACTTGGAACGATTGGGTGGCTACTTATGGCCCAGACCTTACCTTTACCTCTCAGCCTGATACAGATGTAGATAATATTTGTGTCAATCAATATTATCAATTGGATGTGACAGTCTCTTCTGCGGTAGCCACACTAGACCTTAGCTGTGCCGAATTAGGGGAGAATAATATCACTGTGTATGTGAATGATGATGCTGGAAATGTAGGCACTTGTGTAGCCGTGGTGACGGTTGAAGATAACATTGCTCCAGAAATTACCTGCTTAGGAGGAGTTTCAGGGGCTTCCGTATTTATTAATGAAATACACTATGACAATTCAGGAGCGGATGCCAATGAAGCTATAGAGGTTGTTGGTCCTGCCGGTACCGACTTAAGTACGTATGAAATTATTCTTTACAATGGAAGCAATGGAACCGAATATAATACAGTAGCTTTAAGTGGAACCATTGATGATGAAGGTGCTGGTTATGGAGCTGTGAACTTCCCTATTTCGGGCATTCAAAATGGAGCTCCAGATGGAATGGTTTTGGCCAATAATGGTACGGTGATTCAATTTTTAAGTTATGAAGGTAGCTTTACAGCAACCGATGGAATTGCCAATGGATTAACTTCCACCGATATTGGGGTAGCAGAAGATAGCAGCACCCTTGATACAGAATCCCTTCAGCTCTCCGGAACTGGAACGTACTATCCAGATTTTACCTGGAATGCACCCACCACTGCTACTCCTGGAGATATTAATACAGGACAGACTTTTGAAGCACCTTCGTCTTCTGTTTTTGATGTTGTACTTGATGCAAATGGCATGGCAACTATAAACGTAGCCGATTTGGTTGCTTCTACCTCAGATAATTGTGGCGTAGTTTCAACTACTGTTGTTTCTGGAGCTACCCCAACCCCCCAAAATCTCGAAACCACCTATGTGGGAGGAAGCGGTATCCGAAGCCCCATGTTCGACGTCAATGTGTTATCAGATATTACCATCGACACTTTTGATGTAAATTTAGATGATGGAGCCATTATGGACATAGAAGTCTGGGCAAAAACAGGAACGCACGTAGGCTTCGAAGAAGATCCTGGAGCTTGGACGCTTTTAGGAACTGCTTTTGGAGTGCTATCGGTAGGAGATGGTCTTCCCACACCGCTTAATTTAGATTTAAACTATTCGGTTGCTGCGGGGGAAACCCATGCCTTTTATATCGCTTCTGAAGACAAATCGGCAGGGGCTGGTTTCAATTATACTGTAGGAACAGCAGTAGGAAATGTATTTTCTAGTGATACCAATTTAGAAGTTCTTGAAGGGGTGTCAAGTATCTATCCCTTCGGAACTACGTTCTCTCCAAGAGTCTTTAATGGAACGGTTCATTATACAACTGCTGGTGGAGGAACTCCTGTATCCTCTTTTGATGTAGATTGTAGTGATTTAGGGGAATCTCAAATTGAAGTAACCGCAACAGATGCTGCTGGCAACACAGCCACCTGTACTGCAACAATTAATGTGCTGGACGAGACTGCTCCTATATTGGTTTGCCAGGACATCACCCTTCCCCTAGACGAGA